>JAABUP010003852.1_pt1 | contig 25879 bp, 23 predicted proteins | sample 5559201 | NCBI WGS metagenome assembly JAABUP01 (sample SAMN10711887, study PRJNA513373) | rock metagenome | isolation source: Antarctica rocks | place: Antarctica
GCCAGTCCGCCACCGTCGGACTGCGGTACAACGCCCTCAACGACGCACGGCCCACCCTCAACGTCGGACAGTTCGAAGGTCAGCTCTACCGCAACGGCACCACCAACACCGTCACCTACACCGCGCCAGACGGCGGCGGGTACGTCTTCGCCGCCACCGGCAACTCCTACACCGGCACCGACGCCGCCGGCAACAGCAAAACTTTGTACAGCTACACCGTGCCCACCGGCCTGAACGCCTCACTGGTGCGGGTCGGCGCCGGCTACGGCCCCGGCACCGAATACGACCTGACCATGCACCCCTCGCAGACGGTCAACGTGTACGCCGACAACGGCTCCAACATCACCCTGAACTCCTCGCAGGACGTCACCGGCGCGAACAAGATCACCTACACCTACGCCAAAGGTGCGTTGACCACCATCACCGACACCCAGGGCCGCACCATCAGCTTCGGCTACACCGACACCCGCAACGTCACCCAGGCGTCGACCGTCACCGACAACTCGCTGGGCCGCACCATCAACCTGACTTACGCCGGTCCGCAGGGCGCCCTGTCTCAGGTCGTCGACGCCACCGGCGCGCAAACCCAGTTCAGCTACGCCGCCTCCGGAAAGCTGGCCACCGTCACCGACGGCCGCGGCGACGTCACCGCCTTCAGCTACGACACCGGGTTCAAACTGCTCACCATGACTACAGCGTCGGGTAGTAGCACCACCACGCCGGGTGTGTGGAAGTGGGTGTACAACACGGCGTTGTCTGGCACTCCCGCCACCCGCACCACAGATTTCACCGATCCCAACAGCCACACCGCGACGTACACCATCGTCAACAACACCGCCCAGGTCACCCGGATCAAAGATGCCCGCGGCTACCTGCACGGCTCCGGCTACAACACCCACAACGACACCACCGCGATGGCGAATGACTACAACGACACCACCAACATCGGCGTCGCCGACTCCACCTACAACCTGACCTCGATCACCGCGCCGACCACCGGCACCGGCGGCACCGGAACGGCCGGGCGCACCCAGTCCTTCCAGTACACGTCCGCGCCGTCCGGGCCGGGCGGCACCTACTCCACCGCCGACTACCGCCCGCAATTCGAAAAAGACGCCCAGAACAATCAGACGGCGCTGACCTACAACCAGTTCGGCGAAACCACCGCCATCGGCACCCCGCAAGGACAAGGCGGCACCCTGCACCGCGGCTACCAGGGCGACAACACCGCGATCCCGGCGCCGGACTGCGGCGGCAAAACCGGACAGCTGTGCACCTCCACCGACGGGAACGGCAACACCACCAGCTACAGCTACACCGCCGGCAACGTCACCACCATCACCCCACCCGCCCCGCTCGGAGTGAAAACGTTCAGCTACGACCCGGCCGGCCGGAAAATCAGCGAACACGACGGCCGCGGCAACACCGCCTACACCTGCTACGACAACAACGACCGCATCACCCAGGTCTCCTACACCACCGCCGCCTGCGGCAGCGTCTCCGGCGTCACCTACACCTACGACCCGGCCGGGAACACCACCAGGCGAATCGATGCGTCCGGGACCACCACCATCGCCTACGACGCGATGAACCGGCCCACCAGCAAAAGCGTCGGCAGCACCGTCACCTCCGTCGGGTACGACCCGGCCGGCAACATCACCAGCTACACCGACGCCGCCGGCACCGTCAACTACGCCTACGACGAGACCAACGACGTCCTCACCCTCGCCGAACCCGGCGGGTCCTGCCCCGCCGGCGTCGGCTACCCCAACAGCAGCAAATGCGTCGGCTTCCACTACGACCGGGCGCAACGCCGCGACATCACCTACCTGCCCAACGGCGTCACCAACACCACCGCCTACGACACCTCCGGCCGCGTCGCCAGCATCACCGCCGCCACCGGCGCCACCACCCTCGCCGCCCGGCAGTACACCTACCACAACGGCACCGCCGCCGGTGACTCCTCACTGATCTGGACCACCACCGACCCCGTCGCCGCCGGCGGCAGCACCATCAACGGATACCTCTACGACGCGATGAACCGGCTCAAACAAACCGCCACCGGCCCCACCCCCGCCCCCAACGTCGCACTCGTACCCACCAAAACCACCAACTGGAACTACGACCTCAACGGCAACCGCACCCAACAAACCATCACCGGAACCGGCGCAGCCACCACCAACTACGGCTACAACGCCGCCGACCAACTCTGCTGGAGCGCCGCCACCACCGGCGCCGACTGCACCACCCCCGCCGGCGGCACCGCCTACACCTACGACGGCAACGGCAACCAAACCACCGCCGGCACCAGCTACAGCACCTACAACCAACTCATCGCAGCTGCCACCGTCGGAACCCAGACCTACGCCGGCACCACCAACAACGAACGCAGCGCCGCCGGATCCACCAACTTCACGAACAGCATCCTCGGGAAAATCTCCTCAGCCGCCGACCCGTACACCAACCAGGAATACATCCGCGACCCCAGTGGCACACTGATCGCCATGCAGGTCATCAACGCAGGCACCACCAACGACTACTACTACACCGCCGACAACGTCGGCAGCATCATCGCCGTCACCAACGGCGCCGGCGGAACAGCAGCCACCTACACCTACGACTCCTACGGCAACACCACCGCCACCACCGGCGGCACCTTCGCCACATCAACCAACCCCTGGCGCTACGGCAGCGGCTACACCGATCCCAACGGCACCATCAAACTCGGCGCCCGCTTTTACAACCCCACCACCGGTCGCTTCACCCAACCCGACCCGTCCGGCCAAGAATCCAACAACTACGCCTACGCCAGCGACAACCCCATTAGCATTTCGGACCCGACCGGACTTGATGGTTGGAGTGATGTTTGGACGGCGGTCGGCTTTTTCGGTACAGCAATCGTGGCTGCTGAAAGCGCCCCAGTGTCGGTACCACTCGTAGCAGGCCTAGGCCTGCTGGACATCGCGGGCGAGGGATCCCTCATCCACGGCCTCTCTGATCTGGGTCAGCAACAAATAGGTGGGACCGCGGAAACTGTTGACCAGGCGAGCGCGGACGGTACGGCGACTGGTGCGGCGACTGGTGCGGGTACGGGCTCCTCCTCGTCGTGCTGGTGGGACCCTGCAGCACCATCTTGGACGTGCTAAGGAACGAAATACTCGGGTGCCGAAAAGTTACTGAAGCTTCTGCAGTCCGAATATGACAAATGGTCGCTGCAAGCGGCAGGTCGAGCCGGGCACCGGTTAGCCGGCTCGACATCAGGGTCGAGTCGTTAATGCAGCTACCGGTGAAGAGGCCGCCCGGCTTTTCAGAGCGACGGGATGACCGTCAAACGGTGACCGGTAAACGGTCGCCGGCACGATGAGACGTCACGGCTGCGGGGACATCAGCTCCGTAAGTTCACCCCCCTAGCCTCGCGCTTTCATAGGGAATAAGCGCTGAAGTGTTTGGGAACTGGGGAAAGGCGCTCCCACCTGCGATAATGAGGGTCTCTAAGGTCGTCATCAAACGCAAAACAGGAGCACCTTTCTAGTGTCGAAGCCTACCGGTTGCTACCCGTCGTTGACAGTGGACACGAGCGCGAAGCGGGTGGTGTCCCAGGCCGGTGCGGTGTTGCTTGTCGCCACCGCAGGCAAGGTCGGTTTGGATCGGGCGTTGTCGGATGCGTTGGCCCCGTGGCGTAAGCAGTGGTCGGTGTTGGATCCGGACAAGATTCTGCTGGATCTGGCGGTCAGCGTCGCTATCGGCGGTGACTGTTTGGCCGACGTCGGGTTGCTGCGGGCCGAGCCGGAGCACGATCTTCACCGCGGCCTGCACGATCCGGTCACGCACCGTCGGAATCGACAGAGGACGCAACTCCCGACTGCCGGACTTGGGTATGAACACCCGACGCGCCGGAGAAGGGCGCCATCTGCCGACCTTCAGATCCGCGACCAACTCATCCAGCAGCCGGGACACCCCGTACTCCTGGACATCGGCGATGCTCGTCCGGTCGATACCGGCCGCGCCGCCATTGCGGCGCACATCAACCCACGCCCGCTCCAGGACGTCCCTGCGATAGACCTTGTCGCCAAAGCGCGTGGAACCTTCGCCCGGGATCGACCTTGGCCGCCCGGTAAAGCGCATGCTGCAAGGCACGAACCGGGTCCATCACAGACCCCGAAGCGGCGGAACTAGCCGAAACAGCCGCTCACCGGGCACCTCCAAGACAAGCACGACACATCGACGAAGCAGCGGCCCTTCCCTCACCGGCGGTTGTGTTGTCCGCTCGGCTCCAGCAGTACTACAGCCGCCTCCGACGCCCACCCGACACGACACCCACTTCCCGGCGAAGACCGGTTATAGGGCACGTCACTCCGGTGACAACATCGCAGGTCACCGGGCCGGGGAGGGCCTCCCCAGTTCCCGCCGTCACTCTCTGTTCGTTCCACACCCCTTACGCCGGAGGGTTCTTGGCGGCTGCTATTTCAGGTTCTTCACCGCGTCCATGGCCTTCGCCGTGATTCCAGCGGCTCGGCTCCCTCTGCTCCCACCCTCACGGGCAGGACCTCTAACGACGCTGCAGGTTGCGCTTCATGCTGCGGACCGAACAGTTGCTCCCCCATAAGGGCTTTTGACACTGGGCTCCGACCCGGACCGTTTCCAACCCGAGCCGCCAGTCTGCTACCGGGCCTCCTGACAGCTACCCGGACCGGACTCACACCGGCAAGCGACGACGAACACGAACCACCAGATCACCCCGACACGAGGTCACCTCCGGTTCCGCTGGGCGCACGAAAGATCGAGGCTAAAGTTGCTCAAGCTGACTCACTCACGCTCAACATGCTCACCCCGACCGTTTGGACCGCTTTACCGTCGACGACAAGTCGCCTGACTCACTGACCACCAACAGGGGCCGAGCTCACTCGTCAGGCGAATGCATTATATTGGATTGGTGCCTACTCGAGAGCAAAAGCGACACTTAGTGGCTCTGAGCGCTCCCACTGTGTTAATGATTGGGTTCGGAGTGTTGGACCTCACCAAGAGCTTCCGTGGCGGCGACATGTTCGACGGCATACTCGGTCTAGTACTGCTTGCTGGTGCGTTCTTCTTGGTCTTCGAAATCGGTCGGCAGGCCGGACGTTTGTAGCGGAGTTGAGTCGCGGCGAGTGAAACACTCCAGCGTGTCCGGAATGCCCCGCTGCGATGCCGCTGCGTGACCGAAGTTCGACCAGATTTGAAGCGGCGTGACCCGGGACAGGTTGTCTTATAACGTTTCGCCCGTAACTAAAATCGGTGCGCTCGGTGTTGTGCTCGGTGTGGACATGTCGCGTGAGCCAAGGCCCTAAGTCAGGCTGGTCACCGACGCACGCCTGGTGCGGCGGTGAGCTGAGCGGCGGGCCGGGGCGGTAGGTGCCGGTACAGGCTGGTCCGGGTGATCCCAGTTTTTTCGACGATCTCGGCGATGGTGAGTCCTTCATCGCGTAGGCGCCGGGCGTAGTCGAGCTTGTTCGGATCAACCACCGTCGGCCGGCCGCTTCGCCTACCTTTCGCGGTTGCGACCGACCGGGCGTGTGCGGCGCGTTCCAGCATGTAGGTGCGTTCCATCTGAGCGAACAACGCCAACAACACCACCGCCAGCTGGGCCATCGGATCGGTTGGGTTGCCCGAATCCACCTTGATCGGGTCGGCGAGGTTCCGGATGCCCACTCCCCTACCGGCCAGTTCGTGGATCAGGTTCAGGGTGTCCCGCACCGTGCGACGGCCTCAGTCTGTAACAAAATCGTGTACTACTATACGGCGTCATTACCCGCGATAATGCAGCGAATCGTGGGTAATAGGGCTAGGCTGCCGCCATGCTCGATGTCGCCCGGCCCGGCCCTGACTACACCCTGCGGTGGCCGCGTGAGCTGTTCGTCCAGGAAGCACAGGCATTGCTGGATGCCCAGCCGCTGGTGCTGAAGGGCAGCTGGAACGGTCAGGTCGAGTGGCTGTTGACCGAGGCGTTCGCCGCCAGCGCCCCGGTGGTCGATTTTCGACAGTCGGATACCCGGTCGACGTGGAACGACAAGTCGGCGGCGGCCCTGACGAAGATCGCTCCGTATCTGCGCCAACCGGCGCTGTTCCTGCACGCCCTCATCGATGCTGCGCCGCGGCTACCGGAGCTGAGCGCACCCAAGCCGTACTGGCCGGCCCGTCAAGGCCGCCAGCTGTCTGCTGCCGACCAGCCTGCGATCGACCCGTCGGCCCCGCGCCGCGATTGGTTGACCATGGTCAACTCGCTGCGATCACGCGGTTACCTCGCTCAGGTCGCCCCTGAGATCTGCGTTGACGATGACTTCGGCAGTCCGGAGCCGGCACAGGCTCTCGATGGCGCGATCGCCGAGCGCCTCGGAGTCGCCGGCCTGTGGACGGCCGGCCGACCGGAGAGCTGGGATGACGACACCTTCTACGGCTTGGTCGAGGTCATCCACGACCTGGTTCAGCGTCCGCGCAGCCGCTCCTATCACGACTTCGGCAACTGCGGCTATCACTACGACGACTTCTCCTTCTACCCCGCCCAGGTGCTCTACCGCTGGTCGGCGAACCGGATCCTTGCCCGGTACAACATCGACTTGGTCCTGGCCAAGAGCGGCGAGGACGTGGGTCGTCTCATCCATCAACCGACCGACGGCCGGGCTGCACTGGTCGAGGCGGTACTGGCGGTAAAAGACACGGCGGCTCTGCCAACGCTGGAGCACGCCATCTCGCTGTTCCGTGGCCGTGCTGCGACTCGGGAGGACAAACGCAGTGCCTGCGTCGCCCTGGCCGGCCTGCTGGAGGAGAACCGGGTCCTGCTGAAAGAGCGGCTACACAAGAAGGATGAGGGGGCGCTGTTCCAGATCGCCAACGAGTTCGCGGTGCGGCACCGAAACGCCAAACAGCACGACGACTACGACGAGGCCTACCTGGACTGGCTGTTCTGGTGGTACCTGGCCACCATCGATCTGACCATTAAGCTGCTCAGCCGAGACCAGCCGGGTACCCGGTGACCGAGAACGAAGTGACTGACACCCAATTGACCCCGGCCGGACCGACGTCCCTCGCGGCCGAGGACCTGGTCACTGATGAGGAACGCCGATACATCACCGCAGCACGGGCCCCGAACACCCTGCGGGGGTACCGGTCGGATTGGACCGAGTTCACTGCTTGGTGCACCGCCGCAAGTGTTGCCTCTCTTCCAGCCACCGCTGCGGCGATTTCCGGCTACCTGACCATGCTCGCCGGCGCCGGCGCGAAGGTCGGCACCATGAGCCGGCGACTGTCGGCGATCAAATTCGCCCACCGCACCGCCGACCTGCCCGATCCCACCGACAACGCCCGCGTCATCGCCGTCTGGGAAGGGATCCGTCGTACCCACTCCGCTCCCCCGGACCAAGCGACCCCGCTGATGCCACCCGACCTCTGGGACGCGCTCGACATGTGCCCTACGGTCAAAACCTGGAGAACCCGCGGCCGGCCACCCGAACCGGACTTGGCCGGCCTGCGCGACCGCGCCCTCCTCCTCGTCGGATTCGTCGCCGCTCTACGCCGGTCTGAGATCTCCGCCCTCAACATCGACGACATTGCCGAGCACCCCAGCGGCCTGGTCCTCGCACTCCCCCGCTCGAAGACCAACCAGCACGGCGACCACGCCGAACTCGTCGTCCTCCCCCGCGGCAACACCACCGGGCGGTGCCCCGTCACCGCGCTTAACGAATGGATCTACACCGCAGGCATCACCGACGGGCCGGTCTTCTGTCCGGTCAGCAAAGGCAACCGGCCGCTCGCCCGCCGGCTCACCGCCGGAGCCGTCAACGACCTGGTTCAACAAGCCACCGCGCGGGCCGAGCTGGACGGCGACTACAGCGCACACAGCCTCCGCGCCGGATTCGTCACCTACGCCCACCTCCGCGGCGCATCCGACCGCGCCATCGCCCACCAAACCCGACACCGCTCCCTGGCCTCGGTAGGCACCTACATCCGGATCCACACCGCCTGGGAAGACAACGCCGCCACCCAACTTGGCCTGTAGTAGGGATTCTAGGCAAAGTTGCATTTAATGCATCTTCGTATGAAAGGCGCAACTGCCTATCTGTGCTGGTCGGCGATCCCTCTCAATCCTAGTTGACCCCTGCAAACCCATCCTGAACTGGCATTTTTCTCGCTCTCTAGACAGCTGCATCATTGTTGTGTTAAATGCATCATCATGGATAGGTCGTCCAGTCCGCCCGGAGCCGCCCACCTAGTGTTGGCCGGCGGCGGCGTCGTGCATCTGAATCCCGAGCAAGCGGTGTTCCACGCAATGCTGGCCGGTTGGGAGCGGCAGCAGCAGGCACGGTTCCTGTCCGAGTCGACGATCGAGCCCCGGCTGGCTCTGCTCCGGCGTCTGGCTGAATTCACCAACAGCTATCCGTGGCAGTGGGAGCCGGCCGATGGTGAGGACTTCATCGCTCATCTGCGGTCGGCGAATCGGAAACGCCCGATCGTCATGTCCACGGCGAGAGGGTACGAGGTGTCGGTGACGCTGTTCATGCAATACCTCACCGATCAACGCTACGGCTGGACCTCGGAGTGCGCCGACCGGTTCGGATCGATCCCCCAGCAGATCTTCCATGATGGCAACTCTGTTGCACATGTCGCTGATTTCGAAGGACAACCGGGTCGGCGCCCCCTTACCTACGACGAGGTGCAGGCTCTGTTCGATGCAGCGGATGGGCGGGTAGAACAGTTGCGGACCCAAGGCCGTAAAGGCGCTTTGACCGCCTTGCGGGATTCGGCGCTGCTGAAGCGGTCTATGCGTTCGGTCTCCGCCGCAGAGAAGCGAGCGGCCTGGACCTAGCCGACCGTCGCCACTCACCGAAGGCCCCGCAGTACGGGCAGTACGGTGCCTTATTCGTGCGATGGGGCAAGGCTGCCAACGGCAGCCCTCCTCGACGTCGCACCGTGCTGACAGTGCCCGAGATGGATTGGATCGTCAGTGTTCTGGAGCAGTGGGTGACCGAGATCCGCCCCCAGTTCCGACCCGGGGTGCTGGCGGCCCTGTGGGTCAACGAACGGGCCGGCCGCCTGTCGGTCCGCAGCATCGACTCGGCCTTCGAGCAAGCCCGTGCCGCGGCCGGCCTGCCGGACGAACTGGACCTGCACTCGCTGCGCCACTCCTACGTGACGCACCTGGTCGAGTTCGACTATCCCGAACGCTTCGTCTCCGAGCAGGTCGGACACCGCTACGCCTCCACCACGGCGATCTACACCGGGGTCTCGGACGAATATCGGACGAGACTGATCCGCAAGGCCCTGCAAGCTAACACCGACCTCTGGGAGACCGATCAGTGATCAAGAAGATGGGGTTCACCTGGAATCTGAGAAAATTGATGGCGCACAACGGATTATTCCAAACGACCGATCTGGTGCCGCTTCTGGCCGAGCGTGGCATCCACCTGTCCCGTGAACAGGTCTATCGACTTGTCACTCAGACACCAATCCGGCTGCCGATGGACACCTTCGTCGCGTTGTGCGACATTCTCGACTGCACACCGAACGACTTGATCGAGGTCGAAGTCGTCAATGCTCAGGTCGCCAAGGCTGCCAGCGACAAAGCCAGCAGCAGCACAGCGCAACCGCAAGCCAGACGCACAACTATCCGCCGACCCACTGCCGCGACGTGACCGGCCGGCGGCAGCTGGAGCCGCCTGCCACCGTCGTCGGCCGGATCGCGCGCCGCATGGCCCAGGCATTACCCGATCTCAGCCTCGCGGCCGCTCTCGAGTCCGTGTCAGACGTCGCAAACCGTTACACCGTCCGGGAATTGGACGAGCATCTTGCCACCCATCCGGACGCGCTGACCTCTGGATCCTCGGCAGTGCCAATGTCGGTCCTGTTGTTGGCCACCCGGCTCGCCGAAGACGGCAACGACAAGGTCCAAGTCCCGACCTGCCTTCGGTGCGGAACGCGCACGCTGCTGCGATACCGAGTCGAAGGTGGCCGTATCTGCGACCGCTGCCATCGCCTGGCTCACCACGCCCCCTGCACCGACTGCCACCGCGACCGCGTGATCACCACTCGCGATGAGGAAGGCCTCCCACTGTGCGCATCCTGCCGAAAGAGCCGCAGAAAGGAGGCCTGCGGGCGATGCGGGCGCCCCAGTCAGCGAGTCGCCGCCCGCGGCGACGACGGATCAGCCCTCTGCCCGAACTGCTACAACGCCCCCATCCGAACCTGCAGCCGCTGCGGACAAGACGCACCAAACTACTGCAACACACCCGCCGGCCCGACCTGCAAGTCCTGCTACGAACGACCACAGCGTCGATGCGGCGCATGTGGCCAAATCAGGCGCATCGACCAAAGAGCAAACGACGGCGAACCGGACCTGTGCTGTCGGTGCAGCACCCGAAAGCAGCGGCCCTGCACGGTATGCGGAAACTTCTACCCGGCCAACCCACGTGCTGCCCTTCCGGTCTGCCTACCGTGTCGCGAGACGGGGCAGGTGCTGGAGCCCAACCTGTTCGAATTGCCTCCGCGAACGCACCGACACCCCAACGAGACCGCCCATGACGTCCTCCGCAAAAAGCTTCTGACCCTGCTCTCCCACCCCGATCACGGAGTCGCCCCACAACTGCTACCGCTCCTGGACGTCTTCGGCAAAGTCACCAAGCCCGCACCGATCATCCAGTGGCTCCACCAGCGCCAAGGCGGACCAGCCCTTCTTCGGGAGCTCGCGGTCCGCGCCCACGACGAACCGCTCACCCACCAGCTGCTCGACGTTCATCTTCAGAACAACGCGCTGCACCGAATCCGCGCCCTGATGGTGTTCGCCGGCATCCTGCCCGAACGGGCGGAACTACTCGAGCGGATCGAGCCCTGGCTGGACCAAACACTGGCCGACCGACCCGCCCATCATGTCGCCCTCGTCCACCCGTTTGCCGTCTGGCATGCGCTGCGCCGCGCTCGACAACGAGCACGCCGCCGACCGACCACCCCACACTCCGCGACCTACGTCCGCACCCAGATCACCGTAGCCTTGAACTTCCTGCAATGGCTGGACCAGCACGGCCAGACACTGTCCGGCGCCGACCAAACTCACCTCGATTCCTGGCTCGCCGATGGACGACAGACGAACTACTTCCTGGCCTCGTTCATCGGCTGGGCCCGAGCCCGGGGACTCTGCGATCTGACGGTTCACCACCGCCCAACCACCGACCCAGCAACGTTCCTCGACCCAGCCGACGGCTTAGGCATGCTTCGCCGGTGCCTTCACGACCAAACACTGCCAACGGACATCCGAGCCGCCGGAATCCTCGTGCTGCTGCTCGGCCGCACCACCACCAGCTTCAACAACCTCACCGTCGCTGACCTGCACCAGGTCGGTGGAGAAACCCATCTACGACTCGACGGATTCGACACCCTGCTCCCCCCCCCGCCGCAGCCAAGATCTTCCATGTCCTCCGCGACCAAACCACCGGCAAGGAGACGTTCCACCAAGCAGACCCCGCCACCCGATACCTATTCCCAGGCCGAACCCCCGGACAGCCCACGGCCAGCTACGTCCTGAGCAGGAAGCTTCGCACCCACGGCATCAACGGGCTCCCCGCCCGAAACTCGGCCCGGGCGACCTGGGCCCAACAGATCCCCAGCCCAATCGCAGCCGACCTACTCGGCATCCACATCACTACCGCCACCAAGTGGGCAAGCCGGACACGCCGCGACTGGGCCAACTACGTCGCGGCTCGCGCCGAAGCAGACCAACACGGCAACCCAACTCAGCGCCCCGAGCGCTAGGGAATACCGCACGTCGGCAATACAGCCACGTCCCCAGTAACCGTGCCGTCGCGCACGATTTGCAATTTCAGGCCAGCAATTCCCTCCCGGTCGTGGCTGGGCGGAAGCCAACCTGTGTGCGTCAGGCGTGTCACTCTGTCGCCGAGCCCTCTCACTATCACTATCGGCATCGACCCGTGGGCGGCATCCGCGTCAGCCAAAGCGCGGCGCTGATCAACGTCCGCAGGCAATATTCAGCCTGCATCGACTCGTCCGCTTGGCCAGCAGCGGCGCCGTCAAGCGGCAGCTAGTTGGTAGGCCACGTGGCCGTCGCAAACCGTCCGAGACGCTCGACAACCCAAAAAAGAACCCCCAGCGCATCACGGCTCAAGTCCGGAGAGGCGTCCTGGGGGAATTCGTGTTCAACCATAGCGCTGCAGCAGACTCCACGTCCAGCGGCGTCTAGAGTCTCGTCGGTGACGATGCCACAGGAGCAGCGGCAGGCGCTGATCAAGGCCATCTCGCCCAACCGCCTTCAGACCTACACCACAGCTGCCTCCCTTGCCCAGTGCGACGTCCTGGACTTATACATCTGGGACCGTGACCTCGCCGCGGCAGCGATGGCAGACATCGCCATCCTCGAGGTAGCGATGCGCAACGCCATGAACCGTGCCCTAGAGACCCGGGCGCAGCGGCCGGATTGGTACAGCGTCGACATTGGCCTGGACAACCGATCGGTCAGAGCCGTCAACAAGGCCTGGAGTGAGGTTCCAGAGACTCGACGAACCCCGGGGCGGGTAGTTGCACAATTGATGTTCGGCTTCTGGCGCAATCTGCTGGAAGCCGGCGGCCCCCTTGGCGAGGGCCCCCGCAAAACTACAGTGGACTACGAGGACTTGTGGCGCGCGGAGCTCCGTGGCGCCTTTCCTGGTGGACGGGCCACCGCCGCCGCGACGGGCGACCGGTTCACCCGCACATGGACGCTAGGCGTAGTGAAGGAGGTCCACGCGCTGCGGAACCGCGCCGCCCATCACGAACCGCTAGTCAACGGGTTCCCGATGCCTGGAGAGCACCGTCGCCTCACCAGCCAACAGGGACACGACAGCTGTCTGCGACTGGCGGCCCTCCTCGACCGTCACCTCGCAGCGTGGCTGACTACCCACAGCCACATGGCTCGGCTGTTCGCAGTCAGGCCTTAACCCAATACGGCAGCACGTAACAGCCCAGCAAACACTGCCTTCATCGCCTTCGGCCAACAGATCGACGGCCTCCATCAACTCCGCCGGAGCCACGAGCCGGGATCAGACTGATCGACGGAGGTCAAGCAAATCGTGTCGAGCAGGGTCTGCGCGCTGGATGGCTGTGCGGGCTAGTGCAGGCAGCGTGTGGGGGCAACCACCGCGAGAGTGCACCGAGGCGCGCAGCGCGACGGCGGATTCGAAGCACAGCCGCCAGTGGTTATGCCGATCACGCAACAGGGCCTCATCCAGACGTAACTGGGTGATTGCGATCAACAGCATTAGGCCGGCGGCTGCGGAAAGGAATGGGAGAGCTGCATCTCCAGCGTTGGCGACATCACCCAGCACAGCTGGGCCGGTCGAGCAGTCGAAGACCGGCGAGGCTAAGTCCGGGATGCGGCACGCGGGACAGTCGTCGATGTCGGGCCGATGGAGGTGTAGCTCGGCGGTCCACTGCGGCGAGGTTGTTGCGTGGATCAGGACGGGTTCGCCCAGGGCCGCGATGCCGGCGCGGATGCCGCGCTCGTTGGCTAGCGGCAGGACAAGGTCGGCGCGGGGCGGATTAGTCGCGGCCCACTGGTCGTACCAGAGCGTCGCGGCGGCGCCCGCGAGGATGTCGGCGACGATCTGAGCTTTGTCTCGGGCTGTGCCGACGGGACGGCCCCCTGGCCAACCGGCGTCGGCGGCCGTCATGGCAAGGCACCGGTTGGTGTTGGACAGCTCGGCGACGTCAGCGTCGATGGCATTCCACGAGTCGAGGTGTCCGAGTTCGGCGGCCCAGTATGCCAGGGCGTGGCTGAGCGCGCCAGCACCGATGACGGCGATCCGCCCAACGTCGATCGGCCCGAGGATCGAGGCCGTCGCGATCTGTTCGGGCTGGCCGGGCAGGCTGATGGAGCTGCGGGCGGCGCGCTCGACGAGATTGACCTGGACTGGGGTGACAGGTCGGCTGTGGCTAAGATGGAACACCGCGGCGGCGCCCAGGCATGCCGCGGTCGCGGCACCAATCACGTCGAGCTCTCCCTCGCCAGTACCGATGGGTGCGAACGAGAGCTCGCCCCGGCCGCCGTTCCAACCGAGGTGGATATCGCAGCCGGCGACGTCGTTGCCGATGCCCACCCGTACCGTCGGTTCGACAGCACTAAACGTCTCGATGGCGATGTCGTGGTCGTCGACGCGGCGGCCATTAATCGTGAGGATCAGGGCGGGATTGATCGCGAGCAACGTCGCAGAGGCCGCATCGGCGAGTCGGTCGGCTGGTACTAGCGTGTAGGCCAGCAGCGGTGCGTCCGGGAAGGCGAGTTCGATCCGTCGATGGGTGCGCGCGGCCATGTTGGCTAGCGCTAGTAGCGCGACCTGACCGGGACGGGTTGTGGCGCTTTGCCCGGCAACAATGTGAATGGCGCGCCCGAGCGCGCGCCGGTCGGAGCCGTAGGCGATCGTTCGCACATCCCGGTCAGCGTAGAACCGCTCGATCTCGTCGAGGTTCATGCCCAACCCGTTTCGGCAGCGGGTAGAGGGCCGATCGGTGCGGGGACGACGACGTACGACTGGTGATCGGCGACTTGGATCCACCCGTGGTCCTGATACTGGTGCAGCCCAGCGCCCTCGCCTGGGTCGAGCGATCCGACGCCGTAACTTGCCACGACGAGGGAGAACATTCCGGGGAATGGCATCAGGACCAGGTTGTCGTCTCCGTCGGAGTGACGCGTGTCTGTACCGGGGTGGCTGTGAACCTGCGCGATGACACTGAGGCTGTGGGCGCGAGCCGTGCGGGATGCCGCGCCGACTGCACGTTCGTCGAGGAGGACGAAGTCAGGTCCGGTGCGGGCCGCCGGGCAGATCATTGACATCACGATCGACGTCGTCCCGGTAGTGCGACCCAACCAGAGCACCAGGCCTTCGTGGGGCCCGTCGGGACCGCTGCTGGCGCGAAGCGCGGCCAGGGTGGGAGCGATGACCTGCTCAGCGACCAACAGCGTGCCGGTGGCCCGGGCGACAGGCAGCGGTGTGAGCCGGTGAACGCTCATGCTGCAGTCGCCGGGCTGGCAGCGAGGTGCAGAGCGAGGGAGTTAAGCATGTCGGCGAGCGTGTGCGCCTGGGTCACGCCGCCGATCGTTTTCCATCCGCTCTGGTCGGCCCAATCGGAGTGAGGTCCTCCGTGGCTACCGTAGGCGAGCCGGTTCCACGGCGCGCAGATGACGTGGTTCGGGTGAAAAATCGACCCCGGAACTGTAGGTCGCTGGCCGGCGATGGGGAAAGTCGCGGGCGAGACGTTGCCGTCCGCGTCGCGGCACGACCATGCCGGCGGGACGGCTGGATAACCGTCGAGTTCGGCGTGGAAGACGATGAGCTTCTTGGTGACCGGGTGAATGGTCGTCGCGTCGAGGTGGGTGCCGTGCGGGGCGATGGTCACGGTCCAGTGGTGTCGCTTGGCCCAGGCGGTGACGGCTGGCGCCTCTGCCACCACCACCGCCAGGGTCACGCTGGCGGGAACCATGATTTAGACGCCGCCGCCGACGTCGACCAGCTCGAGGAGCTGGTGGTTGTGCACATGTGCGGCTTCCAGCGTCAGGCCCCGCTCGAGTACGTCGTCTTCACGCGTCTGGAACGTGTGGTTGCCGGGCGCGTAGCCGAAGTCCTTGGCGACCTGCTCGGCGGCGAGGCCGACGTGCTGGGTCGACTCGAACACAAAGGTGTGCTCCTCGGGCTCGCGTGGCGCGAAGATGCGCAGCTCCAGCCAGTGGCCGTCAGGTTGGTGGCGGTGGTTCTGCTCGGGATGTTCCGTCGACATGGTCGACCCTTTCTCCTCGGTGGCCAGTACTCGGATGAGACCCGGGTACAGCGTCGTCGTGCACGTACTTACCTAATCGTAGCATGTCCATCACCCTTGCGGCATTTACTTCTAAACGAGTCGCGCGTCGATAGGAGCGTGGCTGCAGTGATCTAGTAGGCTTAGGCGACATCGGCGCATGGGTGACGAGCGGGGAACGCCTTGCAGGTTGAGCTGCTCGCCGACGAGCTCCGGCGGCTCCTGAGCGAGCCGGGCCACCGCCCAGCCAGTTGGACCGATGCCGAGATTCGTCATTTTCAACTCATCGCTCAGTGCGCAGAAGCCGCCCAGACCTCGGCCGACTTGCGCGTTCTACAGGTACTGCGCCTTCGCATACGTCCGGATGACGAGCCCGGCACCTCATCGGTCCAGCTGAGCCTCACGCGCCGGCTGATCATCACCTTCAAGACCGACAGCATCCCGATGACGGCGGTATTCGACATCGTGCTGTTAGAAACAGGAGCCCCGGTATGAACGCTCAAGTCCGAAACCCGCTACCCGCCGGTCAGATTCTGGGGATGGAGCTTGAGGCGCGTGGATGGACTCAAGCCGACTTCGCCGCGGTCCTTGGACGGCCCGTCCAGTTCGTGTCGGAGATCGTGACCGGCAAGAAGGAGATCACCCGGGAGTCCGCGGCCCAAATTGGAGCCGCCGTAGGACACGGCCCGGAGTTCTGGCTCCGACTTCAAGACACCTATCTGCTCCACGAACAGGCAAAGGACTACACCGCCCAAAAGGGTCTCGATGACGTACGGCGACGCGCACGACTCAACGCATTGGCGCCGATCAACACACTGCGTAAGCGAGGAGTCCTTATCGGACGAACGCTCGACGAGCTGGAAACCGAAGTCATGGACCTGTTCGAGATCGGGTCGATCGACGACGAGCCCGCAATTACTCTTGCAGCGCGCAGAAGCAATGGCGACGAGCCAGTCTCTCCCGTCCAGAAAGCCTGGGTCGCCTGCGTCCGACGGACCGCCCGTGTCCGGACAGACATACAGCCTTACTCGGAAACGAAACTCCTGCACCTTGCGGCGGAGTTGCCGACGTTGCTAACCAGCCCCGACCAGTTCCGCGACCTACCCGCGCTGTTCGCTGCCGCGGGGGTCGCGCTTATCTATGTCGAAGCCCTCTTAGGAGCGAAGATCGATGGTTGCTCATTTGTGTTGAAGAAGACACCCGTGATCGGGATATCGGGTCGAGGCAAGCGCCTGGACAAGATCCTCTTCACCCTCCTCCACGAAATCGCCCACATCGCATTTGGGCACGTCACGAATCAGACCATCGTCGAATCACTCGACGAGCGCGATGACACCAACGCCGACGAGATAGACGCCAACCGGCAGGCGCACAGCTGGCTGCTCCCAACGCCCCTACCACCACCGCCGCAACGTATCGGCACCGGATGGGTCGAACAGGTCGCGGCTGCCCGCGGCCTTGCTCCAATTGTAATAGTCGGCCAACTTCAGAATGAAGGCATCTTAGAGTGGCGCACTACGCTCGCGAAGGATGCGCCGTCAGTTGCCTCTGCGCTTGAGACATGGTGATCCGGTGACCGATGTCGTTGCCGATCTCTCGGACAGTTCTTCCGTTAAGGTCGGCGCAGCAACACCGAGGTCCCCGAAGGCGCTTCTCCAGCTCAGGAATGTGACACGACCGGAGTTTTCATTGACCGACATTATCCTCGGTCGAGGTCTTTGCGGTGCCCCCCGGTTGTACATCAACCGCTCTCGGATCACCGATAACCTAAATTAGGTAATTTGGAACTCGCGTCTTTCGTGTATGATATCCTGCTCGGAGCGAGGCAAAGGCGCTCCTATCTGCGATAATGAGGGGCTTCGAGGTCCACATAGTGCGCCTTTCCGAACTCGATGAAAGCGTACCAGTTTTACCGGCGGTTGACCGTGGACATCACGGTAAGAAGGCTTAATACCCCAGGCTGAGGCGGTGCTGCTGGTCGCGATCGCCGGGAAAGGTCGAGTTGAATCGGGGGCTGTCGGCGGCGTTGACCCCGTGGCGCAAGCAGTCAATCGTGCTGGATCTGGGAATGATATACCTAGCTGATTATGTCCGTGATGTCTTCCACGACTCTCGTCCTTCAGTATGATGCATGACCGAGTACCCACGTAATCATGTGGCTCCTAGCTGCATAGAGCCAATCATCTTAATCATGACAAGTTAGAGCGGCAAGAACAGATGGTGTTAGCAGCATTTTTAATGCGTCACGAGGAGGATGAGTATGGGACAGCATAAGCACAAGGCGCCGAGGATCTGCCTGTTCTGTGGCAAGCGTGGTGACATGTCGAAGGAGCACGTCTTCTCCAAGTGGATAAGCAAATACCTGCCCGATCCGGCGTTGAATCATAAGGTCACGAGCAGCGACGACAGCTGGCTACCCGAGCACATGCGAAGAACGCCACTCAACAAAACGGTAGCAGGGGCCACTGGATCCCGAACCTTCAAGATTGTATGCAGGACCTGCAACAACGGCTGGATGTCCGACATGGAACAGCTAATCGAGCCGCTCCTTGCCCGAGGCTTTGAAGGGGGCAAAATCGATCTCGACGTCGATCAACAGTCGCTCCTCGCGCGCTGGATTGAGAAGACTGCAATGGTCAGAGACGAGGGCAGCTCAATGATGCCCGTCAGCACCGACGAGCAGCGCCGCGCGCTGATGAAATCCATCGGCGCAGATCCGCTGACGAAGGTGTACCTCGGCACGTTCCAGGATGCCAAAGGGCCTCTCCGCTGGCGTCACCACCCCCACAGCGGTGGGTACCGCGATGACAATGGCCCCGACGTTCGGCAAGACAGCGTTGTAATCGGACCGTGGATATTTCACGTCTTCAGCTCTCATCTGCCTGAAGCGATCGAGCGGTTTGGCGTGAAGCTCGACAACTGCACCGGAGATTTCCTGAAACAGATCTGGCCCATCGTTGATCCGATTGTGCACTGGCCCGTCAAGGCCATGAATTACCGCCAGTACTTCTTCATGGCCGAGCTTTCACGCTGGGAAATCGGTATAAGGGTTGCCAACAAGCTGGATTCTGACGTAGTACTAATGACATCCGAACAATGGTGCACCGTCAGCCCGACCGAGGTGATGCGCCGTCTTCCATATGTGGGTCTTGTTTAGAACGGCGCGCGGTAAGTACAACTGCGATTCATTACGCTACGCGCACTCTGGTAAAGAGTCAGCCGACATTGCGGATCGGCAAGAAACGCGGCTCGTCATCCGGCGCCGCAAAAAGAAGAAGTTGCTGCCGTCAACGGAAGCCCAGAGGTCAACGCTCGCATGGTTGGCGCCGGCGGTCGGAGCTGAATACGTGCGCGTCGCCGCGAGCACGTACAGATGGGAGACCGGGCCCAGCTGCTCGGGCGCCGACACGTCCGCGGCCTGCACATACCGCCCCTCGACCGTCTTCACCCAGCGCGTTCCAAACACCACGCTGGCTTGAACCGACTGACCCGGTGCCAGGTGGCCCACAGGCCGGGTGAAGAAGGCAAGATGGCGATGGCGCTGTCCGGCGGGTACGACTCCGCAGCGCGTTACCTGCCGGCCGCGGCGCGCCAGGCGATCATCGACCGCGACGGCGGCCACTGCGTGCTCTGCGACGGGCCGGGCAACGAGATCGACCACATCGACGGCGACAGCCCCGACCCGGCGAACCTCCGGCTGCTGTGCCACTCGTGCCACGCCGGCGTCACGCTCTCGCACTGCGGCCACCACGACGACCCGCGCACCGACGCGGAGATCGACGCCCTGTTCGACCGGCTCACCGCACGCATCGACGAGGCGACGCCCACCCGCGCGTGCGACGACGCCGAGGATTGGGCCGCCACCTGGCGCTCGTCGATTCTGCAGCACGCGGAGTCCTGAAGCCACCACTCCCCCACCGGGTCCGCCCGCGGGATCCAAATGGCCCGGCTCCGCTGTCAGTGAGGTGAGCGACGCGAGCGTGTCGGCGCCCAGGCCCAATCAGTACCGGCGGCACCGATCAGCGCCCAACGCCTTCGCACGAGTCGACTGAAGCCCTGTCGCCGCGCGGGCCAGGCGTGGGGCAGCGGGCCTCTAAGACCCCCAACGGAGGCGATGGCGTCATTGGAGGCAATAGAGGTAGTAGGGGTAGTAGGGGTAGTAGGGGCAATGGTGGCGCTACGCGGTTACCGATCGCCCGGGCGTGAGTTTGCCTTCCCCGCCTGGGAAGGGCTTTCCGCCGTTGTGGGCTCGCTCGCGCCGCTTTACTTCGGCGCGCACCGCCTTCTCGATCATGTCCGACCAGCTCTGGTCTGCTTCCAGGTGCGCGGTTGCCTTGAAGGCCGCCACCGCCGCTCGGCGAAGGTCCTTCGGCAGATACACCGAGACCTTGACCGACGCGCTGTTCCGGCCAGTGCTGACGGCGGATGCGTCAGTGCCTGGGACATCAGCCGCCGGCGCCGGCGCTGGCGTGCTGGGCGCGACGGGTGGCGGTTCGATAGTTGGTGGTTCGACCGGCGCCGCGGCCAGGGCGGCCCGGTTGGCAGCGATCAGCCGGCTGGCGTCCGGCCTTGCCCGGCGGGGTCCGAGTCCACTGATGGACCGGTCGGGAGTTGTCATACCGGCACTCCTTCTTCGGCGACGGTGATGCTGTCCACGATCTCCTTGGCCAGCGCCTGTAGGTCGTCCGCGACCGATTGGGCTGTCCGGGGCCCAGCGTTTCCACCGGAGCTTTCCCCTCGACGTATTTGCCACCAGGACGGCCCCTGTCTAACCTGCTCGTCGAGCTCATGCACGAGTAGGCCCTTCTCGCGCGCCGCTTGAGCGGTGGCTTCGGAGTGCCGGATGGACGCGGTAAAGATCCGCTGGTCCCCACCCAACGCTTCGCTGATGAGGTCACGGGCGGTCTGCTTGATCCGATGCGCGCTCGATCCGACCCCGACGAGTACGACGCCCAACAGGTCCAGGCCGGGGTTGACGTCCATGACGTCGTCCAATCGCCGGGCGACCTCGAGCAGCCCCTTCCGGCTGGACTGGTCGGTCCTGACGGGCACCACCGCCCACCGTGCCGCCGCGACCGCTGCAGCCTGAAGCGGCTCGTTGCCTGGTGGGCAGTCGATCAAAATGATGTCGTAGTTCGCGGCGAGGGGCGTCAGGATCTCGGCAAGAGCCAGCCGGGCCGCTCTTGAATCGCGACTGGCCATATTCGTCAGCGCAGCTGCCGCGGCGTTGAGGTGGTACCCGCCGACGAGGACGTCCAAGTTGGGTCGGACCGTGACGGGTGTCGGGGTGCCGCCGAACGCCAGGGCGCCCGCGAGCGCCTTCCCAGAGTCGTCGTTGTCGGTATCGGTGTACCCCAGATCTTCCGCGAGGTTCCCCTGCGGATCAAGGTCGACAAGAAGGCAGTGGTAGCCGGACCCTGCGTACAGGCCACCGATGTTGGCCACCAGCGTTGTCTTCTGCACTCCCCCTTTGCCGTTGATGACTGCGATGACGCGCTGGAGCGAGCTTCGGTCGATCGTCACCAACGGGTCCAGGGCTTTAGAGGCATAGGGGGCATGGGAGGTGACGGTACTAGTGCCGGTGATGACTTCTGTGGAGGCGCGCCCGGGATTAGAGGCGTTGTTGGGCGTGCCGGTGTTGACACCAAAGGAGGCTTTCGCTGGCAATGGTGGCATTGGCGGTCAGGTCGGTATTGCTGGCGGTAGAGACAATGGAGGCACGGGAGGCAATGGCGTTGGTGTCGGCATTGCTGCTGGTTGCGGCATAGCTGGCAAACCGGGTAACACCGGCAAGGTCGCTCATCCCGGCATGGCTGGCATGGGCGGCATGGCCGGTAAGGTTGGCATGGCTGGTGATGTCACTCATCCCGGCACGACCGGCGAAGCTGGCATTGGCGGCATAGCCGGTAAGGCTGGTGATGCTGGTGATGCTGGTGATGCTGGTGATGCTGGGAGCGCCTCCACCCGGAGGTCATGCCGCCACGATCTATTGCACCCGCTCAGTCGGTCCGATGGCACCCTGCCCGCCCCAGCTGAACGACGAGATGGCGACCGCGGCGGCCCGCCCGGGCCCGCGTGGGGATGCGTGGGGATGCTGTCAGCGCGGATTCCCGGTCGGCGATCCCGGTCGGCGGACCTCGGTCCCGACGCAGCAGCTCGAGTCGGCCGGCGGGCCAGCCCCACGCATATCCGCTGGCATGAGCAACCCGACCCACCCCAGGACCATCGACGGACGCTTCGGCACTGTCGACCATCCCGCCGATCCCAGCATCGACCTTGGTGGCCCCACCGCCGCCGGCCAGGCCCTGAGCGCCCAACTAGTCACCGAGATGGCGGCCTGGGCCGCCGCCAATGCCCGGGTGCAGCTGCTGTCGGTCAAGATTGCGGCACAAGGCGTGCTGCGGCAATGGCCGGACGCCCCCTACCTGCAGATGGACCACTCCGACCAGCGGTACGGGGGACTGGTGGCAGTCGCGGTGCTCGATGCCGACGGCCAGGAGCGCGCCTGCGACATGATGGAGCTCTGGGACGACCTCGACAACGGCGCACATGTGCCAGCTTGATCGGCAACCTGGACGACGACCGCGGGGACTGGTCGGTGCACCGGACCTACGCCAACAGCGAGTCCCGCGGGTCCGGCGTCAACCCGTGTCTGGACCTGAAGAAGGCAGCGGCGATGACGACCAAGGAGATCGGGTCGAGCACCGGCGTGCCGACGTACAGCCCCTTCGGCTGAGCAGCGGGGGAGTGGGGCGCCCCCCCGAGCGCCTCCAAAATCCGCGGCGTTTGCGTTTCGGCTGGGGGGAGGGCCAGCAGACTGCGAATCGGCCCAATGACCATAACTGCAAATAGCGACGGCCAGCATTGATGTGCTTGCTGAGCAGCCTGCGGTCTCAGCACATGCGTAGGCCAGGTGCGACGTAGGTGTCCCGTCTCATCTCAAAGGAGGCGCGGATAGGCCTCTGACCTGCGCTGCTTCAACTTGGTGAGACGGTCCCTGACGGTCTCGTCTCAGCATCTTGAGGCAAGTTAGCGCTGACTCTGCCAGGAGGACCCGCCACCGTTTGCGCTGTCCACAGCCCCATCCGTATCGCCAAGTTGAGGCATCTCGGCTCGATGCCTCAACTTGGCGGGACTGCCTCACGTCCACTGAGACAGGACATCAGACGAGACAGGACAACCACGAACACCGTGACCCCTGGGCGGCGTGTCCTGGTGTCCGTTCCCATCCAATCTGAGGCAGTCTCCCGCTTAACTGGGTGGCGTGCTTCAGATAGGTGGGACGGAACTGGGTGAGTGGTCGTCCCATCTATCTGAGGCAACTTCACGCGGACGCGGGGTTGTTGGCAGACCGCCGAACGAATCGATCGGGAGTGACGATGCGGATCACTTGGGCGGCGAAAAGCGGCTCTGACCAGGAACAAGCCACAGGCAGAACCAGCACAGTGTCTGCCGACCAAGCGGGTGCCACGCGGCTCATCACGCCGGCCCTGGTGGGCGCGGGACAGCGGGCCTCATGCCTCAGATAGGTGGGACTGCCGGCCGAATGCCTCGGGTAGATGGGACGTGCCTCACCTGCGATGGGTACGGGCATCAAGCCCTGGACCAGCAGGGAATTACCCCGGCCGAGGTGCGCTGGGCGCTCTACGGGGCCTCTCAGCCACGCACCGATGCGTATCGCATCGGAAAAGCTATTCGCCAGCCTTTAACTAGCATAATGTTCCATTATCGTGACCAACCCCGGGTAGGTTGTAACTGGCTGGGCGCTGACACCAGGTTTCGTTCAAGATCTTTTAGCGGTGCGTTGGCGCAGTCGGTGCACGGTGCTGAACTGCACCGACCGGTTTTGACAGGCACGAGGAGGTGGGCGGGTGGAGGAGTCCCCGGCGGCTGCGCTGACCGATCTGGCCGTTGCCGCCCGCGCCGACCTGGTCGCGTTGCCGCCGCCCGACAGCCGGACCGCTGACGGCCACAGTCTGCCCGTCGAGGCTCTCGAGCGGGTGTGGGCGGCGGTGGAGGCCTCGACGTCGGTGAACACGAAGGCGGCGTACCGGTCGGACTGGGCTCGCTTTGAAGGGTGGGCGACCGGTGCGGGGTATGCGGTGCTGCCGGCGGATCCGATGGTGGTCGCGGCGTACCTGACCGGGGCTGCCGCGGAGCAGACGGTGGTGGGGCAGTGGCGGTACAGCCCGGCCACGTTGACCCGGTGGACCTCCTCGATCAACCAGTTCCACACGGCCGCGGGCCTGGCCGCGCCGGGCCGGTCGGAGGTGGTCCGCCGGGCGCTGTCGGGGATCCGCCGGGTCCGCGCGACGCCACCGAACCGGCGGGCCCCGCTGCTGCTGGAAGACATCCGCAGGCTGCTTGTTGCGATGGCGCCGTTTCAGGCCTGGCCGGGTGGGGTGATCGCCCGGCGGGACGCGGCGCTGCTGCTGGTCGGGTTCGCCACCGCCGCCCGCCGCTCGGAATTGGTCTGTTTGACGGTGGGGGATGTGGCGGCGCATCGGGTGGACGGTTTGCATCTGCGGTGGCGGAGCACCAAAACCGATCAGGAGGCCCGGGGGACGGTGAAAGCCGTGCCCTACGGGCGGGACCCCGGGACGTGCCCGCCGTGTGCGTACACCCGGTGGCGGTTGCTGTTGGACGCCGCCGACCGGGTGGACCCGGTGGGGCAGCGGCGGCCGGTGATGACCGAACTCCGCCGACAGACATCCGATGGGGGAGTGGACGGGCACGTCTGCCGAGTCGACCTACCCGATCCGTCCGAACCAGGTCGGGCGTTGTTCCCGCTGGTCCACAAGACCGGCCGGATCGCGATGATCGGGATGTCGGGGCAGGCGGTGAACGTGGTGCTGGCCCGCCGCGCCACCGACGCCGGATACACAGCGCAACAAATCGCGAAGCTGGGTGGGCATTCGTTGCGGTCCGGGTTCGTCACCGAAGCGTTCCGGCAGGGGGCGGATGCGCACGCGATCATGCGGCAGACCGGGCACCGCAACCCCGCGATCCTGGAGACCTACGCCCGGGAACATGCCCCCCTGGTCGGCAACGCCGTCACCAAACTCGGCCTGTAGACCATGAACTCCCCGGCGGATCCACTGGTCAAGTCCCGCTTACCCGCCGCAGGCGCCGCGGGGGGCGTGGAGCGGGTGTTGTTCACGGATTGGTGCGCGGTCACCGGCCACACCCCGCTGCCCGCGACTTCCGAGACGGTGCTGATGTTCTTCGATGACTGCCCCGCGGCGGCGGGGACGTTCGCCCGCCGGCTGACGGCGATCGACGCCGCGCACCGGGACACCGGGGTCGCCCCGCCGGAGCGGACCGGGCAGGTGAGGGACGTGCTGCGTGGCCGCCCGGCCCGGCCCGTCCGGCAGGAGTTGGATTCAGCGCAGGTGGAGGCGGCGTTGCGGCGGCTGCCGTCCCACGGGTGGATCAACGGCTGGTTCGGCCGCCGCGACCGGGCCTTGCTGGTCGTGGCCGGGGCGGGGGTGCCGTACCGGCGGATCGCCGCCCTCACCGCCGGCGACATCACGGTGACCGACGGCGTCGCAACCATCAACACGACCAGGCCGGTCATCACCCTCCACCCCGACGAGGATCCGGTGCTGTGCGGGCCGTGCGCGTTAGTCCGCTGGCTCCGCGCCCTGCACCTCGCGCTCACCTCACCCGCCACCCGCACCCTCGCCTGGGCGATCGACCGCGCCGCCGCGGTGGACGGGTCCTCGCCGCATCTGTGCCGAAGCCGCCGCCCCCTCACCACCGGCATCGCAGAGGTGCCGCTGCTACCGCCGATCGACCCCCGCGGCTACCTGTCGATCACCCCACGGCCGCTGACCCCGCGTCGACCCGCAAACCCCCCACGAACAGCAGCCGACGCCGCCGCCCGCGACGCCGGTCGTTCCACCGCCAACGCCTTACACGGTTGGCGACTGGGAACAGGCCGTCGCACGGCGCCGCGCCGACCAGGCACACCTCCGCGGAGTCGACCGCACCCTGGACGAGACGGACCGGAAGGCCGCCGACCTCAACCGCAGAATCCTGGCGCTGCTCGCCGACCCGTAGACACCTGATCGCT
>JAABUP010003854.1_pt1 | contig 25878 bp, 25 predicted proteins | sample 5559201 | NCBI WGS metagenome assembly JAABUP01 (sample SAMN10711887, study PRJNA513373) | rock metagenome | isolation source: Antarctica rocks | place: Antarctica
GCAACAGCAACATACTGATACGCAACAGCTGGATTGTTTTTGGGCAGGACAGCTGAGGACCGCAACAGGTGGTCTTTACAAGTAGAAGATATGACAGGAGCCCTGCTATCTTTGATTGGCTACTGCTGCAGCTTACACTCAATACAGCAACATGGAGCAGCAGCTGTATCCTGCATCAGAGATTCATCAGCAAGCACCTTGTCTGCAGCAGCAGCAGAAGAGTCAGACAGGCTCAGGCCCAAGAAGTAACAACAACAGCTGATTTGAGCAGTGTGATGCCGTCAGCAAGGACAAGGCATTTTTTGTGATTCTTGTAGCTTTTGGCAACGTGCCATCAGCTTTGCAAATGCTTTATGTGTTTATCGGCTACCTGTTATGGCTGCCAAATGTGCTTTGTTGTAAGATGTGCAGCCATGATGTCTGATCAGAAGGTGTAACCTTTCATAATGCTACAGCCAAACACAAGGCTTCAGAATGCCAAGCGTGTCTTGTTTGGACCTGCAATAGATAGTCCCAGAATAGCGCAGAATTTTCATGGCACTAGGACAAGGGTGACCGTATTGGGTGTCCACATACTGAGCCACTGGTGCTAGCCTAGCCTGAGGCTTGCTGGAAGATGGGAAGACTGCAATGAGCTCAAAGGCTTCAGGTTGCGCATAGGGACCAAGCACAAGCAGCAGCATCCAGAACAGCATGTACAAGAAACGCAGGTGCAGGCCTGAGCTAAAGAGATGTCTAAACAACCTGTATCGAGTTTCGAAACTCTCATGAGATGCTTAAATATCCCTAGCTGTGTATGCCTATATATTTCGACTAGAGCACGAGGTTTATGATTGCATCATCAGCCAGTTTCAATGATTTGGACACTAAAAGTTGCTGAGGCATACAATCTACATGTGCGTGTGTTAAGGGCTAGCATATATGGCTGCCTTGATGGACATTGACGGCAAGAAAGAATACGCTCAAATCATCTTCGACATTTCAACATATAAGGGCTTAAAGCGCTTTGAGAATTTGTATAACTAAGCATCAACTTGCAGGGATGTACAGGAAAGAGGCAGGAACTGACGGCAGAACCACTATTTTGTGTCAGGCTGCGCTCCAAGCATCTTGCTAGTAATGGTCTCAAATCTGGAGTCAGGTGCACTTTCCTGTTCAGGGTATCAATTTATGCTGAGATGCTTGTGCATTGTCAGGTTGTATGCGTCGTGTTGTGGATGTTGCCTTTCTAGCAGCAGTATCTTCTGTAGCTACCATCGGGTGTTGATACAAAAATCCACCTCAGGGGAGGAAGTTGCAGAAGAGCTCTGGCATGCACCTGGCTTCTACAAGCTTTGTTGGTTAGTCTTTTGGCAGTCAACATGAGCAAGTCAAGCTGTTGTTCAAGCTAAGCACAATATTGTAGCTTGCTGAGCCTACACAAACAATCAAATCAATTGCTTTTACGTGACAGCACAGGTGTTCCGCATGGGTGCTAATGCAGCCCAACTTTGAAAAGGTGCGTCGGGCCCACATTGCGCAGCAAGCATCAATAGGCTAAGCTGCGTGCCTGACATTCATTCTAGCCTGTTCACTACTCACATTTCCATCATAGGTTGAATCAGCTGACTATGTATGGGTATGTTGCGCATCCATTCGTCAACCGGTAGCTTATAGCAGTGACCCAAGCTCTTGCTTCTCAGTATTCAAACCCCTGCGCATGCTATGTTAATTGCTAGCGCCGGCATTTGATTTTGAGTCTCGATTTCTAGATCCCCACGACCATCCCCACGTCGGATTGACTTGTGCACACAGGATCTCACAGGTATGTACCCAATGTGCAGCATACATTGTCGTTTTGAGCGAATAATTCGTGGAGCGAGCATATCAACGGGCTATACTTGCTTGCTCTGCTCGTGTTACCAAACACAAGGACCAGTTTGTGTTGAAATCTTTTGAATTCTTTGGACCCGAATAGCACACGCTGAGGAGGCCCACAGCTTGTACAATGTACATGTAGGCTCGAGGGAGCTCGTACACGTCAATGCGTACAGACATAAGACCGCTGGGGTCAACAAGGGTAGCATGCCTCATTGGCGGCACACCCTGGTTTGCGTGTTTGTGGCATTCTACTGTGGGGCAGAAGTCTTCCGGCATGCAGGTACACCATGAAATTTCGCAGGGAAGATCGGCGGTGCACTGGCTCACCGGAGTGATCATTGTTGCAGGCATGCTTAACAAGCAAGAGAACTCGTGCCGGTCCGACCCGTCAGCACACAAGACTATGAAAGCTTCAATCGAGATTGCCAGGAGCCAGTTGTCGTCAGGAAAATCAACGACAGACAATTTGACTCAGGATACGCTGGCTGTAATGCTGCTGTCAAACAACGCCAATCAAACCTGCCACGCCCTACAAAATTTTATTGGCCAACTGCTAACTTGGAATCCTTTGGACATCTTTGTGTTTTCATTGAACAACAGCTTGTACACTCGAAATGCTTGGGAAATGCCGCAGCTCAATGTCATTTTCATGAGCCTGTATGAGCATTGGGAAACCCCAGATCAGGCTGGGAGCCGGGATCTTTGGACGGCATCCCGTTTTGGAGAAGATTACAGGCGCATGGGTCATTGGAGATTGGCTTTTCAGATGGAATTTGCCTTGGAGCTTGGTTATAAGTTTGTGCTGCAGATAGACGACGACTCGGCTTTTCTGCAGCCAATTGAGTATAATTTGATACAATACATGGCCAGCCATGACCTGAAAATGGCAGCACGTAACATTATAGCTCATGATGAGCCGGATGTCACACAAGGTCTGGCAGAGCTTGCAAAATTCTTCTTGGTGAGTGAGGGTTTGCAACCCAAAAGTCTCTTCATAGAGTGCAGACCAGCAAACATATCTGGACTTTATACCAGTGGTGTCGGTGGTACTCAGGATGGGGGCTACAGTACCAAATATATTTATGGAAATTTTGTGATCATTTCCTTAGATTTTTGGTTTCAAGAGGAAGTGCAGAGGTTGGTCAAACTTGTACTCAGCACAGGAGGTCACTTTAGGCACCGCTGGAATGAACAGCAAGTTCAGTCTCTTGTTTGGCAGATTTTTTTGGCACGTGATGAGTTTCATCTTTTCGATTTCCCTTATGAGCATCCTGTCAAAGTGTGAATGTATATGTTTGACTGCAGTAACATTGTTCTTCACAAAGCATGTGCCTAACAGAAGCATGATTTTGCCACATGTGTGATATTTCTGACATGTTACTCGTTTGCTTCTCATGTTACTCATTTGCTTCTCATGTTGCTTGTACTGACAGCACTGAGGGTGTGTTTGTTCCCTGCCAGGCAAACGAGTGAGGCAAACCAGTAACGTATAGTTTGTAGCCGTGGTCTGCCTAATCTGCACATCAGATTGTTGGCCACGCTGCTGTTTGAAAGGTGCAGAATAATGTCTGACATGCACTTGTTGGACTGCATAACTAGGCTGCAACAATAGTGAACACATGCAACAAGATGATGTACGCTGTGTTTGATTACATACATGCATCATTAGATGCAGCTGAAGCATGAATAAGTGCCATACCATACATATCATATGTATGGTATGATACAAGTTGTGTCCTAAACATAACGTAGACATGTCAGACTATGGAATGACCTGCCAAGTGTGCCCATCCATCATGCACATAACAAGTGTGCTTGTCAACAGAGGTTCGAAGCTCTAGATCCCTTGCCTTTCTTATCAGTCTGTGACATGATCAAGGGAGGTTACTCTTTGAGACTAGCGGACACCAAAGAACTGTCACTCTATATAGCCGTGCGATCACATATCAGGACTCTTGATATCACTCTATATAGCTAAATGCTCATTTTATCATGCTTGTTAGACGTTCTTTGCTAGACATTTGTTTAGGTGCATGTGCTACCTCCGGCCTGCCGTCTTACGAGGCTAGATACCTATGTGAAGGTGCTTGAGGTAGGTCAACTTTTCTTTTCCGCTATTGTATGTATTGTCAACAATTGCCGTGTTGGCGAGCTTTTCAACAACTCCGGGTAGATATCGGAGGATAGCAGCATGGGTTTTGAATGAGGTATGCTATAGTGCCCCAAAAAAAATCACATGCGGTGATCATCTTCCATATGCTTCCCGTCAAATAGAGCATAGCCAATGCTGCAGCGAGAGATCAAGATAATGACACAATCATTGCCAGTTATCCCGTTCGTCGGTAGAATATTACAACTCATCGAAGCAGTCTGCCAGTCTTGACAAACTGTCGCGCACGGCACACGCAGACACATTTCATCAATCACGAATCAAGATGATGTGAACTCAGCAAATCGACTCTGCAAAGCTGCGGAACATGCACGAAACTCCAGTGTTGAATGCCATTCATATGAAGAGGCATTGGTGAACCTGCCCTGTGAAAGTCCGATCTCGTTCTCAAGACACGCTGGCTCGATTAGGAACATATCGGATGTGTAAATGGGCCACGGAATCAGCTGATGAAAATGTTGCTTCACCAGGTTCGACGCCACCTCCTGCTCATAGCCACGAGGATAAGATGCATGAGATCCAGTCGTTTCTTCATAAAAACCTCTCAAAGTGACGGTGCCTCCCTTAAGGCATCCCATCGAAAGGTGAAATACAACTGCTTGCGGATACCACCATGAAATTTCATCCAAGTCGTGTATGTACGGCAGGATGACAGGCACAGCCTCTCTATGAATAGCGTTGAACATTGCGTCTGCGCAGTCATGCCGACGAAACTCAGAATGCTTATCTCCTTCACTCTCTACTTGACCAAACAAATACAGAGCCACGTTCGCAAACTGCTGAGGTCCTGTCAGAAAATGAATAAACTGATCCATGCAGCACGCCACTGCTCTGATTCCAGACAGGTGCTTGCAGTACCCACATCTCAAATCAGACGCAACATCAGCATCAGAAAATAACCAGTACTTGTAAAGACGATTGGATGTTTCCTCAGAAGCATAAATCGAACGAGCGAGCGAGTTTCGGCCGGTTGTCCATGTCGTGTTTGGCTCATGAAATGTATGATGTATGAACGTATCAGCGCCTCCGCTGCGGAGTAAACACACCTCCGGTTCCTCATCGAACATCAAAAAGAAAAAATGAGTTTGATGATAGTAATGCTGGTTTGCGAGAACATCGGACCACAGGATTAGATCTTGGCAAGATCCTTGCACTCCAATCGCGACACGGTCTGCGCTTGCATCTTCAGAAAAGGCAGCATAGCTTTGCTCGATCACTTGAGCTGATGATAATCTGTGATACCGGACTGCCAAAGTAAAAGCTGCCAAACCAAATACTATAGCGCAGATCCATGCTGTTTGGCCTGATGCCGTGATCGCTTTCATTGGCTTTCAACGCTTGAGGGAGTACGTCTGTTGTGGAGTCAGCGCCAACAAGCACAATGGTCCCACTGCAGCTGCTTCAACGTTACTTGTCCTGATCATGGCGTTGTAGCCAGTCGACTTCGAAGAACAGCGGACATGCTGACGCCGGACATGGTTGCCAGACAGTCACAACTTGTGTAGCACAGCCGTCTTCGTGCAACACTGAGGAGTTTCATTGTGTGGTGCACTTTCCCGGTCAAAGGATGGAACCAGAGCTTTCGAAGGGTGGGGATGGGTGTGTGGGTGGACGTGACTGATAGTAGTACAGCTTGTGTCAAAAGTTTAGGTCTGAGGCTTGAGGTATCCAGGTTTGCGACAGTACTGTGAGCGGACCGCCGATGCGACGCCCCAGTGCGACAAGGCGCAGCAAGAAAAGCCCACCTTCCTGTGTGCGGGCTCACCGCCGCGGAAAACGGCTGTAGCGCTCGTGACTGATCGGTCAAGACAACAGCACTGTACCAGCAAAACAGGGCTGGAGACACAGCCTTAACTTGGCAGCTGTGCGGCACGCGAAAGGCATAGGAAAGAGTGCTTTTTCTTGGTCATCGTTCGTGGCAAAACAGGACAGCTGGCACCTGTCGTAGCCACTTCCTTCAGCAAAGCAACAGCAAAGCAGCAAGAGCTTTCCTCTGACAGAGGGAGAGCCTGTTCAGTCAGCAAACCTCTGTTTTCTGTGCAACCTGATGCATATGCACAGTAGTGCAGAGGACTTGCCAGCTCACAAAACCTTGCCAGAATTTGGTGCCTTCTGACTTTTGACTTAGACGGCAGACTGCTGATCAGTCATGACTGCAGACTGCTGACTGCTGACTGCGTCTTTGACTGCGTCAAAAGGTTCAAAGCTGCTGTGTCTTGCTGACAGCAGAATTCTGAAGCTGTCGCTTTCAATTTGACTGTGCAATCTCAATTTGACTGTGTAATCTCGTAGAGCACGCTGAGTCAGGATGCTGTCACAGTTGCAGCTGTCACAGTTACAATGTACATTGCAATCTCCAGCCATGCAACAGTCCAGACCCTAATTTATGACTCAAACTGTACCTGCACCTGCACCCTCGCTCTCGATAGCTGACACTCAATGTGGCCGCTCAAAGCACATATACACTGTCTGCAGCACAGGACAAGCAGCATGTTGCATCTTCGACAGAAGCCACCCCAAGGCGGTATCGCCGTGAGACCTTGTATTGGTGACACAGAGGACCGTCTTTAGACCTTTACTGGATCCTTCAGATTGATAGGACGTTCGTAGACAATTGCGCATCTCAACTATGGTGAAAGTGGTGTCAACACGAGCAGTGGTTGTGCATCTTTTGCCTGATCCGCGTTTGCAGAAATCCTAATTATCACCGCTGTATTGACAGTTCAGAAATTCTGCCAGCCTCAAAGACTCAGCATTTTTGAGCTGTCTCAAGCGGTAACACCTTCTAGACAGGCAGACACTTTGCAAGTTGAGCAATTTTTCTGTCCCTTGGTTGTGCAAGCAACACACCTCTTGTCTCTATTCGGGTTGCTTGTGACAACAGCACACCACACTACCACTGCTGTAATAATTATTATAATAATACTAATAACAATTAAAACGCTTTCCAGCTCATGATGAGCTATATACGTGCAGGACAAGTCTTGTCTCTCCAGAGCAGCCTGTCTTGTGCATCCCTGTAAGGCCTACTAATTCGACAGTTTTGACAATCATGTAATGCAACATCATTGAAACTAGACCTAGGGCGGCCAGGTGGGCAAAGCCCCTTGACTTCACCAAACAAAAGCTTCTTAGGCAATCTATCGTTAGGCATCCGGAAAACATGACCTAGCCACCTGAGTCTTTTGCCTTGCAGCTGAGACTCCACAGATAGGGTGTTGCACCTATTCAGTATGACCACATTTGGCACATGATCACGCAAGGATATGCCACAGATGCGTCGCAAGCAGTTCATCTGAAAAACAGCCAAAGGGCTAATGTGTTGTTTCACAACAGGCCATGTTTCTCCAGAGTACAGCAGAACTGACATGACGATGCACTGAAAGAATTGCATTTTAACAGACAGGGTCAAAGCCCTAGAGGACCAGATGTTGGCCTGTCTGAGTTGCTGGAAGGCACTATTTGCAGCAGCTACCCGGTGTGTAATCTCAGTGTTTCAGGTGCAGTTGGAGGTGAAACACTGCCCAAGTACTTAAAGTGGGACGACTTCTAGTTGATTTCCACGCAGCATGATGACTGAATCTGCAGCTTGAGCTGCAGCATTTCTGCCGACAACCAGCACTTTGGTCTTCTTTGTACTGATTGTAAGTCCCCAACGCAGAAATATGGCATTCATGGTATTGACAGCTTCCCTGAGCTTCTCAGCGGTGTCACATGCCAAGGAGATGTCATCAGCATACAGCAGACTCCACATCAGCACCTCCTCTGTGGGATGCTTGCAGTGCATGAGTTGGCCGTCTATCTTGTAGCAGATGGTGACGCCAAGCCGCTGCAGCTGTGGTAGTAGCTGGTGAATGGCTGAGTCAAGACAGACATTGAACAAGGGTGGAGCAAGCACACATCCTTGCTTGAATCCAACACTTGTGCCAACTGGGGCACAGTCAACCTCGCTGCAAATGACTGCTGAGTGATGCGTGTGGAGGTCCCTGATGAGAGCGACAAGCTTTGGGGGTGCACCCCTGCTGAGCAAGATCTGCCAGGCCATCTCCCTGTCCACTGAGTCAAAGGCTTTGGCCAGGTCCAGCATACAAATGTGGTAATATTACTCTTACCTCAATTTCAATTGGGCACCACATGTTGACAGGGTTCTGAAGGAAGCCAGGCAGAAAGGCAAGATGTTGCTCATGTCTCCCCTGTCAATCAAGCAGAAAGCTCAAGCAGTGGACACAATCATTGGCAGCTACATGGCATACTTGATGCCCCTGGGTCTCATGACACTGTCAGATGTCAGCAAGTGTGATGCCACCCAGCTAAGCATCCGCGAAAGAATATACAAGCTACCCAGGTCAACACCGTCTGCAATGATACACCAAGATAGGGAGCGTGCACGTCTGGGCCTAACCTCGATGAATCTGATGTGTGTCAAGCTGACATGTACATACCTGACAAAAGCTGTGAATGAGAAAGGCCCCCTGGAGTTTGTCACCTGTCCAGTGCTTCTGTTGCAGAATGAATTTATTAGTGAATTGCTCAAACAAGGACCCAGTGCAAGGTATTTGAGGCAGACATCACACTACCACATTGCACGCCAGCTAACAGTCGTGCAAACATCAGGGCTCGAGCTTACCCATGCCAGCAGGACACCAGGACCTGCAGCGCAGTTCTCTGAGCAGCACCCTAGTTAAAGCAAGATATGATCCCTGCTATCTAGGCCTAGAGCAGACAATACCCCCTCAAGTCTATCACAAGCTACTAGAAGTAACAGACAATCCTGCCGGACTGTGCTTGCCAAACAGACAAAATGTCATACTGCTCAGTACCTCGGAGCTGGCCCTCAACTTTGGCAGAATGATCCAGCACAAGATGGCACCCAGAAGGCACTCTGCAGCTGACCAAGCTGCTCCACCAGCACCACCTGGCGAACGACGACATGCATAAGGTAAGCTCCCGAACGGACCCCTGAGCATACACGAGTAGAATTGCGACCATAAATGGTCGCGCCTGCCGTGCCTTTTTTGTGCGGGGGTTAGGCGAGATTTAGGGACATGGCCGGGGCCTCAAATCCGTGGTGAGCGGCTGAGTATCTGAGCGTTGTGCACTGAGTAGTGAGCCGTTGATTCGTTTGGAGGGCGGATTGGCATGCACAAATAGGTCAAAGAGCTACTACTCGCAACATGACTCGTAGCTTTCCGAAGTGTTCAATGGATACAGGTGCTTGAAGCAACTGCAAAGCTCTCCTGACCATAAGCAGCAAATGAAAATGGATGTATTTGCGATGATACGTCAGTTGGGATTACCCACATGCATGCATTACCCATATGGTTTGTGACATTTAGCAGCAATGATGCAGGGTGGGCTGAGCTGATACGCACACTCAAATTCACAGTAGACAAAGAGGTCGTGACTGGTGAGGCACTACATGTGATTGCAATCAGTCCACCAACAAAACATGTCCTAACGCCATGATCTAACCCATCCTCAATGGCATGCATGGTACCACTACAAATACTACCAAACACTAACAACAAATCTACCATGTGATTCAAGGCAATATCATGCAAAACTTCACCAGCAGCTTGTAGAAAAGCAATACGTGCTTGTTCGGGAAAAGTGGTCTGCTGGGATAGGGGTGCCTGCAAACGGTGCTGACGTCAATGAATGATAGGAACCGGGCAATGGCACATTGTGAGGTTACACTGTACCTTATGCAGCCACTTGTGCAGAAGACCTTTTGCTTCGTGTTGTTGTACATGTCTGGTCTGATGTCCCAATCCACGTTCCTTGTTGCGGCTCTGCACGCCCTACTGCAGAGGAGCCATTGCTACACAGGCATTTACGCGAGTAACGCTGTAGTAATTACCATGTAGGTCGCAAGCTACACGGTTTCTGCACAGCCGGGCTCAGATTGAGCGTTGCAGCGGCGCAAAGAAGCACCGGTACAACCTGCAATGACGTCACACTCGGCGCAGAGCGACTTCATTCTAACAGTTTAAACCTTTGGATGCGTCCATGCTGCAAATTTACATCCAGTCGATCGCTGCAACTGCAAGTGAGCCTTCACCAAGTCACGCTCTCAGAATGGCTCCAAATTGTGTACCAAGTGCTGATGCGCTGTTGTGTCTTGAACTGCACACCCTTGACCTTGGCATACTTGTGCGACCAGCAGTCTCCAGAGAGCTTGCTGACAGCATGGTTGAGTGGAACAGACGCTGTTTTGAGCATCTGATACGTCTGTCCACTTCCAACATGCCTTCTCTTCGTGTGCAAGTTTGGGATGTGCAGTCAGGAACAACCTGCATACAGACAACTTTTACACACCTGAGCAACAAAATTTATGTGGCACAGGCAGAAGGCAAGCATCACACAGGGGAATGCATGGATATGGTCAATGGTCAGCTCAGAGCTTGCTGACACTAACTGTGACAGTTAGCATGCGCAGCAACAGAGCAAACACACTGTGACAAGCAGTGCTGACTCACTGTTGTAACTGTTGATTTTCTTCTGGCTCAAGCTTTGCCAAAAGCATGCCCCTGATCAATTCAGTTTCTGAAGCAAGTAAGTGTAAAACCGTACACTTGTATGCTCGCACAGTCGGCAAAGTCTTGATGCAATGTGTTCAAAGTTCTGCATGATGACCTAATCTAGGCCAACACTTAGGTGAATGATCGTCAAGACTTGAACAATGGCAGGCAAAGGCTGACAGATGCACTCAGCTTGAATAACGTTTGACCACCAATCGATCAGATTCATACAAGTGATCGACCAGCTCTTTGAACCAGATATCAAAAGTTCTGAGCTCAAGTAAAAGGCCTTCGCTCAACTTTTACCGGTATCATCGAGCTGCAACTATTGTGAAAAGATCGTTGAAGTATACCTTAAATGCCTCCACGCATCCGTGGCAGACAGGGCGGGCGGGCAATCATTGGCAGCAATACAGGTGACCTTGCAAGTTGAAAGTTCAGCGAACGGCATTATGCGGACACTTCAACATTCTCACTGCTGTAGATGCCCTTGCAAACATACAGGCTTCTGCACACTTGCCTGAGCATAGTCACAATTCACAGCTCCTTCTCTCAAATGATGCACATTGTCAGCGATGTGTGGTCCTTCAGGCCCAAAACAAGGCCGTTACTGTCACCTTAGCTGAGCAGGCAAATGAGAAGCGCCAGGCAGCCAAGAAGAAGGCTGCCCAGCAGAAAATCAAGAAGGCGGAGGTATAGTCTGTTGCACTGCTTCTGTCTGATGTTCTCGCAAGTTGCTTGCAGTTCGTACGACCATACCTGAGTTGGTGAGGGTGACATTGTGTGATGTGCACATCAACAATTACCAGGACGCGTTCAAGCTGTGTCCTGCAGCTGCTGGTTTAGACGCGCTCAAGGGCAAAAGTGAGTGCCGGTTCGGTGTGCCACACAGCCAGCTTGACACATTGCATTGCTGAATGGGCTTGGGAGTGTAAGACTCCTCACAGGATCAAAGCTCTTTCCAGACATTGGGATACTGTACTGTTTAAAGCTGCATTTGATTGTGCAGGACGTTGATAGGGATGAAAGCGACCGTGTGTTGTATGGACCAGTTTGTGCAATTCCTCACCGGACCTCAGCAATTTGCTGTTGTGACTTTGTACCTATTCAACCAAGAGGAGGAAGACGGAAACTTGCATACCCAATTCCGTCGGCATGACTGCGCGGATGCTATGTTTAACGCCATACATCGAGAGGCAGTGCCTGTTTTACTGCCGTACCTCCATGACTTGGACCAACAGTCGTGGTGGTATGCGCAGGCTGTTGTGTACCACTTGTCAATTGGCTGCTTAAACGGGGGAACGGTGACGTTAGGAGGTTTCTATGAGATGTCACCCGGAGCTCATGCATCATATCCCCGAGGTTATGAACATGAGGCCACCTCGGCTCTCATCAAGCAACATTTTCATAAACTCATTCCTTGGCCTCTATTCACTTCTGAAATATTTCTGAAGCAGCCCAACTGTGTGGACGGTAACCTTGTCCGTCCGCAAGCCAAGTTCACTGACGCATGCATGACGTACGCATGGCGGTCGACAACCGAGTTTAAAGCATGTTCCACTGCTCTACGAGGTCGCTTCACTGACTTCGTTAGTCACTGATTCACATGATCATGTTTCATGCAGCATCTGATAGGGATGAAAGCAGTGCAGCTCCTCCTGCCAATCATGCCAAAAGAGCATGAATGGCAGCAGAGGCAATGCCTATGGTGTCATTCTCAGGAGAGGACTCTTTCCACATGATTACCAGCATTCCATTCTTGGCTGTGCACCAAAACGCTGACCGCAACCTGACATTCACCAGTAAAAGCAAGACATTGATACCAAGTACCTGTTGAGCTATTGTCAAGGTCAATCCTGTATGGTACTGCACAGTATATGCATCCCAAGCAGGCACTGAGATCCAGGCAACTGTCAAGGTACACAGGTGGCGGTATAGCTCAAGACCTGCACTGATCTGAAAGTGTGCTGATGACAATGCATTTGCACTCGGCCCGTGCACTGCTCGGCAACTTGCATTGCGTGACAGTGTAGTGTACTCTCTCACACTGGCTCTAACAAGCAGTCGTTTTTCTAGCTCCAACAGGACTTAGTGTCACAGTCCAGGCACTTACCTGTTCCTTAGGACCTGCGGGAGGCAATGGCAGGCTGCAAATTTAGCAGTTTGTATGTTGAGGCTCTACCCAACTACATCACAAAGCCATGTTTTCTTAACCCAACCTGCAGGGCCTGTTACCAGAGTTAAGCTTGGCTGATAGCACTGCAACAACTTAACTGCTGTATCTGCTTGCTACGAACAAAGTACTGCTGAGGCATGCATAGTCTGCCTGCTATATAGTCATCTCATAACTCCCAGTTTAGCCCGGCCTCTGTCTTGTGAGGCCCTGAGGCATTTGACTATTGCCGGAGGCAGTACAAAAAACAGTGAAGGTTTTGTCTTGTGGGTGGGTTTGTCTGCAACAAATCAAAAAGTTGCGTACAGTTGTTGTCACCACAAAGGACATGTCTGGAACCTGGCTAGCATCTCAAACACACATAAGGCTGCTAGCCAGGTGTCCCCCATAGGCTAATAGGATGGCCATTCAATGTCTGCTACTGGCAATGACTGCCGGGGGGGTGGCCTATATTTTGTCACATCACATCTGATTGAGCAGCAGCATTGACCCAGTCATTGGCCCGGGACTGCCATGCTGCCATCTTATCTTTGTCACCCAGCACAAATCCACAACAAGCCGCACAAGAATTGACGCAACTTGGGAGGCACCTGAAAGGAATTGGCAATGCTGATTGGTGCAAAGCACAGGCTGTGCAACATGCCAGACTGTGTACTGCCATGCAAAGCATGCGATGCCGCAGCTTCGGAGATTATTCAGCGCGTCATGTGACCGTGCTTATGTACTTCTATTCGATTGAGCAGCAGCGTGCCTGTTGAACGGCCAATCTTGCTTGACCTCGATGGAGCTCAGCATGAGCGCAAGGACCATCGCTCCTTCCAGAGATTGTCCTGTTGCTGCACTGCTGTCTGGCAGCCTTTGGCCTCTGCGCCGTCATATTGGTCTTGATCGCTTTCATCACCTATATACGACAAAAAGTGACCTTCGCTGAAATGGAGCTGGTGCCTGTTTCTTATAACGGCCACACCGTGTCTACAAAGAAACGAAGGATGCTTCTGTGGTTGCAAGTCTCGCGGCGGGCTGCTATGCATACACAGTGATGATTGGCCGTTTGCCGAAACGAACTACGAAAATCTGTTTTTCCTTTTTGGTTTTGCCATGAAAATGATTATTGGGTTGAGACCGAGCGGCATTTCCGTTTCCCTGCAGTTGGCACAGATCACTGCATGGTGCCTGTACAGCCAGGTGCTTGTTTCCTGTCTAAACAACTCGCTAAATATACTGAAGTCAGCATGACTCTGCTGCATTAATTCTGTACAAACAAATACTGCCATTTGAAAATTGCCAATAATAGTCTGTGGACTGTGACTTGGAAATGTCAATTAACTTCTTAATTGAAACATTGCATCCATACGCTTCTGACGTATGTGTGTCAGCAAGTTATGACCAGGGTCCTGGCTCCAGATACAACTTTGACGTCCAGAATTCTCACGGCTTGACGGCTAAACCCCTGGCTCAGGACTCTCCAAGGCTGTCAGTACGAGCCAACAGACATGTCACTCGAGGTCAGCTTGAAAAAACGGTCATCGTGTAGTTGCTGCCAGTTGAACAGCACGTTGTGACCCTCCGCGACGCCACACCAACAGTCACGAGAGTGGTGCGACATACCACCGGCATGAAGTTGGCTCATGGCAGACTCGACACGCGAAATCCGCACTCAAGCCCTCACAGACAAACAGTATTTTGGCTCGTCCTTAGTGGCCTGGTCATCACTGTGTGCGTCTTGCGTCATGACAGTGATCCCAGTCTTGCAGATAATTCATCTGAGTCTTTGAGGCTTGCGTTCAATCCATACAGTGGCTGGCTACCGATGCCGGCGAAGATAATTGGCCGCAAGATGTCCGCTCGAACCACTCTTAGAGCGAGAAAATATGCTGCCATACAAACTCTTGTCGTCAACCGCTGGAGCGAGGATGTGCAGTGGATCCTTCAGTTAAATTCAGACATTCATGTCAAGTTGTACAACAAAGGCTCGCTGCTTGACTCAAAGCTTGAGCAAGCCCTTCTCGACAGAGGCAATGTGGAGCTTGGTATCCACCCGAACATGGGCATGGAATGTTACGGCTACTTGAAATACATTCTCGACAACTATGATGACCTGCCGCTGTATTCCACTTTCGTGCACGCTGAAATTTTGCCAGGAGGATGGCGCCCATCACAACAATCACAACGTTTGTACGGAGTCGAGATGTTGAACGCCGCCTACGAACGACTTGTCAAGGCAGCGGGACATCGCCCGCTCACGTACAAGGACGACGCCGTTTTGGGCATCCCTCAGTATGAGTCTTTGAACGACTTCACAATGCTGCGGTGCGTGGACATGATAACCGACGTTTGTTGCGTGATCGAACCCTTCATACAATTTGACTGGGTGTTCTCGACGTTTTATGAGACTCCTGCAGGGTCTAGCATACCTCGCTGCATCAGCATGGATTTCTCTGCCTCCTTTCAGGTAAGCCGTCGTATCATTAGGTCTCACCCTCGCGACAAGTACTGGCGTTTGTGGCAAAAGTTGGTGGAGAAATCTCAGGAGTCCCTTGATAGCGGCAGGCAAATGTGCATTGGCCTAGAACATACATGGCACATGATATTCAGAGAGCCTCCCATTCGCAACAATGTAAACTTTACGCAATTCCGTTCATATAGCAAAGATGAACGTGATCAGTTGAACTCCCTTTTGTCTGCTTGGTCTGCACAGAAATGCTCTCTGCCAGAAAGTGATGACACCTTAGTCGTTGCAAGAGACTGTCATCCCAACGCATATCAGGACGCTTCTGTACAGTTGTGACACTGACAAGTGTGTTACAGAGCTGGAAAGAACAGGCCTGATAGGCTTTTCTTTGAACTCTAATATCACACACTTACAAACAAGAATAACATCCCTATAGAAAACATGATGATTTATTCTTTTTATCAATACGGTATCCTTCACAAGTCAAACAAGGGCCGCCTAGTGCAGCAATTGCTTGACATGTGGTCTAGAGTCAACAAACTGTAATAGTGACGACATTAGCTGACCCATGTTGGGCATGTAGTACTACACTAGTGTCTTTGCAACTGCAACAATTGTGACTTGTGAACTAGAAGTGGCAAAATCAAGCTCTCATCGTTCTGCATAGTCTGTATAATACTCTTGTCAACCCGGTATGGTACCGTACTGGCACGAACTCATCCCGCAACATTAATTCGATAATGCCCTGCGGGATGTAATTAATTCCGAACCAGACCAAAATTTGACCGTAATACGCCGTAAAATCTGTGTTATGCATCAAATACGTAGTACATACGCCGTAATTCTTACATGTGCGGCGTAGTGCAGGATAGCAAAAATAAATTCGGAATTTTAGGGTGCGGGATGATTTCGTGCCAGTACGGTATTGTAGTCTTGCAAACAAAGACATGTGTGAGTAGAGCCTGATGATAGTTACTTGTTCTTAAAGTTAGCAAACTGCCGAACCGCACATTCATTCTTGTTCAGCACAGCAGATATCACGAGTTATGTTCATAATCTCAAACATTTTGATGAAGGGCATTTTCACAGGGCACCCCATTGTCTGTTGTAGTGGTTATTACAAGCTAAGATGGCTAGCTTGCCTATGCAGCATGTCCATATGAGGGGCTGATTGTTGAGTACACATCCACTGACTAAATGCATAGCAGGGGTGAGCAGTTATTTACATTATTGTGTAGACTGCTGCACATTGTGACCCGGATGATCCTTGGAACAATTACTAGGCTGCGTGACCTTTTGCTCTTTGTCCTTTACCTAATCCCAGATCCCTGCATGCTAAACTCTCATCTGTTCTACTTGGTAAATGACTATTGTTGGCAGCTTTGCAACGCAAAAGCATGTTGCAACTCCAGGTTAAAACGCTTGCATCATCGGAGCTGAACGATGTGTGCTGCTTTAACAGATGATCATGATACTAGTACGAACAGAATGTCACACATCATCCAAAGGGCTTAACGCAAGCTTTGAAATGCCTGTGCTGCATTCCTGCAACATACATTCCTGCAACATGCATTCCTGCAACTGCACATAGGGCATCCATACACACACTTCAAATCTTGACCTGGCTGGGCAACAAGGCTCATTGTCAGGCTGGCTTGTGACTTGAGCAATCCTAACAGTTAAGACAAGGCTGTGGCATACCTTGAGAAGTGAGAGTCTATATGCTGACATTGGCTTTGGCAAGACACTTTGCTGTGATGTCTTGCAATAGTCGAGAGTACACATGTATGCAGGTCCTCACTAAACAACAGTGATTGTATTAGATTTTTCCATCTGTTTGCAAGCCTTTGATGCTGCGCAAGAAGTCACAGCAATTAAGGTGGCTGCTTTGTTGCGTGCCAGAGGTAGTAATGCTTCGTACATGGGTGCTTGTTGCATCCAACCGCATCTTGACAGCCTGCCCATTTGTGGCTCGCTGTAGGTGTCTTGCTGCATCATGTGAAGTGAGAAGTCTGCTCTCAGGGCTTTCATGAGCTACCTGGTTGAGATTGAGACAATCACACCGTGCTGTGCTTCTGAGATGTAGACTGGTTGGGCCTGCTGTATGTGACATATGTGGAACTATGTCTATATAGCAACCCTTCTGTGACCTGTTGTAGCACGGAAAAGCTTGAGAGAGTCTATTCATGCATGTACAAGCCAACAGAGGCCTACAAGCTATTAATGACCAATGATAATGTGCAGCCCTATCCACTAACACAACTTCACCACTGCCCAAAGTGCTGAACAATGTACACTTGAGGAAATTGCCTTCCAGCCCCTTAGAAGGCCAATTCAGATAAACTGGTATGTTTGTTCCAAACGATTGTGCCAGAAAAAACAGAGAAACTCTTAAGTGCTTACGCCCAGTGTAAGTCAATGCCAATTGAGCCATTCTTGAAGGCCTGGGGGCCCTGCACTTAGGGCCATGGTTTCAATCCATTTGAGCCATTCTCAAAGGCACTAAGGGCCCTGCACTTGAGGCCAAAGCCTTGCACATTTTACAGCAGTCTCCAATTTTTCATATGCCTGCTAAGTCGCGATGCATGTGTTATATTCCAGGCAAACACTAGTTGAATCAATCAGGTCCTGCATGTAGGTGCTGTCTATGGCACTTCACAACACAACTGTAGGCCACAAGACAGCAGCCCTGCCTGCTGCTCCAAAATGGGTGTGCCTTAACACCTCTGCCCGGCCCGTCTTCTGAGTATGTCTGTTCTGACAGCTACCGATGACCTGCTGCTGGTGTCTATACCATTCCCAGATGCAGTGTTATCAACCTTTAAAGTATCTAATATGCCACTGCTCCCCCTTTCTGCCTCACTTGCATCACGACAAATCATGAAGCATGTCCTTCACATTGATTGAATCACTGCCTATCCTGTCCCGGTGGTCGGTCATTGATTGTTGAGCTAAAGGTCTTGGGTTCAAACCCAAGGTCTGCAGATTTTGAGTTCTGCCTATTTCTCTCTAGTCAACCCTGTGAAACACTTCGGAACGCTGGTGACCTCATCGGGTGCTCAAGCAGGTAGAGCGCATAATGCTCGAAATCTAACGGGCTTGACTGCCTCGGGGTACGTTCAAGCGGGTTGGCGCGTTTCCGTCATGACGCCTGACGGTGTAAAGTTATATTTGGTCGCCCTACTCCGTTTGGCCGCACCGCTCAGAGATCCTAACTGGTGAGCTGCCTAGTTTTGCCTGGATACAAGCGCGCCGCATTAGACAACAACGCAACAGTGGCCTAAGCAATGGGTTGCTCTAGCTTGCATGCTTTCATCACACTTGTCTTTTTGCATGCTGAGCATGCATGTTGCCATGAATACGGGACAACCCTGTATGTCTCAATCAACTTCATTTTCATTGGCTGCTGCAGGCATCTGCAAGTGCCTAATCACGTGGTTCAAACCAGATGTGAACACGGAGGACTTGAACCAAAAGGACGGGTACCAGCTGTGCTCTCAGCTGTTTAAGGTGAAGGCCAATGACATCTTGGACCTCGTCCTCCATCATGGCTTTACCAGGGAGGCTGTGGGCCAGCTGAGGACCTTGAAGACCAAGGAACAGGGGGATGGCTTCATGGCCAAGATGAAGAAGAGAGCCAGAGAGGAGGAGGATGGCAGCCTGGTGAGCATTTGTTCAACATGCCACGCTTCACTTGCCCTAGGCACTTCACCCTTGATAGTTGCGACTGACAGTTGTTACCTTGACCTTTGACTTTAGCGCCCATTGTGCAATGATGTGTTTAGCATTGCATCAATTGTGACTTTAGCTCAACCACTTCTGTGGTCAGCAATCAACTTGATCCCCTTATCGATTTTGCGAACTATATTCACTTCTTTGCAGTTAGCTGCAGAGCCACCACGCAAAAGCGCCACTATGCCAAGCCGTGGATACCGAGGCAACAAGTGATGATGCCACAAGGTAAACGATCAAACTATGTCTTGATTATTGCAAGCGTGTACACCACATGGTTTGCATTGTGCTTGATGGTCACCGTTGTAGCCTCACAGCCAACACAGCCTTGCATGTTGCTTGCCATCAGCATAAACACATATGCTACATCCAAAATGTGCACACCCACAGAACCACAAATGGTAGCACAGTGGACATGAAGAACCACTACGCAAGTCTTGTGTGCTCAGCCTGTATATGCCTTGGTTGTTGCAAGGATGTACACTGCTTGCGTTTACATTGTGCTTGATGGTCAAGCTCTTGTGCTACCATTTGTGTTTGATAGACCATTGTCCCATTCACAATGAAGGCCATACTTGAACAACAGAAGTATGGTGGCCAACACGGCATAATGATCCCATTCACAATGATTGCATGTTGCGCTTGCAGGCCAGGGCATCTGCAGATACATATATATTGCATCCAAAATGTACATAACCAAAGAAGATACATTGGCAGCACGGTGGACTTGCAGCGCCGCTATGCAGAACACCGGCGCCACCCACCCAACAGAATGGCAACAGACGCAGCAAGCTTTACCCCTTTCGATGACTGCTTTCAAATGACACGTCTAGCCACAGTGGACAGCAAACGCAAAGCCAAGGAAGCAGAGTACTTTTGGATCAGGCACTATGACACACAAAACTCCAGCAGATACAATATCTGCAAGCAGGATCCTACCATCGACAAAAGGTTCTGGTTCTTGCGCAGGCTGGCAGCATTGGGCTAACTCCCTGACTTGTGTCTCTGTGTGCATTGCCTGTTATTGCTCTGCTCCTCCTGTGCCATGTGTGCGTGTCCACTATCCTTTGGACGTATCCACTCAGTGAGTACTCACTCAGCTTGCTGATGTTTGCTTTGACGGAACCGGCGCATTCATGCTGGCGCTACAATGTAACATGCACCGTGGCACGCTTCATGCACTGTTTGCACAATATGGTGGCCGTCACACCCTTACTTGTGTCTCTGTGTGCATTGCCTAGTATTACTTTGCTTCTCATGTGTATGGATGTCCACCACCTATTGTACATATCTGCTCGCTCAGCTTTGCTGTCTACTCTGGACACATTGCACAATGTCGTTGCCTTCATGCTTCGGGCTGCTGATTGCCTGCGACGGTTGTTGTGTGATGCGTTGAGTCGGGCGACCCATCATGTTTGGTCGCCCTACTCCGTTTGGCCGCACCCCGGGGGTTCCACGTGCGCCCTAGAAACCCGGGAAACCCTGGCGAACCCTGCCGAACCCTGCCGAGTCGGGCGACCCATCACGTTTGGCCGCCCCCACCCATGGAGCCCAGAGGACGTGGATCCCCCGTGCGCCCTAGGATCGCAGGAAACCCTGGCGAACCCTGCCGGAACCCTGTGTACGTTTTGTCGGCTGTCGCCCTGCCAGCAGGCAGGCCACGCTCGCTTCGCTTTCCCGCGCATATTCTCGCCCCAGCTTCTTGAAGGTGAGCCCTATGACTCACCTGGTTGCGCGTTGGCGAGGCGGAGCAGTAGCAGCGTCAGCGGTTCGGCAGCGACGGGACACGGCTTGATGGCAGCAGGCCCAAGGTAAGGCTAGCTCGCTGTCACACTCGTTTCACTTGCCTCGTTGGCCATATCTGACGTGACTGTCGGTCGGTGAGCAGGACCCACAACCTGGAGGCATGGTCTCAGCGTTAGACATCTGGCTAAGAGGTGAGGCGGCTGTTGGACAACAGGATCAAAGGTGAGCTTTATACCTTGCCATTTTGCTGCACGCAGAACCGCTGACCATACACCCCGGTGGCTGACAGGCACGTTGTGCCGCAGGAATCCACTGGCCAGTGATTCGTCATCGCTAGCAAGGTCAGCGTTCGCGAGCTTCAATGAACGCAGACGACAGCAAGCTCGTGCAGGCAATGTGGACCTTGTGGGCATGCATGGCGGTGTTAACGGTTCTCTTTACGTTGGGAAGGATGGCTTTGACAATAGAGTGTGGTACTCAGAAAGCCTGGTGGTGCGCTTCACCAGCTTCCATCCTGTGTACCATGCTGATGCTTTCTTCTACACTGCGTTGCTACGCAAAGTGCCCTTTCGCATTGAGCACTCCTTGCTGACATTGTGGACGTCGCTCCTTGGGGCACTGCACGGCACCAACCTCCTTTGGCTGAGTGGTTCACTGACTCTAGGGCTCATCGCTTGCCTCAAGTTGCCATTGGTGTAGAGGTCATGGTGCTAGAGTCAGCAAGCATATATGCTGAAAAGCAATCCGGTGTACCTGATTTTCCAACTTGCACTACTCATGATGCTTGCATAATCAAGTTCGTGGTGTTGTCAGAAACGACGATGGACGTACGCGACGCGTGCATTGTATGACAACCGAAGTGCTCACCCAAACTAACTTGCGCTCGCAGAAAGGCGCAGGTACCAGAGGCAAGTCACGCCTGCATTGAAGTTTGACCAAGTTTACTGTCATTCGCCGCACATCGGCGCAACCGCTGGAACCCAGAATTTGCCCCTGGGCGCACGTAAACTGCCAGTTGTATACAACTTGCAGTAATTGTCCTACGTAGGACACGACCTGAAGGTAGATGCAGCTACAACTTGGGCCGTAGATCGTATGATCTCAACGTTATCATTGCAAGTACGGTCGTGCAGAGCCGAAACAAGAACCGCCCGTTTGGGACATCAGGTTAGATCTACACGGCTACGCGAAGCAAGCGCTTCGCTGTAACAGTGGCTTTTTAAGTGCACAACGCTCAGATACTCAGCCGCTCACCACACATTCGCGACCCCGGCACCCGTCCCTACATCTCCCTTAACCCCCGCCCAAAATTTGGCGCGACCATTTATGGTCGCAATCCTACTCGTTTGCTCTCATGTTGCCTGCTGTAAAATACTGCACCAGCTTTTGTGTGAGGAAAAAAAGAAAATTCTACGCCGTTAGGCGTGATAGCGGGACCGCGCCATACGGCTTGAACGTAGCCCGAGGCAATTAAGCCCGTAAGACTTCGAACATTATGCGCTCTACCTGCTGGACCATCCGGCGAGGTCGACCGGGGTTTCGAAGTGTGTCACGGGTTCGACTAGAGAGAAATAGGCAGAAGTCAAAGTCTACAGACCTTGGGTTTGAACCCGAGACCTTTCACTCAATTGCCAGCAGTCATTTAACGTCCGACCACAGGGACAACAGCTTTTGTGTGGTAAAGCCGTAAATCCACACTTGCTGTCACAGCCGACATAGATTGCTGTGTTACAGAAATCAGACTGCCCTCAAGAGATGCAAAGAGCTTTAGGCCTCCGCAGCAACATCCTCATGGCCTTCAGCAAAATGCAGTAAGTTTCCATTAGTGCTGTAGACATCTGCATCGTGTCATCACTAAAGGGCAAACTTCACATATGAAGGGCACTGCCTGCGCTTGTACCCTTGCTTGCATGTGACTGCCTTGTTCATGGGCAAGATTGTCAAGTAGATATTTCACATTGTTAAGTCATTTGTGAGATGCTGTGATAGCACTTGGAGTGACAGCCTTTGTCATACAGGATTCTGGGATGATAGCTGGCAGTGAAGGAGACAGCCCTGAGGGTGCGGAGCATGATGTGGGAGATGATGGTTATGGAGACACCATGAACAGCGCTGGAGAATCCTCACAATCAGGTGATTGTGATGAGGCAGATGATGATGAAGAAGATCAGGCAGACTTGGGACCCCGCTGCTGCACAGCTGATCTTGACCAGCTGTGGTCTCCACCATGTGATGTCTTGCTTGTGCCATTTTGATTTGCGTGCAAGCTTGTTAGGTGGACAGCGTCTGCTCTGATCTTTTCATCTCAGATGTGGTAGCTGCATCCTCAGCATCATGAAGCCCATGAGGCTCTGTCAAGGCGTTGTAAACTGGACACAGCAATAACTGGCAGCATTCATGCAGGAGACTGGGGATGTTGATGATGCATTTTGTCCAGAGGATGCACAGGACGTCCGTGAGTGCCTGAACGTGGACCATGGAGGGGAAGAGGTTTTGTCCCAAGCAGAGTCCGAAGATCTTGATGCTTAGCATGGCCCCAATGTTGAGGTCCCAGATTCTTCATTCAGCCCAGAGAGATGAGCATGACACATGCTGCATGTGAAATGCCTTGTTAGCAAGCGCTGCTAACCTGATGCTTTGTTTCTGGTCTGGCGATCTGCTTATTGTCAGCGTTGAGTCCGCTGCTCATTTTGACTTGTGGTACTGATGTGCACAGCAAATTTGAGAAGTACTTCTCACAATGTAGTGCAACAGCAAAGCATCCATGGTCCCTCTTCAGTCATGAAGTCTCACCTGCAGGAATCTTCATGCATCAACAGCGCAGTTGCCTGCTTGCGAGGAAGCGGAACAAGGAGCACCTGTTGCAGCAAAAGCACAATTTTGGGCCCACAAATACCAAAAAGGTCTATCACCCAAAGCACTGAAGGTTCCTGGTAAGATACATCGCTTCCAGCATTTATAGCAAATCCATGAAACAGTATGTCCCTGAGGCAATATCTATAAGCTTGTTTTGTTCCGTAGCAGTAGGCTAAAGGCAAGTACAAAGAATGCACTGTCACTTCAGAGCGTGCCCTTGCTTACATTTCCCTTTTCACAAGACAGGTAATCTAACATGCCAGACCATTATCTTAACAGCAATGCAATCCAATGACAAAGGCTACTGTGGGTTGATGGAACATATGTCTTTCATGGAGGGTGCTAAATGGCACAAGCTTGAGGCTCATCTGATAGCATTGCGCGATCTGTAACAAGATCAGAAAGTAGCAGGATTTGACCAACAACAGAGCATGAGAGGTTATGCAGACATCAGGCTGATGATGGCCAACCTGCTGGCTGGCATGGCCTGCATGAAGCGCAAGTAAGTGAACTGCAGGTGCATGTGCAGATTGACCTTTGCATGCGCATGCCTTTTACTGTTGGGACTTCAGCACTGCGGATTCTGCTGCGCTCTGCTGTGGTTTTCAAAGCTAGCCTAATTCCTGTTTGTGTAATGGTCTTTGTGTGCCACATTGCAAATCTTGAGCTGATAGAGGAGCTTTCTTGAGAATGATGGGTATACTCAGAAGCAGAAGATCATGATGACTGATCAGCCGATGCAGCAAAATGGCAAAGCAGCAACGATGCACCTGGGAGTATTAATAGCAGCTAGGTAGCAGCTGGAATAGGACATTGGATCATCTTAAAATGACAGCATGTGTGCCTGCACTTAGTGTGTGCAGCATTGCATGCAGGGACAAATTTCACATCTGCAATGGCCTTCATCTGCAATCGCCTGGTCAGTCTAGACTGAGGTTACATCTATCAGCTACCATGGTTGTCTGGCCTGTCATTGCTGTCCAGATGCAATATCTGAGCTTGGGCACCTTCTCTTCATGGCTTCCTATAACACTTCAGCATTGTCTAACACCACTTGCTGTTGACATGATCACATCTGCAGGTCCACCTGTGATGTCACTTTGTCATTCTTCAGAAGCAATTAGCCTGAATGTCAACAAAAGGATCATATGCTACTGTACACTACATAACCATATGCTGGTGAGTGTCATACATCAAAGCAGCAACATTCACCAGGCCAGTAGGAGGTTAGCTTGTCAAGTAGTTGTCATGCTTGTGGGAACTTTCAGCGTCAGGCTTGAAGACTTATCAAGATTGCCAGCTGTACTGAACATTGACTGCAGCAGGGCCAGATCCACCAGCACTGGCTGCAGCTCTTTGCACCCAGTCTATAAAAAGTGCCCTCCTTGTCAGTCCAGAGAATGACCCTGGGTTTGTCCAGGACTGGTATAACCTGAAGGCTGTCTGAACAGACAAGCAATCTGGCAAGACTTAAGAGCCTTGGTGTTGCAGTGGATACCCATCTCACCTCTGTGCTCTGGTACCTGTGGCATGCATCGTGTTAGAGTGCTTGTCTGACACAAAGCCTGATCCAGAAACACAACCAGGACCAATTTCTGCCAATCATGCTAGGAAGGATGCGACTAATGCCGCAAGTGTACTTACAAGTCACGTTTGAGCATGACTTGCTAGCAGTTGTTGCTTGATGAGCCTGTATTGAGTGTCAGAATGATCACCATAGCTTGGTATCAGACCAGTGCATGGATGTGTCAGATGACCTCAATACCTGCTGTTTTATGGACGCAAAGGCAATGCTAAGTTACTCACTAACTCGTCATATACCTGCACATTTGCATGCACAAACCATGAACATATGATGCAAGACATTAGCAGTAGCTATTGGGAAGTAGACACAAAAGATCACAGACACACAAACTAATGAAGTGGGTACAGCTCTGGCAGATGAACAACGCATTCGAATGGTGCATCACATATCTCCCAGAGGGTGCAGCGTCATAGAATGTCAACTCTCTGCTATGCGACTCTGGATGCTCGTTTTGAGAGCGCTAACTCTTGGAATAGACACTGAAAGACCTTGAAAGGCCTCACAAGCAAATCTCCCATTGCGTGCTGCCAGATACTCTCCAGCAAGGCCAGTGATAGAGGGCTGATAAAGAAGTCGTCATCAACAGAGCAAGGCAGATCTGCACAGCATCTCCCATTGGGTGCTGCCATCCTCTGTTTGAGCTTGTGTGTTACAACACCAGACTGAGCCACGTTGTGCATGCTGCAGATCTCTGAAATTCACCTTCTGCCTGATGGAGAAAGGAAGTCCATGTACCTTGGTGCTGTAGAGGCTTGCAAATCATATGCTCGGTATTCGACAGAA
>JAABUP010003856.1_pt1 | contig 25872 bp, 24 predicted proteins | sample 5559201 | NCBI WGS metagenome assembly JAABUP01 (sample SAMN10711887, study PRJNA513373) | rock metagenome | isolation source: Antarctica rocks | place: Antarctica
CAGGTCTTGCTGCCGGTTGATCACGCCCGCCTGGAGCGTCGCCGACTGAAGCACGTGGTGAACAGTGCCCACGCTGATGGACAGGCCCAGCAGGTCACGCAGGAACTCGACGACGCCGCGATACGAGCTGCGGCAGGTCAGCGGCAGCCCGACGATCACCTGGCGCAGCCACGCCTTGGTGACCGCCAACTCGAACAGCACCTCATGGTCGGGCGTCGCCGACGAGAAGGCGTCGTCCAATACCGCGCGGGCCTTGTGCGTCTGCTGGTAGATGAACTTACGGCTTACCCCGTGCCGGGTAGCCAAATCGCTGACCGTCCCCGAACCGGCCAAGGCCTGGATGGCCAGGTCCTTACGCTCGCTCTCCGCCAGCATCGCCGCTGCTCCAACACGTCGATCCATCTCGCACCGCACCTGAAAACGTCAGGGTGCCATCGTCCATCCTGGAAGCGTCAACCCGGCTTCACCAAGCTCCATGTGTAACCCGGCTTTGAACCACGCCCGACCTGGTGCCAGCGGAGGTGCTGGCAGGGTTGTCGGTGGAAGGGCGCGCCGCCGAAAGTGAGCGGGGTGACGCCACGGATGACCCAATGAACGATGCGAGCCCCGGTAGGGGCGGCCCGGGCGCGCCACCTCCACTTACCAGGCCGGGCAGGTGTTCCCGATCACGGCGCTTTCGTCTTGGCTTTGGGATCACCGCCGTACCGTTGCCATGACTCAGCGCAGCACCGCTAAACCAACATGCACCCAAGAACGCCGTGCCGGGCTGGTCGGGATTGAACTCCTGGTCCGATATAGGCGGCAGATCTCCCGTCGGAGCAGGGCAGGGCGGTCCTGTGTCAGATTGCGTCCTTGAGCTCCTTCGCTGCGCGGAACGCAACCTTTCGGCTGGCCTTGATCTGAACGGCCTCGCCAGTTGCAGGATTGCGGCCCATCCGCGCTGGACGGTCCTTCACCTCCAGGATGCCCAACCCGCCGATCCTCACCCGCTCGCCCGCTTTCAGGTGATCGACCAACCGGGCGAACACGTCGGCGACGAGGGCCTCCGCCTCCCGCTTCTGCACGTCGTGCCGCTCGGCAAAGGCCGCCGCGAGGTGCTTCAGCGTCACCGTGTTCGGTGGCGCCGCTTTGACCGGCACCGCAACGGGCAACGCTGCCACTGCCTTGGCCGGCGCATTCTTGGATGCCTTGGCCGCGGCCGGCTTGGCAGTGGTGCGGGATGGCGTTTTGTGTGCGGTCTTCGGCGCTGCCTGGACCGCAGGAGATGCTTTGCCCTTTGCAGGGGCTTTCGTCGCCGTAACTTGTCTGGCCATGAATAACGCTCCGAGTCGCTGACTGGCGCTGACCGAATCACGCCCAGGCCGGTGCGACAAGCCTCCTCTTGCTCGTCGGCGTGCCGCGAGACCCAGCGGCCATGCCTGGACAGGTCAGGACGCCGCGACGCGACCTTCGCACCGTGCATTCAGGCAGGGCGACAAACTCTCTTCGTTTCCCGGCATGAACCCGGCGATTGTCACACAACGGGTGAGGGGGAACGGGCGTGTTTGCAAACCGGTTCCTGATTACGCATCTTCCTCAGCCGCTTCCGCTCTGGTACGATCCATGAACATAGAGGATCTGAGCGAAGGACAGCAATGGCTCGCAACGTGGTGCAGTTCCAGAAAGGGCTCAGTGAGCCTGCGTTTGATCGACAATACGGCACCGAGGAGCAGTGCCGTGCGGTGGTGATTGGGTTGCGGTGGCCCGACGGCTTCTGTTGCCCCGCCTGCGGCGGGCGGGAGCACAGCATGGTCACGACCCGCGACCTGTTCCAGTGCACCGCGTGCCGTCGGCAAACCTCACCGATCGCAGGCACGATCTTCGCTTCGACGAAGCTGCCGCTGTGCACCTGGTTTCGCGCGATCTACCACCTGACCCAGAGCAAGCAGGGCATCTCCAGCATCGAGCTGGGCCGACGCCTCGGTGTCACGCAAACGACGGCGTGGATGGTCAAGCACAAGCTGAAGCAGGTCATGATGGAGCGCGACGCCACGAAGCCGCTGACCGGACGGGTCGAGATCGACGATGCCTATCTCGGCGGCGAGCGTTCGGGCGGCAAGCGCGGGCGAGGCGCGCCGGGCAAGACGCCGTTCGTCGCCGCGGTCGAGACGACGCCCGAGGGCAAGCCGGTGCGCTTGAAGCTCGGCCGGGTCACAAGCTTCTGCAGCGCATCCATCTCCAGCTTTGCCAAGCGCAGCCTCGATCCCGCCTGCACGGTGGTCAGCGACGGACTGCAGTGCTTCGGCAGTGTGACCGACGCCGGGTGCACCCACCAGGCTATCAAGACGGGATCAGGTCCTGCCGCCGCACGCACGCCAGCGTTCAAGTGGGTCAACACCGCGCTGGGCAACATCAAGGCCGCGATCACCGGCACCTACCGTGCGATCAACAGCAAGCATGTGCCGCGCTACCTCGCCGAGTTCGAATACCGCTTCAATCGTCGATACGATTTGGCCGCTATGATCCCGCGCCTGTGCTGGGCCGGCGTGCGGACGGCACCGATGCCCTACCAGCTCCTGAAACTGGCTGAAGTTTATGCGTAATCAGGAACCGGTTTGACCGATCCTCCGTGGGCACACCCACCCGCACTGGCCGCGGCTCATCGTATGTCAGAGCGGCCAGCGCGAGTTGGCGCCCTCGGCGCGGGCCGCGACCAGCAGCATGGCCATGCCCTGGTTCGGACCCTCCTGTGCCGCCGTCCGTTCGATCTCGGGCCAGTCGAACCGCACCGTGCCTGTGGCGCGATCCCAGTGTGCTGCGGGCCTCACCATGGCTGGCGTGTCCAGCACGCCTGGCAAGGGTTGCTGCGCATCCTCGCTCGGGCTGCCCGAATCGGCATCGGGCTGAACGGGATCATCGCTGGCAGCAGCCTCGACCGGGGACGCCATCTCCGCAGTGGGCGCTTCATCCGCGACCGGGTCCGATGGCGGCTCTGTGCCTGGCTTGCGGGGCTTCGGTCCCCGTTGTGCCCCAGCCTTGTTCTGGAGCAAGGGCGCGACCTCGGCGGCTGCCGACGGCATTTGCTTACGGCCTAGGCCTTTGCGGCGGGGCGCATCGATCGGCTCGGCCATGTGGGTCTCAGATTTAGCACCGGCCGTGGCCGCACTGCCGCGTCCGGCCGCCAACGGCAACTCGGGCGACGGTGCGGCCGCCTTCTGCTTGCCGCCCCGGCGGGCTGCGGTCGGCGCTTCGTCCCTGGCGGCGAGTTCCACCAAGGGAAGGGCCGTGGCGGGTTCAGTGCTGAGCTGGGCTTTCGGCTTGCGCGCCATGGGCGACCTTTCTGGTTCAGAGATGGCCTGATACGTCATTCGTATTGGCCTGGAAACCAGCGATGCCTGCGGCACATCCGGCGCAACATGCCGCAGTCCCCGGCGATCTGCGGTCGGATGGTGCGTTGTCGCCCTACCCCAGCCCGAGCGCTAGCTGGGCCGGTGCGGACTGGGCTGCCGCCTCCAGGCTTGACAGCGTGACCCCGAGCAGGCGCACGCCGCGCGGTGGCGGGAACAGCGGGCGCAGCAGCTCGTAGCTGATCTGCTCCAGGGCCGCCTGCGTAGCGACTGGCGCGCCGTTGGACCGGCTCCGGGTGACCTGCTGGAAGTCGGCATACTTAAGCTTGACCGTGACCGTGCGGCCGGCGTGCCCGCCGCTGCTGCACGCGTCCCACAGCTTGGCGAACACCGGGCCGAGCGCTGGTGCCACTTCGTCCCAGCGCAGCAGGTCCTGCTCAAAGGTGGTCTCGGCGCCGACCGACTTGCGCACCCGGTCGGCCTGCACCGGGCGATCGTCGATGCCTCGGGCGACCCTGTAAAGGTAGTCGCCAGCCTTGCCGAAATGCTCGGCCAGGAACGCGCGCGATTGCTGGCGCAGGTCAAGGCCGATGTGGATGCCGAGCGCTTGCATCCGGGCTGCGGTCACCGGGCCGATGCCGTGGAACCTGCCCACCGGGAGCGTCTCGACGAAGCCCGGCCCCATGCGCGGAGTGATGACGAACAGGCCATCCGGCTTGCGATCGTCGGAGGCGAGCTTGGCCAGGAACTTGTTGTAGGACACCCCGGCCGACGCGGTCAGGCCCGTCTCGTGCCGGATGGCGGCCCGGATCTCGGCGGCGATAGCAGTGGCCGAGCCGCGGTCCAGCAGCGGCGTGGTCACGTCGAGGTAGGCTTCGTCCAGCGAGAGCGGCTGGATGACGGAAGTGTAGCGGGCGAAGATGGCATGGATCTGCTGCGACACTGCCTTGTAGATGTCGAACCGGGGACGGACGAACACCAGCTCAGGGCAGCGCCGCCGGGCGATGACGGAGGGCATGGCCGAGTGCACCCCGAAGCGGCGCGCTTCGTAGCTCGCGGCTGCGACGACGCCGCGCCCGCGTGAGCCGCCCACGGCGAGCGGCACGCCGCGCAGGCTGGGGTCGTCGCGCTGCTCCACTGAGGCATAGAACGCGTCCATGTCGACGTGGATGATGCGGCGCAGGGCAGGGGCCTGGTCGGGGTCGGGCGGCATGCGGCGGGATGGTAGCACCACCCGCCACGTGTGAGGACAAAGCGGGATCCGCTCTTACTGGGAAGGAGTGCCTGCGCCGGTTCTGGATCAAGGCCGGCGAGCTTGCCCGACGACATCGCGGCCCGTCGTCACATTCAGGGTGCGACGATCCGCTGGAGGATGGTTTTTACCGCCACGACGACCAGCGTCAATGCCAGCACGGCTCACAGCAGGCGTTCGGGGACGTGGACGCTGGTGTAGCTGCCAACGACAATGCCGGGCACGGAGCCGAGCAGCACCGAGCCGAGCACGGCCCAGTTCACGGAGCCCATGATCCAATGCCCGATGCCGGCCAGCAGCGTGAGCGGCACGGCGTGCGCGATATCTGAGGCGACGATGCGGGCGATGGGCATCCGGGGATAGAGCAGCAGCAGGCCGATGATGCCGACCGCACCCGCGCCGATCGGGGGTAAGCGGCACGAGCACGCCCACCACGACGCCGGTGGCCACCGTCAGGACGGCGCTGCCCCGAGGGCCGACCTCCAAAAGCCGCGTGTGCGCGAGCGCCATGACGTAACGCCGGCCGACCAGCGACAAGGCGCTCAGCAGCAGAACGACAGACAGCACGCCGTGGACCATGTGGCTTGCGGCCTGCTCCTGCAGGTTCATCCTTGACACCAGGAACAGGGTCGCGGCCGCGGCCGGGAGGCTTCCTGTGGCCAGCAGTCCCGTCACCCGCCATGCGACCGTGCGCTGCAACCCGTTCACGAGAGTTCCAACCGACTTGGTCGCGGCCGCGAACAGCAGGTCGGTGCCGACCGCGGTGACGGGGTGGATGCCAAATAGCAGGAACAGCAACGGTGTCATCAGCGAGCCCCCGCCAACTCCGGTGACGTCGACGAGAAGCCCGACGCCGAGGCCGAGTGCTGCATAAGGGAGTTCGATCACCGTGAAAGCATCCATCGGGCTAGAGTAGCGGGTGCCCAGGCCGGCCGGCTAGTTCGGTGCCGGGCCGTGCTTCAATGCACGCCGAACGGTGGCGTCACGGTCTAAGAGGGACAGGGTAGGATGAGGAGTAGAGGCGCTGCTCGGATGGGATTGGACCGTCAGCCCGGCTCTGGCTCCCCTGGGGTCGGATCGATGCCGAGTTCCTGGCGCACGTGCGCGAAGGTCTTGGGGTCGGCGAAGCGGCGGTCGGCCATCATCGCCCGCAACGCTGTCAGACCCGCTTCAGTGAAGAACAGGCGTGGCGGCCAGGGCATCGGTTCAAGGCGCATCAGCCCGCGCTCGAGCAGCCCCTTGGCCGCAATAGGCACCTTGGGCTGGCCCGCCTGCGGGCCGCCCCGCCACGTCCTGATCTGGAAGCCGTCGGCGACATTCGGCAGGGTCGAGAAGAACTGGTCGAGCTCGCGGCGTATGTAGTCCCGCTCGCCGGGGGTGAAGACGGCAGGTGTTTGCGGTCCCGGTTTGCTCATGCGACTTTTCATAGCAGGCTGTGGTAACGCCAGACGCCGCCCGATCGGCCCTTCACGGCGCGGCTCCCGTCAGCTTTGGTGTTCGACGCCGGGCGTGTACTCGAAGCCGAGCCCGGCCTCGTGCCCCAGCTCATAGACGTCCTGCAGCACCCGCCGGCCAGCCGGGCCCTTGCGGGCATGGAACCGCATGCCGAGCCGGGCGAGTTCCGCCTCCACCACGTCCGCCTTGGCGACGACCAGGTCGCGTCCGGAGCTGCGCCGCAAGGCGGCCTCTCGCGCGGTGCGCAAGCCGTGCAGCTTGGCGACGATGCCGCGGCCGAGGCCGATCCCGAACGAGTTGGACGCGGTCCGGCGTAGGCCGGTCAGCATCCCGGCATAGGTCGGGCCGGCGCGGAACAGCGCCGTCTCGGTGTCGAATGCCTGCTCGACGAGGTCATAGAGGTAGCGCGCTGCTGCCACGTCGGCCGGCATGCCGAAGAACACGTAGCGCAGCGTGCGCGCCCGGCCCGTCTCGCCCCAGACCCGGCAGTCGAAGAAGGCCGCGATGGCCGGCACGCAGTCGTCGACCGGTCCCACCCGCTTGCGGCTGGTTTCGACGGACACGCCCTCGCAGGCCTGCTGCTGCAGATCGAGCTCGCTCAGGCTGAGGCCGTAGCGGTCCAGCAGCTCCGCCACCTTCGCTGCCGCCGCCAGTGCTTCCTGCTCCGTGCAGCCCTGCTCGACCGTCTTGGCCCGCAGCGCCTGGATGCGGCCGATCAGCTTATCCAGCTCGGCGTCCTTCGCGCCCGTCGGGGCAGACGCGGCCCCGAGGCGCCGCCGGGCATGGGCGAAGACCTCCCGCGCCTCCGGCGGCAGCTCGCCGGCCGCGATCTCCGCCTCGACCGCCGCCGCCACTGCGTCCATCCCCAGCCTGCCGGACCCGGCGGCCTGGCGCCGGTGCAGTGTTTCCAGCTGCACCCCGACGATCTCGGCATACGCGTCCGATAGCGCGTGCAGCCGGTGTGCGCGCGTGTTGGCGGCGGAGGCGAGCATGGCGAGCACGGCGTCAAGGTCGGATTGCGTGCGGACGAGCTGCACGTCGTCAGGCTCGCGCCCGGCGTCCGGCTCGGCCCAGCGCAGGGCGATCTGGTTCAGCTCGCTCCCTTCCTCCGGCAGGTCATCGTCCGAGCCCTCCAGCGGGCGGTTCAGGCCCGGGATCTCCAGCGTGCCGTGACGCAGCACGTGGCGGTAGACGGCCTCGGCGCAGCGCTGTGGGTTCAGCAGCCCGCGCGCGCCGGGGCGGACGAAGCCCATGGCGACCGCAAGGCCGGCCTCGTCCAGCGGCGTGACCCCGCTCACGAAGACATGCCGTCCGTCACCCAAGGCCCCGAGCCGGCCCACGAGCGCAACGCCGGCCAGATCAGCCCCGATGCTCTCATCCAGCACCGGAACCACGTCGCCCGTCGCCAGGTCGCGCAGCCGTGCGGCGCCCGCGCTGTCAGCACCAGCTTCGATGCGCAGCAGACGGAACCGCGCCTGCCGCAGCACAGCGAGCGCGGCCGTCTCCGCTGCATTCAGGCCAGGGCGCTGCCGGGCGAGACGGTCGAACGCCGTGTGCCCGCTCGCCGATGGGGCGAACAGCGCCAGGTCCGTCGCCATGCCGAGGGCGTCGGCGACGAGCAGCATATCGCGGTCGGACACGGCCGTGCCGGAAGCGACCCGCGTCAGCCACCCGCGCGCGGTTTCCTCCACCCGGGCCATCGCGACGAAGTCCGCCGCGTCAACCAGCAGGTGCGCGATGCCCTCGCGCGTGCGATCCGTGCTGACCGGCGCGGACGATGGCGCGGCTCGACCGGGCTGGTGTTTCGTCCTGGCTTGCATCGCCCTATCCTTCATCATAGTTCTGCGCCGAACTCCGGGATAACGCAGGGCAACCTGGGGCGGCAAGCTGCCGGGCCGTGCCGCAGGCCAGTGCAGCTCCACTGACCGTGTTTTGTGCTGGGCTGCTGTCTCACGGCCCGGCCAGTTGGGAACAGCTGTTCGAGGGATGCACGGCCCTGAAGGCGATCACCTTCTCCAGCAGCGTCGAGTTCCTCTTACAGCTTGCCGATCAGCCTTTCATGTCTCCAAACTAATTAACGAGAAGGGCTGCTATGGCTTCTTCTTCGTAATCTGGACCGTTTGGCGCGAAGGAATGAAACTGTATCCTTCGACCGTCTTGTGGGTTTTGGCATTGGGTATTGTAGGGAGTGCCCACCAGCGCTCAGACGGGAGTGATGTATTGACGCATCATCTCCGCGGAGCCACGAATACCTGGCCCAGCTTGCCACAGCAAAATAGCTCGACTACGCGAGGCGCGTGGCCGGGCAATCATTGTTGGAGCACCATGCAAGACGAGACTGGGCTAGACGTCGAGGAAGAGACGACCATCACGGTGTTGGCGACGTTCGCTGAGTCTTACCGTCAAGAGATCGCCGCGGAGGAGGATGTTTACCGGACGCTGCCGTTTTTCGGCACTGCGCTCGGTATCGTCATCGCCGCCATTGGTTATGCCGCAGGTCGACTTACGCGCTGGCAGGACACACCGTCTCACTGGCTATTTGTCATCAGCACTATCCTTCTCGGCTCGGCAGCGCTCGACGCGATTGGCGTCATCATTCGGCTGTCGCAGGCACTTGCCAGAAGAGATTACCAAAGGATCGGGCCGGAAGACGTATTGGCTGCCCGCCTGGTCGAGTTAAGATCCTACTACAACAAGCTGCAACCGCCAGTGCCGGATGTTGATGGCGTGCTGGCTCATAGTTTCCGGGAGGCGCTGATCGCATCCTACCAAAGGGTGACACCGATCAACCGCGACCTGAACGCCAGCCGCTATCGTTACCGAGCTATCGCCGCCTCGCATCTCGTCCGGAGCTTGCTTTGGGCGCTCGGAGCGACCATCCTCATATTTGTGTCGGACAAAGTCGGCTTTCTACCAAGGATCAACCCGTGAAATCTGGGTCTCTCGCGCATTCTGCTGGTGTTCCAAGCAAACCCTTACCGAAAGACAAGTCGGTAGGGGTTCAGCAGCCGCTACCGAAGAAGCCAGTTGGGCCGATGACTTATACTGTTTCTAAGGGTTCCGATGTTTTCTGGCCTGGGAAAAGCGCCCGCAAGGCTTGATAGGGTACGGCTTGTTCCAAAGTACGCGCCTTTATTCCATTGAGAACCTGCAAGAACGAGCTCTGTGCAATGGCGTCACATGGTCCCTGACGGCACAGCTGAGCGCACGCTGATTTTGCAAGCCGCGTAATTGGCGGCAGAGACCACGATGCTTTCCCGCGAACAGGCACAAGCCGCGTCGCTCTCTGACAATGATCAATATGGTTTCGCCGCGTTCCAGCAGGCCAGCCCGTCTGGCGACGGTCTTCACCGGCATGAGTTCCGGTTAACGAGACGTGGTATAGCCGTATGCGGACTACCTCCCAAACCTCGACCGAGCCGCCCGAAACGCCGTGCTTGTCAGAGCCCGACCTTGCCGGCCGGGCTGGCGTGGCTGAGCTTGGAGCGCCGGACGTAGCTGCGCATCGTGGTCAAGCTCCGGTGCCGGCTGTGGCCCATGATCTCCTCGTCGGGCACGTTTGCGCGGTAGGCCGACGTCACAAAGCCGGCCCGCAGGCCATGCGGGGACACCGGCTCGAGCCGCGAGGCCTTGATGCCGGCCAGCTTTGCCCGCTTGAGCACGATCAGGCGAACCGCCTCGCCGCTCAGCGCAGCCGTCCGCGGCGTACCGTGCCGGGTGACGGCGCGGAACACCGGCCCGTGCTCGATGCCGGCGATCTGCAGCCAGGCCTGAAGGGCGCGGACGGGGCAGGTGTCCTCCGCCTTGCCGCGTGGGATGCCGATGCGTGCTCCCTCCGCCTCGGGGTCGGTCTTGGATCGCAGGATCAGCAGCTCCAGACTGCGCGGCTTCCAGGTAATGTGCTCTACCTCGACAGCGCACAGCTCGGAGCGCCGCAGCGCACCGGCAAAGGCGATCAGGATCAGGGCGCGGTCGCGCAGGCCGGCCGGGTCGTCCGGACAGGTGGCGACGAGCCTCCGGACCTCCTCGGTCGCCAGCGCCTGGGCGCGCTTGAGTGCGCTGCCATGGGTCCGGCCGATACCGCGAAGCACGTCGCGGATGGACGGATCACCGGTATCCAGCCGGTGGCCGGCATGCCGGTTGGCGCGCGCGATGGCGGCCACCTTTCGCCGCAGTGTGGCCCGGGCGTAGCCCTCGCCCAGGTCGGACAGGTAGTCGCCAACCAGCTGCGGACTGGCCGGCATCGGTGCCACACCCCGCCCCGCGCACCACAACGAGAAATGCTTCCAGTCGGCCGTGTAGGCGCGCGCCGTCGACGGCGCGTCGGCGGCGACGAGGTATTGATCGGCCTTCTGCCGGGAGCGGCCGTGCGCGCCTTCGGCATTGCGGCTTGTGAAGCCTTGGGCCACGTTGACGGGGGATCCATGTTTGATGCTTGGCATGAGCACACCATAGCACCAGGCCCCCTGCTGTCAACTTGCGATAAGCATCAATATCGCAAGTATAGTGTACTGCCCCAAGGCTGGGAAATCGTTTGTCAGGTTGTCAGATCTCGCTTACCCGTTCAGCAGACACGTAAACCCGTTCTGCCGCTGAAGTGGTTAATGGTGCATCGCCCGGGTTGCACTCGTCTTTGTTGAACCTGGGGTGCTGCCTGCCCGCATTCTCGCAATCAGGCTCCTGAACATCGGATCGTGCAGGCGGCGGACCTGCCGTTGTTCTTCGTCCGTTCAGTCGGGTCCGATGTCGGCCCTGGCACACAGGCTGAGGCCATATTCCCACTGATCATCGGGCTCAAGTATGCGTTCAACGAACAGGGTGGCGTCCCAACCTATGTCGCCGACGAACACTACACTTCCACAACTTATGACTGCCGCGACGAGCGGACGCTACGCCCCGAACCGAAATGCATCCGCCGCCTCTCTCATGCCTTGGACATGGTACGGTAATCGAGATGAGTGTGGAACCAGTAAACGTAGCCTTTGACATTCTTCTGCATGGCAACGTCGAACAGCAGCCGCGCGAGCGGGATACGCGGCACATCGCCCATGACGATGTCGTTCATCCGCACCAAGTCCGCCTCATATTTAGCCATATCGCCCTCAAACCGCGCGGCGTCGATGGCCAGGTCAAGTTGCGGGTTGACGTAGTTGGCCGTATTAAACACGGCGTTGTTCTTGCCGTCGAAGTTCCAGAAATAGAAATACTCCGGCGGCACCAGCCAGCCGTAAAACTCGGTGATCACCAGCGGCATAGTCTTCGCCGCCATCTGCGCGAACCAGTTGGCGCCGGGCACCTTCTCGATCGCGACCTCGACGCCGATCTTGCCAAGCGACTCCTGCAGCAAAAGCGCGATCGGCTCCCGCGTCGTCGCCTGGCTCAGGTCATAGGAGAGGGTGGTCTTGAAACCCTCGGGGTAGCCGGCCTCCGTCAATAGCTGCTTGGCCTTGGCAAGGTTGGTGTCGTAGTGCGACTGCACCGGCCAGGCCGGCGGGTAAGGGCGGCCCGCCTCGCCGCCGAACATCGGCACGTCGCGGTTATACAGCGCCGCGTCCATGATCGACCGGTACGGCATCGCCCAGGCGATCGCCTGCCGCACCTTCAGGTTGTCGAACGGCTTGATCTGCACGTTCATGTCAACGAACAGCAGGTCGTTCTGCACCGGCGTGCCGATCACCTGCAGCTTCCCGGCCGCAGCGAGCTCGGCGTAGTCCTTGGGCGGCAGGCCGACGGAGATGTCTACATCACCCCGCTCCAGCAGCGCCCGGCGCGTGCCCGGCGAGGGAATCTGCCGGTAGATCACCCGCCGCAGCTTCGGCTTCGGGCCGGACACCCAGCCGTCGAAGCGGCTGAACACGATCTCGGTGCCCGGTTTCCAGCTCGCGACGCTGAAGGCGCCGCCGCCGGCATCGTTGTGCTGCACCCAGTCGAGCGCCCAAGGGTCGTTTGCTGTGGCATGCGACCGGGCCAGCTTGGAGTTGATCACGATCGGGATCGGCACCACGAGATCCGGCATCGTCAGCTTGTTCGGCTGGTCGAAGGTGATCTTGAACGTGTGCGGGTCGACGACGGAGAACTGCTCGGGCTTGGTCAGCGAGCCTGCCGCCATCTGCACGGTCGCGAAGCCGCCCACCGAGACCGCGCGGTCGAACGACCACTTCACGTCGTCCGCCGTCACCTTGCTGCCGTCATGGAAGGTGGCGTTCTGACGCAGGTGGAACACGATGGTCTTGCCGTCGGGGCTGGTGTCCCAGCGTTCCGCCAGTTCGGGCTGCATGACGGCGACGTCGTAGCCCATGGCGCCGCTCTCCAGCCGCTTCGTGCCGTGCGTCACCAGCCGGTCATAGGCGTTCCACGCCACCAGGCGGCTGTAGTCGTTCGCGGTCGGCACGTAGGTGTCGAGCGAGTTCGGCCCCTGCTCGCCCACCACCACCAGAACGTCGTCGGGCGTCGCGGCACGGGCCGACCGCGGCGGTGACAGGGCGAGCGGGGCGAGGACTGACCCGCCCAGGAGGGCACGCCGGCTGATGGGCGGCATTGAGGCATCGCTCCGGGATAAGAAGGTCATAGGCCGAGCTCGCCGAGCAACGCCGGCCAGCGATCGCGCCACGGTCGGGCAGCCTCGAAGGCGGCGCAGGCCGCCAGGACGCCGGCGTCGTCTAAGTGCCGGCCGATGATCTGCAAGCCGACCGGTAGGCCGTCGCTCGTGAAGCCCGCTGGGACCGTGGCGGCAGGCTGTCCGGTCATGTTCAGCGGGAAGGTGAAGCAGAGCCACTGCGTGGGGGCCACCATGCGCCCGTCGATGATCTCCGGCCCCTGCGTGTGCACCGGGAAGGGCGGCACCGCGAGCGTCGGCGTCAGCAACAGGTCGTAGCCCTGCATGAAGCGCCACATGCGGTTGCACAGCGCCTTGCGCGCAGTGATCGCGTCGGTGAACTCCTCGGCGGTCCAGTTGCGGTCGAGGAAGGCGACCAGATGCGGCGACATCTCGTGCCGGTGCCCGCGCGCCATCTCGCGGAGGCCGCGAAGGTCGGTCTCCATCGCGACCAGGGCCCAGAACGTCTCATACGGGTCGGCCCAGCCGGGGTCGGCGGCCTCGACCGTGCAGCCCAGGTCGGTTTCAAACACCCGCACAGCCTCACCCACCACCCGGCGCACCTCGGGATCGACCGCGGCATAACCCCAGTCGGCGCTGTAGGCGATCCGCTTGCCCCGCAGGCTGCCGGGGCGCGCGGTGTCCAGCCAGTCGAAGGCTGCCGCCGGAATTGAAAGCCGGTCGCGCGGGTCGGGGCCGGCGATCACGCCGAGCATGAGCGCGGCGTCGGCCACCGTTCGGCTCATCGGCCCGATATGCTCCAGGCTCTCCCAGCTCGACACGCCGGGGTAGCGCTCGTCGCGGCAGCCGGGATACAGCGGCACGCGGCCCATCGACGCCTTGATGCCCACCAGCCCGCAATGCGCGGACGGGATGCGTACCGAGCCGCCGCCGTCGCTGCCGATGGCGAACGGGGTCACGACGGCGGCGACCGAGGCACCCGACCCGGCGCTGCTGCCGCCGGGCGTGAGCGCTGGGTTCCAGGGGTTGCGCGTGGTGGGCGCGATCGGACTGTGGCCGACGCCGCTGTAGCCGAACTCCGGGACGTTGGTCTTGCCGACGATCACCGCCCCGGCCGCCTTCAGCCGCTCGACCACGATGTCGTCCTCGTCCGGCACGAAGTCGCGATACAACGGCGAGCCCATCGCGGTGCGCAGGCCCTTGGTGGCGACCAGGTCCTTGATGCCGACCGGCACGCCGGCCAAGGGACCCACGTCGTCGCCGGCCATGATCCGCCGTTCGACCTCGCGCGCCGTCTCGCGCGCGAGGTCGGGAGCAGGGGTGCAGAAAGCGTGCAAATGCGGCTCGGTGGCCTCCATCCGGGCGAGCGCCGCCTCGGTCACCTCGACGGCCGACAGCTCACGGCTGCGGATGCGCTGTGCCAGCGTGACGGCGTCGAGCCGGCTGATCTCCGAGTTGAGGCTGCTGGCGCTCATGGGGCGGTGTCTCCTGGCATGGGGTCGGCGTATGCGGGATTGCTCGGCGCCGCAGCCTCGGCAAAGTGGCAGGCGGCAAGGTGGTCGGGCCCGACCGGGCGAAGCTGCGGCATCTTCTGCGTGCAAACCGGCTGCTGGCGCGGGCAGCGGCCGGCGAACCGGCAGACGTCGGGCGCCGGGTCGAGGGGGCTGCTGGCCGAGCCCTCCAGCCGCCAGGGGCGCTGGCCGCGGCGGGCCGGGTCGGGGATGGAGGCGAGCAGCGCGCCCGTGTAGGGGTGGCGGGGGTTGCGGAACAGCGCACTCGCCGGCGCCTGTTCGACGATGCGGCCGAGATACATGACCGCGATGCGGTCGCACAGCAGCCGGACCACATTCAGGTCGTGCGACACGAACAGGTAGCTCATGCCGAGCCGCTGCCGCAGGTCGGCGAGCAGCCGGAGCACGACCGCCTGCACGGAGACGTCGAGCGCCGAGGTCGGCTCGTCCAGGATCAGCAGCGCCGGCCGCAGGGCGACGGCGCGGGCGATGCCGACCCGTGCCCGCTGCCCGCCCGAAAGCTGGTGCGGGAAGCGCCCGGCCATCTCGCCGGGCAGGCCGACCAGCGCCAGCGCCGCGTGCACCTGCCGCGCCAGCTCCGCACGGTTCCCGGGGGTCCCAAGGCGCCGGATCGGGTCGGCGACCGCGGCGAAAACGGTGAGCGCCGGGTTCAGGCTCTCGGTCGGGTCCTGGAACACGCTCTGGATGCGGGCGCGCTGCGGGCTGCGCACGAAGCGGCCGAGCGGGACCGGCACGATGTCCTGTCCGTCGAACACGATGGCGCCCTCGGTCGGCGCGATCAGCCGGGCCAGCAGGCGCACCAGCGTGGACTTGCCGCAGCCGGACTCGCCGACCAGCCCGACGCTCTCGCCAGGCTTGATGCTGAGATCGACGCCATCCACGGCGTACAGCAGCCCGTGCTGCGTGGGGTAGCGCTTGGCCAGCCCCACCACCTCAAGCAGCGCGCTCACAACGGGTTCCAGCAGCGTACGACGTGGCCGTCGCCCACACGGCGGGTCGGCAGCGGCTCGCTTGAGCAGCGGGCGTCGCTGCGGGTGCAGCGATGCAGGAAGCGGCAGGGCGGTAGTGCTTGGCGCAGGTCCGGCAGGCCGCCCGGGATCACCGTCAGGTCCTCGATACGTGTGCTCGCGCCCGGCGTCGCGCCGATCAGCAGCGCGGAGTACGGGTGGGCGGGCCGCTGCAGCAGCCGCTCGACTGGGGCCACCTCGACCACGTGCCCGGCGTGCATGACGACGACGCGGTCGCAGTACTCGCCCGCGAGTGCCAAATCGTGGGTGATCAGCAGCACCGACGTGTTCGCCGCCTGCACCTGCTCGCGCAACAGGTCCATGACGACGGCCTGGGTGGTCACGTCGAGACCCGTCGTCGGCTCGTCGGCAATCAGCAGGAAGGGCTCGCACGCGATGGCCATCGCGATCATCACCCGCTGGCACAGCCCACCGGACAGCTCGAACGGGTAGGCGTCGAACCGGCGCTCGGGGTCTGGCACCCGCACCCGCGCCAGCGCTTCGACTGCGCAGGCGCGGGCAACGCGCCAGGTCATGTTGCCGTGGCGGAGCAGCACGTCCATGATCTGCAGCCCGACCCGGCGGATCGGGTTCAGCGCCGTGCGCGGGCTTTGGAAGATCATCGCGATCTCCCGGCCGAGCGTGTCCGACAACTGCGCCGGGGTCTCGCCGAGCATGTCCCGTCCGGCGAAGGCGATGCCGCCGGAGCGGACCCGCCCGGCGGCGTCGGTCAGACCCATGACGGCGTAGGCCAGCACCGACTTCCCCGAGCCGCTCTCGCCCACCACGCCCACGATCTCGCCGCGCATGACCTCGAACGACACGGCGTCCAGCGCGTGCACCTCGCCCTGCCGGGTGCGGAAGTCGAGCGTCAGGTCCGCGACCGCGAGCAGCGGCGGCGCGCTCCCCGGCGGCGCCGCCGCGTCCGCGAGCGCGTGTTTGGGCGGCAGCGCGGTCATGTGCGCCTGCGAGGATCGAGCACATCGCGCAGCCCGTCGCCCAGTAGATTGAAGCAGAACACTGCAAGCATCAGCGCAGCACCGGGAAACACGAAGGTCCACCACTCGCCGGAGATAATATAGCTCGCGCCCTCGGACACCATGATCCCCCATTCCGGGGTCGGCGGCCGCACGCCCAGCCCGATGAAGGACAGCCCGGCGGCGTTCAGGATCGCCCATCCCATGTTCAGCGACGCCTGCACAGCCATGGTCGGCAAGATGTTGGGCACGACGTGCGCGGCCAGGATGCGCACCGCGCCGTTGCCGCCCATGCGCGCCGCCTCGACATAGGCCAGGTCACGCCGCACATTGACCTCTGCCCGCGCGAACCGCCCGTAGAACGGCAGGTTGATCACGGCCGTCGCGAGAATGATGTTGAGCACGCTGTTGCCGAGCGCCGCGACGATGCCCATCGCCAGCACGAACAGCGGGAATGCCATGATGGTGTCCATCACCCGGCCGAACACGGCATCAACCACCCCGCCCAGATAGCCCGCCATGGCCCCCAGCGCGGTACCCAGCAAGAACGAGACGGCGACCGCCGACACCGCCATGCCGAGGTCGAGCCGCGCGGCCACCATCACCCGGCTCAGGATGTCGCGGCCGAGCGCGTCCGTGCCGAACAAATGCGCGCCGCCCGGCGGCTGCAGCCGGGCGGCCATGTCCGTCCCGAGCGGGTCGTAGGGCGCCAAGGCGCCGCCGAACGCCGCGCAGAGCAGCAACAGGCAAAACAGGCCGCTTGCCACCAGGGTCAGCCGGTTCTCAGCCAGGGTATAGCGGGTGGCGCGCAGGAGGGCGATCGCGGCCACCGGTCAGCCCTCCATCCGCACGCGCGGGTCTGCCGCGATGCTGAGCAGGTCCACGAGGAGGTTGAGCAGGATGTAGACGGCCGCCATCATCAGAATGAAGCCCTGCACTGCGGCATAATCGGACTGGATCACCGCCTTGACCGCGTAGGCGCCGACGCCGGGCCAGCCGAACACGTCCTCGATCAGCACGTTGGCGCCGAGCACGAAGGAGAACACGAGGCCGAGCACGTTGACGATCGGCAACATGGCGTTGCGCATCGCGTAGGTGACCAGCACCTTGCGGCGCTGCAGGCCGCAGGCGCGCGCGGTGCGAATGAAGTCGCTGCCGAGCGCCGTCAGCATGGCCGCCCGGGTGATGCGGGCGATCGGCGCCAACGCGAACAGGCCGAGTGAAATCGCGGGAAGCGCCATTTGCGACAGCGCGCCCTTGAACGTCGTCCACTCGCCGGCGATGGCTGCGTCCACCAGGTAGAACCCCGTCACCGTCGGCGGCACCTCGAAATAAACGTCGTTCAGCCGGCCCAGCGGCTCCGGCGCGATTCGCAGCAGGTAGTAGAAGACGTAGACCAGCAGCAGGGCGACGAAGAACGTCGGGAACGCCGCCGCGACCGTCACGCTGCTGCGGCAGAGGTGGTCGATGGGCGAGCCCTCGCGCGTGGCCGCGAGCATGCCGAGCGGCACCGCCACCACGACCGCGAACAGGATCGCCGCTGCCGTCAGTTCGAGTGACGCCGGCAGGCGCTGCATCAGATCGGTCAGCACCGGCTGTCCCGTGGTGAGCGACCGGCCGAGGTCGCCATGCGCCATGTCAGCGACGTAGCCCAGGAACTGCACCGGCAGGCTGCGGTCCAGCCCGAGGTGCGCCCGCACCTGCGCCACCGAATCGGCATTGGCCGCGGGTCCGGCGAACAAAACGGCGGGGTCGCCCGGCAGCGCGTGCGAGAGCAGGAAGGTGACGACTACGACGCCGATCAGGCTCGGCACGGCGCCGAGCAGACGTTTTGCCGCGATGCGGATCACTCTCAAGCTGTCGACCCCTCCCATCATCCGCACGGCCGACGTGCAACCCGCACGTGACGTGCCCTGGCCGATCGCGGGAAGGTCTTGCAAGGTCCGTGCCGTCCGTAGGGACGTTGGTGCGTCATTCGGATGGTGGACATCAAGCGGCAGCCCGAAGCACGTTCGGAAGATCCGTTCCGATCCTGGCATGCCGAGGTTGGTGCCTGACCTCGGACAATTTCAGACGAGGAGGGGTCAGCGCACCCACACCCCCTCATCCCTGCACCACGTTGGGCTGCCGCAGAACTCAAAGCCGATGGCCCTGGCCGGAGGATTGCATAGCGCTTTGTGCGGCGAGCCGTCGCAATCCGACGCCTCCCTACGATGGATCACTAGCTCATGCTCCGACGCCGCACTTTCCTCACCGCAACCGCCCTGGCAGCCCCTGCGATCGTCATGCGCAGCTCGCTAGGCCAGGCATTGCGCAAGGTAAAGCTGGGATCGGCCTTCACCACCACCACGAATGCCATGTTCCTGATGCCCGAGCTGCTGCGACCGAAGGGCATCGACGCCGAGGTCATTACCTTCCCGAGCCTCGTGCAGCGCATGCAAGCGGTGGCGTCCGGCAGCGTAGATGTCGGCAACGGCGGGCTGTCGGCGACGATGCAGGTCGCGACCAAGGGCCTGCCGATGTCGGTGCTGGCCAACGGCTGCGACGGCGGCTGGATGATGCTGGCCCGGCCCGGCATCACGAGCTTTGAGCAACTGCGCGGCAAAAAAATCGGGGTGCAGAACGGCTCGATCGGCCTCGTGAGCCTGAACTGGAAGCTACGCCACGAGGGCATTGCGGATCAGGTCGAGCTGCTGTTCCTCGACAACCAGGACCAGCCCGTGCCCCTGGCGCGCGGCGACGTGGACGCGATCTGCTGTTTCGAGCCCTATGCAACCTTCGCCGAGCTGAGCGGGTTTGGCCAGAAGCTCTGGGTTCCGTACGACACGCCGATGGGCAAAACCAATCTCGGCTTCGTCGCCAGCGCCGCCTTCATCGCGAAGGAGCCCGAGCTGGTCGGCACGCTGGTCCGCGCGCATGTGCAGGCGACCGAGCGGATGCGCACCGACCCCGCGATCGCCGTCGAAACCACCGTCAAGCAGTTCAACATGGACCGCAGCATCGCCGAGGCGAGCGCGAAGAACCTGTTCTTCAGCGCCGAAAGCGGCGAGGCGTTCCAGGGCGGGCTGAGGTCGCTCGCGGGCATGATGATGGCGGACAAGATGCTGGACCGGGAGCCGGACTGGGCCGAGTTCATCAACACCCGCTTTCTCTGACCACCGGCGATGGCGCGCACCACGCAATTCCTGGGTCTGCTGCCCATCCTGGCACTGATCGGCGCATGGCAGATCGCGGTCAGCGCCAGGCTCTATCCCCCGGTCCTGCTGCCGTCCCCCGCCAAGGTCGTCGGCGCATTCATGCAATGGGGCCCGGTGATCGCCGTGAATGCGGGCGCGAGCGTGCTGCGCGTGCTGATCGGGGTCAGCCTCGCCTTCGTCGTGGCCGTGCCGGCCGGCCTGCTGATCGGCCGCTACCGCGGGCTCGACCGGCTGACGGACTGGTCGATCCAGGCGTTCCGGTCGGTGCCGCCGATCTCGCTGATCCCGCTGGCGATGTTGTTCTTCGGCATTGGCGACACTCCGGCGATCGTGCTGATCTTTGTCTCGGCGCTGTGGCCGCTGCTGCTGAACACCATCTTTGGCGTGCGCGGGATCGAGCGCACGCTTTTGAAGGTGGCGGCGTCGGCCCGGGCCAGCGAAATGCTGATCCTGCGCGACGTGATCCTGCCGGCCGCGCTGCCGTCCATTTTCACCGGGCTGCGCCTGGCGATCGGCGGCGGCTGGCTGACGGTGGTGACGGCGGAGATGATCGCGGTGAAATCGGGCCTGGGCTACATGATCCTGAACGCGCAGATGACCTTCCGGACCGAGCTGATCTTCGCCGGCATCATCGTCATCGGCGCTATCGGCCTGCTGGCCGACCAGTCGGTGCGCCGCCTGCGGACGCGGGCGTGCCGGTGGCAGGACGGCCTGACCGCGAGCCCCGGTTGAGTGGGTTTATCGAATGCATAGGCGTCGGCAAGACGTTCGAGGGCAAGACGGGCCGGGTCGAGGCATTGCGCGGGATCGACGTCCAGTGCGCCGAGGGCGAGTTCGTCTGTTTGCTCGGCTTGTCTGGCTGCGGCAAGAGCAGGCTGCTGCAGATGGTCGCCGGGCTGGAACTCCCAACGGTTGGGCAGATCATCGTGGCCGGGCGCGAGCTGGACGGCCCGTCGCCCGCGACCAGCATCGTCTTTCAGGACCACGGGCTGTTTCCATGGATGACGGTCCGCGCCAACGTCGCGTTCAACCTGAAGGCGCGGGGTATTGCCAAGGCGGCCCGCTGCGCCCGGACGGAGGAGATGCTCGCCTTGACCAGCCTGTCCGAGTTCGCCGGGCGCTACCCGCATGAATTGTCGGGCGGCATGCGGCAGCGCGTCGGCATCGCCCGCGCGCTCACGACCCGGCCGCAAGCCCTGCTGATGGACGAGCCGTTCGGCGCGCTGGATGCGCAGACCCGCGGCCATTTGCAGGCCGAGCTGCTGTCGATCTGGGCCATGCAGCGCACCACCGTGCTGTTCGTGACGCACAGCATCGACGAGGCGGTGTTCCTGGCCGACCGCATCCTGGTGTTCACGCCGCGGCCGGGGCAGCTTGCGGCGGATGTCGCCGTCGACCTGCCGCGCCCGCGTGTGCCCGGCACGCCGGCTTTCGCCACTATCGCCAGCGGGTTGCGCGCGGCGCTCGGGTCGGAAGGCAGCACCGAATGAAGCTCTTGCTGGCCAACCCCAACACCAGCCAGGCGGTGACCGACCGGATCGCCGCCGTGGCGCGCTCCGCCGCCTCCGCCGGCACCACGATCCAGGCCGTCACCGCGGCGGCCGGCGTCCCCTATATCGCGACTCGGGCCGAGGCGGTGATCGGCGCCCGCGGCGTGCTCGAACTGTTTGCCGAGCACGCCGCAGGCGCCGATGCGGCGGTAGTGGCGGCATTCGGCGACCCCGGCCTGGCCGCCGCGCGCGAGCTGCTGGACATCCCCGTCGTCGGCATGGCGGAGGCGGCGATGCTGACGGCCTGCATGCTCGGGCGCCGCTTCGGCATCGTCACTTTCGCACCGGCGCTCGGGCCTTGGTATCGGGAGATCGTCGACTACAACGGCCTGGAGGCACGTTGCTCCGGTGTCCACTGCCTCGACGAGGCGTTCGCTGACGTGGTTCACGTGGCGGAGGAGAAGTCGGCCCAGCTCGCTGCGTTGTGCGCAACGGCGGTTGCGGCCGGGGCGGAGGTTTGCATCCTGGGTGGCGCGCCGCTGGCCGGGCTGGCGGCTGCGATCGCTCAGCAGGTTGCGGTGCCGCTCGTGGACGCGGTCGCCGCCGCGGTCCGCCAGGCGGAGACCCTGGCGTCGCTGCGCCCGCGCAAACCGGTCGCGGGCAGCTTCCGGCGTCCCGAGGCGAAGCCGATGACCGGGCTGCCGGCGCCTTTGGTGCGGCTGTTCGGCGGCACCGGCTGATGCGCCCGATCCGGCTCGGCTTTCTCACCCCGTCGTCCAACACAGTGCTGGAGCCGCTGTCGACCGCGATGGTGGCGGAGCTGCCCAACGTGACTTTGCATTTCAGCCGCTTTCGCGTGACCGAGATTGCGCTGACCGACGCGGCGCTGGCGCAGTTCGACGACGCCGCCATCCTGCATGCGGCGGAGCTGCTGGCCGATGCGAGGGTCGACGCCATCGCCTGGAGCGGCACGTCGGCCAGTTGGCTCGGCTTCGACCGCGACGAGGCACTATGCCAGAGTATTCAAGCTGCGACCGGCATTCCGGCGACCTCCAGCATCCTGGCGCTGAACGAGGTGCTGGCCCGCAACGGCGTTCGGCGCTTGGGCCTGGTGACACCCTATCTGGTCGAAGTGCAGGCGCGGATCATTGCTAATTTCGCCGGCATCGGCATCGAGTGCACGGCGGAGCGGCATCTGCGGCTGCAGGATAATTTTTCCTTTGCCGACGTGACCAAGGCGCGACTGGAAGACATGTGCCGCGAGGTGGCAGATGCGTCGCCGCAGGCCATCGCTGTCGTTTGCACCAACTTAGCGGCGGCGGCGCTGGCGCCACGGCTGGAGACGGCACTACGGCTGCCGTTCTACGACTCGGTCGCCACCGCGCTGTGGAAGAGCCTTTGCCTCGCCGGCGCTGATCCCGCGTTGATCACCCAATGGGGCAGTCTGTTCAAGCTAACTGCGCTGGTTGCCTGAATGATCCTTCCTGTCGACGAAGAGAATGGGCTCTAATGCAAGACACGCTGATCGCGGGCGGCCGCGTCTACCTGCCCGGCGGCGATCCGCACGATCCGCCGGTGCGCGACATCCTGGTGCAGAACGGGCGCATCGCCAACGTCGATGCGCCGGACGAGCAGGCTGCGGCAAAGGCCGAGCTGCGCCGCCGGGCCGCCGCGGGCGCGGCGCGGGTGATCGAAGCGCGGGAGCTTCTCGTGCTGCCCGGCTTCGTCAACGCGCATTACCATTCCTACGACGTCCTGCAGAAGGGCCTGCTGGAGGACATGCCGTTCGACGTGTGGGCGCTGCACTCGCAGCCGGCCTACCTCGGGCCGCGCAGCGCGCGCGAGCTGCGCCTGCGCACCCTGGTCGGTGCGGTTGACTGTCTCCGCCACGGCATCACGACAGTGCAGGACATGAATTCACTGGTGCCGATGGACGAGCCGACCCTCGACACCATCCTCGCCGCCTACGCCGAAAGCGGGCTGCGCGTCGTGTTCTCGGCGGCCGTGCGCGACGTGGCGGCGCTCGACATCGCGCCATTCCTGCCAGCGGAGGCGCCCGAGGAGGTGCAGGCGCTAGTCCGCGGCGCCCCGGCCGACACTCAGGCGCAGCTTGACTTCGTGGAGGCGCAGATCAGGCGGCTCGACCCGCTGCCACCCTGGCTGCGGTGGGGCTTAAGCCCCTCCGGCCCGCAGCGGTCCAGCCGCGCATTGCTTGAGGGGATCGCCACCCTATCAGAGCGCTACGAGCTGCCGGTGCTGACGCACGTCTATGAGACGCGGGCGCAGGCGGCGAAAGCGCGGTCGCTGTATGCGGCGCAGGGTGGGTCGATGCTGCGTTGGCTGCAGGAGGCGGGGCTGCTGAACGAGCGTCTGACGGTCGTGCACGGGGTCTGGCTAGAAGAGGACGAGTTGGTGCTGCTGGGCCGGGCGCACGCCAGCCTGGCGCATAACCCGGCGAGCAACCTGAAGCTCAAAAGCGGGGTCGCGCCGATGCGCCGGGTGATCGACGCCGGGGTGAATGTCGCGTTGGGTTGCGACAACTGCAGTTGCGGGGACTGTCAAAGCATGTTCACGGCGATGAAGCTGCTATGCCTGCTAGTGGCCGCCGCCGATCCCAATCCCACGGGCGTCGACGCGGCGCTGGCGATCGACGCTGCGAGCACCGGCGGTGCGCGGGCGCTCGGCCTTGCCGGCGAAATCGGCGCCATCGGGCATGGAATGCAGGCCGACCTCGTCATGCTGGATTTGCGGGATATCGCCTACGTGCCGTTCAACAGCGCCGCACGGCAGGTGGTGTTCGCCGAGTCCGGCCGCGGCGTGCACAGCGTAATGGTGGGCGGCAGGCTGGTGCTCGATGCCGGCAGGATCACCACGGTCGATGACGCCGCGCTGCGGGCCGAGGCGGCGGCGGTCATGCCCGGCTTTCGGCGCGACTATACGCTGCAGGCCGGCCGCGCAGCGGCAGCAACGCCCTGGCTGCTGGAGGCCAACCGCCGGGTGGCGGCGCATCCCGTCGGCTTGGGCGCGCGCGACCTCGACCGCTTTATCCCCGGATGAGCCCCGGATGAATGACGATCTGCTGGCCTGGAACGCGCCGACGATCGCCACCGCGGTTCAGCAAACGCGGGCCGATCCCGTCGAGGTCATCGACGTCTTCCTCGGCCAGATACGGCGCGCCAACCCAGCCGTGAATGCTCTGGTGAACCATAACGAGGACGCGCCACGGGCCGAGGCGGCAACGGTACGCGGGCGGGTCGCGGCGGGCGAGGTGCTGCCGTTGGCCGGCGTGCCTGTGGTTGTGAAGGACTCGATCTGGGTGGTCGGGCGGCGGATCACCCAGGGCTCGATGCTGTTCCAGGACTTCCGGGCGGTCCGGGATGCGCTGCCAGTCGAACGAATGCGCCGCGCGGGCGCGGTGATCGTCGGCATCGGTAATATGCCGGAGTTCGGCGCCAAGGAGATTACCGACAACCGGCTCCATGGACGGACGCTCAACCCGCGCGACCTGTCGCGGACGCCGGGCGGGTCGTCGGGCGGGTGCGCGGCGGCGCTGGCGGCGGACATGGCGGTGGCGGCGCTGGGCGGCGATGGCGGCGGCTCGTGCCGGCGCCCGCCCGCCCATGTCGGCGTGGTGGGATTCAAGCCAAGCGCCGGCGTGGTGGCCGACCCCTGGGGCTTTCCGGGCACCTTGCCGGGGATCGCCTGCACTTGCCCGATGGGCCGTACGGTGGTGGACACGCTGGCGTTGTTCACGGCGATCATCGGGGCGCATCCGGCCGATCCGCTGAGCCAGGACCTGGCATCCGGCGAGCCGCTTTCGATCGAGCGGCTGCGCGTCGCATACAGCCCGCTGCTCGGACTCGGACTGCCATTGGACGCGGATGTACGGACGGCGGTGGACACAGCCGTCGGCCTGCTGCATCGCCGCGGGCTGGCGGTCACTGAGGCCGATCCGAAGTGGCCGCCCGGCACCGAGGAGGCGCGCATCCTGGCGATCGAGGACGCTGGGCTGGCGGACCTGTTCGGCGCGACGTGGCGCGCCAGACCGGAGCTGTTCGATCCGCATGTCGGTTGGCAGATTGAGCGCGGCCTGGGCCGGAGCGGCGCAGATGTCGCCGCCGCGCATGCTTTCAGCGTGCGCATCGCCGGCGACATCGCACGTTTTTTCGCCAGTTGGGACTTACTGATCTGTCCGACGACCGCCTGTGTCGCCTGGCCTGCGGACCGGCTGAATCCGGAGACGGTTGGCGGCCGACCGGCAGCGCACCGCGACCACGCCGCCTTCACGCCGCTGTTCAATCACGCGCGCACGCCCGCCATCAGCATCCCATGCGGCGTCGGGCAAGGCGGGCTTCCGGTCGGCCTGCAGATCGTCGGGCCTCGGCTGGCAGACTGGCGCGTCATCGCCGCAGCGTCGTGGATGGAACGCGTGCTGGCCGAGCGTTGATGGCACGGCCCTTGCTGTGCCTACCACGACCGCATCGCCGAAAAGGACGCCGCATGGCCAGCACCCTCGCCTGCAATTCCGTGTGGAACGGGCCACTCAGCCGGCGGGTAGCGCTCAAGGGTGCGGCGCTCGGCGCAATCAGCCTAATGGCCTGCAGCCACGGCGCGCGAGCGGCCGAAAGCCACATCGCCTCAACCTTCGGCTCCGGCTTTTGCAACCTCAATTTCTATCTAACCAACGCGATGCAGACGGCCTAGACCCAATACCGTTCATTTAGGGGTTCAGAAGCCCTATATCACTGACAGGGTTTTCTGGGATCGACAGCGATGGCGCGTGTTCCTGCCGGCCTGCCAGCCGGCGTTCGTGTGACTGACCACATCAGCCTTGGCGTGATCGCCCGGGCGTTTCCGCCCGACCGGGTGCAGCAGGTTCTGGCGGAGACCGGCAAGGCAAGCGAGCGGGAGCGCGACCTGCCGGCCCACGTGATGGTCTACTACGCCATCGCGATGGCGCTGTACATGGGGTCCAGCACCCGCGAGGTGCTGCGCTGCCTGTTGGAGGGCCTGCGCTGGCTGTGGGGCACGGACGCGGTCAAGGTCGCGGGCAAGAGCGGCATCTCGCAGGCGCGCAGCC
>JAABUP010003857.1_pt1 | contig 25865 bp, 37 predicted proteins | sample 5559201 | NCBI WGS metagenome assembly JAABUP01 (sample SAMN10711887, study PRJNA513373) | rock metagenome | isolation source: Antarctica rocks | place: Antarctica
GGGGTAACCAGGGGGGGCTGGGGTCTAGCCAAGCAAGCCCATCTTGCCAGCGCTGTGCGCATCGTGGCCCTGATCTTGTTGTTTAAATGGATTACTTCAAAGAATGCTCTAGTTCACAAAAACAAACTGGAAAGGTTGCACATTGTCATCACAGATTGGGGTAATCTGCTGTTTCAATGTTGTAGGTTCAACACTGGCAGACCCTTACTCTATCTGTGCCAGTGTTCAAGCTACAACGTTGAAACAGCAGATTACACCAAACACTGAAAGCCATACAATACCGCTCACTGCAAGGCATATATGATGCCTCAACCTATGATGTCCAGGTGCCAGCCTTTCACAGACCATGACACCAGAATAAGGGTTCATTGTTAAATATCAAAGCACTCTCCAGGCTGCAGGGCTTGCAGTTCAGCACGCAGACAAAGTGTAGTACTCTTCAAAGAGCTCTATCTTTGTGACACCACATTTGCCAAGAAGCAGCTAGGTTAAACAGGTGCAACCTCCTAACTGCAGTGTTCCAGCACAGGCCAGCTGTTTTGGGCTAGGTGCCGCATACCTGCTGCTCCGAGAGAGTTGCGGCTTAAGTGTAGCACTTGTCTCACATCAGACTGGGTCCATCAGCATTGTTCATCAAAGCACATATACCAGGACTTGTAGTATACAGTGTGGTATATGCAGCCGCTGCTGTGCACAATGAAAACAAGCCAGTGAGCTTGTTGTGCTTGCACCTCTGGACAGGAACACTGAAAGAGACTGTACTTGAGCATGTGGCAGTCTCACAGTGCGACGACTGAGTCCATCAGCAGTCCAACTGTTGATCAAGGCACACATACCAGGACTTGTAGTATATACTGTGGTATATGCGCTTTGACGAACAGTTGGACTGGTGATGCACCCAATCACTGCACTGTTGGAGACTGCCACACGCTCAAGTACAGTCTCTTTCAGTGTTCCTGTTCAAAGGTGCAGATACAAGAAGCTCGCTGGCTTGTCATTCTGCAGATCAGCAGCTGCTGACACCATCATGCAGGCCAATCAAAAGTAGCCTGGGCGTCTTGAAGATTTAGTTTCACACAAGTCCATCTTCTTTCTCACATGAGGAGACTGGTCGTGATACCAACACTGTCACCTGTGACACATAAACTTTCTGGGCCTACTCAGGAGAGCCCCAGAGAATCCTGCGTCGAAGGTGCTGTTGTTGCTTCAGCCAAGATCACTGTAGATGTTTCTGCACAAGGAGAATAGCCGTTGTGCCATGGATTGGCTCCCCTACTGACAGCTGACCTGCTCCCATTTGTGCCAGAACACCAGCTGGTTTGGGGCCCAAGGTAGAGTGCAGCCGACGCTAGCACAGCTTGCTGTCACTGCTTAGGCCGACAGTTCCCAGCTTGCCTTATGCTGCTTACATGCTGCACTGCACGGGCAACACACCGTTACAAAGTCCTTGCCGTTCATCTGGAGTTTCCATTGGCCACACTGTGATTGCAAAGCAAACTCCAGATGAACGGCAAGGACTCTGTAATGGTGTGTTGCCCTTGCAATGCATCACGTGAGGTGTGGTCAACTGAAAGCCTGGCTCATTAAGTTGAGCATAGAATGATAGGCGCAGCTTCTGAAGCACATTGGACCCTAAATGCCAGTTGAAGAAGGCAAGATTGTAAGCAAGAAGAAGTCTGGATTTCCCTTGTCGCATTTGTAATATGATACGATCAGAACATGTGCATACAGTTCTGTGCGTACGCGTCACCTGCTGTGCAGCGTACATACTACAGCAGCCAAGACAGTTTTCGGCTTCCTGCGGAAAGGAAGGTCTTTGTTTGCAAGTCAGCTGAGACATTGATGTCATTCTGGATCTCCGTTTGCTGAGCTCATTGCAATTGCTCAACGTCTAGAGAGTCAGAGCGTCGTTCATGTCGCAAATGACTTGCAAGCAATGTAAAAGCGCAGCAGTCCTAGCAGTGCAACGGCGCTGGTCAACAACATGAGATGCTTGCTGAATCATGTTGCTGCAGAGCAGAGTAAAAGGGTGCTGCACAGGCAGATCAAAGGCCTTGGACCAGAGCCAAAGTACAGAGTTGGGAAGCCAGAAAGATAGCCCCTACGCCTGCTATACTCAGCCCAGGCAGCAAAATATAACTGTTGCTCATCATCAACAGTGTGGTGGGTTGCAAGCAGAACAATTGGGAGAAACAGCTCTGTTAAAGAGGTCATACGTGCGATCAGATCTGGCTTGTGAAGTACTCAGCTTGTGTTTGCTTTGTCAGGCTTGCAGCTAACCATCAGCAAAGGTACCGTTGACAAAGCATACAGTTCACTATATTTAATCAATGCAAATTGAAGGTCGCTGTTTCTGTTGATGTAGCCAGATGGCAATGGGCATTAATTCCTTAATTGTTAGGCCATTAATTAATTCAATATTGCTGCTCAAGCTTGTGCAAAGGGTCAGGTTGACAATCTAGTCAAGTTTGACAAGCAGCACATGGCCAATCTTCTGTTCAGCATTGACAACTAAACAGAAAAGTGACCATAGTCTGATTGTCCCAAATTGCTTGACAATCAGAAAATGGTCAGTTTCCTGTTTAGCAGCACATAGAAAATGGTCAGTTTCCTGTTTAGCAGCACATGGCCAACTTTCTGTTCAGCATATAGTTGTCAATATGCTAAACAGAAAGTTGGCCATGTGCTGCTTGTCAAACTTAACTGGATTGCAGACCTGACCCTTTGCTGCCAAGCCCGTTCTGGACAGCAGTCAGGCAAGTTGATAGCAAGTACTTGGCCCATTGTCACAGATCATCACGCAGAAACTACACTGCAAGTGTGTGGCTAAAACCTGAAATAAGGTCGGGGAAAATTTGTGCTGGGTGTTGGTTGTGAGCAGGCTTGTACTGCAATCACCAATATCTGTCCCCCAAGTATGCAGGTGCCTTATGAGGGATAGGACACGAATGTTTAGCAGCTTACATCTGGTCTCATGCATACAGGTACATGCTGCTTCAGGACAACAAACAAGGAAGCCTCAATCAGCTTATGGCCAGGTCACCTGCAGCTGAACAATGCATAGAAGTGTGGGACAACCATGTCTACTGTCCTGATATGAGGGCTCACCCTTAGGTCAATTTCAGGCTGGTCAAGGGCTCCTGGGTCTTTGGGCTCCTTCACAGTCAGCTCCTTGAATCGCCTCAGCAGGTCCGAGGTGTGCTTTGTGTTGGTGGCTGCCTCTGTTGGTGAAGGTGCTGCTGGATCCTGCCCTGCGACACCATGCACTAGCTGTTGGCACAGCACGCGGTGGCCTTTCAACTACCAAACAGATGCTACTGCAGTATCATGCAGGGGGTGCTCAGATTTGTACTATGCAGGAAATCTACACAGGTTTAACATCGGTTTTGTGTGACATCAGTTTTGTCTGAAGTTTGCCATTACAGGCGTCAACATGAAGATTCCTGTGTGGCGCGCAGTGCAGCGACATAGCAATAAGGGATGCACATATGCTGCGTCAGCTGTACAGGCTGCTTGAGAACTTGGATCGTTCTCAAAGGGAACCTACGCAAGCTAGGACCATCACTTGCACAGCATTGTTTGCAAGTTCATGGTGGGTATGAGGCCACAGGCAATCATGACTCTTGAATCCATGCTTTCAAGCCAGGATGTCTGATGAGGCACAACTGCCTCCACAACCCAGACTACAAGGTACTGATTTATAGCCCTGGGCAGCCCGGTACAATACTTGGCTTCTCATTAAACTGACGCCGAAAGGCGTAGTATTTTCTGTTCTTCTCTTTTCTTTACTGATTTATAGCATAAAACAAGAAGTGCTCACCAAATAGCTGCTTGGGGAGGCGTGCCACCCCCTCCAGGATGGAGCCATGCATGGGCTGCAGCTGCTGCCATTGCAGATTGGACCCCAGTGGGGAATCTGCTTCCAAGAAGACATGCAACTCCTGAGCAACGCAGCACAGCACAGACGCATCACCCGACATATTGTACAAAAGTAGCATGTGCAAGTGCGCAAGGCTTCATATCATTGTCAGCACACTCTTGTGCCACAAACCTTGCCTTGAAGCAGTATCCCTGAACACCCGCAGACAGTTTCCCTGGCACTGTGATGCAGCAAATACTGGTCACATGCAAGGCAAGGAGTATGGGTATTGGTCCTAGTAATGATCAGGGCGCATTTGGCTGATGCTGTGCAAGTAGTGCCACAATAGAGCAGTGAGAAACATGGTTTGTGTGCATGATTTAGCACACAGACCCATGAGCAATCGCTGAACAGCAGCACTCACATCGCTTTGCACAATGGCTGGGTGCATTGCCAGCTGGATAATGTACTTTTCCAGAGCATTGCGCCGCACTTCCACAAACTCATTGGTGGCCCTCTGGCCCTCTACAGGGTTCTTCTCAGGGCGGGGCGGTATGAAATAGCCCCTGTGAGTCACCTTCAGTAGCTCTGATAAGGCCTGCATGCATGCCACCTGTCAAAGCTTCTGGCAAGGAGGTGCCCATTTCTATTTGGAGAGGAGAGGACGAACAAGAAAGAAGCAGACAGCAACACAAGAGCCAATGCACTCTCATGGATGGGGCCTTAGCTTTGGAAGAAATGTGAATTTATGCCAGCAACCATCATGGTATGCCGTGTATAATAGGCCAGTCACAATTAAATAAAAATATAAAGACAGCAGCAGCATGGCATATAGACTTGGTTGCAACAATGCAGTGCACAAAGCTGTTGCAAACATGCAACCAGTCATTCAGAGATTATGCCTGCATGTGCGCATTAGACATACGTCTTCCAAGGACGTGAACATCCCAAACGCATGGGCACAATGCATCTGGGTTTTGCAGCCTTGTTTTGTACCAAGCAGCTACAGCTGCAAACAGCTCACAATGAACACATTACCAATAGAGGCAAAAGTTCTTTGTGTGGTTCAGCTGGGTATGAACAAGTACTCACCACAAAGTCTCTGAACCTCCTGCGCACTGAAGCACCTCTGCTGCTGTACTTGGGCAGCGTCATACGGCTGGTCACTGTGTATGTTACATAGCTTCCACTGACGCCGAGCACCAGAGACCTTTCTGTGTGCTTGACAGGATCCGTGACACTGATCTGAGGCCTGCTGCCTTGCGTTTGGGCGTGAGGCAGCGATGTGCTGCTACTAGGACCAGCTTCATTTGTTTGCGCGCCTCGCTGAGGTCGAATTTCATGCTGGCTGACATCAGATTCTGGTGAATCATGAAAGGTGTGAGGAGTTACAAGCTGGCCATAGCTGGCAAGTGTGTCCAGCCTAGTGGTGGCATACTGATCTGAATCTTGTTGCTGGGAGCTTTGTGATGCATAATGGTTGCTCCTAGACTGTGTATTTCCTTGCTGGTGGGTGCTTTTATGCTGTTGCTGCAGGAGAGGCTCCTTGGATCCTGGATCCAAATCCAAAAACGCCGCCTGGAATGACAGAGGATGGCAAGTGACTACAGCGCAATAAGTCGACGGTAGCCTGCAGACGGGCAGCTGTAGACGGGCAGCAACGAGTTTACCTGTGCGTGTGGGGGATTTTCAGGAGGGTCGTCAAACGGGATCTCTTCGTCTAGCTCCTGTCATCACAATGAACCTTTTACGCGTGATCTGCAAGGCCTAGCTTGACCGGACGAGTTGACCAGCGAGTTCACCTCGTCCTCCCGAGCAAAGGCCAATCCTGAAAGGGGGTCGTCAAACTTTTTGCTGTCATTCATCGGCATCGGCCAGTGCTATTGCTCAATGAATGTGAGACCGCAGATGCGCTGTAAAGGGTACTTGCCCAAATTTCGAAATAGATCACAGTAGAGTGTGTGCATGCACGCGACTTGAGGATCGAAGCCACTTCTGGGGAATGGGATGTGAAGCTTTGAGTGGCTCGCAACACTATATGAGACACCAGTGATACTGCCACTACCGCAGAACCTATCGCGTTCTGTCGCAAGGAGCGCAAGTCAGGTTACGACTTCCAAACCAGGATGAAGAAGAGCGGATTTGCTGACTGTAAGCAATTGTTCGTCTCGCTTCGAATCAGAATGTAATCCCGTGAAACGCCTGCGTGGGTTGTTGCAGAGCCCCTAACTGTACGCAACCTGTCAAACGTTCACTTAAAACAAGCACCTGCACTCAAAAACTTGCGCGAAAGTAACCCACCTCCCGTGCGTATTGGTGACGTAGGCTACAGGCAGCAAGCTGAGCGTGTGCCATACCAATATGAACTGCTTGCATACTCAGTCTCACCGTCCTTCCTTGCTAGCGCCTCTTCAACTCCGAAGGCTGCACAGCAGCAGAGCCTTTCGATCAGCTCAGACTTGCCCATGCAAAACACAAATCCGTGCCGCAAGTGATCCGAATGTGCAGCCAGAAGCCTCTACCTCAGGTGCTGGACAGTACAACTAGGCTTCACGTGCATGAAGTGATGCATACCCTGGCTTTGACATGATATTTTTCTGAATTCGCAGGTGACAGCCGAGCGCAAAACAAGGACTTGAATAAAGAGGTACGCCCTGCAAGCTTGCATACAAAGACGGCAGTCTACTGACTCTGCCTCAGCCTCAGTGATGCTCTTCATGCTTGCTTATAGGTCTCCAAATTTGCCAGAGATGCAGCTACAACTTTTGCACCTAGAGCATCTGGCCCAGCCAAGAACCCAGCTTTCAAGGGTGAGTGTGCTATGATTTTGTGCTGGCTGTCAGTGAAGCCAATTGAACCTTCAACATCAATCAGCTGTCTATGTCAGCCACAAACACGGACTCCTGTGATCTGGCTGTATGATCTCAGGTAGCACCTTGTACAAGATATTTGAAGCCCAGGCCTGGATTGGACTAGTGGTAAGCTTCATGGCAGTTGGGGCAACAGATTTGCCAATACATGCTGTGCTAGTCACTGTCAGAAAGCAGCTGTAACATGGTGCATGCCTGGTGGTGCAGGTGGGAGGATTTCTATCATTCAATATATTGTTTCCGTCAGAGCGACCGGACATTCCTAGACTCATGGGGTAAGGTGTAGCTGATAACTAGTCTTCCAGAATGCAGAGCAATCTTTGCAGGAAGTGACAGCTGTATGCATACAGCAAGGCCTTATATGTTGTGAAACATAGAGCATCGCATGCACCAAGATACCGAATCATTTGCTTTGGCATTTCTGTGTGAATGCTGTTTTTGATCCTAGTATGCAGCCTCTTGGCATCATCTATATGATCTGATGTGCCGCAGGATGTGGTCAATCTGGATGTTCACTATACCGTCATTGAGAGCGCGTGAATGCGATGCACAAGAGAAGGATGCACTGAATCTGTTGTTTCTGCTGGTCCCCCTCATCAATGTTGTCTTGCCATTTGTGTGGAAGAGCTTTCCCTTCATATACACGGCAGACTGTGTGGCCCTCACTGGTGTTTACTTTTGGAAGGGCATCTGGAAGCTGCCACAGAGCGCTCAATGAGTTTGCTTGCTACACTCTTTGTCATGTAACATATGTCAGATAAAGTGCTTGGCTGCTGACGCCTGCCTGTACTGATGTCTGCTGCACAACGCTCCCTGGGCCAGTTTTCAATGGGAGCCTGCTTGATGGTGCTTGGACATCATCTCCCCGCACACATGTGCAGTGTGTGCATGTGATTTATGCAACAAACTGGAACCAATTGCTATGCATTTGGATACGCATTCGGCCCTATTGGTGCAAAGAGCACCCATTATTGATGCTCATGTGCAAGCCCTGCATGTCCCTGTCTTGTGTGTACTGTTTCAGCGTACTATGAAGCTGCTGTTCGAAGGTAGGTGTGACGCAAACATTAATGGCACCAGGTTGTAGTGAGAGTGATGATCTGAAATTTTGGCTTTGCCGTCACGGAACGATACCAAACACTGGCTAAACATCAGTATGATGTTACCGGTATACAGGGCAGTGCGGTGTGCGAGCACATTCATACACTATGCACTGCAGATGCAGAGAACTGCCCCATTGTCATGATATGCTCAAACATCAGGCAATTGAGGAGTGCATGTTCCCAAACGCACAGACTAGTATGCCAGGCATGGCCACTTTCACGCATACACACGTGGGATATAACTGTAGATGTGATGACTATTGTAGCACAGGCAGTATCGCCAGTCAAAATGCTCCACTAATGCTCCATCTGTGTGTCAGGAATCAATGGAAAATCTTGACACATCAATTGAACACATCGATCAGACCCAATTTTATTCAAGCAAACTGTTTTTGCGGACATAAAATGCACTATCTCGGGCTGATTTGGCAGCGCATCCAGGTACCCTATGCATCATCAAACTATTCGCATGTTCGTTCATGGAGCACCAGTAGTTGCGAGGGGTGTTGATGGGGTGCTAGAATGCAGGACCCGAGGGGGGGGGGGCTTGATACAAGGCAAGCTTATGTGGGGCTGCTCAATATGGGGCTGCTCAAGATGGGCCTGCCCAGAACACGCTGTGCTTTGCCCAGCCTTGGTGCACAGGGGCTTCTGCTAAGGCATTGCACCTGCAAGGCATATTCCTTGGCTAATGGACAAGAGCTAAGCTGCCTCTGTGAGACAACATGCACATTGCAGTACAACTTTCATCAGCTTGTATTGACCTGTAGAACAGCATGCAGTAAGCTTGCTCTTCTACATCTATAATGTATGCGCCTGAAATAGGGGCACAACAAGATAGAGCGGGGCAGGGCAGGGACAGGCAAGCGTATGGCCTGACACATCAACAGTACAAGAAATTGACAGCATGTGTGCAGTCTCAGCAGAACAGCTGCTACACCTGTTCTGGAGTTGTACAGGTCATGCCTCAGAAGCTGGTCTGGTACCTGCAGGGAGACTCAGAGCACCCCACGCAACTGTCATGTCATCTTCCGATGAGGTGCCCAAGTAACATCACACCAGCCTACCAGACCTGCACCAAACAAAGTGAGGTCTGTTGCACTGCATACACAGTCACAATGGAGCCATCTGAAGACAACTCCAAACACAATACTAGCAGGAATGCCTTCATGAAGATGCTACATAGTGTCTGGGTATCATACACCTGCATGACTTGGCGTCATCTGATTGGGAGCACAGAACTTGCCTGCTGGGACGTCTTTGCACGACTTGACTGCTTTGGTGGAGTCTCACCAGCAGCATTGCCAGTAATCAGGGTCTCTGAGGCAGACTTCATTGCAATTGTTGAGACCAAATCCATCTGCACATGCACACAACTTGGTTGAAGAGACGATCATTGAGCTCACACAGTGGACGCTACTATGGGGCTGGGAGTGACTGGGTGACTTACAAGGATGACACATGATCTTGGCCAACGTTGAATGCAGACACAACAAGAATAGGTGAGCCTGCAACTGAGTCCATTGGTAATAAAACTTGTGTTGGCTGGTCTCTTAGTCTACTTTTGACAGCAAACAGGACCCCAGGCTTAGTAAGGCTTGCTGCCAACAGCCCTATGTGCAGGCAGCAGGCCAGACTGTGTGCCACCTCTGCAGTCAAAAGGTTGCAAGGTGCTCACTCACACAGCGTACACAGCGTCACAACATTGTCAACTTGAGGACAGAGGACAATCCAATGCCACTGCTCTTGTGCTTATGTTGACAGTGCTTATGGTGACAGCGCTACTGGCAAATTGCATGCCCAAAACAGCATTGTTGCATTTTGCTACTTGATCAGGCTAGTGATGGTTGCAGATCTGCATGGTGGCAGCTTGTAACAGCAGATTGGACCGCCCAATTGGAAAGACGGACTGAAAGGCAGGCTGGAAAGGCAGAGCTTGCCTGGAAGGGAGAAGCTCTGGGGCAGCAACAGCCAGCAGAGTCTGGTTGCCATTGCTAGTGTAAGTCACCAGCACCCGTGCAACCACTGGCTCAGCTGCTGCTTCAACTGAATACAAGACCTGTGACAGTCTGCTTGTATCTGCAACGAACATCAACTGCATGTGAAAATGTTCTTTCCTGTCAACACCAGAAAGGTGACTGGATATCAGCGCAAGCATAGTAAACACATGCAGGATTTGGGGCATGCTGTTATGCCATGCCAAGGCAGGGTGGGGCAGGGCATCAACGCTGCTGATTGCAAGCTATGATTTCAGTACCAGCATGGCTGCCTTGTGTGCCTGCTGCCCTTAAAGCAGTTGCAGTCAGCCATGCCCAGTCAAGCAGCCAAAGTTTCGTTGTTGCTACAGAGGATGACACCCAAGGAGCTGATGCAATACCTGCTGGCATTGCGTTGCTGGCTGTACAGCCCTGGTTTTGAAATTAACAGCAAAGCACAAGTGCAGGACTGCTGAAATAGGCTTACAGAAAAGCCCTTTTTTATTACCTGCAGCTCCAGTCTAGCATGCCACACGTTCAATATTGGCTGAATACATAGAGAGTCACACAATGTAAGGGATGCTACCACTGCACTTCCAAGTGCAGATTGAACACAAGTATACCTGTTGCTTACATCAGCTCGTAGGCCTATATGCACTGTTCTGTACCTGGTTACACTTTTCTGGTACACAAGCGGAAACACACCTGCAGTGACCAAAGGTCTCCCTCTGTCATGATGGTCACACTCTTTCCAACATTGTCTGGTAATGAATTCAGGGAGATGCAGTGAAACAAGTTGAGCTCTTGCAAGCTGCTGAGCTGACCAATGCTGTCTGGCAGCAATGTCAAGGATGTGCAGCTGTGCAGAGAAAGCTTTTTCAAGCTGCTGAGCTGACCAATGCTGTCTGGCAGCAACTTCAATGAGGGCCAGCCCTCGAGACTGAGCTCTTCCAAGCTGCTGAGCTGATCAAGGTTGTCTGGCAGCAATGAAAGGGAGCTGTATGTTGACAGAGTCAGCTTCTTCAAGCTTGTGAGCTGAATGCAACTGTTTGACACTGTTAAGGAGCTACCGTCGCTCACACAGAGCACCAAGCTGCTGAGCTGACTGACGCCGTCTGGCAGCAATGCAAGGGAGTCGCATCTGTCGACAGTGAGCTCTTGCAAGGAACTGAGGGAACTGATGCTATCTGGCAAAATTGTCAGGGCATGGCACTCAAGCAGGCAGAGGTTTTGCAAGCTGCTGAGTTGACCAATGCCGTCTGGCAGCAGTGCAAGTAAGTTGCATCCCTGCATAACGAGCTGTGTCAAGCTTCTGAGCTGACTGATGCTGTCTGGCAGTGACACTACGGAGTCACACTCAATCATCAGCTCTTCCAAGCTGTTGAGCTGACCCATGTCATCAGGCAGCGATGTGAGGGAGCTACATGCTTGCAGAGAGAGCTTCTTCAAGTTGTCAAGGGCGCTGATGCTGTCTGGCAGCAATGTCAGGGACCTGCAGTATAACAGCTCAAGCTTTTCCAAGCTGGTGAGCTGACCGATGCTGTCTGGCAGCGATGCAAGGGAGCTGCAGTAACGCAGGTCAAGCTTCTTCAAGCTGGTGAGCTGACCGATGCTGTCTGGCAGCAATGCAAGGGAGCTGCAGTTGGACAGATCAAGCTCCTCCAAGTTGCTGAGCTGACCGATGCCATCTGGCAGCAATGTGAGGGAGCTGCTGTGGGACAGGCTAAGCTTTTTCAAGCTGCTGAGCTGACCGATGCTGTTTGGCAGCCATGCAAGGGAGCTGCAGCCGGATAGAGAGAGAGACTTCAAACTGAGCTCACTGATGCTTTCTGACAGGTACAAAAGGGAGTTGCAATAACAGAGAATGAGCACTTGCAAGCTGCAGAGCCATCTGATGCTGTCTGGCAGTTGGCGCAGTTTGAAGCAATCTGTCAATACTAATATGGTCAGCTTGCTGAGGCTGCCAATATCTGAAGGAAGGTGAGTCAATGCCTCGCACTCTATTGTCAGCTGCTGCAGGCTGATCAAGCTGCGCACATATGGCATTTGTTCCAGCTGCTTGCATAGCAAGTGTAGCTTGGTCAGGTGTTCAAGGCTGTTGAAGAAGGGAGTTAAGCTGGTCCCAAGCTCTCGAAGGTCCAAGTGGCGAAGATGCTTGAAGCTGTCCCATGCAATGTCATCCAGCTTCGCTTCGCACGCATCGAGCTTTAGGAAGCGCAGTTGAGAACTTTGCGCAAGATTAGGAACACTGAAATTTGTGGTGAAGGACCGACACAAATAATGCAGCGCCGGCATTGACGGCAGCTGTATTGGTACAGGAAAAGAAGTGGTACGCAATTCTAGGAACACCAGTGACCCTACTGCACCAATTAGCTCTGGCACCACTTTGGTCAAGGTGCTTGAACTCGCTATCATAGCACGGACCTGCAGTGCATTGATGCCGACACTTACAGTAGCCATTGGCAAAACCTTGCAAATGCCATGGGTTTAAAAACATACAAGTGTGGGAACTGTTTGTTGCATATTGCTGCTGACAGTTATGTAGATCAACGTGCATTATGCACACACTAACCATCACTTGTCACAAGCTTAGTTGTTCAAGATCTTTGGAACAAACAGCTAGAGGGATGGTTCAAAGTAAGCAACGCTTGGTGTGGACAATTCTGAGGGTGTCTGCAAAGTGGAACTATCCTGAGAGGTACTTAGGAGCGTGATGACCATACTAGACTGGCGTCTTGCATCGTGTCTAAGCTTGACTATGCCCCGTCAGCTGACTAGCATGTTGAAGCCACAGTGTGGGCAATGAACATGCATATTCCTTCATAGGATGAAAACAGTGGCTGTAAACCCCAATTGAATACCTCAGGAAAGCACACCCACCTGAGAGGGCTGGCATTGATACACAGGGTCTTCAAGGTTGCTGTCCAAGATGTACACACCACCAGCACGGCCTGGCTTTGCAGCAATGAAGCGGGCCATTGCTTGCAGGGAGTCATGCACCTGCACTACGTTCCCCCCATAGCAATCACCAAAGTGCCATTGCCGGCATGCAACACACTCGTTACTTCTCTGCCAAAATTGCATGTATATTGCTTGTTGTATACAAAGCTCATGCCTAGCCTAATGCCTGGGCAAAGCAGGGACCAAAAGTCAATGTGCTAGCACAAATGTGCAAATGCCATGATGGGTGAAATGCAAGCAACACAACTATGAGGACTACCTTTTGACACCAAAGAATGCTCCACAAGCAGCTGCAGCTTTTCAGGCTCATGTCCAACGTGGCCAAAGCAAGCCTCTGCTTCCTCCCATGATCTGCCCCGCCAGACATGAGCAATATCCAGGAAGGCCTGCTGAAGATAGTCTTCAAGGACATCACAGCTGACCTTGAGTTGACTGAGCCAGTCACCCTTGTCACGGAAGCCTTTAACAGACCCGCTTCCTGCCAGATTTCTCTTGACACGCTCCCACTTGGATGGGTGCTTGCGTAAAATCGGCGCCATCACTGTCAACAGCAGAGGGTGATTGCCACAGAGACCCACAACGCCATCCTCCTGTTCTTGAGTCAGACTTCCGGCCTTTGTTGGAGACTGATGCAACAGCCTGTGGAAGAGCTGTTGTGCTTGTTTCTTTGAAAGTAAGTCAGCTTGGTGCTCTTGGTAATTACAGTCCTCCGACTCATTGTCCACAGACTTGAGGTCAGACAGCACTTCCGCTGCGTCTGCTTGGCGAGTGGTGGCCAACACAGCACTGCCAGGCGGCAGTGCAGTCCCAGCTGGCAGCAATTTCTTCAGAGTGCTGCTGTCCCAAATGTTGTCCAGGAACAGAAACACAGGCTGACTGAGATGGTCAATTGCTGTGGACAATTCGTTAGCTTACTGGCCTGCTGTAAAACTGTGCAATCTGCCTGTCAGCTGCTGCAGAATACTGTGCTGAAGTGTGTCAATGTGGTCATCACTTGGTTCGCGGCGTAGTGCAACATTGCACCTGATGAAAGTACGTGGCAGCTGAGCACCTCCCTGACTCGCATGCGTGGGGTTGACGCTGTTGTAGGCATAATGAGCTAGTGTTGTCTTCCCAAGGCCACCCATCCCGTGAATGACAACAACATGGACGCCGGACTCAGCTGGGGCAAAGCATCTGGTTGTATCAGACAGCTTAGTGCCATGGATTTGGGAATCCACAAGTACACACCCAAGTTTAGACAAGACCACCTCTACTCTGCCGTGCACTTCTCCTGCATTGCAAAAACAACAATCCAGTGAGCAACATTACAAAAGCTTTTGTTGAATGTCGTTTGTAACATCTCTATACAGCCAAGTACCCGGAAAGGCATCGTGGTAGTGCATGCCAAATCATGATTGAACACGCTAAAAAGCTGCTTACACGGTTCGGGCGTGACCCAGTAGTTCCATACCTCAAGCCAGGCACTGAGCAGCATTTGGAGGACATGCTTATGCTGCTAATGGCATTGCAGATCAAGGCAGCTTCTAGCTGCTAGTGCTACATTGCGCAACAATATGCAACACATACCTAATTCCAGGCCAGAGAGACCTCTGCTGTGTTGCCAAGAAGCCCACAGTCATAGCATTGCTAAGGTCTTTGCCAGGCTTCAGCATATCCTGCATCACATCAGGTGTGTCAGTACACACAAAATCAGGGTATCTGTGAGGTGTCTGTGTGTCACAATACAAGTATACACAGTACATGACTCAAATGAAGCAATGTGTCAAGTTATCCAGCTGGAGGTGTCTTCCGCAGACTGCACATGCATGTGTTGTACCTTGTTTGCAGCCATGTCAATCTTGGCCAAACAATAGACTCCACACTTCAAGCATGCTTCCCAGGCTTGTGCCAGTCTCTGCGATGGCGTGAAGCCAGATGATGTCCCTTGGATTGTACTTTGTGACACCCCTGTTGTAGATGCAGCCCCCTGCGTTGAAGGTAAGCGCTTTGACACAACACAATGCAGCATCGACACAATTGGCTCATCATCTTTCAAGAGTAGTAAGCACACCTGAGCAGTTGTCTGGTTGTCAAGTGCACTACATAGATCGCGCACCAAAGCTGCCAGGTCTGCAACATTTGTGGCATCCAGGCTTGCAGCAGCTGCTTGCAGACTCTCAAGTTTGCTCGCTGCTGGGACTGTTACAACTTTTGGAGCAGTTGCTGCAGGCACAGCCTGCTGTGCCACAGATCCTGCCTGATCCCCTGCAATTGCTGTCCCCTCTGAGCTAATAGCAACAGTATGTGATGCATGGCCACCTCCAGCTATGTCTGGCTGAGCTGAAGGTCCAGCAGCCGAGTCTGTCAATAACCCTGCAGGACCTGGCTGACAGGAAGAGGCTGGCCTTGGCAAACCTTCAGTAGCTGCATGACATGTTCCTGCTGCTTGCTGACCTACTGGAGCAGTTGCCTGACTTTGGCCTTTGCTCAAGCTGGCCACGTCTATGCTGTATGCTGCTGGTCCTGATGATGGCCCCTGAGACGAAGGCTGTCCACTCTGAGCAGGTTCTTCAACTAACTGATCATGCTCCTGCAGACCGTCAATCAGCATTGAGCACAGCAAGGATGGGGGCTTGTAATCTGTAAGGGCAGTACCTGCTCGCAACAATAATGCTGTTGTGCACTTTGTCAGCCACAGATAAGATGCCTACAAATGTTGTGTTGAACTGAGCAAAACACTTGCGGCTCGTTGCTGCTTCAACACGGCGTCGTGCGCACATGCCTCAAGCAACAATAGCGCGGAACGATCATGCCTGAGCAAAGCTCCTTTGTAAAGCGTGCGTGTCAATCACAACGTGGCCACGGTCCGGACCCTTCATATCTTGACAAGCTGCGGACGGGATGGCTACAAGCTGTGGACAGAAACGCACAATAGACTGAAAAGCAAGGCGTTGTATATAAGTAAGAGCTCAGAAAAACAACTGCTGGAAACCTCCGAAGCTGTTGCCAGCTTGGGCCGTGAGCTGGCGCCAGCGATGAAGGCCATGACAATCACACACGATATTGACTGCGAAAGTAGTCAGTGCTGCAAATCACGACGCAAATCTCACCGTATGCGGATCTCGGAGGGTGGTATCGGAGTCAGTGTCGTACTTAGTCGACCAACGTCGAGCGTAATCCGTGTTGCTTGCAGGGCACTAGCAAGCTGTAGACGACGAAGGTGAGGGAACAGCGCAGCTCGACACAGAGCTCGACATCGACAAGCGTAAGCTCTTCAAGGTAGAAAGCGGCCGAGCGAGAGAGAGAGAAGTGTTTTACATGTGTACGACATCTGCAGCGCGCATCTGCATATGCCAGAAGCGAACGGAGGAGTTGCTCCGGAACCATAGCTGCAAAGGCCATTCAGGGGACTTACATGGCAGTAACATAACTCAGCCGTCAATGTGCTACGCACTCTGCAAGGTCTGAGATAGATGACACCGAAGGTCTGCTGGCACGGTACACACCATGCACGTCGCAACTTTTCAACCAGATTTGTCCCAAATTTAACTACGAATCCCAGATAAATCATGGGATCTGGAATCTAGTACTAGTGTACAGGCACAAATAAGCAGTGCTTGACAAATCCCCAACACAAATGATGCGGAAAAACACCTGCTACTGCTGCCAACCTCCACCTCGCAGTTGTTCATTGATCTGCAACGCGTTATAACTCCCTGAAGTTCTATGGATTGGTGTTTAGTATATATATATATGTGTATATATATACTTGTAATTGCATGCACACTACCTGCACATCACGTTTACAGTTTTGAGTTGTCTTTTGCGTTTTAGGCTGTTGTACCCTGTCTACCCTGCAGTTGTCTGAAGCTTTTCATTTGGGCTAACTAACACAACATCTGGACATGCGTGATGTCATAAGGCCTCAAAGACAGTGCCACTGGCCAGTACCAGTAGACCCTTCGCTAAGTGCCAGCTCATTGTTTCCAAAGTGCCAGTTTGTTGCTTGCTTACGTACCAAACTGCAGCACTTGTTCTGGACTCTGCTTCTGTGCTTAGCACGCCATGTTGCTTAGCTTACCGAGGTACTTACAGAAGTCAGTATGCTTTTGAACTGAGTAGGACTTACAGGGAGCTGGACAGTAGCATAACATGTTTTTATTTGCTCTGCCAAACGCTCATACTGTGTTTGCAAACACGATTGAATGTTTGGCCAAACCTCAGCAACCAGACCAGGTGAGGTATTGCCCATATGCTTCTGAACACGTGCCAGCATGCTGTGGACTTTCTTCTCAACATGGTGCATTGTGGACTGCAGCAGCACTCGTAGATCTGTAGCTTGATAGTGCAGCTGAAATGGGACTTCCTCTGCACCTACTTCCCTCAACAGCTGTTCCACATGCTGCAGTACAGCAGACAGAACATCAGCACATGGTCGACAAAGAGCCGACATGCATCATGTAGAGCAAACAGTCAAATAGCAACATGGCATACAGCTTGGCCAAGCACTTGTAAACTATGCAACCAGAGGGATGACATACATGACACCTTGTTAGACTAAATTGATGCATGTGTTGTCAGCATGCAGCTGTAAGCCAGACTTGAAGACTTGACTACTGCATGCCTGCATGAGAACACATTTGTCTTGGAGCACAGCATGGATCAACGCCACAGACAAGATCAGCCGGTGCACAGGTGCAGACACACCATTGAGAACTCCATGAGCTTCCAGAACTTGCCATGCTCCAGCTGCTGTTGCACGTAGGCCTGCATGGCCCTCTGCTTGGCTGCTGCAGCCTGGCGCACATGCCATTGCAGCACAGGCACTGCCTGCCCAGCCTCTGAAATGGCCGTCACAAAGTAGGCATAGCTCTCAAGGCGCAGCCTGTCCCCGTGCTTTGTGTCTGTGGCAGCCAGCCGCTCCAACGTCTGGAACATGGCTCTTGCCAGCAGGGCATAAGCTGGGTTCACCACTTCTCTGCACCAAACCACTCAAGGCCCTTTTACAAGCTTGTTGAGTGAGTAAGAAGTTGACCTGCAATCGGGATCTTTGCCTGCAATTCAACCGATGTAGACATTGACTTGGTGACTTCCCCTTCCTTGCTATAGCAATGGCAACAACAGACAGTACAAGATGCTCTGAAGCTGTATGATGTGCTTGTGCAAGTAGTATGAACTCCCAAACTCTAAGACCTGACAGGCGGACAGTCTTATATGACTGTCATCAGAGGCTGAAATTTGCTGTTTCTTACTTGCAGACTTCATGCAGCATGCAAAATAGTAGCCGAGTACCTGATGTCTTTGAGATCTTGAGCAAGAGGTATGTCATAGGAGATGACCACATCATGGCCCAGGGCTGCTGGGCTAACCGCCTGTTGCAAGCTTCCCTGACTTCTCACACCCAAACTTTGCTGATGTGTCGCAGCCTTGCGTGTGACCCCTTGCTTCCTTCCAGAGCTACACAGCATGAGTAATTTGTCAGTGACAAGTACATTGAGGCCACAGACCACTGCGTCTAATCAACTCAGCAAGTATCAGGCAGTGCAAATCCAGGTCATAGGTAATAATAATAGTAATAATTTACAGGCGTTCCAGCTAATCGTTCTTGCCAGGTACCTACTAGGTGTGCCTAAACCCTAGTCATGTGAGCCAACATGCACTAACATGAGACACTAATTGCACCCAAGGGGTGTGCGCTGACAGGGTGAGTGCCACAGACGCAATTGCGAGATAGAGAACCTCTGCCCAGGTCACAGATGCATCTGCTGAAGCCACACGTGGCTGTAGCTGTGTACAAGCTACACAGCGTGCAGTTCACACAGGTTGCGACTCCAGCAGAAAATCCACGTCTGCACAAATGATGTACAGCTCAAGTAGTGTGTCGTTGTATACATATATGTATGACTTGGACACCGCAGTCACAGTGTTGAATGCAGGGGTGAACAGACCTTACCTGGCTGCAGGACTATCTCTATCCTCATTATTGTCATCATCATCATCATCTGTAATGGTTGCTATGGACAGATCATCATCATCATCACCCTCATCCTCTTTGTTGTCTTCACTGCCATTGTCATCGTCATCATGTTTGGCACCTTTCGTGCTGGAGACGCTTGTCATGCGGTGTGGGGACTCTACTTGAGATGTGAAGGTGACATCTGCATGAGATGTACACATGCAGCTTTCAAGAACTCTAGAATTTCTTTTATCTTCCTTGTCTGTTTTCTTTTCGTGCTCTTCTTCAGGCAGCTTTCAGAAACTCTGGCGATGTGGATGATTTCATGTGAGTATAATCTGATGTGACCGAGCTATCATGTTTACCTGTAGCACATGACGCAGCCGCATGCTGCAACAAGAATTGCATGCACAGGTATCATGCACCTGCTGCAATGCTGGCAGCTGCATACGCAGTAGCTGCAGCACATTGCATTGACAGTCAAACTTGCGCAATGGTTACACAGCGCAGGCTGCCTTCAAACGCCCTGATAGCAGCAACCGGCGCAGCATCATACCTACTAGCAGCTCCTGCAGGCGGGTGACGAAGGCAGTGAAGGCTGGCAGGAAGGGCAGCAGGTGGTGCCCCTTCACACTGTCCCCGCCAGGCAGCCCAATGGGGCCCTTCCCCTCAAACTTGCTAATGGAAGCCACCTGCATGCAGCAGGCACAGCATGTGTCAAACAAAGCATGCAGCCACAGTGGCCTCTGGCACAAGTGACAATCTTTGAGCTCAAGCGGATCATGCTTGTAGGCATTGTGTATGGGCCAGGGGAGGGGGGGAGGGTGCAGGGAGGCAATTTGCGCAGCAGAGCGTATCGTAACATGAGGAATGCAGCGTCTTAATAAGCAGTATCACAGGTTTGTTGGCTTTTGTCCATGCCAGAAAAGGCACAAGTACATTGACAACTATGTCATGAGTATTATGCAAGCCCACAAAGTCTGCAGCCAGCATCAGATGCAGGGCCTCACTGCAGACTGTGTGACAAGCTCACCCTGTCCAAGATGAACTGAGCAAACTGAGCACGCAGGCACTGGCAGCAGTCAGCCAGCAGCTCACTTAAAGGCTGGCCCAGCTGGTTGCCCTTCAGCTTGGCAGCCCATGTCAGAGCCAGGCTCAGCATTGGCACTGCTAACATCTGATTGCTCTTTCCTACCACATCCACCTGCATTGTGCAAAGGCTATTTGTACTGGGACACTGCATGTAACCAGGCTGTAAAGTAATGGCAGAATGTCTTGCGCTGTTTTGGTAGACATGTTTCAGGACACTGCAGCCTCTCAGTGAGCCTGATCACAAATCTGTGAGCCGAGTTTTTCCAAGTTCAAAAGAACAGTGCAGGTGAAGATGATACTAGTTGCTTTGCCGGTAAACCAAGCAATGCGCCACTGAAGGTCGCTGCCTGTACGCTGCCAATAGGGCCTGACCATACATGTCGAAGGGTCACGCACACTCATGCGACAATTGTCTTCATTGTGAGATGTGCAGTGCGCCACTGACCAGTGACTGGAAGTCAGTCTGGATGCCCTCAAGCATGCTAGACAGCACTCTGGGGCCCTCAGGAACCAAGTCCTCAGCCTGATGCCCTGTTTTAGCGGCCCTTGACTGAGTAGAGCCCTTGCGAGTTGGGCTCAGCTGGGGTTGTCTGCCGCTAGGACTGCTGGGCTGGGAAGAGGTGGAGCGCTGATACGCCTTGCTCTTGCTGGGACTGACTGGGTTGCTCCCTGCAGCAAATCGCACTTGCACACCGTTTATAAGGTTCCGTGCTACACCACCACTAGTAACCCTAATATATAGTAACATAGTATAGTAATAAGAAGGAATAGTAATAAAGTTCAATAGAATCCCAAATGCTCCCATATACAGTACTAATCACTTGTGTGGGCAAGGATGTACAGCAAGGTGCTGCTGTGTGTGCATGCTGCACATACCACACACCCAGGAAATTATATACGCTTGACTGCAGAATGGTGACTGTTGTTTGCAGCTGTGCAAAGTAATCTGAGCTGCTTTTGCAAGTGACTCTGATATAAGAGCATGATGGCAGGCATGCTGCATATGCAGTCACAACAGCAGCATGACCATCTTTATCAGCAATGCCAGCACATCAGTGTGACAGCAGGCCACAAGATCTGATGCTGCAATGCCAACCTGCGTGGTTGACTGGAGAGCCTGACAGTGGGGCAGTCACTGCCACATCATACAGCAGCAAGAAGTCAGCAGCTGCCTTGCTCTCTGCCAGTAGGAATGGCAAGCATGTGTCCAACAGGGCCTGCCAGGCAGAGTGGGGCATGAGAGGACCCCCTTTGGCATTGCTGGGAGAGGGCAGGCCAGTGCCCACATGGTGCACATGCAAAGGGGAGTCTGAGTCAGACCGACTGGAGAAGGAGAGCTTGCTGCCTTGCAGACCCTCCAGCAAGTCTACCTGTATTAGCACACATAACAGCTTTGCCATTTTGATGCCCAGCAAACTATAGAAAAGTGTGAATGACAGCGCAAGACATCTATCACAGAGCACAGCTGATCTCTAGCTGTGATATGGCAGAGAGTCCATTGCAAGAACTGGCAATGCCTGCCAAAACTGGATGACAGTTGACTTCGATTAGCCTGCAGTATCAGGGTTTAGTACATGTGGCCTCACCCGCACAAAGCGTGATTGCACTTGATAAGGGAATCATACTCAACACTAGACGCAGCATGTTGTATGATGTACTGGAGGCACCTACCCGCTTGTGAGCCAGGCCCATATCAGGCTCAGCAGGACTGCTGGCAAAATGGGCAGCGACCGCCTTGCGAAGGTTGCTAGCATACAGGCGCAGCTCCTTGCGGATGACCACATTCATTGTCTGGGTGTAGGCTTCCCTCAAGCCTGGCAGAGCTGTCGGCTGTATTGCCTGAACAACCTGCAAGACAAACAGCTTTCACCTGAGTCCTGCATTGCAGCCAGGCACTGCAGCTGCTGCAGCAGGTGCCACGAGCAATCCCATGCAATGCACACACAAAGTCTGCAGAACAGCCCATGCAGCATTGCAAACAATCCCCTCCAGTCGAAGTTCATGATTGCACTGAGTTCACACATCAGTTGGGTGCCAGAATAAGCATAATACAGGGTTGGAATAGACGCCAAGGAAACTGACACAACATAGTCATACCTGCAGCAGGGGGTGCAGCAAGCGGGTGCGGTGGCGTATGTTCTGGTGGTCAGGCATGCTGCGGTGCACACTGCCCTGCTGCTTGCTCAGGTTGGCCAGCACGGCATCCCCCAGGTGAGCCATCTGGCTACTCAGGTACCGGCAAGCACGATCCACAAACACCATGCTCAGAGCCTGCATGCAAGCAGACAATGCCATTGTCAGCATGTGCCGCACAAGAGACGGCGGCCATGCAGCGCCTGACAGGACACACATCTGCGTGACAGATGTCAACAATTCATTGCCTGGTGTTTCACTCCACATCCTGGTTTTGTACAAAACGTTGCAAGTAGCTGCGCATCACACCAGACCAGGCATATCCCAGGAAGGTGCCAGGATAAGTCAGACATGTTATTTGAGAAGACTGGTTCCAGCAGATGATGGGTAGGCTCTTTGCAGGGCTGCAGTCTAGAGCTACATGGCTGACCTGCAGTCTGGTGCGCTGGTCAGCAACAGCAGACATGGTGGCAAGGCCACGCTCCAGGCCACGGGGGTTGTCAGCAGCATCAGCCAGCCGGTCCATGTGATCCTGCACCTCCCATGCCCCAGCCACCAGATCCTCCAGACTGCACAGGTGAGCAGACAGGTTGCAGTTGGTATACAACAGCAACATCTGGATACTCAGGTGGAAGAACAACAGCTGAAGGAGAGGAAGAAGACTGCTCAGCACCTGACACTGCTGATCTGTAGCAGAAGGCAAGCCTCAGAGGCCAAGCAACACCCTGTGCTGGGTGCAGAAAATCACTTCTGACCATCAAGCAAGAGCTCATGTGACAAGATACTGACATGTTGCAATGCTGACACCTAAACATGGCTTGTGCAAGTGCTGATGCTGCTGGTGACACTGTTGCAGAGTGTAAGCAAGACGTTTTTGACTCCATGCAGGCACATTTTGCCATGTTGCAAATGGCATGACAGCGGCAAGTGACTTGGCATCGTCGAAGTCTGTTTGCTCAAGCAGGTCCTGGGTGTCTTCAGGCAGGTCCAGGCGGGAAAGCACCTCCTCCAGAGCGGTCATCAGCTTCCCATTGTTCCGGGTCTGCAGCTCCAACCTGTGCAAACCAGAGCCAGTCACAAATCAAGTGTCAACGCTGGTGGCCTGCAGATCCAGTGTCTGTCCTTGATGTGCTTGGCAGAGCCCGTATCTGTATGTAGCATGCCATGCAAGCTTGTACATACCATGAGCAGTGTAACAAGTGCTTGTCTGCTGTGGCAACAAAGCGTTTGTCGCAATAGCCAAGCCTGTGCGTGCGTGGCAAATGTTACTCGCTGATGTCAAGTGTAGATTGCAATGCTGTGTTGTCATGCAACATGGTGACTGAGTGTCATGAGTGGCGCATGAGACACACCTGTTGTTGCGTGCTTCAATGGCTGCAATGTCTTCACGCATGTGGCGCAGCTTGAGGTCAAAGATAGCCAAGGTCTCATCTAGGTCGTCGATGAGGCCAATGCTGTCATTGAGGCGCACTTGCACCTTGTGCACCAGAGGTCCACTCTCCAAGATGGCATGCACATTAGCAGCCTATGTACATGATCCAAGGCATGCACATTAGCACCCTGACTAAGTCAATAAAGTGCAGTATGCAATGACCTGCATCCTGCCCTCATGCACCACTCATGCACTACAACCTGGTACGAAGTGACACACATGCAGCCATCAAGTAAGTGGCAGCAATGCTGCTAGTAGTGTTGCACAAGAGCCGATGCCCCCTCACAGGGTAGGGCCTTAGCCTTGGCAGGAATGTGAATTTAGGCTGGCAATTATCGGGGTGTGCCATGTATACTAGGTCAATCACGAAGTTTGTGTCAAGTAATGCATTGACAGGCAAGCTTGACTTGCACTGACATGTAGCAGACTTGCTTTTGGCTACCATCCAGCAGACCAGCACTGACTTGCTCAAGTACCAATGATGCATGCAGGGTGCCGTTACAGATGCATATGTTGTAACATACCTCTAGTGCAGCCAGTTCATCCTGCAACCGCATTTGAAACTGCTCCACATCGCCCACTCCCATAGCAAACATCTCCAGCAGTGTCTGCAGATCTCGCTCCTCCTTTGCAGAGACAAGAGAGGCAGGGCTTTCTCTGTCAGGCCCATCCAAGCTGTCTTGCCCTCCCAGCAAGGCTGCACCAAAGGCGCCAATGCCCTCCAGAGGACTGTCTTTGCCCTGCTGCTGTGCTGCCCAGGTGTCAAGGAGAGCAGTATCAATGCCTGACACTGCTGGCGGCCTCTTCTCATGCTTCCTGCAAGTTCACGACTATTTTTAACAGTGCACCGCTGTCAGCACACAAGGTGCAAGGGCAAAAAAAGCAATACATGTGGTTTGGCGCAGGAGGCAATAGTAGGAGGAAATAGTTCTCAGAGACCTATACGACATTACTTGTGAACCACACTGAATCTCCCAGTGGAAACTGATGTACTGCAATGAATGCATGCAATGAGCAAATGTGCAGTAAACCGACAGGCTTGCCATGCATCAGGCAAGGCTTCAGCTGGTGAGGATGGAAGGACTGAACAGGATCTTACTTGCAGAACAAGTAGATACTGCCAATGATGTCCACCAAAAGAGGACCCGGAACCTGGAAGGCCTTGCGAGTCTCACTGGTGAATGTGGTGTTTGACAGGTGCAGCTCAATGTATGCAGGAGTTGCAGCATCCACCGATGATTGGAAAGCTTCCAGACGGGTGATGTATTTCAGCAGGTAACACTTCTGGATCTGAAGCAGCAGCAGAAAAGGTGTTAGCAGCCATCAGAATCTACTGCTTGCAGCAGCAATTGCTGTGACAGCCAATAATTGCACTGAGAGAGAGAGAGATGCTCCATACCTGCATTGCGCCTGAAGACACTTTGCAAATGTGCAGGGACCCTTTGAATCCTCGACGCTTTGTTCGGCGCTCTGCTGTCAAGCAGATGACACGCTCCTTGCCTTTGGACTGCATGTCATGTCATTCCAATATACGTATTGTCGCTCAAATGCAACACCTGGTGGGGAGCAGAAAGGAGCACTGGTACAACCAGACCTTTGGAGGCTTTTTCTTTGTGGAAAAGGTCGAAGTAGTACTTGGGACACATTTCTGGACCTGTACATACACGAAACTTGAGGCTGCTGCCAAAGTAGTTGCTGTCCTTGATCTGCTGATGAGCAGGGTAACAGAACCTTGTAAGCTGCAACAACCCTTGCTTCTGTGTTTGCAAAAACCTTCTCCATGGATCGCTGCAGTTGAGCGTCTGCCATGATGGGGACTTTCCTGAGTCAAATGGAGACTTGTCTCGCTCACGTCTCAGACCTAACGTGTATAAGGTGGCCTTCGAGATCAGTTGCAAGCTTCACCAGGATCTGACTGTGACGCTAGCTTCGGCACATCAGACTGTGCAGAAGCGCTCTCGCGGGACGCATTGTCACAAGCCTGCATGCGGCCGCGAGCAGACAGTAGTAGTGATCCTTCCGGTTTTGCTTGAACGTCCCGCGCTGAATTGACAGCACGTGGCTGTGTACAGTACCCATATAGTGCTTGCAGAATTTGGACGTTTCCCTTTACAGATTCATTTTTGGCAGCAGATTTTGCGTTACCACAACAGAGTTCGTGCTCTACCAAACAGCCGGCTTGACAAACTAGCATTGTTTGATGGTTTTTGGGACATCAACCCTCCTCATAGGGTTGAAGCACTTTCAGGCAATTGGAGATCTGATGTGCGCCGGTTTACTGACACACATGGGCAACAGATTGTGTATGACGAGTTAGACATTTCCAACATTGTTGAGCGAGAAAAAGCGCGCTGGGTTGAGGACTTTCTTTTTGACACAGAGCATAGCAGCTTGCAACTCTATAGGACTGTCTACAAAGCCGATCATCCAGATTACCAGTATTCTGACTATTTGTCTACTGTCAGATGCTATCCCCACAGGAGATTGATCAGTAGGTTTAG
>JAABUP010003858.1_pt1 | contig 25864 bp, 29 predicted proteins | sample 5559201 | NCBI WGS metagenome assembly JAABUP01 (sample SAMN10711887, study PRJNA513373) | rock metagenome | isolation source: Antarctica rocks | place: Antarctica
GTGATGGCATTGTTCTCCTCTCCACCGGCCGCATTTAACCTTGGTCCCACATCGCTAGCATAATTCATGCTTTCATGCTCTTCGAACTTGGCCAAGACCTTGATTGACCACTTTTCATCTCCGTCTCGAGCAACCCTTAGCACTCTCACACCAGCATGCATGCAGCTCGCCAGAACCATGAAAATGACCTCCATTCTCTCAGACGGTTCCCCAGCGCAGGGCGCACGCGACCTTGGGGCTGACAATATCTTCAGCCTCCAGACTCCGCCTCCTAATTTCTCTTCTGCCAATATTCTCGGCTTACTGATTGTATTGTAGACCCTGACGTACTCATCGTAGCTCCCTGTGAGTAGAGCTTCTTCACCTCTATTACCGGGTATTGGTAATGGCAAAATGGCTGTGACACCGGCTCCGTGGGTTTTGGTGTCTCGATTTGAAGCCTCACAGTTTGCAGCCATGTCCGGCCTGTCCAGCTTGTGTGTGCAAAGTGCTGAATCATCGCCTCCCGAGTAGAGGGAGTACGGAAAATCTCTTGGAGGTTGCGGTGAGTATGTCACAGTCCAAGCTTCCAATGAATGACCAGTGGTTTGCCACAGGATCTGGTGACTTTGGAAGCCTTGCGGGTATTCGACAATGGCGACATTGCCATTCGAGAGAGAAACTGCGATTCGCGAGTACTCATGTCGTAACGGGAAAGGTTCCCAGGCAAGATAAAGCACAAGAGTGTTACCATCGAACACCTGGGACTGCGAGATGCATTGCAGCAATGGTTCTGAGGTGGAGGAGTTAAACCGATAGAAGCAAAGGGAACCCGTACTTGTGGCCACTGCAACAATGGTCGAATCATGTGGTGCGAAATGAAGGTCTAGAATCGCGGAAGGCGTATGCAGACACTGTATCAGTGTTCTAATGGCAGGTCAGTGAGCACGTAGAACCTGCACAAGTGATAATTGGATAAGACGCCGAGAGTCTGTATTTTAGGCTTATTGTTGGCTGGTCTTACAGGTTATTTCTCTGTAAACGGAAAAGTAGAAGACTGCCCCGACGCTCTTGAACTGGGCGTTCAGACTGGTAATGCCTGTCGTGCGACTCTAGGTAATACGTTCCTACAACGAAGAACGCTGGAAAAGCCCAACAGAATTCGAGACAACTCGGTGGGAGTTCCAGAATAGTTGAGGTGAAAGACTTTATTGTTTGAACCTTGTCGTCGGCCATTGTTCTCTCACGGAAACGGTGAGAGTAGGTGCAAACAAGAAGGCCTGATCTCAAATCGCATTATTGGTGTAAGGTACAGTACAACCAAAGCCCCGAGTGCCCAAAGTCTCCGGAGCGTTCTTCTGCCAGCGGCCCGTGGGCGGTCAGCTAGCGCTGCCGACCATCACTTGGCACATGTCAGAGACGGAAGCTAAGAACCTTGACAGCTGCAGCTCGCCGCAGCCATCTGTGTGGGTACTTGTTTTATCGTCCACACTCAACCTATTCTTAATCAATATGTGATCATCTAGGCCACCATTCAGAATGGGGGGAGAGGAGAAAGAGCAACTTGTGAACGGTGATGACGGCTACATCTCAGACGAATCTAGCTTCTATGGTATGATTCCAGTTACACCGCGGCCCCGAACAACCCCTGACAAGCATGTCCTACAGGTGATGATGAGCTCCGCTCTCGTCTCGAAGACCTCGCCTCCAACTTCGACCCTGCTGCCTACTGGTCCACTCATCACCTTTCCCTCTCCTCAATCGCAGCATCCAACATAGCAGCCGCGGCGAAGGAGAAGGCGGCCGGCAAACTGCCAACCCACAAGCTCTACAACCCTTACGAAGGCCTCCTCCACGCTCGCCAACTCTCCGAACCCGTCCCGGACTTCCTGCAACGTCTCCCACCTCTCACAACACCAGCCTCCGACAACGGCCCCTGGATCTACATCGCCAACCCCTATTCCAAAGAACGCCCATTACAAGAAGACGTAGCCGGACTCAAGACAGCCGGCGAGAAGATCCTCTCCGACTTCTCCACCAAAAGAGCCACGGTGGAAACACAAATGAACGGACGTCCAAAGGGCACCATGACGCGAAAACTAACCCCAGAACGCAAAGCCGTCGAAGAAGCTCTCCTAGCCGCGGCCATCGACAAGGGCTGCACGAGCGGGAAATGGATGCTCTTCCCCATGTCCGAGAATCTCGCCCACACATGGAGAGTCGTCGCCACGGCCACGGCACAAAACGAGCTGGGTACAGCAGCCAAAGTGGCCGCGGAGGAAGGCAAGGGCGACAGGGTGCCTCGCTTGATATGCGTGTACACGCGCGATTTCTCGGATATGGGGGATGTGAAGAGGGTGCTTGGGAACTTGGTCGAGATGGAGCTTGTGCAGAAACCGGCGAGGGATCCGAAGGGGGTGAGGAGTATTTATTACAAATGTGGTGTGTGCTTGCTGCCTTATTGTATTGCCGAATATCTAACGGGTGGGTGCTGACGCGTATTCGCAGACGCGTATTCTAACCTAGGCATCAACTCCGGCAACGAATGGGGTTTAAAAGCGTCCTTGTACTCATCAAGAGATGTGCTGCTTGATAAAGAGTAGTCGGTGAGTGGGACATTCGATATGAGCAATCTTCGTGACTTTTTGCCAAAAGCGTGGGATATCGAGCTTCTTGAGCGTGCAATCTTTTGCGGAAAAAGATACCCCATTTTGCATGTTCTTGGAGAGCTCTCGCAGGTAACAAGAGTGTGGGGTTTTTTGCTCCAGTACATGTTATGGGCTGTATATGGCCAGCTACATTAATTGATCCATACTTTGAAGGCGTTTAGCATGGTAGCTCTGAGGGAGGATATGACAGCATCGAGGTCCAGGTTACAGCTGTTATGTGCATAAACGTAATCCAGTCAGGATTGGTGACCTCTCATGTGTTACTGTTGAGCCCTAGTGACGGTTATAAAGATAGCATCCCACCACTGAGAGCACTGCTGTACTTACGTCTCAGTTAATCTTTATTGCAGGCTAGACCGCCAAACGTGGCAGATGGAAAGGACAGAAATAACACAGCGATGTTGTCGTGCAGTACGTGAAGGGCTGTCATGATATCGAGTACTCAACTGGCAATGTGCCTTGACGGTTCACGATGACTTTCCCACGCTACGTCCATGGAACGCCGAATCCTCCACATCTAACATTACAGCAGTGTTACTTGTCTGCTTCTATATCTACCCGCTCTTTCACATCTCGCCTTACACGATAGTCTCCAACTCCCTCGCGTACCCGATCGTGTTCTCAATGACCTGCTCACTTGCGACCAGAATCTCCTTCTCCGTCCGCCCATCGTGGCCCTGCTGCGTCGGGAAATATATCCTCCCGTCTCTCACCACCCAGCCTCTCGCGTGCGCAAATTCGACAACGCTGCCTTCGCTGTCGAGGAAAAGAAGGTTCTTCGCGTTCGAGATCGGGAGGGAAGGGTAGGCTTTCTCCGAGCACGAAGCGATCTCGGAGCGAATCGTACCTATAAGAACCTGCATGCACAAAAACTAGTATGAGCGCACCGATCCGCTACACAGCTCCTTTCCAGTAGGGACGCACCTCCGAGAAAACCCCATATTCCTCACTCGGCGCCCTCTCGTTCTTCGTCGCGCCCCACACCCGGTCGTAACTCCCCTCCATCAACCACTGCTCCAGCTTGACCGGATACTGCACGAACTTGTCCTCTTCCAACCCCTTACCCCCTGCCTCGACGACCTCCAAGCTCTCCAACAACGTATGGAACCCCGCATAATCCCCCTGACTCAACAGCAACAACAGATACAGTCCCGTGATCTTGCTTTTCTGGCTCCCTTCCCTCGACAGCGAGTGCTCGGGGAGGTCGTAGAAAGGCTGCAGTTGCTGGAAGTAGCGCGTGAAGCTCGGAGGGTCTTGCAGGCGGATGGAGACGAGGGCGCCGAGTTCGAGGGTTTCGCGGGCCAGAGCGAGCGTGTGTTGAGGTATTTGAGGTGATGGGACGAGTGCGTTGAGTTGGAGGAGGGCAAGCTTGGCTTTGGAGAGGAGGGCGGTGGATTTGGTGTAATCGTGGGTGCTGAGGGTGGTGTGGAGCTGTTTCAGGAGGGAGGAGAGTTCTTTCTCGGACATCGTTGAGTGTTGGACCGAGGGCGGATGGTAAGAGACGTCTTCTTGATAGTGATTACTTTGCTGTATGGCGGATTCAGCTGAGCTCCAAGGTTGAATATCTGTACGAAGTTCACTTTGAGATACTGGTCGCTTAGTAAGCAAGCGAATCACTGAAACACAACCAAATTGATAGAACTTTATAACTTTCAGACAGTACCAGGTATGATTTGCACGTAATCTGCAGAACATGCAAGAAAACTAGTTAAAGTTTATCATTGGGAGCATATCGTCACAAATGTGCATACCGTATTCTGCAGCAGTGAATACTACACCATCTAAATACCCATATTGACCAAGTGACACCAGTATATGTGAGAAATAGCCCAATATGAGAGCTCCTGCTATAGCTATGCAGCTTGATGGTTTCCCCCCACCCCCGGTGTATGTAGCTGCGCCTTCAATGAGAAAGAGGTTCGTGATAGTCATGGCAAATAGATGTCCGTAACTTTAGATGCCATAGTCGATCGAAACAATGACCTCCTGAACGCATAAATCACGCTTCAGTTTTGATTATTATTCCGGTAGAAGGACTCCATCTCCTTTAGGTATTCTTTTCCATCTTTTCCATCATTAGCAGACATTCCATTCCTACCAGCACCGATTGCTCCAAGACGAGGCGACCTCCCACCAACTGGATAACCCCAGCCACCACTATGCCTCTTCGTATCTTCTTCTTCTTCCATCGAAAATACAAAGTCGCCTTGCTCTTCATCGATTCTGCTGGTTCCAATACTCGAAGACGATACAGCGCGGTCGAGGCGGCTAGTGGAGTTGGATGCATGTCGAGCGGACCCAGGATGAAGGCCCGGGGAGGTCTCAGCTGAGTCTACTCGTGCGGTTCGAATACGTTGAAGCTGTTGAGAGATCCCGGACATTGATGACTGACGAGGCGGGCTGGAGACATATGGTGAGACGTCGCCAGATGTGGGGCGGCTGACCGCGCGCAAACTTGGGCTTGCTCCAGGATGTAGTGATGAATTCCGAAGAGGTGATCCAACATGGCCGAAAGCTGAGGCAGAGAAAGGGGAGCTGTCTTCTTGCTGTCTTTGTCTGGCGAACAGTGCACCGAATCGAGAAGGACTGGCTGTTGGAGGAGAGCCAACTTTGCTTGATGAGTCGCCCGGCGTGGCTAGCCCACTGCGAGGCTCTCGTGAGACGCTGAAGTCTTGCTCGGTTCTCGACAACCTTCTTGCCTTCTCCTGCGGCGTGAGTAGATCGTGCAGGCTCCCTGGCAACCAGTCTTCCTCGAAATTAAAATTGTTGTCCCATTCCTCGCTCGCTCCCGGTCTTGGCACGCTTGCAGATATCATCTTCGGCTTGGACAGCCTTTGAGAATGCATCACTCTTTGTCCCCCGTAGTCATCGTTGACTGCGGGCGGAGAGGATCCCATATGCGCCGCTTTAGCGCGTGCATCGATACCAAAGGCGGAGTCATGGAGGTTTCTGAGAGCAGTGGATGGAAGTAGGGTCTTGTGTGGCAGTGAAGGAGGCGGAGACTCGAGGCCAAATTTTGAAGGTACCGATGCTGCTAGCGGTATATTCTTCTTTGCATCTTTCGCGTAGAAAGATATACCTTGGCTATCGAACGATGCTGGCAGAGGTACATCGAGCGTACTGAGATGTGCTACGGGGGACATCTGTAACCTGATATCGTCCCTAGGTGAGCCATACTTCGAGCCGGGATGTGAAGGAGTGAAACCAGCATCTATTGCGGCACTATCGTCATACGTTGAAGGTTGCTGGTTTTGCAGAGGCGGAAAGTCTTCACGACCAGAGAAAGGGTACTGGTGACCGAATGGTGGTGAAGCTCCATTAGCCTGTTGTGTCAAAAGAGAGTTGGCAAGAGCTGAGTCTTGATTGTGATATATTTGGGGGGGAACCCGGTCGCCGAGGTTGAGACGTCCTCCACCCATACCCATATTCGGCCTGTTGACTCTTCGTCCGTTTGGAAGTACATGGGCAAGAGCACATTTAGCACCAAATTTGCAGTTTCCCTACGAGAGGTCAGCAATGAAATCTTGAGCGCGGTGGAAGCGATAGGTGAGGTGGCGGAGGGCCGGTAGACGCTACGTACCTTTGCAAAGTACTTGCAGGGCGTGTCGACGGTGGAGACGTCAGTGGAATGTGAGAAAGGGCAGGCTTTGCCAGCTTGACAAGCTCCCTGTCTAAAGAACTTGCAGGGCACGTGCGAAGTATCTAAATTTGATCCATCTCAGTAAAACCACAGCGCCGTGGTACTTCTGCTGGTACTGCTCACTCTTGGTATTTGGAGGACTCCTCGGACCATCAAAAGCTCCAGCACCAGCCATACCAGTCATGTTGCGAGGCTGTCCGTTCGAAATATGACCATGCGGTCCTGTAGGGACTGGCAGTGCAGCATTTCCGTTCGTGGGACCGAAAGTTCCAGTACTTCTGTATTCACCAGATATTCTGTGCTGTAGCCGACCACCATTCCTGAGTTGTGTCGACGGAGTACGCTGTAGGTGGGAGCCCATGGTGTTGAAGACTCGCTGCTCTGGCGGGGTAGGGGGGTTTGGAGGAAGCTGCTTTCTGTCAGGTAGGAAAGCCGCCATGGCGGCGCGTGAGAGTGAGTCCGATACGTGAGGTGCTCTCGACTTTGGATATTCCTTCGTGATTGGGATTCTTAAGTAAAGAATTCTGGTGCAAGGTCTGAAGAGTGAATGGAGTTAGGTTTCAAGATCTCCGATGCGCGGTGAATTTCGCCTAAAGATGTGCGAGCTTCCCCAGGCCTTCGACCAGACCCTGGAAGGTCTGAGCTTAAACCTTGGGCGTCTTTATCTCAGCATGAACACTCAACATAGATGGAACACACCTGAGGGGAGCCTTGTCCTTAAGGATACCTCCAGATTAACCAGAGAGATTGCAGAACAGATCAACAGTGAAAGGGGCAGCGCGAGGGATGCCGTTCGGAGTGGCACCTCGATCCTGCACCCTTGCAATTGACGCGCTTCCTGGAAAATCCGCAATCTCGGTTTCCCTGTATGATCCTCAGCCTCATGGCCATCTAAGGTTACGCGTCCGTCAGATATCAGAATCCAGAACGCGGAAAGCAGTGATACTGGACAAGTCAGCGGGGAAGGGCAGGCAGCCAGAGGACTGAAAATGCGGCATGGTGACGTGCTTGAGGGTAGAATGGTACGCCTGCTGATGGGGCGCACTTGACCACCAGACAGGGCGTTGCTGCAGGGAACGCTTTCGACTACTTCAAGCGCATAAGTTTCGAAGTACGATACCTGTCGGAAAGTTTCATATCGCATCTAGGAGCTTGTCCAATTCTAAAACAGCACTTCGAATATTCTGTTCATCCACCATGCACTACATGTAAGGTACAAGTACGATCACTGCGCCACTCCCCCGACTCAGTGATGGATACCAGATCTGACTCGGTCGTTCTGAATGAGAAGATTCAAGTACACACTGAGACAGTCTGAGCAGCTGACATCTGATAAGGCTATTCTCTAAGTAGACAAACATGGTCACCTGCAGATGCGGCCGTCCTCATGTTCGCCTAGTGATTGTGGTGTATGGGCTTTGCAACAACTCGATCATGCAATGGCCCGAGGCAAACTCGATCCGAGTCTTGCGGTTCATCCAACCTATCGTTAAGAGACAAGACCTAGAAAGGTATTGATAGGTGCGGCAACATGGAAGCCCTCAAAATGCAAGAACTTATCATAGCTGTGAGAGTCGCTAGGTGTTACATGAATGACAGCTTTGCCACTTTGTACCTTCCAAAGGTGATGATGAACTCGCGATGGAGTCACGAAGGTACAAGCTGCTTGCATACTCTGCGCACAATATTATAACCAAGTCCTGTATCAGGGGTCTAGCTCCAGCCCAAGGCCTTCCTGAATCGATGTTAGCAGTTCATCTGCCCTATTCAGTGAATAGAACATACCCAAAGCTCCTCCTTGGTCGTTCCTTCTGGGAGGACCTCTGTGGCATGCGCCCAGACCTCCATCGCTATCTTCTTCCTCACATTCCAGTTCTTCTGCCATTCCTTCCACGCCTTATCCACGAGCGTTTTCTCCTCCAAAGACACCGGTTTGACGCTTCCAGACCTAAGCGGCACCAACCTAGCCAGAAACTCGTCTTTCTCCAGCTCGAGCGCGATGACGTTCCCGCGGAGGTCTTCCGTAGATAGTGTGGCGTTGACGGTGGCCAGGTTAGCTTTGAGCAGCTTCTCGTTGGCTTTGGCTGCGACTATCTCTTCTCTGATGGTTTCGATTTCTTGGTCCATGGCGGCGACGTCTTCGGGACTGGCGACGTCATCTGGGTCTTGAAGAGCGTGGTAGACTGTCTGCTTGCCTGAAAAATGCCCAGTCACCTCACCGCTTTTCGTAGTGTCCTGGATGCCAGTCTGGTACTGGTGGCAACGGCAGTAAACGTACCAGCAGGCCTTCCTGCAATCTCGTTGCGCTCGTGCATTTCCTTCAGCGTCTTGGCCGCATGGGCTGTGTCTCTGTCAACTTCCATCACTATCTATTTCACGCTTTGTACAGACAGGACGCACTCTTCGTGACCTTATTGTGCAAGTTCGCAGATATGTCCGTGGCCTACTCTCTCTCACGGTTGTCAGTGCAGGATTTCATGCCAAACAAGTATGTTAGAGCTGGCCAACGAGCGTACCGAATACGGACGACTATCAGTGTCGTAAACTATCATTAACTATGTGTGCTTGAGGCACTGAAGAAGTGTACAGGGCTTCAGCTGACTTTTGTTTCCCTGCACCTGACGTTAGCAGGCCGAGATAAGATCAAGTTGGAGAACAGGAAAAGCTCACGAAGATAATCAAGGATCATGGCCGCGCCTACATAGTAAGAGAAGGTCAGTCCCAGAGAGGTACAAGTACTATAGACGTCTAATAACCTTGATCTGCAGAAGCCTTCTCGGACTTTTCTTTACGAGGAGCCATGTCTAAACAAGCGCTTTAACGAGTCTTCGCATCTGGACCGTAAGGTAGTGGATGGCAGTATTGTACATGTAAGTTGACGTGAAGATTCCAGACGTATCAGGAAGTCTCGCTGCACTAAGCGGGGCGCTGCGGGAAGCGAGCACGTTCTCTTAGGGCCGGCCAGCATACATTCGGATAACAGCTTGTAAAGGGAGAATTATCAAAGGCGTAGGGCATTCAGCATCAACGAGTTTTGAAGATGGTCCAGCTACAACTGCGTTGATTGAAATATCCAGGTTTTTGAATGGTGAAAGTCTTTCTCGGCCCCGTCTGAGCCTAATTAAACCAATGTGTGAGCTCTCCAAGATCAAGGATCTGACCCCGTCCAACCGTCTCCAAGATATGCAAACACCAAATCGCCATGAAAAGAAATTCGTGATATGGCATGATTTTTGGATATCACATAAGAACCTACGAGATTGTTAGATCAATCCGAGCTCAAAAGATGACTTGAGGCTTACACAATCACTGTCTGTCTTTGCCTGTGGTACTCCCATTTCCTCAAAGGTCTTCGGACCCTTTCCAGGGAGCTGTGACGTCGAGCTACTTGAGGATGTAGCAGGAATTGATGGCTTCGCGGGGGGAATTGGGGCTACCGGTGTTGACGGTTCGGAGATATGTGCTGGCTTTATACTGGACAGAGCTGGTAATGACTCCTGCCGACCGGTTCGTCCTGCAGATCCAGGTCTTCCGGTCAAACGGTGAGGGCTTGTTGTACGGTGGTCGTTGGAGAAAGTTTGGGAATGTGGGATTGTAGGTGTTCTGGAGGATTTACGGTCTGCAGGTGCGTCATGGCCAAGGCTAGGTGCAAGAGGCTGCGATTTGCTTAGATTGGGATTATCCGACTTCTGAAGTCGTCTCCTCCTATCGGGACCTGTGGGATCCAGAGGTGCTGAGAAGCCAATGTCAAGCTTGGGTGGCTGAGGCTGGTTAGCGTCATCGACAGGCCTGCCAATGTTTGGAGAGCCACCAGGCGGTAATCCTCCAGGTTGCCGATATCCTTGAGATCCCAGCGGGCCTGAGACGACACGTAGGCCGGGAACCCCACGACCCCTTCCACCTCCTATGTCATCTACGCTGGAGTATGGTCGCTGAAGGTCAAGACTGGGCCCAGACGACCCTCGGTAGTTACCAATTGGAGGAATGCCAGCACTGGATGCCGTAGATGTAGGTCGAATATTCGGATTGATGCCAAAAGCCGAGCTGGGCCGCATCTCCGAATTGTGGTACCCAGTAGATGGGCCAGGTCGTGAGCTTAACCTTGGAGGCCGGTCATCTGTCGGATACGGAGCAGCAGATCCTGGTCGTTGTGGACCTTGATTGTCACCGTATGGATTCGGGTAGGGCTGTCTGTTATTAGAAGGGATCCTCGATCTCGATGGTTCTGGCATGTCAGCCGTATTGTCAGGGATCGTAGGCATCGGAGCCGCAGGAGTCCTAAATCTTTCAGGTCGTTTGCCTCTCTGAGACCCGTACTGTGATTTGATCTTGGCTATCGCTATGTTCTCATGGTCCTTCTTTGACAGTGTCTTGGACCGAGAAATGCCGTCGATCCTGCCCGTAGCATCCTTGTTGCCGTGTTCTGCTGCCTTTCCATACCAGTTTCGGGCTTCCATGAGATCCACCGGAACATACATGCCAATCTCGTAGAAGTAACCGATTGCGAATTCTGCAGTGGGAAGGCCACTTCGTGCGGCGCGCCGCGCGTAAGTAAAGGCAAGCTCCTCATTCTTCTCGAAGACACTATCATAGCCGCAGAGATACCACTTGCTGATTGCCATTTCTGCCTCCGGCTCTCCTTGTATTGCTGCCAATGCATTGTAGTGAAGTGATAGCGCGGGATTGAAGTCACAACTGAGCTGGCAAAGCTCGTAGGCCGAGCCCATTTTCACCTGCGCTTTTGCGAAGCCAAGGTATGCAGCTTTCTCAATGTTCATTCTTGCCCCATTGATATCAAGAGTTAGATATGTCTCCGGAACGTTGACTTGTGGTAATTCTCGTGCTTGTAGCATGCCGTAGACCTGAACTTAGGTAAGGCACAGTACCATTTACAGATGCCAAGCTTACTCACGTAAGCTCCCTGTGGAGCGTTTTCATCAGCAGTCTGCGCCGCGAATCTGATGAGCTGTACGCCGCGCACGTAATCTTGCTTCTGGTCATGCTGTCCCAACAGCGTCATCATTCCGATTCGCTGTTCCACGTCAGCATCATATGCGGAGCTTTGAAGAAAGCAAAACTTTTCAAGAGACTATTTGAGATTTCCATGAAAGGCATACGTAGTTCGATGCTGAGTCCCCACCTTCTACACCCCTACTGTAGTGTCTGATTGCCTTTACCGGATCGTTGGAGCTCTCATATTGCATGCCAATACGATATTCTGCCCTCGAATACCCACCGGCGGCTGCCCTAGAATAACACCGGAACGCCTCTTTCTTGTCCACTCGAAAGCCAAATTTGCCGAACTCAAGCCACACCCCCTTCAGGAACTCCGCTTTAGGGTGATATTGTTCTGCCAGGAATGAGACCACGTTGATCGCATCCACACGTAGCTGATGTTCAACCTGTGGAGTCTGCGGCCTTGGACCCCGACTCTCGGAAATGCGGAGCTCATGTTGAATTGCGACTTCGACATACGCCAGTGCGTCCTGTGCCCATGCAAGCTGCATCTCGGGGTCGCTTGAACTCAATACCGGTACTCGAGCCTGCTCAAGCGTAGCTTCTTTCTCGTCGTTTGTGGGTGGTACATTGGGAGGAGGATTATGTAGTTTTGGGAAAGGCGAAAAAGTCGGTTGGTCCAGTGCGGTGTAGTCTCGAGAGTATTGACGGCTCTGCTGCGGCGTGCCGGTACCTGCTTTCTGGTATGAAGAATCATTTGTCTGGCCTTGCCCATAGCCATGGGAGCTGTTGTTCGGACTCCAATCATTGGAATACTGTGTTGTTGAGAGAGACGATTCCCGAGCTGGATGGTTGGACACGGTAGAGTGCCGCGGATCTGAGTATTGAGCAGGTGATTGAGGCCCAGACGGTGTGTTTGGTCCATTGCCCTCCAATTCGAGATGTGCGAGATTGTCTTGTATATGCTCAGGTACCTCGGGCATTACCCTACCACCCGTCAGCGGTTTACGTAGCTTGAGGCCGACGTTGCACTCAATGTCGGCTTCTTGAGTTATGGATAGATTTGCTCACCGTTGTGGAGCCGGTGAGATGACCTCGGGCATGTAAAAGTCATCTACACCCCCGGGATAAAAAGTCGCCCCCAGCTGGGGCTGAGAGTTGCCTTTCTGATTGCTCATTTTCATGTAATCTTGTATTATTGTTGCTGAAGTCTAGATCAGAAGCGATGTATCTGAGCTATACATCCACTAAAGACCCCGGACAGCATATAAGTATGTAGCTATTTGCTGTCTCGCACTGCTTTCTTTTGGCGGTGTAGATACTCCTATAAACATCCTGCTGCCGGGCCTCAAGTCACAGAATAGGCATAATCATAGTCCTTTGTCACGGTTCGAATTTGTTTATTGGATCAGCATGCCAATTGCTGTCAGCCATATTAGACATTTAAGCCTCTAAGAGCGGAGTAAAGTAGTGAAGCTAGGTAATCCGGTCAAGAGAATAGGTTCACTTGCGGATCTGGTGATGTATCGTCGGCAGGAACTAATGCTAGTCTTGCCCTGGAATTCTCTCGGCGACCATAGTGAGAAATTGACTGCTTCCGAACAAGATGGTGGTACTGGAAGGCAGCATGTTACCCTGTAAGCTCTCACTCACTCGGGAGAGGGATTCAAGATGCTGTCAATACAAACGAGATACTGTAGCAGACGAGCGTGGGTGAGCACACTAAACAGGAGGTGTCCTGCATATCTAGGTAGAATACAAACTTTCTTAATGCCTCCATGTATGCTCAAATACGACGTCCCTAAAGTAGGCGGTGCAGGTTTCAAGATCTACATACTTGTGAAGAACGACGCTGGATTCACCGGGGTCTGAATTTATACACCGCAACATGTAATAATCGGCGCGCTCACAGCGCGTTTTCATCACAATGTATCTGACTGTAGATCTTGGAGACTGTCTGATATCGAACACAACGAGTCATTATGGAGCTCCCGGAGAGAGACTTCCATCACCCGTATCAGCCATACGATATCCAGTCGCAGTTCATGAACGCCTTGTATGACTGTATTGAGGCTGGCAAGGTTGGCATCTTCGAATCTCCAACCGGTGAGTGTCTGAGTCTGACATTCCTCATACCGCTGGCTCATCTCAATATAGGCACGGTAAGCACCCCCACCTGGTCCTTTCCTCCCCGGAATACGCCTGGAATTTTGCTCGTAAGCTGGCTCAGCTCGTGTCTCAACTGTCGAGGATCATCTTTGAATGCCCGCTGTTCCTGATATATTGCACAAATGACAGCGTCTTGAGGCAATGTCATCAACTACGGAGCCGTTCTGCTGACTTGCTGCTGTAGGGAAAATCTTTGAGTCTAATTTGTGGCTCGCTGACTTGGCTCCGTGACCACAAAAGGAGAGCCCTCGAAGAGCAGCTTGAAACAATTATTGGAGGTATGCGTCCTTGGCAGCATATCTGAGCTGTTGGCTATGGCTAGGTATTCACTAATCAAATCCAGAAGGTGACGAACCAGAGTGGATGCTTGAGTACGCGCGGCAGCAGAAACGCCAAGCTTTTCTGCATCGGACCCAAGCGCTCGAGACACGCCTGGCAAAAGTACGCGCCAAAGAGCAGCGCCAAAGACAGCGTTTTGAGAATGGCGAGCCTCAACAGAAAAGAAAGGTATGAAGTAGCTGTTCTGTATTGAGGACTTACCATTGATGCTCGTGCAGAGAGTGGAGAACGGCGATGTGGCAAGCGAAGGAATCAATGAAGCCCACTTTATGCTTGAGGATTACGAGAGCGATGGTGATAACGATGCCCAGAAGTCGAGGACTTGCGTCACAACCGATGCCGGCTTATCAATAGTGACTCAAGAGTTGATGAGGAAGCTTGGAACGGTGCCATCAGGTGCCCAATTCGACGAGGAAGAGGTCGACGATGAGCTCAAAATTTTCTATTGCTCAAGGACACATTCCCAGCTCACACAGTTCATCAACGAGCTCCGACGAGTACAGCTACCACCGGCAGTGATTCCTAATCTACCAAAGCCTAGCGAGCAAACGTTTACCATGGAACCAGCTACAGTAGGAGACTTGAAACACCTTACCTTAGGGTCGAGGAAAAATCTATGCATAAACGCCAGAGTTGCTAATCTCAGAAGTGCAACTGCTATCAACGAAAAGTGCCTTGAACTCCAACGGCCAGGGACTCCAGCGGAGCACAAGTGTCCCTACTTGCCGGCGAAGGAAAAGGAGGCACTGGTGAACGAATTCCGTGACCATGCGCTTGCCAAAATTAGAGATATTGAGGACCTTCCAGATTTGGGGAGGAGGCTGGCTATATGCCCCTACTATGCCTCTCGTCCAACCATCAGGCCTAGTGAGGTGAGTCTATCTTTGGTTACCGGCCTGCAATTGACATTGACTGTTCCAGATCGTTACCCTTCCGTATCCGTTATTGCTTCAGAAATCTGCCAGGGAAGCCCTCGGGCTCTCTTTGAAAGGCCATGTCGTGATCATCGATGAAGCCCACAATGTCATGGACGCCATTACCAGCATACATTCGATCACCATTTCCTTGAGCCAGCTCAAGCGGTCACGGGCTCAGCTGGGCGTCTACTTACAAAAATTCCGAAACCGATTGAAAGGCAAAAACAGAGTGTACGTGACTCAGGTAGTCCGGTTGCTGGATTCTCTCGCTGCATATCTTCAGAATAAGGAAGCAAATACAAAGCAAGGGGAATGCATCGTAAAGACGGCGGATCTTCTAGTTGGCAAAGGTGTTGACCAGATTAATCTATACAAGCTCATGCACTACCTTGAGGAGAGCAAGCTTGCCAGGAAGGTTGAGGGATACATTATCGATGCAGAAGAGCGAGAGAAGAAAGAAGTCAGTGTGGGACTTAGACAGCCGGACGGAAAGAAGACTGAACCCTCGGTACCGGTCTTGACCCATGTTCAGGGGTTTCTTGCCACACTCACCGATCCAGCACCAGAGGGTCGTTTCTTCTTCGAACGATCAGAGGATGATAAGGACGTGAGGCTAAAATACAGGCTGCTTGATCCTACACATCACTTTCAAGAAATCGTGGAGGATGCCAGGGCCGTGATACTGGCAGGCGGAACCATGTCACCTGTAAGCCTTTACTCCAAACTACGCTTTTCCTGCTATGGTACTCATCATGATCGACAGATGTCAGATTACGTGAATCGCCTTTTCTCATATTTACCCTCGGAGCGTTTGACAACTCTCAGCTGTGGGCATGTCATACCAGCAGGCAACCTCGTAGCATGGCCGGTCATGAAAGGGCCTAGCGGTATTGAGTACGACTTCACGTTCGATCAACGCAAGTCTTCCACGATGGTTGATGAGCTTGGTATAGGGTTATTGAGCATGTGCCATGTCATCCCTGATGGGGTGGTTGTCTTCTTCCCCAGCTACGCTTACCTGGATCAAGTTGTCCAACGATGGCAAATGAGGACCGGAACTTCAAAGTGTATCTGGGACCGATTAGGAGAGAAAAAGGCGGTCTTCCGAGAGTCGAAAGAAAATGCGAGCGTTGAAGACACCTTGCAGCAGTATTCCAGTGCCATAGATAAAGGGAAAGGAGGTTTATTACTATCTGTCGTTGGCGGTAAGATGTCGGAAGGCATAAACTTCTCCGATAGACTCGGAAGAGCTGTCATCGTTGTCGGCCTACCCTATCCCAATATCCATAGCTCTGAATGGAAGGCGAAAATTGAGCACGTGGAAAAGAGTACCGCTGATCGAGGAGGAAGTCCTTCTGAATCAAAAGCTGCTGGCAGAGACCTCTATGAGAACTCATGTATGCGGGCAGTGAACCAGAGTATAGGAAGGGCGATTCGTCATCAAAACGACTACGCTAGCATACTGCTTCTGGATCGAAGATATGATACTGAGCGTATCAAGAGAAAGCTTCCTGGGTGGATCAGGCAGGGTCTGGTGCAGGACGCAGCGAGGCAACCGTTCACGGAGATGGTGGGAAGTTTGACAGCTTTCTTCAGGGCCAAAGAAGCCACGTGATTGTAATATACCCGTTACCTTAGTGCCGTAGTTGAATAGTGTACAAACTGTGAAGATATGCCGGCAATAAGAGCGTAGGTTCCGTCCACGTAACGGTCATACAATTTCGTACTTTCAGTATCAGCAACACTCTCCACTTCTGACAATCAATGTTCGTACATGTGCCCCAAGTTCAGCTACATGAGGATTTCCGTCAAGCGGGCTTTGACCCTAGTCACGCTAAGCGAAGCGAGCGAGTCTCGGCACCCACGAGCAGCAACACCTCAATTCGAAGAACGCAACAACGAAAAGTGACATCGTCAACCACCACCCTCAACAAACGTCGATCAAGATGCCTACTCGGTTGACGAAGACCAGAAAGCAGTACGTCCATCCTCTCGCACTCTGATCCTCGTCGCTACGTCCCCCAATCTTCAACCCGCATTCACGTTCCCCAATGGCGGAAAATACTAACCTCACCCGCAACTTCACAGTCGCGGCCACGTATCCGCCGGCCACGGCCGTGTAGGCAAGCATCGCAAGCATCCCGGTGGTCGCGGTATGGCAGGTGGACAGCACCACCACCGGACAAATATCGACAAATACCATCCGGGATACTTCGGGAAGGTTGGCATGCGGTATTTCCACAAACTGCAGAATCAATTCTGGAAACCGGTTATCAATCTGGAGAAAGTACGTTTCTGCTTGATCAGGATTCGTGATTGAGGTTGGAGAGAATAATTGCGAGACTTTCATGGATGAAATCGTTTGTGTAGAACAGGGTTGAAAGGGTCTGCATGTTTGCTGACGGGTTCCGCTTTGATAGCTTTGGTCCCTCGTTCCCGTTGAAAAGCGCGACGAGTATCTCGCCGAGAAGAAGACCGACACGGCTCCCGTCCTTGATCTCCTACCGTTAGGCTACTCGAAGGTTTTGGGCAAGGGGAGGATTCCACAGATACCCATGGTTGTGCGGGCGAGATATTTCAGTAAGGAGGCGGAGCGGAAGATCAAGGAGGCTGGTGGCATTGTTGAGCTGGTGGCATAGATGGAAGGGGCGATTGTGCAGTTTCAGTCATGTCAGCTTAAGATGATCAGAGGTCATGGCGCCTCTTGTAGCTTCTACGGAGTCTGCTACGAATGAACCACCATTTCGAGAGCACCTTTGCACATTTCGGAGATTTGATCTGCTTACAACAATCGCTTGATGGGTATTGGCTACAGGATCTTAAAGCAAGAACGGATGCAACGGCCAGCCAGATCGTCCTAGTGATACAGTGCAGACGGAGCAAACAGCGCGGTGATGCCAAGAAGCCAGATAGAAGTACACGATATCTTACAGCACGACTTAACCCATTACAGCATCTCCATCTCATCAATATCCGCGGAATCCTCTCCCGCTCCGACCAGGAAATCATGATCAAGGGCTTCCTCGGCAGACATTCGTTTCCGAGGATCAAGTTCCAGTAGCCTTTCCAGAAACTTCACCGCCTGTGCCTCGTCTTTCCGTAAAGTCGGTGCAACCCCTTTCGAGTCCTGAGTTCTGCACGTTGCCCATAAGACAATTTTTTCCAGGCTGAAGCCCTTCTCATTTATGCTTGGGATAGAAGTCTCAAAAACACTACCGTGAAGCAATGCGCACGATCTCATTTTTCGCGTACCGAACATTGTAGTGATCTCTATCATGGCCTCGACATCGTCTGCGGAGTTGAAGAAAGGAAAGCGGCGGGCTAGGACTGTCAGTAACATAACACCAGCGGACCATATGTCAATCTTGGTCGTTTGACTGGTGCATTTAAGCAGTACCTCCGGAGCTCGAAATCCTCGGGTTCCTGCTCGATTAGCTCGGCGAGAGGATCGAGAGTCATTCTTAGGGTAGCCATTCGTTGCTGGGTGTTGTGCTGCGTAGCTCCATTCTATTTTGTGTCGTCTGCTTGCCGGCTGCTCTCGACATAAGCATTGCAAGCCATCCGTTGCTTCTCTCTGTACACAAGTCGGTTGGTGGTCCGAGCACTTGAAACGTAGGAAGCTCACCTCAGCTAAGCCGAAATCAACCAGAACGCCTCTTTGCCGGTCTGTATTGTAGAGGAAATTACTATGACAATTAGGCAAATTCAATTCGAGATACTAGCTGTCACTTACGTGGGCTTGATGTCTCTGTGAATGATACCATGTTCGTGCACGGCTGCGAGCGCAGTAAAAAGGGATCGGAAGTAAAGACGCATATCTGGCACTGTGAAGTCACGGAAATATACCTAGCTGTGTCAGTGACACTCAAGGCCTTCAGCGATCCATGGCAACGTACACGAAAGTCAAGGTGTCGGAAATAGGGCAAGACCGCTACAACCTGGTCTTGATGCCTGAAGGCTGTGATAAGGGGACAGACATGTTTGCATCCTCGCAAGTCGTGAAGAAGTTCTAGCTCGTTTTGTATCCTCATGGGGCTGCTCGTCACGTAGATCTTCTTGATGGCGACGAATTGTGGTCCTGTTCTTTGCCGCCGTTCTCGGAAGTCACCTGCTGATGAGGACTGAAGGTCGTCTGTTCTCCTCTTCTTGAGTGGTGGTGACAGCCACTTCCCTTCATCTTCTGCTTCAAGGTCCCAATCGTTATGGTAGTGCTCGTAAAGTAAATCTTCGGCCTTGTACACGGTAGAGAAGGTTCCTGAAACCAGGTATTGCCTGTCAGCTAGATTCGACCTGCTGAACGTATTGAAGCATTTATCAGAGATGTAGCACCTTCTCCAATGCGATTGATCAACCTGAATCTTTGCGATATTCCCTTGAAGGTGTCCTCGAGGTTCAGCATGTCTTCCGCAACCGACTCATCCACCTCACCAACGCTGTCGTCGGAGTAATCCGAGCTGTCTTCGCTATCTGAGTGTTCCACTTCGGCTCTTTTCTCCTCCATATCATTGAAGCCTGGCGACTCGCACTGCCCGTCGTGATCCTCATGGATGCTGAAAGGATCAACAGGTAATGGAGGCACTTGAGGCTTTGCCATTGTTGGATGAGCGGACTGCATTCGGACTGTGCACGGGCAAGAGGTATATACAAGGTACAATCTCAGAATATCAAGGCGCACTTGGCCCGATGAATTGCAACGGGGCCATTGTCGAAGGCATCATCATCGCAAGGTGATGGTGGGGAGTTCTTGGTAAGTTACTTAAGCCACGCGAGGAAAGGAAGGTACATATTCCGGTCTGTTTACATGTGGTCAGATTGACCAATCGGAGCAAGTAATCTACCACCACAACACAAGAACTTGAACCAGCACATCGACGTGTCTACACCTGTTTCTGCAGTCGCGGAGTTTCTTGTGTGCCTAGATGCGATAATCTACGCGCTCATATCGCCAGCAAAATGGACGATAGGGTGGACTTCGACATCAATGAGTCCCTCAAGCATTACCTGAACGACCCCGCGACAGTCGCAACCCCAGAGGCGGACTCAGGCCTGGTAGACTGCGAGAACGACCCAGAGTCACTTACGAATGGACTTATCAACACTATCCTGAATCCTATAGTAGATTCCGTGGCAGAAAGCCCAGACGCTCTTACAAGGAGCTCGTCCTTTGACTCATTGCAGTTTCTATTGAAGTGTGCCCCTACTTCTCTTAAGTCACAACAGAATTACCCAACGGAACCTGACTGTGAGCTCTTCATATTATCCAGATCATCGTGTTTGATACCGCCCCATGCCTTAAGTAAGGTACTTGACCTCGTCGTTTCTGGGCTGTCCGCAGAGGCAGACATCGTCCATCATGACCTCGAGACGGAAGAGCAGGATGCAGCTCAAAACCACAAGCAGCTCTTGGAGATGTATGGCTTCTTGCTGCAATGGACACTGTCAGTGGTTGAGACAAAGGCGGCCGAGAAGCCAGCTACAACGTCGGCCGCGAGGGGACGCGGAGCCAACAAGAGCACAAAATCAAAGCCAGGCACGAAGGACGGCAGCTGGGACTCATCGGCTCAGCTACAGCTTGCATTGGATGTTATGTGCAAGATTCTGAAGTTGAAGCTGGGCAAGATCTTCTTGACTACCTCGGAAAGAGACACCTTTGTCAATCTCTTCACTCGACCTGTATACTTGATAATGGAAAGTGAGCAGAGGGTTAAGAGCACGGCTCTTCGCATGCACGCTTTCAAAGTCTTATGCATTGCCGTCAAACATCATGGACATGCGTTCGGTATGACAAAGTGGGGAGTGTTCGATTAATCCGGCTGACAATCCACAACAGGGGCACAAACTTCGATCATCCAGAACCTCTCGTACTTTGAACATCTCTCGGAGCCGATGGCAGAGTTCCTGCATATCTTGTCGGAGCAATATGACCATCCGCAGCTTGCGGACGAGATCTTGAGGCATGCTGATTCGTAGTATGGCCACCATCTGGACGTGCTGACCTTGTCTAGGGAATTGAGCAATAAGGAGTTCAACAGCAACGACACGAAAGGTCCCAAGTCTGTGTCTACGTTCATCATAAAGCTCTCAGAACTCGCTCCTCGACTTGTGATGAAGCAGATGACGATGCTTGCTAAGCAATTAGATAGCGAAGTAAGTGGCCATGATACTAAGCTTCCTGCCAGCAACTGACAGCGTCAGGCATACGCCGTTCGATGCGCTATTATCGAAATTTGCGGTAACCTAATAGCAGACCTTAGCAAACAAGAAGAACGGAGTGAGAATTACAAGACGCAGATTAATGGTTTCTTCGACGTCCTCGAAGAGCGTTTCCTAGATGTTAACCCATACTGCCGATGTCGAACTATTCAAGTATACATGAAGTTATGCGACCTTGAGCAGAAATTTCCGAAACGACGACAGACGGCAGCTGAGCTTGCCGCGCGAAGTCTCGAAGACAAGAGCAGCAATGTCAGACGGAATGCCATTAAGCTCCTGGGTAAGCTCGTTTCGACGCATCCCTTCAGTGTGATGCATGGCGGGCAGCTGTCATTTAAGGACTGGGACACCCGATTGCAAGCAGTGCAAGCAGAGCTCATCTCTCTGAAACCGCCCACTGGTTCCCCAGGTCTCGCCGAAGAAAAGGGCCGTGGCGATACAACGGTTGATGACGGCCTGCTCGACGAAGCTACGCAGCTTGAAGACGATTCACCCAAAAAGCCACCAGTATTGACTGCAGAGCAACAAGCTGTCGCTTTGAAAAAGGCCGCTGAGGAGGCGGCAACTTCAGAACTCATTGCTCGATTACAGTTGACACGGAAGTACTATAGTGAAGCAATTCGATTCATCGAAGTACACCACAATGCGTCATCCATTGTCTGCCAATTACTGTCGTCAAAAAATAAGAGCGAGGTCATTGAAGCGATGGATTTCTTCGTCATAATCGATGCGTATAAGGTCGAGACTGCCCGTACCGGTATCCGGAAAATGCTCCGTCTCATTTGGACGAAAGGCAACAGCGATGAAGGCAAGGGCGTACAGAGCCATCTTATTGAGTGTTACAGAGGATTGTTCTTTGATGCACCAGACTCCTTCACGGAAAATGATGCAGCAAATTACATTGCTCGCAATATGATCAGCTTGACGTTCGGTTCGACGCCGGCAGAATTAACTTCCTTAGAGCAGCTCCTGAGCACGATGATGAAGGCTGGACACGTATCGGATCTAGTAATCACAAAGCTCTGGCAGGTGTACGGGGTGCAAAAGAAGGAGATCTCAAGAAGCCAGAGACGGGGGGCGATCATCGTTCTTGGCATGCTGGCGATGGCAGACCCGGACATCGTGGTCAAGGAGATGGAAGCGATGTTGAAGATCGGGCTCGGAAGCCTTGGGAGGGCCGATCTAGCCTTGGCCAAGTATACCTGCATTGCCCTAAAACGGATCAACTCAGGCGGTCGTCAAGCCAAGGAGTCACGAACAGCAGCATCAAAGCTGCCCGATGATCATGCTATTCTTTCAAGGTTGGCGGAGATGACTGAACTTGTTTCCGACAGCAAGGAATGGTTCGGCGTCGCGGAACAAGCTATTGGTGCCATATACACGCTCTCTAAGTATCCAGACACACTTTGCTCCGAAATTCTACGTCGGAAGACAAGGCATGTCTTCCGGCAACGTACAGGGGAGAAGCCGTCAGAAGCAACAGAGTGTATGGACAGCCAGAATGCTCTGCCTTCGCCTCCACCAGAAGAAGCGAGGAAAGAACAGCAAGACTCTTTGGCGTTGTCCCAACTTCTCTTCCTCGTAGGTCACGTCGCCATCAAGCAGATCGTCCACCTGGAGCTGTGTGAGCTCGACTTCAAACGGAGAAAGGCTGAGAAAGAGAAGAACAAAGCCACTAGTGCATCTCCGGAGAAGAAAGCTTCCGCTGATCATGATGAGCTGGATCTCATTGGTGGCACCACGGAAGATGACTTCACTGAGGCCATGGCACACATTCGTGAACGGGAGTTGCTATACGGGGAGAAATCCCTGCTAGCAAACTTCGGCCCATTGGTGACGGAACTCTGTTCGAATAATACGACCTACAGAGATCGTAATCTGCAAGCAGCTGCAACATTGTGCATGGCCAAGCTGATGTGCGTTTCATCAGAGTACTGCGAAACCAATCTCCCGCTCCTTATCACAATCCTCGAACGGTCGAAAGATCCTATCACCCGCAGCAACGTCGTTATCGCACTAGGTGACATGGCAGTCTGCTTCAACCACCTCATCGACGAGAACACTGACTTCCTCTACCGTCGACTCAACGATAATGATGCTTCAGTCAAGCGGACATGCTTGATGACCCTGACATTCCTCATTCTTGCAGGTCAGGTCAAGGTTAAAGGGCAACTTGGTGAGATGGCGAAATGCCTGGAGGACTCCGATAAACGGATCGCCGATATGTCGAGAATGTTCTTTACTGAATTGGCAACCAAAGATAACGCAGTGTACAATCACTTCGTAGATATGTTCTCGCTACTAAGCGCGGAGAAAGAGCTTGAAGAGGACGCTTTGAGGAGGATTGTCAAATTCCTGGCTTCATTCATAGAGAAGGTAAGTAAACTTCGCTTGCGGAAGGCGCTTTATGCTGATGCTCATATAGGACAAGCACGCCAAGCAGCTTGCAGACAAGCTCGCAGCACGACTGGCACGCTGTGAGACTGAGAGACAGTGGAACGATGTCGCGTATGCGCTATCACTGCTGCAACACAAGAGCGAGGACATCCAGAAAGCGATCAGTGCAGGCTTCCGAGTTGTTCAAGCTAGTGCATAGTCTCGTTTTTTTTTGGACTGGATTCAAGGATGGGTTGATGGCGTTGGTCAAAGGTTTGCCGGAATGTAGGAAATCTGTACCCCAGGAATACTTTCAAGCTGACGGTGGCAAGTTCGGATCTCCATTTTCGTACTCATCGTAGCCCATCCGTGCAGATCCTGCGCCTTCTTTCAGGTACAACACTAGCCGGAAAGCTGTATTGCCATTCAAGTAATATCGATGTAACCGTTTGCTCCGGAGGAACCCTAATCGCTCGTAAAGCTTCATTGCTGCAGTGTTGGTGACCTCGGTCTCCAGAGCTACCTGCGAAACTATTAATATCTCCTTCGCGAAAAGACTAGCAGCTTGAAAGCATACTTCATCTGCGTCACGCTCAATCATGGCATCGATGGCCATGCGCACAAGCTTCGTTGCGACGCCCTTCCCTCGATACTCCTCTTTCACTGCGAGCATGGCTATGTAACCTCTTAACGCTCCTCCTCGGTGAGGCTCAAGCTTCGACACTACTACGGCGACAAGATTGTCGTGGTCATCCAATGTCTGAGAGACGATTAGTACTCATATTTTCGAACGATTAGAATCTGTGGATGACCATGAAGCATAAGTCCCCCCACTGATACAGGAAGTATCGGTAAACGTAGATACTGTAGGGCTCAGAAAGGTCTGTGGAGATCAATTGTCGAATCGCTTTCAGGTAGACCAATTCCTTGCTGCTTTGGTACTGGACATAGCGAAGCTCCGACGACGCCGGGGGCCCGTCTTGGCTCATACCGTGCTTGTCTTCTGATGTCTTGCTACATCGGAAATCTCGTACGCATTTGGCGGGTGAAGTGGTTATCTTAGTCAGCCAAGACGCGGATACTTTGTGTGCGGTCGAAAGGATCTTCTCTTTCGGATGGCGTTGAAGCTGATTTAAGATGTGCTTTACGATTTTATATTTAGACACAGCCCTACTGTAAAGAATTGCCCTTGGTTATTCAGTGAGGTGATGTTTTTTTACTGTAATCTAATTCATACCTTACATGTTTTTAACATACAAAGGTGGTGACTCTTCTGATTCACAGAGCAGAAGTGCAAACATGTTCATTCAGCACAATTCCTAATTCATGCATACCCACTAAATTCACTGAACCATATTCATGCAGTGCCTTTTTGTCAGCACATCATGCACCTAACTTGTATGTGCCTTCAGAACCTTTTGTGTATGTCAGTTCATACTATATACTGAGGTCTGTCACTCTCTGACTGCTTCTTTCTCTTCAACTCAAGGTGTGGTTACTACATCATACATTCAAACATATTACACTCTGTTTTACTGTCTGCACTGCAATCTTGCTCTTCTTCTGCACACAGCTTAAGAGTTATGCAAACCCTACTATGCTGTCCTTTCTGAGAGCAGACTACTGAATCAATCAAAGCATGTTTGTGTGACAGAGTGATTAGTGTCACAGACAATACAAGTAGTGCAGTGCTGAAGAGAAGTGACAGCAGAGATGATGAACACATTGCTCTTTGAATGATGTTTATGATAGGATTTCAAGTATAGTGTCAAGTCAGAAGAGGTGACAAGAGTGAGAAAAGCTGACAAGAAAGAAGCGCTGACGCTAAGTTGAAAAGAAGAAGGCTTGAGCACCAAGGACAATGCAGCATCACTTTGACAAGCTGCAGCCAATGCACATTGAGGCACCATCATTAAAGAAACCAGCACTGGCATAGGCTGCTCAAGGATACAGATGTTGGCTCATACATGCTTTCACTTTCTTCTACCTCATGATTCAGACAAAGCCGCAGCCAATGCACAATTTGGTATTCAGGGGCAAGGCCATGATGTGTGACAACAATGACATAGACTATTCATGAAAAGTGTCAACATCTGGTGTGCAGGTACCTTCAGGCCGCTGCAAATCCCATCTCTCACTGATATGTTCATACATTTCCGCTACACCCATGCCCAGCTGATACACTGATATCTAGCTGGCATATTGAGACGCTGATGCGCAGCTGGTACGCTCATGCCAGCTGATACACCAATATCTAGCTGGCACAGCGACACACTGATGCGCAGCTGGTATGCTCATGCCAGCTGCTACACCCATGCCCAGCTGATACACCAATATCTAGCTGGCATATCAAGACGCTGATCGCGCAACTGGTACGCTCATGCCAGCTGCCACACCCATGCCAGCTGATACACCAATATCTAGCTGACACAGCGATACGCTGATGCGCAGCTGGTATGCACACTGATACGCTGATACAGCTGATGTGCTCATGCCAGCCACTACACTCATGATCAGCTGATATGCCAATATCTAACTAGCACAGCAATACACTGATGTGCAGCTGATATGTCTCACATCAGGCATTACACTCATGCTCAGCTGAT
>JAABUP010003859.1_pt1 | contig 25857 bp, 26 predicted proteins | sample 5559201 | NCBI WGS metagenome assembly JAABUP01 (sample SAMN10711887, study PRJNA513373) | rock metagenome | isolation source: Antarctica rocks | place: Antarctica
TACCCTTTGAAACTATGTGAAAATCCCCTTCTATATCGAAGAATCAGTCATAGCCGAAATCTAGCTGACTAAGTCCGATGTCAGGACCCTAGTCCCCTTTCATAAGTTCGATGTCAGGACCCTAGTCCCCTTTCAGTCCTTACCCCTTTGTCAGGGGCCCTGGCTCTGCAGTCCTTGACTTTGTAAGGGGTTCTGACATTATTTCTTCATAAAAGTGAATCATTGATTGTAGTTCTTCTGAGTGAGAACTGAGATGAGTTGTTACTTTGTGAAAGAGTTGTTAAAATTCATGATGTAGCTTGCAATAACAGTTGACACATAATATAAAAAATGAATAAACTGAAGTAATAAGATGTACAGAAAAAGATAATGTAAATAAGAGAAAAGATATGTTGAGTATCTTTCTTTGATAAAGACAGTAAATAAGTGCTTATTTGTCTTGTTGACTTGTAGTAAGCTGTTAAAGATATATACTTGTTTTGTTTCACTGTAAGCTCTGTGTTAAGTTGCTGAAACTTTTGTTTTGCTTAACTCTTTAAGTCTTATATTGAGTGCTGAGAGTACTGTTTTGCTCAATCTTTAAGCTTTGTAATTTGATTACAGGTGCTTGCCATGCCGAGTTTGGCGTCCCCCCGATCGGGCAAGGCGCGCGCGCGGGCCCGTCGCCGCTTTCACCTCACACATAAATACCGCCCTCCCTTCGCACTTCGTCCTGCTTCCCTCTCTACCCTCACTCGCTCATGGTTACCCTTCCCCCCCCTTCCTTGCCCCGTCTCGTGTCTGCCTCGCTCGGTCCTCGACCCGCACCTGAAAAGTTTTAGGTTCCTTGAGCTGGCGTCGCTCGCTCGCTCGCTCGCTCGCTCGAGCTCCAGCTCCAAGGTTTCCAAAGGCCCCCGTTAAGAGTTGCCCTCACCGCGATCACGATACGGTCGTGCTTTTTGCTGACAGACCGCGCTCTCGAACTCCTCTACCTCCTCCAACAGTCTCCTTGCCACGCTCTTTTCGAACACCCTCTCCTCGCCATTCCTTACCCCCCTCGAACTCCCTAAGTGTCGCCGTTGCGCTCTGCTACATCCTGCTGCGTTTCAGCTAGGCGTTCTGGCTGGCGTGCCACAGCCCGTCTTCCATGCGACGAGCCGTGAGCGACCGGGCGATGGACGAGGACTCCGACACAGTGAAGCCGGGTCTTGGAGCTATCCTTCTCGTGACATAGGCCAATCGCATAAATGCCTCACGCTCCTGAGCAGGTTTCCCTTCGCTGCGCCGCCAATGCACAGCTTGGTGCTAAGCCGTTGGACGGTCTGGTGATCCCGGACTGATTGGGGCCAAGCTGGTCGAGGCTCAGCTCACACGGCTTTCCACCGTTGGTTCGGGTGTGATGTGGCAGCAACCACAGCATGTAGCGCTGCTTGGGCTCAGAAAGGAAACCCGAGAGAGGCGTGTACGATCCTAGCTGCATCTCTTGATGGGTGAGACATCGGGGTGCCTTGGCCGATCTACATCGTCGTCCTCCCCCCCCCCTCCCTCACTCCCTTAAGAGTTGGGAAAGTCAAATCATTCGTGGCCACGCCGAGGTGCCCATGGAGCTTCTAGGCGGCGAGTTGGCAGGTTGAATCGGCCGTGGAGAGTCAGCTGGTGGAAGCTGAGACAAGACCTGGACCAGAATGTGTCGTTCCACACAATCCAAGCAGCACCGATTGGACGCTGAAAGCGCTTGGGAGAGAAGATTGTCATAGCGGAATTGCATGACCGCTGCATGCACCGATCACGAGTGGACACTTTCCACGGGGCCTCGAGGCGCCGATCTTGGTTTTCGCTGAGGATCGTGGAGGGTGTGATACAACGCCATGAAGAGCCGGCGTGTTGACGGGCAGTGGATTGACTTCCCTGATCCCCCGGAGCAGAACGCTGTGTGGGAGTGGTTACGCAGCTTTCAGGATGAGTTTCTATCCGACACGCAAGGCACCTACTACACGACTAGGGCTACCAGCGACCTTACCGGTGCCGAAGCCGAACGGCAGCTTGACCTCTTTGTGAAACGAAGAAGTGATACGACGAGTCTGACACACCACTGGAAAGACGTTCAGATTATTGCTGAGCACAAGCAGTCGAAATTAAAAGGCCTCAAACCTTTACTGCTCCAACTGGGCAGGTACATGCGCGATGTGTTCACCGCTCAGCCTACCCGCCGCTTCATTCACGGATTTTTTCTCTACGGAACTACGATGGAGCTGTGGGTGTTCGATCGTTCGGGTCCCTACAGCTCAGGCGAGTTCAATATCCACGAGGAACCCGAGCAATTCATCCGGGCTATCGCCGGGTACGCCATGATGAGCGACGAAGAGCTGGGTTTGGACACATTCATCGAGCGGGATGGAGGAGATCTATTCATAACCATCACGGAAGATGCCAATGGAAAGGAAAAGAAAATTCAGCTCGAGGAAGACCCGATGGTCATACAACGAGCGATTGTTTGCCGGGGAACAAATTGCCCGTCCAAAAGCTCCCGGGTTCATCTGTCATAGCGGGCTCACTTAACGGCTCAGGTGTCATAGTTGTCCGCCTGACGCATCTACCCGGCGACAACACGATTAGCACAATTGCAACCATGGTAGACGAAGCAAAGTCCTCCAAACCGAAGACTCAAGAACTTGTGGACATTATCGCCAGTTACTTTGTGCCAGTCGTCCTAACCCTCACGATCATAACCTTCGCGATCTGGATTGCTGTTGGCATCTCCGTGCGACATCAAATCGGCGGCCACGCAGTGATCAACGCAATTACATACGCGATCTCAGTGCTTATCGTCTCTTGTCCTTGCGCAATCGGCCTCGCCGTTCCCATGGTCGTCGTCATATCTGGAGGCGTCGCAGCAAAGCATGGTGTGGTCTTCAAATCCGCAATAGCAATCGAGACTGCGCGCAAGGTCTCCCACGTCGTCTTCGACAAGACAGGCACCCTCACCCAAGGCGAAATGTTTGTCACAGAGGAAGTCTATCTCTCGGAAAACCAGGAATTTGCTGCATCCGTCACTCTTGGCTTAACATGCGACAGCAAACACCCTGTTTCCGCCGCGATATCAACCCACCTTAAGGAGAAGAGCGTCGATGCAGCTAAGATTAGTGACTACAAATCACTCCCCGGCAAGGGCGTTTCTGGCAAATATAACAGCGCGAGCGTTCGCTGCGGCAACACTCGCTGGCTCTTAGCCGAGGTTCCCCCAGAGGTCCAAGATCTCCTTGCCAAGGGTCTCACAGTCTTCTGCGTGGCGATGGACGACCGAGTTATCGCTGCCTTCGGCCTCTCCGACTCTCTGCGCCTAGACTCTCGTGTCGTCATCACCGAACTCCAAAAGCGCAACATCGCAGTCTCGATTGTCAGTGGCGATGACGCTGGCGCGGTCGAAGCTGTTGCTTTAAAACTAAGTATCCCGGCTACTCATGTGAGATCTAGATGCACTCCTAGCATAAAGCAAGAATATCTCAGGGACCTGATGACGGATGAGAGAAGGATTGTTCTTTTCTGCGGCGACGGTACGAACGACGCGGTGGCGCTTGCTCAAGCTGACATCGGCATCCACATGAACAGCGGCAGCGACGTGGCGCAAACTGCTGCCGACGTCGTCCTTATGCGCCCGTGTTTGGATGGCATTCTGGTGCTGCTAGATTTGTCCAAAGCAGCGTTCCATCGCATCATCTTCAATTTCGCGTGGTCATTTGTGTACAATCTGTTCGCTATATTGTTGGCCGCGGGTGCCTTTGTAAACGCACGGATCCCGCCGCAGTATGCTGGATTAGGCGAGATTGTCAGCGTTTTGCCAGTCATCTTGATTGCGTTGCAGCTTAGGTGGTTTAAGCGAGAGTATTGAGATACATCAAGTCGCCTGATTTCGGTTCACCGGTGCAGCAACCACTGAGAGCCAAAGACAAGGATTGTTGAAGGATTGCAGGTCGCGCCAGGAATTTGGGGTAACACTGAGGCATAAAGAAAGTCTGGCTTAAGAATTTACGATTTGGCACTATTCTATGATTCTCGTTCAGGTGATTTGAGGTGGATTATCGTGCCACATATCCGATTAAGTCCTATGCTACGTAAAGTCGAATGCAAACAGTAAGAAACGTGTAATTCATTTAATTCTCTCCGTCATAAAGTGAACATCCCGTACCGTCGTTAAGTATAGGACATATTGTTCGCGATCTGGCCGGCGCCGCTGTAGTCTTTCTGAAATTCCTCATCGAGGGCAATGACAGTTTTCAAGTGCGATAGCGATAATGGTACCTTCTCGTTTACTGCGAGGGCATGAGCAGTACTAACCATGTTCTTGATCTAGATTGAGGAAAAGTCAGCAAAGATTTACACATTCATTCAATAACGGACCTGTCTGCCGTTAACTTCTTTCTTTGATAGCCAGTCGAGATCATCAAGTGTGTAGTTCGCTCGGCCTTTGGCTGTCGCTGCCTTCTTCAAGAAGCTTTCCCATATCGTCTTTCTTGTATCGAACCCCAGAGGTCCGTAATGTAAAGCTACTGAGATTCTGCTCTGAATCGCATCGTCGAAATCCCTGACGCGATTTGTCGTCAGGATCATGATCCCTCGATAGTACTCCAGTTTACGCAAGAATACCGAGACGAGAGCGTTGTGTTGGTTGTTGAAAGAGCGTGACTGCACGAACACGTCGGCTTCATCAAGAAGAACGATGGCCCTCCAATGATGAGCGAGGCGAAAGATAGTAGACAGTTGCTCTTCAAGCATTTTCGCGTCCTGGCCTAATTCCCCAGCAGATATCTGAAAAGTCAGAACGACCAGATGAACGGAAAAAAACAGGACTTACAGCGTACAGTGGCCTCTTAAGATATTCGGACAGTCCTTCTGCGGTTAAGGTCTTGCCAACTCCAGGAGGGCCACTAAAGCGGATGTCAGTTTGTCGGAGAGGACCAGGCGTCGGATTCCATACTGCAGAAGTGTTATTAACCCTTGCCCCTTTCCCACTACAAAGTCGTCCATTGCATCGTCGGGTACACGGGACATGTGAGCATTGGCGAGGGCAGTGATGACTCTCTTTTTCGCGGTGGGGATCGCGAGATTGTCGAAACAAGACGGGTTCCAGACAATGTCCTTGATATCGTCGACCATGAACTCCACTTTCATAACATTAAGATGACCTCCATTTCGTAGGGTATTCGAGGGACGAAGACTTACACCACTGTTTATTGCCAAAACTCCAACCATACACCGTCTGACTACAGATCATCAGGTCGTCGTCACTCATGGCTTTCGCGTCAAGGCCACTGCTCTTGACCGCTTCGGCTTCTGTGTCAGAGAAGATGAAGAAGCAATCCGATGAGTTCGGTCTGGCCAAATCGTTAATGTGCGGCCGGGTGTAGTTCGGATTGGCTTTGCGGAAGTAAGCCACATCAACCATGATACGACTGTCCACAGGAACTTCGATGTAATCGCCCTTCTCGATGTAGAAAGCATTGCCATGATATTGGACATAACGCTGGCCGGTAAGGGAGACAAACTGTCGACCGCACCTCACAAAGTGTTCCCTCATCTCTTTGTGGCGCCGATGAAACGCGAGGGGAAATGCCTCAAGCCTATCGATTGGCTTTGCACCTTGAAAGGTTCGGATTCCGAGTGCTGTCGAAACTTCACCAAACGCTTTCCCGTTGAAGTCTAAGTAGCGGCATTCCACATGGAAGTATGTAATTCCGGCGCTAGATGTCCTCTCCTCGCCGGAGTCGTATCTGTAACAAGCCGGCTTTTCGGCGTCGAGAATGGTCGTGTATACTGGGGTATTCGGTTTGAACAGAGCCCAAAGCAAGTCGTACGTGATCTCGTGATTCTTGAGAAGCGACGCAAGACGGGACGTGGTCGAAATGTAGGCAGTACGCATGTACTCCACCAGCAGGTTGAGGTGCTTGAACTTCACGTTATGGTGGCTATCGCCTTCAAGTTCTGTTCGATGGGCTTCCAGTTCCGGGATGTAGTGATACAACAGGTTTCGCTTAAACTGTTCCGTTATTAGATTTCGTTCTGAGCAGATGAAGTAGATTCATACAGTGATTTTGTCCTCTCCGAGAGAGAGCCCGCGCACGTCTCGCAGGATGATCCTCAGGACGTCTCTCAGTCCGTTGGATTTAATATCGACGTAGAAAACTTGCTCAGAGGCTCCTTTTGCTGGATTTTCCGTCTCAGCATCGAAACGTATCAGCTATTTATCGACTTACCTGTTCGAGCACGGACGACGAACATATACTCGTCGAGATCGGTCACCTCTTCAGGCAGTGCTGCTGAGTCCACGATTTTGTACTTGGATATACCATCATCCCAGCTGGACGGGAAACGTTAGCAAAATCGTAGCCACAGACTAGCCAACATACACTTCGTCAACCAGTTTATACTCCAGCTTCGAGGCTCGAATCTTTGGCTTCTCGGCTTCAATGTGCTTTGGAGCCTCAAGCTTAGCATCTTCAGGTTTGTTCCTAGCGTCTACCTTTTCTAATGCTCGAATCAACTTCTTCACAACATGCTCAAAGCGGTCGATGGTCCTGGCTTGCGAGGATTCGTGCACGCGTGGGCTATCCGGAGGCGTATATGCAGGGCTGCCGGGAGGGGTCTGCGGCGGTCGTGGAGAGGTAGGCGGCTTTGGAACAGTATCTGTCAGCGCCATTCTCTCAGAGGTGTAGCGATTCTCAAGGACAAAGATCTAGAAGGCGAGTGGGGTGCTGAGAAAGATACTTTGTATGGTTATGAGACAAGATCTGGAGAGCGTGTCGATGAGACGTTGAGCTGAGGACTGTTATATACCTGTCCCTATCCCAAAGAGCCCTGATTAGCTCTAGTGACTGTCTCCTCTCCATATCGTCTTTTCTTTCTGATATTCAAGATAGCCCGTGCAGGACACGGCTTCATGAGCTACTGCAAAGATAGAGGAATGGGGATGCAGTAGGAGGCTCTAAAGACGCCAGGCCCGCCAATAATTGCCTTGGCAATTATGTAATAAACCAACGCATTGTCAACAAAATACTAACACAATACCAACATCTTAATAACTAACGACGGGTCAATAATCATTTTATCACTCTTTACTAATCCGTTGCAGTTCCAGATTTGCTATGGCATTAGTACATGCGCCGCGAAGGGAGTCTCGACATAAGCCACTTTCAGCTGGCGAAGGAGTGGAGAAGCTCATCGATACGTTCAAGTTGATACAGTATCGTGAAGACGTGAGACCTCAGGAGGCAAAGCGCGTACAAGATGCCTTCGCCTTGATGGCAGAACCTTCCGGAGAAGGAAGAGCATCCCAGGCGGCAGAGAGACGAAACGGTTACCGCTGGCTCCTGAAGAAAGTCCAGGACGCTGTTGGTCCCCAACTGGTGGTACTATGTGCCATTGGTCTGGGCCAATCTGCAATAGGTGGCATGACGGATCGCGTCCGGCTGGAGTTTCTCGAGGCGATCAAGGAACGGGAAGAGGCGTTGAAATCTGCCATCCTGCAAAAGCTTGCCGATGAATATTCTGTCTTAGGTTCGTCTAATTCCAGTCTTCATTGACATACAAGATCTAACTTGCAGCAGCAGCGCCGGATATACAGGCTGATGCTACGAGCACACGGCAGCCAGAAGCTAGTGAGGAACATCCGTTAAACGCAGGTCCGCTGGAAGATCCAGGCCACGCAATAGGTACGAGGCATCGAGCTGCCATTGCATGTGTCGTGGCGAGAGCTCACTGATCACTAGGCTCCCTCACTGGACGTGTCTACGAGTTGACGTTTGGAGACCTTCAAACTATTGCGATGTCAAATCAAATCCAGGGACAGATCCTGTTGACAGATCCCTACGAGCAGAATTCTTCACCATTTGTCACAATTCAAATCTCTGAGGACTTGTTGAGTCAATTTGCTACACAGCGTGAACAGATAATGTGAAGGGCTATTGAACCACGAATTACTCAAGACTTCTTTGCGATATGTGCCACGCGGACAGAACCAATAGCGTAGTACCACCATATATTTTCCCAGGGAACCATCACCAGATTTCCGCCCTCTTTCACCGGCCCAACCTTATCAACATGTTTGTTATCTTGTGTTTTAATGATATGGATTGCACCTTGGCCACCCCGAACGTCGACGACAATGGCGACAGTGTTCTTAGGAGGATCGATTCGAATGTCTTTTGCTGGGGTTGTCCAACCCACAGGGTCACAGTCGCCGCAGCTGGTCTGTATTGTGTATTTAGTATCCATTGTAGGCAATATATAACGGAATCATCATACCTCTTCCTTACACTTGTCCACCAGCTCGTTGTCTGTAGCGCTTTGGATCCTTATTTTTGTCGCCATCGTTAAAATTGTTCTGTGTGACTAATCTCGCAGCTGATGCGAGAGCTCTCTTCTGGGTCGCTCGGTCAAGGTACGGTCGATCTGTGTAATTGCTTGGTGCTGTAGTGTGTAAGGTTAATGAATATGACGCCGTTTCCTGGACTCACAGAAACTCGCAAGCTCAGCTGCTTGATATGGGCCACTGGTCTAGCGCAGAGGGAGATATGTCTGCTAAGACGTCGTTATGGTCATACCTGAAAGATTTTTGGCGATGTGTTGCGAAAGACGCCCGTACCGAGGGCGGACCTATTCCATATCAATATGAGCCCTCCATGCCTTAATGTGAATCCTCACAATGCCTTTCTTAACAGGAGCAGATCGTAGCGTAAGTTACGACTTTCTCTCGATAGCCCAGTATGCCCGGTGGATGATGCTGGGAGCTTGGTTTGCGGACGTTGATGAAGTAGAAAGGTTGTATCAGTTTCTTACTAGGCGGACGGCAAATCGTGAATGCAAGTGTTAAATAGCTGCAGGGACCAAGATTGGAAATAGTCGTATACGAGGGTGCGCTGCGTATGAGAAAGTGTCCGGCCGAGTGGGAGATATAAAGCAAAATTGAGCGACGTGCCTATCACCTACTCCGTGCAAGTAAGCATTACTGACTATAGAATGGATCAAGTAGCTCAGTTTGTAGTCACCTTATGTGTGAGGGTATTTGAATTGCGTCAATAGGAGGTTGAGTCTTCGGAGGCGAGAGGCAATCTGCGGGTTTAAGAGGTTGTTCCACGCAGGATAAGGGAGAACGAAGCGCACCGCGCAAGGAGAGGTAGAAGCGAATATGATTAAAAGTATTGATAGCCTGGACGTTGATGCCCAACGGATGCTGAGAGCTGTCCTTCAGCAGAATAGAACGAGCATTATTGGCGGGTCTGGCGGAGCTAGAAAAGCGAGTTGTTACCACGGTGAAATGCGGACAGATAACGGGCTGGCGAAAGAGGCCGGAGCTGAAGGAGAAGTGGTCTGCGTCTTTTTATTCATTGAAGCGCAAACAATTTTAGGCATGTGTCGAGTCAAAGGTAATAGCGCCCGAACGATTAGGCAAACCTCAGTGGGGCTTTACGTCATGTGGCAGCCGAGCTTTTCTTTGGCGGTAGCAACGATACCACCTGCGGACATATGATCCCTGACTGATTAGTTCGCCAAGAACCCCATCAAATCGCCGCGTCGTACGCTGTAATCTTCATTGCAGAAGCGCCCTCCTAGAATATGGCTGAGCTCTCGCAGAACGAATTGAAGGCCATCAAAGCTCATCCCGTCAGAACGGGCCTCGAAACTTTTCGTACGACATTCATATCGAGATACCTCAAAAGCGAAAATGCGAACGTGACAGAAGTTGTTGATCAGCTCACGTCCGAAGCGTCTGATAGACGTGAGTGGACTATCTATGCATTCACGAGGTTGCTAATAGAAGACAGGAGAGAAGGATGTCATACTTGATCTTATCCTGGCGCTTCTGGCTCAGCCAGCTGCTCGAATCATTCGCTCACGGAGTGGGGATGGACCCCTCAGCGGCGACATTGCATCCTTTTACGCCCGCCTTTCCGCAAATCAAGAACATGCCACACATGTCGCGGCGCTTCTAAAGCTTGTGGTCACTCAGAGTGGCGATGTTGTTTCTCAGACCAGCGATATAGACATTTGGGCAGCTGTCTTGGACCTCATTGCGCGCACAAGACCAATACCACAACCAACAACCCCTCCCATATCTCGCCCATCATTTACATCGTCGTTTCAGCAGACGCCTTGGTCCTTCAACACGGGCGGCTTCGAAGACACCTCTGAACACAGAAAGCAGGTCGATGATGCGCTGAAACAAGAACTCCTTCCAAGCCTTCGAATCGATGTTCCAGACTTCGTCGACGCGGTCTTCGGACATGTCCCACGACTCGACGAACTGGCAGAGGCTGTTTTTGATTTGTGTCAGGAAGGAGATGCACCGCTATACAAGGAAGGCAGTGGGTGGGCCAGGTGGCCTCGGAGTGCCGAGGAGGAACTCGTACTGGAATGGCTTCAAGACCTTATGAAGCGTTTCACGGCGTGGATCAACGAACGTGGCGTGCGTGCTGCAGCTCGCCGGCGGATCTACCAAGGACCCGGTATCTTTCTGGATGGATCCCCCGTCAAACGGAAGATGGATGTTGGTATTACGGCATGCCATAAACAGAGCCAAGGATACAAGGATGGAGTCGACGAGAAGCCTGATGCACGGATCTCCAAATGGGCTGACATCCTCGTGACTGGAGAGTTGAAGAGCAATCCCGTCAAAGACGGGCAGACTCCAGCATGGTTGGACTTGGCCACTTACGTTCGGGAGGTTTTCCGTACGCAAGACCGGAGGTTCGTCCTTGGGTTTACCCTCTGTGGATCTATGATGCGCTTGTGGCAATTCGACCGATCGGGCAGCTCTGCATCTTCTTCGTTCGACATCAACGAGGACGGATTCAAATTCACTCGTGTTATGCTCGGTTATTTCCTGATGAACAACGAGCAGCTCGGCCTTGATCCTACGACTCAACAAGCAGACGGCAAGCGTTACATGGAGATCACCCGAAATGATAAGATCGAACGACTTATTCTTACAGAGGACATCACAAAACAAGCGGTGATTGTTGGCCGAGCGACGACTTGTTGGAGGGCATATCGCGATGGAGATGAATCGGAAGAACCTCTCGTCGTCAAGGACTCATGGCAATATGAAGAACGACCTGAAGAAGGGGAGCTTATCAAGGAGGCAACGGACAAAGGCGTGCGAAACATCGCCCGGTATTATCATCACGAGACGGTCCAGGTTGGCGGGAAGAACGATGATACCATCGAGAATGTACGAAGAGGATTGATGAAAACATGCGGTCGAACTACATTCAGGCAGAAATCCTTCAACAAGCCTGAAGCACCAGCCTCGGAGTCTCTAGCGAAGGGTGTAGCAGGGCGAACTCAAAGCCAAAGTCTTTCGCGGAAGCGATCGTCAAGTTCAGCCCAGATGGCGCCACGATCTGGTGATAAGAGATCCTGCTCGAGCTTTGAATTACGAGACTCGCGGTTGCCGATTCACAATCGAGTCCGTCGACGTACTATTACCCGTGATCCCGGCAAGCCCATTTACAAAGCCTCGTCTCCGGTGGCTATCATCAACGGATTCATTGGAGCTATCAAAGGTGAGGATCTCGTTATTAACATCGAGAGCCTTGCTGACTTTATTCTAGGGCACGAGTCTTTACTGAATGCCGGAATTCTTCACCGTGATATATCGATTGGCAACATCATGTTCACAGAGAACGAAGATGACGGTTTCCTCATCGATTTCGATCTTTCCAACAAGACAAGTGATGATGAAGCTTCTGGCGCACCCAGCAAGACTGGCACCAAGATCTTCATGGCTATTGGGGCGCTTCTTGGCGAGCCTCATAATTTCATGCACGATTTGGAATCCTTTTTTTGGGTGCTCTTCTGGATCTGCATACACTATGATGGTTTGGATGAGAAGGGCAAGGTGAAACGCAGGATCGTTCCTAAATACGAGAAGTGGAATTACGCTGGCACCGAAGAATTGGCGGAGACGAAGAGAGGGTTAGTTGTCGAAGAAGAGATTTTTAACAAGACCAGCGCCGGCTTTACTCCTACCTGCCAATCATTGGCCCCTTGCGTCCGAGACCTGCGCAGGTACATCTTTCCAAATGGCAAACGTTGGCTCGGAGAGAACAAAGAGCTATATTCTCAGATAAAGGCTGTACTTGAAAAGGCAAGAGAGGATCCGGAATTATAAGCTACGGGACCATGCTAAGTATCCATAGTATAAATGCGAATTCAATTATTTGCATTTGTGTCTTGAGAGTCTGATACCAAAGCGCACTACTGCTCTTTAGCTTCAGCCTTGTCTGCTTCACTCCCGACTTGATCCAATCAAACATCATGTACGCATCCAGATGCCAATCAAATCATCTCTATTATGATTCGCCAAACCCTCGCGCCTATCCATTTACTACCCCGCATTTGTCCTTCCCCGTCGAACGGACTGTAAAATCCTTTACAGATATTCATTCCACAACCAGAGCCCAAGTCTTAAAACACTATTGCAAAACATATCGGGTGAGCACTCAGCATGGGGAAAAAGAAGAATGATGAATACTACGCGGTGATTCGTGGCTTCTACCTCACTGTTCCAACCATCTTCTCCTCTTGGTAAGCATGTCATGTGCAGTGGGACCGTCGCATCCTAGGGTCACTGATCAAGCGCCGCTGCTTCAGGGGAGATGCACACCCTTTGGTCACTGGTTTCCGGAAGCCAGATTTTGGCGGGTTTAAGACTTTAGCGAAGGCTGAAGAATACATGGAAGACCACGGGGTGGAGGACTACAAATACGAAATCAAACAGGGGGCAGGGGAAACAACACCAGAGAAAAATCAAACGGCGTATTACGCTGTAGCGAATGGTCGTACACCAGGAATTCGGGAATACTACTAGTATGTCCCGGAATCTGTTCACAGGTAGCCGTTTTAACTCATGGACAGCGGGAGCGGTGGTGCAGAGCCAGAGGTGGTACGCTTTTCGCGCGCCTGTCATAAGCATTTTCGAACGTTGGCACAGGCAGAAGCCTTCATCGTGGATTGGGTGGAGATGTGTGCTTGCGTCGTTAAAGCCAACACCAAAGAGGAGTTGTTGGATGGCTACCGACCGGCGAAATTGAAGGGGACGCCAGTTGGACTTAGTTTGAAGACTGAAGGCGGCGGTGCTGATGACGACGAGCTTACAGACGGCTTGAGCAAGATGAGAATCTAGCAATTCTTGATTGACTATGTAAGATCTACCAAATACCATGGGCTTGTCCGTCTTATGCTTTGCGTTTAAATATGATCCTGTCCTCGGTTGTATTGATCCTGTTGATTACTGGAACTATAATCCACGCCTCATTGCTTGGCCAACTCATCTTGTTGTCTTCTTTTATTCTTGGAACTTCTTAAGCCACTGGTTGAGCCAGGGATCATCTACCCGAACGCTTCCATCTTCACGGAAGGAAGACAAATTCAATGTCGGCTCACGCACCAAGATCTTTATGGCCATCGGGGCGCTAATCGGTGAGCAACATAGCTTCATGCACGATCTGAAGTCCTTCTTCTGGGTTCTTTTCTGGATCTGCGTTCATTGGAACGGACTTGGGGAAAAAAGGAGCGAGTCGGACTTTGAGGATTGGAACTATCTATCTACTGAGAAACTTGCAAGACAGAAGGCAGGTCAAGTATCAAAGGGCATATTTAACACAGTGGATAACAAAGTCACTACCTATTGCAAGCCGCTAGTACCTTGTGTGGTGGAGCTTCATACGGTTTATTTTCCAGAAGGCACACGAAGGTTGGAGCCGGATCGAGTGCTTCACACTCAAATGAAGAGTGTTCTTGAAAAGGCAGGAGGAGATCTAGCGGCCCTAGCTACAGTGTAATACAAAGTTTGACTTGAATTCCATGAGCTTACGTCTCAAGCGCCTTATCTCGCCACGTCGGTCAAACGTGGAAGATCGTTTCCAGTATCTGGCAGACTTAGATCTGGCCATAGAAGGAGCTTGCAGAGCTCGAGGTCTGAAAAAGATCAACCATGCGATGCACCTCCTGATTGGGCGCCCTGGGCGATTTTCAACCAATAGCAAAAACACAGCAGCGCCCTTCACTGTCGACTTTTAAAGTGCTTACACAGCAACAAGCATCGGGCTTGAACACTTTACATTGCATCCCGGAGAAATGGCTCAGGCCTCAAGACTGAGTGCGCCCAGAAATCTCAGCTCCTGATTCGAAAGCAGCCCGGACTCTCAGCCCTCAATGCCCAATTCAGGACCTTCGGAAATGTTTATCCCCAGCCGATCGCGCTCTACGAGTAGGGTAATGGATAGCCACTAGCATCAGTATGACGAGGCCTACTTCTCATGAGCATCCTCCTGGTACTGTTCGATTACCAGGGAGAGCCATGGCCCGGATCAAGATCAGTCGATGGAAGATCCACAACGAACCTATGAACAGTGCGTAGTGATGCATGCCCATCGATCGATGTAAGCCAAGGCGTCTCTCAATATCCCCATGTTTAAGCCTTTCTGGGGACCTGATGGGGACCCGATGCGCACCTGATAGGGACTCAAAAAATAGGGACCTGATGGGGACCTGATGGGGACCTGATGGGGACCTAATGGGGGCGTTATGGACTCGAATGACAACGTGTAGCATTTGCCATACCCTGACTTTGATATAGTGCAGATGAGCCCCTAAAAGAATTTCGTTCGTTCCCTACACCAGCGCCCTGTCTTACAGGAGCCTCGCGACCAGCGGTGAACTCTCAGTTTTTGCCTTGTGTTTCTCACTTCTTCCTGCTGCCTTGCAACGGACAAGAAAACCCCTCCATTCCCACCATGAGGTTCTCTGGGATGGGTCCACGTATCTCCACAGGAAAGCGTCGAATGGTTCGCGGGTGGCAACACTATGATAGGTATTGTTAACTCTGCGCTGTTCCGTTCGAGCGCTGATCGGTACCTTTACGCCAGGCTCGAGATTGAAACGACACACCCATAGATGTCGTTTTCTGTTCCTCAACACACGATAAAATACGCTCGATCAAAGTTGCGAAACAGGCTTCCTATACTGGTGTAAGAAGCTCATAGGTTTTGCTACTAGAATATATGGCCACTTTGGTTTTCGCATGTGACCGCGCTTGGCAGATAACCAAAAACCCCACCCAAACCAGCTCTGCGGCACTTCAGTATAACAGAAATGGGCGAGGTACTGAAGCTTAATGGGGAGAGACTCTCTTTGAAAGAGTCCCTGAAAGAGGCGGTGCAGGCTCTGGAAGAAGATGGATGCTTAGTACTTAAAGGAGCTACCAATCTGACCACCTTGCCGTTTGGGATCACTTCCATGGATTCCGTCAGAGCGGAGATCGCTTTGAATGAGGTAAAGCTTTCCGACGACCTTTTTGTCGAGAAGCAGGACTAACGAACATTATAGTCCGTAAGAGCAATCATTTTTTCGGCTCGAAATGACCACTTTCGCATCTCTGGTTACAAGGCCTACAAATTTGGTAAGAAGGACGTGAACCTTGAGATTGGGCGCGGCATGGCTCCAGTGCCTGGACTTGTAGGGGTTAGCTGCACTCATCTTGGAGGAGAAGGGCATGTCTTATGGAGCATTGAAGTCGATAAGACCTCGCGTGGGAAAGCTTCCGGAGAGATGGTAGAAGTTAAAGCAAATGGAGGTGACATGTACCGTTTTTCGAACCCTCAACTACACGTCTGTATGTTCTGACTGTGATCTAGCTTTATCTGTAATCAGTGGCTGATAAGGTCAACCCCCTACCTTCGAGCGCAGCCTCCCCATGAAGCACTCACAATTCGAGTTTCTTACGTCTGGAACGGGGTGTCTGGCCCCGAAGGAAGGATAGGCGACGCTTTGGGAAACAGGATTCTTCAGGTAGCCGGAAAAAACTGTTACTCTCAGGGCGAGCTTATAATTTGGAAGAACCCAGGAGTCTAAGTTGACGCAACGTCGGCGTGGAATACAACATGATATTTGTTCTACAGTATCCTGACTGCATCAACCTTCAAGCTGGGCTATCACTAGGCTACGTCACCATTCATAGATACCAGGACTGCAGGGTTCGTAGTTGAGGCCGACAAATTGCTAGAAACCAATAGCTCTTATGTTACTAATCCTTTAGTAGCAGAGTCTTGCTGATGCGAAACAAACATAATACCGGTTGGAGCGCCACTACGATGGCTACCATTAAGTGAAATACGAGGATCGTATGAGAAGTCAGGCTGTAAATGGCTGGTTTGAGGATTACCATGCAAGTTTACCAAGCCCAGGAAGCTAATACCCTTACTGGACGTATTACCAGCTTGGTCATCGGCGAGATCATCCCCAGTACATAAAGTTTGAGAGTTGCTTGAGAAGTGAGGTTGACCATAACTGGATTGATGTATACGCGAGTCTTGCAGGTCGAAGAAGCCATTCTCCCCGGTGGACGCGTTACTGACTTGCTCGCCAGTGCAATAGCCACTAGGTAGAATTTGAGGATACTCGCGAAAGTCTTCCATGTCGAAGAAGCCACTTCCCCTGGTAGATGTATCGCCGGCTTGTCCGCCGGTGTAATAGCTACCACTAGGCAGGATTTGAGAATGCTCGTGAAAGTCTTCCATGTCGAAGAAGCCACTCCCGTTGATAGACGCATCGCCAGCTTGCCCGCCAGTGCAATAGCTAACAGAAGGCGGAACATGAGAACTGTCGGGGAAAGGAGACGAAGGATGAATTCGAGAGTCTTCCACGTTAAGGAAGCCACTACCATCGGCCAACACGTCACCAGATTGCCCGGCAGCGCGATAGCCGCTAGTTAACCCTGGCGCTGTAAGTTGGACCTCAATGGATTGACCTATCAAGTGGGGTGAATGTAAGGTGTTTTCCTCGAGCTTCTCCAAGGCTTCGTTGTTCTTGGCTATCAGCTGCTGATCTCCAAGGTCTTCCTCAAATCTGTTGAAGTCCTTATGACTATTCTTTTCGTGCCGAACAAGATCGCTTGGTCTGCTGAAAGGTTTCTTGCATGGGAAGCAGTACTTCCGTTCGAGAAGGACACTGTGCTTCTTTTTGTGCTCAGGATCCGTAGATTTTGTGATGTGTCTATGCAAGTGATCCGACCTCGTGAAAGATTTTTCACAATCTCCAACCGGGCATGAATAGGCTTTCGAATTCGTGGGATGAATAGAGGACTGCATCCCCTCCAGGATCGAGACGCGGGCAGCAAGCGCTTCTATCGTCTGTGACATTGACTCGACTTTTCTGGCCCATACACACTGTCCCTCAATGTGATAGTACTCTTTAGCGCGCTTGTTGCCCCTCTCGCGCTCCAAGGACGCGGAGTAAGAACGCTTGCGACCAGTCTGCCTCCCGCAAGATTGTTGATTCGAAGCATCACTGTTTTCTTCTGATCTAAATTTAGCGTGTGGCCATGATGGTTTACTAAGTTTAACTGAGATATTCTGAGAAAGTGGTCACGTACTTAAAACAGGACGTTGAGTCTGAGAGCTTATTACAGGGTCGTTTAGGGAATTTGAATGTGATGGCATAATGAAGTAGCGAATGTTGACCGAGTTGAAGTGTTCATTTGAGAGATGGATAAGTTAGCAGACTTTGCGCTGAGGAGCTTCGTCGTCCCGGAGTCGGGTTAAACGGGCCGATGTTAAATGCGGGCTTTAAGTGGTCCGTGCGCTGTGCCCGTAGCATATGACGGTCAACGGTAACATTTTAGAACCCGATCTATACTGCCACGAGTGGATCTGCTATAGCAAAAATATAGCGAACAATGACTGAGCGTACACACCTTCTAAGCGTACACACCCTCTAAGCGTACACACCCTTTGAGCGTACACATCCTTTGAGCGTACACACCTTCTACGCGTACACACCCTCTGAGCGTACACACCCTCTGAGCGTACACACCCTCTGAGCGTACACACCCTCTGAGCGTACACACCCTCTGAGCGTACACACCCTCTGAGCGTACACATCCTTTGAGCGTACATACCTTTTGACCGTGCATACCCAGGCATATAGGAACACACTATATCGGCAACCCATATCTCTGGAAGAACGGGCGCGCTCAACTATCTCATGTAGCAAGACTAGCATAGGGTTCCAATACATAGAGTTACGCCTTCACTACTAATCACATCGTTACATTATTCCACAACCTATTGAGACTTAAGAATTCATTGGCTTCTAAGAACCTGGTCCCAGGTCGTTTAGAACAAAGAAGCTAGGCCTACAAACTCTACAGTTTATTTGCAGTTCAAATAACTATGACCTCATGAGTTAAAGTATGCGAAGCGTATGCCAAAGAAGCGTATGCCAGAGAAGCAGAAGCGTATACCAGAAAAGCGTATGCCTAGGATGGTGTAAACTACGACTGGTGGTGTGGATTACAGTTGGTGTATGGTGATACGCCACGAAAAGAAAGCATCAAGAAGTGGAGCGAGAAGGACATCCAAAAGTGGAGCGAAAAGGGCACCCAGAAATAATTGCTCTCGGCATCCACTTCTGGATCCATATCCACTTCTTGTCTGTTTGTTAACTGTGTCTTCTTTCCTTTGTCATGTCTTCTGGATGGTCTGATGGACTCGTCAGCCTGAGGGCATCACCTTGGAGGATACGGTCGGATTTGGCGAGACGTCATAGAGCCGGACCTTGCCTCGACCCCGACCCCGACCCCGACCCCGACCCCGACCTCGACTACGACACTCATCATGACCTCCATCATGTCGCTTGCTTGACTGTCCCTTGGGGGAAGCCATACAAAATGGAACGAAGGGTTCTTGAGAAACGTCCTGGAAAATCGGATTATCCTGCACTGCTACTTCGCCTAAGGTACCCTCAATATTGGTCCGATATGCTGGTCGATCTCGTCTGAGTCGGTTCGCGTACTTCATGATCGGCTTTGCATCGGATCCGGATCGACCTTTACTGTTCCCAGGCGCTTTCTTTTCCTGCTGTTGGTCCACAGTTAAGGGTAACGTTGAAGAGTCGGTGATATCCTCGTCGTCAGATGTACTTCAACCCTCAAACTCAGTGCACACCTTTGCTCTTGCCTCCTCACATGCCGCTTTAATCCTGTTATGCTTCTCGATCTCCCATTCTTCTGCGGGTTTTTTATTCTGGAAATCATCGAGCGCAATCGCTATCATAACGCGAAGAGTATAACTCGCATCATTGCCAGCGTTGTGCAAATGCTTGCCGGCGATACCATAGCAAAGCAGTAAGATACTGAGAGCGGATTGCCTAGCGTCACGATGTGCAGCTTTGTAAAGATCCGAGGTGTCAATGTGATCCGAAACCATCTGAGTCACATCGAAACCCAATTGCGTAAGATATTTCATATCAGCCGCAACGTCATGTGCAACAAGAACGACCTTGCGTGTTTTACTCGAATACGTGGTAAAGGGTGACTGGGAAGGATTAAAGCATTCCTTTAAGGCTGAAATCACGTCCCGTTCGTAGATCCACTCGCTATGGCCGAAGTCGAACTTGTCCGGACAACCTTCAACGTGGACTTTGTTGAGGCGGTGACTGTGTTCTAGGATGCGGAAGTGACGAGATCGTATCTTTGCAGCCCAGTTGTTCCCTTTGACGCCAGGTAAAAGTCCGAGGAGATCTACTGTGTCGAGCGTAGATATGCCGATTTCCGTAATAAGCCTTTGATTAAATTCGAAAGCTTCGATATCAATTGAGATAAAGAAGATGAATGGGCTGAAATCATTGGGTACTGAAGGACCTGGATTCTCCTTGGTCGATCGGGCCGTGACTGTTAGATTCTCAAGACCGGAACTAATAACTTCCATAGAACCCGCCGTTGGGATAAACAATCCGAGATACTGCTGTGTGCGCTTGACCTGCTGCCGCCACTGCTTGCGCTTGGAGAATCTCTGCATTTTTTTCAGACGGAGTTGCTCTTCAGCCTTGAGGCGTTTGGCCTCATCCTTAAGCTGCATCTCTTTTCGGAAGGCTTCGAAGCAAAGGTCATCATCGCCATCATGGCTTTGCATACTGATCTCGTCAGAAGACATGTCCGACTGAACGGCCTCAGCTTGGCAGCACGGGCACAGCAAAACGGAGAAGAGAGGGCGGCGGATTGATGGGGCGGGACATTGCCCAACTGTGGATAGCAAAAGCCAAAGACAGTTAGCCTCTCTTTAAGATCAGCACCTCATCTCTCCGCGTTCAATCCGGTGCTTCGGCAGAACCATAATCCGAAGCTAGGGGGTCAGCGCCAAGTTATGGAATACAACGGCGCCGGCCAGATCGAGAACAATCTGTCCTCTGCTTAGCGACATTACGGGATGTTCACTTCATGACGGAGAGAACCAAAGTGTGGCACGGTAATCATATCCACCTCAGATCACCTGAACAAGACTTAGTGCTACCTAAAATTCCTGGCGCGACAAGCGGTCTGTGCTTGTAGCTGTTGCATATTCTTCGGTTAACCCATGACCTTACTAACTTGTTAAGGAGTTATGATATGGGGCCCTAATGGGGACGTCGAGACATTAATCAGCACATTCCTTCACGGTGAACCAATAAGGATTGTGAGAACACTGTAACCTCTGTCTGTTTATCGGTTTATTCGTTTCATTTCCCTTCTGTCTCTACTCTCCTTTCCCTCCCACCGTTCCAACCCCGGCATCGCCTCACACCAGCCCTGTATATACTCATGCCTTTCCTTTTATCCTTCCTTTGCCTCCCCGATCTTCTTTACTGTTCGAGACAATGCTTCGCCGAGCTCTCACTCAAAATCTCCCGTGCAGTTTCTTTCTTCAACACAAAATCTCTACCGTTCATGCTCATAGATAAACTCTATCCGCTGTTCTCTCCCTAAACCCTTACACCCTCACATCCTCTTTTATCTCCTCATAAACATCACGTTTACTTCCGGTAAGAAAGGATGAAGCTCCAGCAGACAGACGTAATTCGGACAGTTGGACTTGTCCCATCCAATATTGAAGCCGAAAATACGACGAAAGGTAAGTCTAGGGCTACATCTCTACAGCATCAACGTAACAATGGAGCTATAGGAAAAGCATGCGAGGGATGCCGTCGACAGAAAACCAGATGCGATACTGCGACTACAAACACATGGCCTTGCGGAAGATGTACAAGGCGCAAGCTACAGTGTGTACCACCTACGCTTAACAATAATAGGGCGTATACCTCTGGTCGACATCATCCTAGCATTGACAGAGTCTTGAACTTCAACAGCTTCAGTGGCGGCAGTGATGACGAGGTCAACTCGCGTGAGCCTCACACTCCTCACGCTCCGTACGCCGGAAGTTTAGGAAGTTCATGTCCTTCATATACTCGCAGCCAATCGACCTCTCAATCTTCAGATATTGATCCAGTTGACCGAGCCACTTCAGCAGCCTCCGATCCTCCTGCCTCTTCTCGGAAGCGTCCTAGAGGCGCTGCGGAGGATTGCTTCACATGTACAGACCTTCATATAGACTGTGACAGTGAGAGGCCGTACTGTACACAATGCATGGTAGGAGGGAAAAACTGTCCAGGTTATAAGACGACATTGACATGGGGTCTTGGAGTTGCAAGTAGGGGGAAATGGAAAGGCTTGTCGTCGCCAGTACTAAACAGCAAGAACATTTCACCAACGGAGACCGAATCTACAAGCAAGAAGATACACATTTCCAAGGAGCTCTTCTCATCAGTACCGTGTCTCCCTATTGCTCAGCCTGGGCGTCTTGAGCACCTTATTGGACACTATAAGAAATTCATTTGTCCTTACATTGTCGCGTTTGACGGCCCAACGAATCCATTTTGTACCGATCTTCTTCGACTGGCAAGTGGGAGTAATACACTTCAATACGCTATTGCAGCACTGTCTCTTAGTAATCTACGGGTGAGAACGGATCACGCGTCATCCGTGGCAGCCCACGATAGGAAGACTCACCCTACTGTTCCTTCAAAGGAGGAGATCTATTACAGAGTTCATTCTACACGAGAACTAAAGGCTCAGCTGCAGGATCCATCTCGAAGGAAAGATGACTGCGTACCAGCCACCATTCTAATACAGTGTTTCTACAACATCTGCAATAGCAGCGTCAATACATATCAGACTCTATTCGTTGGCACCAAAGTGTTATGTGCCCTCAAAGGTACCATGTCCCAAAAAAGCGCCTGGCTCACGACCACGTTCAACTGGTTTGACGCTATAACAGCCACCGTCAACGACCGCGAAAGCCAACTCCAAAACTCCACATCCACGCCCTCTACCTCAGAATGGGCTCTCGAGAATCTGGCCGGCTGCGACAGACGCCTTTTCTCTACCATTGCCAAACTCGGCCGCCTCAACCTCCTCTCTCAAGGAAAATCCATGTCCAGCTGCCTCAACACAATGCCAAACCTATCATCAACATCTCCGCAATCTGAGTTCTGGCCAGAATGGCAAATCATCAGCTCTTCCCTCCGCTCATGGTCCCTTGATGCTACCACCCTAACCCCTTCCTTCCACTTCGACCCCACAACCTCAAGCGACCTTAACCGTGTCAAGCTCCTCCATATCTCCGAAGTCTTCCGCTATGCCGCCCTTCTTTACACTGAACGCCTTGCCTACGCCTCTCTCCCCTCCTCTGCTGCCAATTTCCAATACCTAGCCCTGCAGGGACTGCATCATATTGAGCAAGTTAATCCATCTGTTCATCTCATTTGGCCGCTTTTCATCACCGGTACCGAGTGTGTTGAGGAGGAGCATAGGGAGCTTATTAGGGGGAAATGCTTATCTATTCAGCGAGATTCAGGGATCTTCAATATAACACTGGTCCTGAAGCTTTTAGAAAGGGTGTGGCGGGAGTCTAATACGGAAACGAACGCTGAGCAATCAGGAGGGAAGGGTTTTAGGTGGAAGTCAATGGCTGAGGACCTGGTTACTATTTGATCGCGTTAGGATATTTTTCATTGTGTTGATGGCAGCGCATTCCCAGACTGAGGCGAGGAACATAAATAATGAAAGTCGAAGTAGCGTACCACCTAGCTCACGCAATATCATCCACAACATTCGGCTACAATACGCTTGAATTCTGGCCACTGGGCCGTGGCTTCGGGGGCGGAAGGTGGCGTTTCAGGGACCTAAAAGGACGTCCTCGTAGACTGTGTAAAGGACAACAAGCGCTCCAAGTTCATCGATCTCTGGAGTTTTCGCGTCAGAATAAACGGACTGGATTAATTTGATCACATCTCCAATCCGCAACCCATACGGCGTGAATAACATGAGCGTCCTGTGGATTTTATGCAAAGTAAGACTCTTTAGGGACTCAACCCAATACTTTTCTGCGAGTACGTACAGACGGGCATGTGTTAGAAATACCCCTATGAAATCTTCGTTCGCCGCATGATTAGCTCGAACGGTGCAAGCGTCCACGAAGAGCTGTCCGGAAACGGTGGGACTTATAGTCTTTCTCCTCGAAGAACTTTTGTAGTGAGGCCTTCTTCGACTTCTGGTTCGGCCCTCTCCATATATCCCACCTAGATTCATCTGGCTGTGCAGGCTGCTCGCCGGATACTGGCTCCGCAATGGTATCCGCAGGAGCTTCAGGATCAGGTACTACCTGGTTGCTCTCCACCAACTTCTTCGAGAGTACAAGATGTTGTCTCGAAATCTCCAGTATATGCGAACTGACAGAAGAGGCTGAAGGTATCTCCTCGCACATCATCTAACCTAGCGGATCTCGTCTGTGACTCGATCATGGGGCCATTGACGAAAGTGTCAAAGGTTCGGGATTGCTGTGATATGGCAGCGGAATGGACGGTGATGGGTACTTGCTCGGAGCCGATGAGGAAGGTGAAATTGGGGGAACGCAGTAGTCTAGCATTGCAGATTGGAGGTCAGCCTTTGCAAATCGGCACATCGCATCGATCAAGCTTACCGTTCAAAGGAAGCCATTATCGCCCGACGAGAATTCTGCCAGTAATTTTCCATAATCCTCTACATAAATCCAATTGATAGCATACATTCAACCCATATTCGTACTCCCACGATTGCTAAGCACGATGCCTCTCACACATAAACAAATCTGAGAACCAAAAGAGCAAGAGATGCACCAGGAAGAAAATGATCGCACCATGATCGAGACAGCTGTGCAAGCTCAAACCAGATATACGTACAACAATGCCTACCTTTACGCGATCGAATATCAATGCCAACAGCCCAAGCTGCTTGCATTTCTCGACCTGGCCAACATCGAGCCCGGCCACAATGTATTGGAGCTGGGCTGCGGGCCCGCATGGCTCGGCACCCATGCCGTCGACCAAGCTACACCTGGCCGAATGGGCAGGGTCGACTGCAGCGCTCCAATGCTACAGCAAGCACAGGCGTTCGCGGCAAGAAATGGTGTATCGAAGGAAGTAGAATTTTACCAAGGCGATATCACGGACTTGCCTGGCATTCCGGAGCTTCAGCGTACACAGTGGTTTGCAGGATTCGATAGAATCCTAGTGCACAGGGTTTTGCTAATGTTGGGCAGTTATTCTCATGTGCTGAAGCATTGGGCGAGGTATCTCGGACCAGGAGGACAAATAATAGCAGATATGTGGCACCCGTCTAAATGCGTTGGTGCATGTAGCATGGCAGTGGCGCGGGAGCCCGCGGTCAAGCGTGTCACTATCGAGAACAAGGCGGCCTGAAAGGTTTGTCGCGACCATTTCCAGGCTATAGTACAGGATGCAGGCTTCAAGATAACCGGGGAAGCCAAAAGTGTTAGGAAGAGCAGCAGGAAATGGAACCTAAGAACTACAAGGTTGATTCGAATAAACTAAGCCCCATTTGTATAAGACTGAAACCGTCCGCAAGTAAAGTTTAGGGCGGTAAACACGTCTCTGCGGCTGCTGTTCTGGCTCTCTTCCTAATACTTTGGCCATCCCCTCTCCTTCGATCTTTAATTCCTGTACGCAAATTGCTTACTTTAACCATTGTTTCCCAGTCTCGCTAGCTATTTCTAGTGCCGCTGGTCATAGCTTGTTTAGGGCCTCTATTTATGGAGTCATTAATGACTGGTTTCTATAAAAGTGCATGTGTCTTCTCCTTCGTTCTTCGTCTATGCTCTCTTTATCTTTTAAAACATGACTTACGCAGCGAAGGCGAAGACTCAACAATTTACGAGAAGAAAGTTAAATCTGCTAAAGAAAGCTGATGAGTTAGCACGATTATGCAATGCAGATCTTGCGTTGATTATCCGCAAGAATGGAAGATACTACACCTATAAATCGACAGACCACGAATCCTGGCCACCTACCATGGTAGAGATTGTATGTTTAAGTCCAGTGACTCGAGGACGAACTAATTCTTGCCTAGAAAAAGGCATATCCCCTGCCAATCAACTTTACGTCTAAGGACTTCCAAGGCGCTAACATCGAACCCACAAAGGGACCAGAGGCCAAGGACTTAGTTATAACACGTCAGGCATAGGTAGAGGAATAAATTTAGTGTCTACCTCTTACATTTATAATTTGTGTTACTTGTTGTAGATTGATGATCATAATGTATTTTCAATAGGCCATCACCTCAGCCAAGGCGGACTTGTCCCCCCTTCTTGTAGCTTATCCGGTCATTCGTGGTCCTTGTCCCAGTTACGGAATCGAAAATAGACCTAAACCGCCAAAGATTATAGGCCTCGAACTTGGGGATATTCCTGGATAAGACGAGCTTGGGAAAGGAATATGGCGCCTTGCCTGCGGTTCACCCTAGGGTAATGCTCTACCTAGGGTAGCGAGGACTAGGGGGTTAGTAGCGTAGGTGCATCTCAAGAGGCAGCGGAAACCCGCGGTTTACCCTAGGGTAACGCTCTGCCTAGGGTAGCGAGGGCCGTGGGAGAGTCTGTAGCGTAGGTGCATCTCAAGAGGCAGCGAAGACCCGCGGTTTACCCTAGGGTAACGCTCTGCCTAGGGTAGCGAGGACCG
>JAABUP010003860.1_pt1 | contig 25851 bp, 24 predicted proteins | sample 5559201 | NCBI WGS metagenome assembly JAABUP01 (sample SAMN10711887, study PRJNA513373) | rock metagenome | isolation source: Antarctica rocks | place: Antarctica
CCTGCTGGGCCGTTCGGCGCTGTCCTGCCGCTCAACGATGCCCTCGCATTCATCGCCGACGAGCCAGCATTCTGGATACGCGCCTGACCTCACAGGCCGGTGATATGGGCAAAGTCGAGTCATAACTGACAAGCTCATAAGAGAACCAAAATTAGCGGCGTCGCTAGCGGGCCGAAGCGCTTGATCGATAAGGTAGATTGCTGGATTGAGCGATACAGTTCAGCCCTGCTCGACAAATCCTTTTCATAACGTTATGATTTGACATTGTTGCACCAAGGGATTTGCACGATGCGGACGATCGTTTTCCTTGCATTCTTTGCCTACATCGTATTCGCCTCACCGCCGGCCTCGGCACAGTTCGATGATCAAAACCTCGCCGAGATAAGAAGCATGTCCTGGATGCCCGCGACAGGCCTTAGCCTTTCTCGTTCCCGATCTGCTATAACCAGCTTACCAGACTACGTTGGCGTGATTGATGCGCAAGCAGCGCGTATTAACACGATCGCGGGAAACAGTATCCAGGGCATCGAAGCTCATCTTGCGAATGAAAAAACAGGTGCAGAGGCTGTACTGAGCTATAGCCAAACAGGGTTCGTTCGCTCTGACGACTGGGATAAGATCAACCCGCAGGAATTTCTGAGCGAAATCTCTAAAAACACTGAAACTGCGAATGCGAATCGACAGTCAAAGAACATCTCTCCGCTGCACGTGGACGGATGGGTTCAAGTTCCAATGTTTAACAAGGAGACGCATACCGCTTCATGGATTCTCCTCGACCACGCAGACGATGGGACAAGGTCCTTGAATGCGGTCGCCCTAAAGTTGGGGCGCTATGGAACTGAGCAGATCACCTACATCGACGATGCACGACATGCTGATACAGCTACTCAGAACCTTCTGTTGATCGCCAACGCTCACCAGTTTCAGCCAGAAGCTCGCTATGAGCAGTATATGCCGGGTTCCGACAAGGCCGCGGAGTACGGCGTAGCTGGACTCGTGGCTGGTGTCATGGGCGTGAAGCTTGTTCAGATAGCCGCCGCGGGTGGGCTTTTGGTGGCTTTGAAGAAGTTCGGCTTCGTGCTGGCGTTTCCTGTAATCTGGCTGTGGCGAAAGCTGTTCCGGCGCAAACGGGTTTCTGCATGATGTGCTCTGTCAAGGGCGCACGCGCCGATGCCAAGGTTAAACCGCCAAAATAGCTAGGCGCGGTTGGGCCAGCAGGCATGCAAGCGCAAATCTGCTGGCTATCCTCCAAAGTAGGCAAGCAACTCTTGAAGCAAGCGACCCGTCCGCCCTTGGTTATGCCACGTTTTCGCTTAGTTGTCATATCGGCTTTTAAGAAACGCATTCGGGCCGCTAAACTGCGATGTTGGGCTGCAAGGCAGCCAGTTCTCCCGAGCACAGTGTATGCCAGCTTTCCTCTACAAAGCAGACCCCAGAAGACTGGACATGAGTGTCAGCTTAGTGTCGAAACCAGTCAAGAGCCGGCAGATATCATGCCTCAAACTACGCCCTGCTGGGAAATGCGTGCAGTCATCGCCTGCGCGGCAGCGGTGCCCATACTGAACGCAGCCTGCAGTAGATAGCCACCGGTCGGCGCCTCCCAGTCCAGCATCTCACCCACCGCGAACACGCCGGGCAGCCGGCGCAGCATGAATCCGGCATCCAACTCCGCAAGCGCCACGCCTCCTGTGGAAGAAATCGCACGCTCGACCGACCGGGCGCCAACGAGGCGGAGCGGCAGTGCCTTCACCCGTTCCGCAAGTGGGCCGGCTTCCCCAATCTCCCGCACGAGCCCGGCCGCGGCCGGAGCCAACCCACCCTTGCGCAGCGCATTCGCCAGCGACTGCCCGTGCCCACCCAAACGCTGCGCCAATGCCGCCGCATCCAGATCGGGGCGCAAATCCAGCAGCAACGTAGCGCTGCCCTCGGCGTCGATGGCGTCCCGCAGCGCCCGGGACAATGCGTAGATCGCGCCGCCCTCAATGCCATCTTCGGTCAGCATGGCCTCCCCCCGCACCGTCACGCCGCCGAACGTCGCCGCGATGCGCTTCAACGGCTCGCCCGCGAAGCGCGCCCGGAACACCGGGGACCATGCGTGCAGGAAACCGCAGTTGGCTGGGCGCAACGGGTTCACCACCACGCCACGGGCGCGCAGCAAATCCACCCAGCCGCCGTCCGAACCCAACCGCGGCCAACTCGCGCCGCCCAGCGCCAGCACTGTCGCCGCCGGGCGGACCACGACCTCCCCGGACGCCACCGCAAACCGCAACGCGCCTGCGCCGTCCCAGCCAACCCAGCGGTGCCCCATGTGGAACCGCACGCCCAGCCCGGCCAACCTCCCCAACCAGGCGCGCAGCAGCGGCGTCGCCTTGAACGAACGCGGGAACACCCGGCCGCTGCTGCCGACGAACGTCTCGTGCCCCAGCCCCGCGCACCAGGCCCGCAGCGCATCGGGCGGAAACGCCTCGATCGCCGGCGCCAGTGCGGGCCGTGCCGGGCCGTAGTGCTCCAAGAAGCGGCCCAGCGGCTCCGAGTGGGTGAGGTTCAGCCCGCCGCGCCCAGCCAACTGAAACTTGCGGCCCACGGACGGCATACGGTCATAGACCGCGACCGCCCGGCCCGCCTGCGCCAGATGCTCGGCCGCCATCAGCCCGGCCGGGCCAGCGCCGACGACGGCAACCAAGTCCATGCTCCCTGCGGTCAATCCCCGAACAGCTCCGCTGGCGACGGCGCCGCCCGCGAGTAGCCCGCCGCGCAGTAGCCGCCGCCCTGGTAGCGCTCCGCCACCGTGTTGCCGCTGGCCTTGCCCGCAAGCTGGCCCGCGAAGCCGTCCGCGCTGTCGCCCGGCGCCCACCCGACGCGCGCCCGCTGGTCGTGCCGCCACCAGGTCATGCGCGCGTTGGCCGACGCGCCCCAGACCACGGAATGCCCAACCGGCCCCGCCACGACGCACCGCTCCATCAGCCCGGCCATGTCCGCATAGGACAGCCAAGTCGCCAGCATGCGGTCGTCGCGCGGCTCCGGAAAGCTCGACCCGATTCGGATGTTCACGTTCTCCACGCCATGCTTGTCCCAGTAAAGCCGGCCCATCAGCTCGCCATAGGCCTTCGACAGGCCATAGAAGCTGTCGGGCCGGAAATCGCAATCCGCGTCCAGCACGGTGGCGCGCTCGTGGAAGCCGATGCTGTGGTTGCTGCTGGCGAACACCACGCGGGCGCGCTCCCGCCTTGCGGCTTCGTAGACATGGTAGAGGCCGCGGATGTTCGGGCCGACCACCTCCTCGAACGGCCGGTCAGTCGAGACGCCGCCCAAGTGCAGGACGGTGCCGCAGCCTTCAGCCAGGCGCAGCAGCGCGACTCCGTCCTCAAGGTCCGCTGCGGTGAATTCGGCGCCGGGCGGCACAGCGTCCGGGAACGGCGCAATGTCCGTCAGCCGAAGCTTCCAGCCCAAGCCGGCAAGGTGCTTGGCCAAGACGCGGCCGAGCGCGCCGCTCGCGCCGGTCAGCAGAACGGGCCGGCCCGGCTTGCCAATCATCGTGTCGGTCATTTCGAGCCTTCTCCGAGTGCTTGCGCGGGCACTGTTCCGCCGGCTTGCCCTTGGGTCAACCTGGGATCAGGGTTGCGCCATGCAGACCCTGACCCAAGCCGCCGCCGCCCTGGCCTCCGGACGCACGACAGCGCGTGCGCTCACGGAGGCGTGCCTCGAACGCATCGCCGACCCGGCTGGCGAGGGCGCACGCGCCTTCGTCGCCGTCTACGCCGCACAGGCGCGGGCCAGCGCCGACGCGATGGACGCCCTGCGCCGGGTCGGCCGTGCGCCCGGTCCCTACGCCGGCATCCCGGTCAGCCTGAAGGACCTGTTCGACGTGGCCGGGGAGGCGACCGCCGCCGGCAGCGCAATCCTGGCCACGGCCCAGCCCGCCAGCGCCCATGCCGCCGTCGTGTCGCGCGTGCTGGCGCAGGGCTTCGTGCCGGTGGGCCGCACCAACATGACGGAGTTCGCCTTCTCCGGCCTAGGCCTCAACCCGCACCACGGCACCCCGCGCAGCCCCTGGAAGCGCGACCGCGACGGCGTGGGCGGCCATATCCCCGGCGGCAGCAGCTCCGGCGCCGCCGTGTCCGTCGCGGACGGCATGGCGCTGGCGGCGCTGGGCACCGACACCGGCGGGTCCTGCCGCATCCCGGCCGCGTTCTGCGGCGTGGTGGGCTACAAGCCGACAGCGCGGCGCGTGCCGCTCGCCGGGGTGCTGCCGCTGGCGCCCTCGCTCGACAGCGTCGGCCCGCTGGCGCCCAGCGTGCAGTGCTGCGCCATTGTCGACGCCGTGCTGGCGGGGCAGGCGCCGCGGGTGGTCGAGCCGATGCCGTTGCGCGGCCTCCGCCTGGCGGTGCCGGGCAACATGGTGATGGACGACGTCGACGCCGTGGTGGCCGGGACCTTCGGCCGCGTGCTCAACCGCCTGGCGGGGCTCGGCGTGCGCGTCACCCACCTGCCCTTGCCGCAGTTCGACCGGATCGCGGCGGCAAACGCCCAGGGCGGCCTCGCGCCGGTGGAAGCCTACACTTGGCACCGCAAGCTGCTGGCCGAGCAGGCGGACGGCTACGACCCTCGGGTCCGCAGCCGCATCGAGCGCGGCGCTGCGATGACTGGGGCCGAGCTGATCGCGTTGCAGGCCGCCCGCGTCGACATCCGCGCCAGCATGGACGCTGCGACCGCCCCCTACGACGCGGTGGCCTTGCCGACCTCCCCCATCGTGCCGCCCCGCCTCGACGCTTTCGACGACGACGCCGACTATGCCCGCGTCAACAGCCTCGTCCTCCGCAACCCCTCGCTCGCCAACTTCCTGGACCGTTGCAGCATCAGCCTTCCCGCGCACCAGCCCGGCGAGGCGCCGGTCGGCTTCATGCTGATGGGGGAGACCGGGGCCGACGACCGCCTGTTTGCCATCGCCGCCGCGATCGAGGCCATCATCAAGGAATAGGGTCCATGCGCCGCATCCTGCCGCGAACCGTCGTGCTGTTGTTGCTGATCGCGGCTGTGCCGGCCCAGGCGCAGACGGTGCTGGACACCATCCTGGCCCGCGGCACCCTCCGGATCGGCCTGACTGGGGACTACCGGCCCTTTTCAGTCAAGGATGGCGCCGGCAAGTTCGAGGGCTTCGACGTCGACATGGCGGAAAGCCTGGCCAAAGGTCTTGGCGTGAGGCTTGAGATCGTGCCGACCGCCTGGGCCACGTTGATGCCCGACCTGCAAGCGCAGAGGTACGACATCGGCATGGGCGGCATTTCAGTGACGTTGGACCGGGCAAAAACCGCCTACTTCTCCGCGCCGGTACTGCGCACCGGCAAGGCGCCGATCACGCGCTGCGCCGACCAAGCCCGATTCACCTCGCTTGCGGAGATCGACAAGCCGGGGGACCGCGTGATCACCAACCCCGGCGGCACCAACGAGCGCTTCGTCCGCGCCAACGTGAAGCAAGCAGAGATCGTCGTGTTTCCCAACAACGCCGCCATCTTCGACGAGTTGGTGACCAACCATGCGGACGTTATGATAACCGATGCGGTCGAGGCCCGATTGCAGCAGCACCTGCACCCAGGACTATGCGCCGTGAACCCGGACCAGCCGTTCGACTTCTCCGAACTCGCCTATCTGCTGCCGCGCGACCCGGCGCTGAAAGCCTGGGTGGACCAATGGCTCCACATCCAATCCGAGACCGGCGAACAGCAGCGGCTGCTGGCGAAGTGGCTGAACTGAACCCCCATGCCCGGCAACCCGCCGGGCATGGGGCCCAACTCTAGGCGAAGCTGACCTTCTCGTTGTCACCGGGGTTCGGCGGCGTGCCAGTAACAACAGCCTTTACGTAGCCGTAGGCATGAACCATTTTGCTGTTGGGAGCGTCCCAGTACTCGGCCATGGTGATATCCACCTTCAATAGCGCGATATCCGGATCGTCCTTGCCTTTCGGGAACCAGGTCCGCATCGACTCGCCCCAGTGCGCCTCGATCGCGGACTTGTCGCGCACCAGCCGGGCCTTGCCGGACAGGCTTACGTAGTCCTGCTTACTCGGGTCGGCGTAGGTCACGCCGACGTGCTGGTCGTGCTGCACCTCGTCCACCTTATGGCTGCTGGCGCGGGTGAAGAACCATAGGGTGCCGTCGAACTCGCTCTGCGCTGCGACCATGGGCCGGGCGCGCAGGTTGTCGCCGTCCTCGGTGGTCATCATGGCGAAGCTGATGCTTTTCATCATCGACCACATCTTCTGCGTGGCTTCGGCGTGGCTCGTCTCGGTCATCGGTGTCCCCCGTTGTTGGATCAACGGCATCAACCGATCAGGGCGGGGTCGGGTTGCACGGCAACTGCACGCCACAAGGCTGTCAGGGTGGCCCGACCGTGAAAGCGCGGGTGACGGAGTGCCCGGCCAAACTGTCAGTGACCCGGATCGACCACTGGCCAGCCACCGCGGACGGCGGCAGCGAAACCGTCCAGCCGGTCCCGCCCGCTTCGACTCGCAGCACGTCCGAAAGCCTCCGGTCCAGGGCGCCAGCCGGGTCCAGCAGCTCGACCCGCATGGCATGGACGGCGGCGGGCGTCGGGCCGTCCAGGCCCACGCGCCAGGTCAGCCGTGCGCCGGGCTGGGCGTGGTCCGAGCCGAACAGCGTCGGCGCGGGTAGCGGCGAGGCCGACACGGCCAGGATCGTGGGTTCAATGGGGTCGAGCCCGATCTCCAGTTCATCAGACCGCCGCGGCGGCCCTGGGCGGCGCATGTCGTAAACCAAGCCGGGCGACGCAAGCTGCACGCCCAGCGCGCCCGGCGCACCCCATGGCGCCACAGCCTGCAACGCGATGATCATGACGCCGCCATTCCGGAAGATGTGCGCGTCCATGTTGCTGGCGCGCAGGCCGTCAGGACCCGTCAGCGCCACGGGCGGCACGACCCCGGCCTTGGCCAGCAGGTCGGCCAACGCCGTCAGTCCAGCGGCGCTCGACGGCTCGGCATCCGGACGGACAACCTGCGGCATCAGCGCCACCCCAGCCAATGGCGAGCCGGTTCGCCGACGGCTGTGCTGGTCGAACACGCCCGGCTCGGTGTCGGCCAGCACGGTGCCGCCGCGGGCAGCGAATCGCCTGATCTCGTCGACCTCGGCATCCGAGAGCGCGACCGCGTGCGGCAGCATCAGCACTCGCAGCGCCGTATCCTGCAACGCGCCCCCCTCGACCAACCCGGACGACAGCCAGCGCGGCGGCACACCGAGCTCGCCCAGGCGTCCCGCCATCTGCCGCCGGGCAGCGCGCCAGGCGTTGTCGTCCAGCTCGCGCTCGGCGTCCCGGTCGGACCAGCCGGCGCCGCGCGGACGCTGGTCGAGCATCCAGCGCGTGCGGAAGCTCGCCTGCGAATACAGGACCGCGACGGTGCCTGGCGCGGGCTGGCTGGCGATGATGGCGGGGGCGACCACGCGCAGGCTCGCCGCGAGCGCCGCCAGCGCCCGCCCGCGCGGACCCGGCTCGCCGGCCGGCGTCACGGTGTCGTCCTGCTCGTCCCACACGATCATGCCGCGCCCGCCGCGAAGCAGGTCCCGCCAGGCGGCGTGGGTCGCGCGCGGCCCGGTCTCGAATACCGTGCGCAGCGGGATCAGCGCGGGGTTCAGGCCGTGCGCAAGCTCCAGCGAGTTGCCGCTGTCGTAAATCTCCATGACGTCTACGGCGCCGGCCAAGCGGCCATAGTCGTAGCCGCCCCAACCCGGCACCTGCGCGCCCTCGATCGCGGCCAGCGCGGCCGGGTCGGCGCGATGCACCGCGTCGGCCCCGGCGCGAACGGCGCTGGCGAAGGCCACGTCCATCCATGCCTTAAAATCCGCCCAGGCCGAGAAGTTGTCGTCGGTGCGCCGCATGGCGTCGTCCGTGAGCTCCGGCACGACCTCGTCCCACGCGCCGAATTGGCTGCCCCATTGCCGGTTCAGCGCGTCGAGGTCGGCGTACTGGGTGCGCAGCCAGGCCCGCATCGCCGCGAGCGAGGCCGGCGCCGTGTCGAAGTCCCAGTTGGCGGAGAGGTCGCCGATCCCGGTTTCATCGCCAAGGTTGTAGAACAGCGGATGGTCGGGCGTCTGGCTGCGGACCACGCCGTCGAGCCGCGCCGCAACGGCGGCGAGCCAAGCCGGGTCCGAAAGGCCAGGCTCGCGCACGAACACGCCGCGGTCGCCGGGCGCCCGCTGACGCTGCGCCCGGGCCGCGTCGAACAGCCAGGACACCGACTTGCCCGGCGTGGCGCGGTGATACGGCGCATAAAAATCGGTCGCGATGTTCTCGACGAACCAGGGCAGCCCCGCCCAGCGCCGCGCCGCGGCGTCCGCCGGATCGATCTGCCCGCCGGTGCCGCGCAGCTTGACGCCGGTGAAGCCCATGCGGGCCAGCCCGGCCATGCCGCCCGCATCGTGGTCCTGCCACATGATGAGCTGGTAGTCGTCCCAGCGGCTCGGCTCGGCTGCCGCCGCCGGGGCTGCACCGGCGGCCAGGCAGAGCGCCAAGGCCGCCATGCGAGGGGTCATTGCCCGACGAGCTGCCGCTTCACCGTACCCAGCAGGCCATGGACGCCGTTCTTCGCCTCCTGCAGCAGGGCGTTGCTTCGGTGCCGCCAGACGCCATCGGACGCCACCTCGCGGTCGGAGGCGGCGACCACATTGTCCTCCAGCGCCGGGGCACCCGTGGTCCAGTCCAGCAGCAAAGTGGCCGGCCGGCCCGTCTCGTTCAGCAGGCGGTTCCGCCGCATGACGACGCTGGTGCTCCCGTTCGCCAGCACCGCCGCCTGCCGCGCCTCGTTGCCCGGCGGGAGTTCCAGCACATTGTCCTCCAGCAGCAGGCTGCCGCCCGCGGCCGAGACGGCGAGCCTGGACGTGGCGATCTGGTTGCCGCGCAGTTCGGTCTCCAGCGCCGCCGAGCCGACCCCGCTGCCTTTCACCCCGGTGAACACCGACCGCTCGACATGGAGCAGCGCCACCTCGCCCACCGACAACGCCGCCGACGGTCGGTCGCCCGCGACGCCCCCGCCCTCGAACCGGCACTCCACCACCCGGATCGACCCCGGCCCGCCGATGCCGGAGAGCACGCCGACCTCGTTGTTCACGAACTGCACGCGCTCCAGCAGCAGCGACTGCCCCTCAAGCCGGATGCCGGCGCCGTTGCCGTCCGGCACCCGCGCACGCGCCAGGGTCAGGTCGCGGACAGTGGCGTCGTTGCCGCGGATGACCAGGATCGCCTTTGCCCCGCAGGTGGTGTCGGACAACACGACGCCGGGCGCACGGCCGGCGACGGTGACGGCGTCCGCGACCCAGGTGGCGCAGTCGTAGTAGGTGCCGGGCTCGATGAGCACGACATCACCCGCCTCGGCCTCGGCGATGGCTTGGGACGGCCGTTCGAACTCCTGGCCCGGCCCTGCCCCTAGGGTCCGCGCATCCGCCGGCGCCACGGCCAGGAATGGGACGGCCAGGAGTGCGGGGATCAGAAGTGCGGAGGCCGGCAGCGCCGCGCGCATCGGCGTCACCGTGCCGCAGTCACCGCGCCGTCCCCTCGCAGCGGCTTGACCCAGCCCGTGAGGTGGTTCCCGCGCAGCACGGCCTCCGTCGCAGTGAAGTTGGACACGAACATCGTGTCGTAGCTGCCGTCGTTGTTGAACGCGTTGTTCTCGATCAGGATTTCCCGTGTCGGCTGCGTCACGCCCTCGGCGCCGATCTCGATGGCGGTGCTGCGGTTCTCCGCCATCGGTCCTTTTTCCATGGTGTTGTCCCGGATCACTACCGAGCCGCCGTTGGGGATGTCGACCAAATAGCTCGCCGTGCCCTCGGGGCCGTCGATAATCGTGTTGCCGATGATCTCGGTCCGCTCGGCGCGGGACTTGATGTGGTGGCCCTGGTGCGTGTCGCTGAACTGCGACCGCTCGACCTGCAGCAGCTTCGAGTTGCCCACGTAGATGCCATGGGAACAGGCCTTTTCGCAGGTCCCGTCATGCTCGAACACGCTGTCGCGCACGATAATGGTCGAGCCCTCAAAACCCGTCAGGATGCCGTTCTGGTCATTGATGAACCGGACGCCCTCGACCACCAACTTCTCGCCCTCGCCGCGGATGCCGGCGCCGTTGGCGTCCGGCACGCGGGCGCGCGTCAGGGTTAGGTTGCGAATCGTGACATCCGCGCCGGTGGTGATGAACAGCGCCTTGCCGTTGCAGGCCTTGTCGGTGATGACGACCTTGTCGGCGTCTCCCACTCCCTCGACCACCAGCTTGTTCGCCTGCCACACGGCGCAGTCGAAGTATTCGCCGGGAAAGATTTTGACCACGTCGCCATCACGGGCGGCGGCGGCGGCGAGCGACGGCAGCTTGTAGGCTTTGCCCTCGCCGACTTCGAGCGTCCGTGCGCGGGCGCCCGAAGCGGAGGCGGTCAGGGCGGCAAGGGCAGCTAGCCCCATCAGGGCAGTCAGGCGCGTGCGTGTTGCGGGCATCGTCGTGCTCCTCGGGTATGTCCATATCTTATCGGAACATTTGCGGTGCCACAACGATTTATGACCTGGGATTTATGAGCTGGTGCGTGCGCTCCGGGCCAGGACGCAACCGTCGATCCGCCACTGCCCGGCCGCATCCCGCTGCATCGAGTATAATGCCAGCTCCGCCTCGCCACTGGGGCCGACGAGTTCAACCTGCTGCACGACTGTATCGTCACCGACCAGCAGTTCAGCGAAGTCCACCGAGCGCGGCCGATGCACGGCGGGATAGGCGCGGCGCACCATGTCAAGGAAACGGCGAGGGTCGCCGAACTGCTGCTGGATGTGCGGGGACGCGAGGGCGTAGGCGGCATCCCCGTCGTCGCGCTTGAAGGCGTCGATCTGCCGGGTGATCACGTTGCGTATGGCCGCTTCATCGTCGGCGGTCACGGCGGACTGCGCCCACGCAGGCCCGGCCAGCAACAGAAGCAGCAGGACCAGGCCACGGCGCACCGGGTTAGTCCATGTCGGCGCTGCTGGGCGCCAACTGCAACCCGGTCAGTGCGTGGTGCGGGCGCTCAGCGACCAGCGGCCCGGCCATTGCCCGGCTGTAGGCACGCATGATGGAGGCTGGCGCCATCTCCTCAGGCGTCAAGAACAAGCCCAGCCGCCGCGCTAGGCTGCCGAGCGTCGTCCGGCTGGACAGGATCGCCGCGGGCAGCGCCAGTGTCAGCCCGAACAGCAGCGGCGCGCACCACGCCAACAGCGCCGGGCTGGCCTGCAACAGGATGAGGAACCAACCGGCTCCCACGAGCAGCGTACTGCGCAGGCGCAGCCAGCCCTCCGCCCAGGACACGCCGCGGTCGTCGCGCGGCTGCGCATCCCACCGCACGGCCTGCCCAAGCAGCAGCGCCGCAACATACTGGGTGTAGAACACGATCAGCAGGGCCGAGATCGCCAACGCCGCCAACTGCTCCAGCGCAGCGCTGGCGACCAGGCGGAGACGCCCGCCGAAGGACCGCGCCACCCGCGGGTCGAGCAGCGCCGCCCCCAGGCTCAACAGCTTGCCGGCATAGAGCAGCACCAGCACCAGCACGGCAAGCGCCGCATGGGCCGCGCCGCCGCCCAGCAGCACCGCAGGGACGAAGCCGCCGCCGAGCGCCGCATCGAGCGTCGCAAGCCCGAGGAACAGCACCGCCAACGGGCCGGACACGTAGTGCAGCACGCCGTATCCGAGATGGAAGCGGCCGACCGGCCGCAGCCCAGGATAGCGCAGCAGGCCCGAATGCTGCAGGTTGCCCTGGCACCAGCGGCGCTCGCGGCTGGCGAAGTCGACCAGGTTGGCCGGGAGCGCCTCGAAGCTTTCCATGACCTGGGGCAGCACCCAAACATCCCATCCGGCCGCGCGCATCAGGCTGGCCTCGACCACGTCGTGGCACAGGATCTCGCCTCCGAACGGCTCCGGCCCCGGCAGCACCGGGAGGCGGCAATGCGCGACGAAGGGTGCGATGCGCACGATGGCGTTGTGGCCCCAGTAGTTGCCGTCGCCCTGTTGCCAGAACGTCAGGCCCTCGACCAGCATCGGGGTGTAGAGCCGGGCGGAGAACTGCTGCACACGGGCGAACAGCGTTCCCCGGCCCACGGGATAGGGCACGGTCTGCACCATGCCGGCCCCAGGGTTCGCGTCCATCAGGCCAATCAGCGTCGCGACCGCGCTGGCGCCCATCAGACTGTCGGCGTCGAGCACGATCATGTAGTCGTAGCTGCCGCCCCAGGTGGTGCAGAACTCGGCCAGGTTGCCGACCTTGCGCCCGGCGTTGCTGGCGCGGCGGCGGTAGTGCAGCGCGCAGCCCGTGGCGGACCGGGCACGCAGCGCCGCGAAGGCCCGCGCCTCCTCCGCCGCGATGGCCGGGTCCTGCGTGTCGGACAGCACGAAAAAGTCGATGTTGCGCAGCTTCGCGTCGTTCACCGCGCGGGCCATCACCTCGACGGCGGCGAACACCGCGCGCGGGTCCTCCTGGTGGATCGGCATCACCATCGCCGTGCGGCTCCGCCCGGACGGCGACGCCGAGACCTGCACCGTGCGGCCGGACAGGCGGGCCAGGCAGCCCAGCAGCGTCGGCCATCCCGTGAGAGCCATATACAGGACGTTGACCGCCAGCAACGCGAGCAACGGCCAGCGCAGCGGGTCGGCGATGCCGGCGGTCAAGTATATGGCGAGCCCGGCCGCCAGCGCCGTGGCGCCAAGGATCGGAACGACGAACGCCGCCCGGCGCAGCCATGACGCTGCCGCGGGGCGCAGCAAGCTCACCTGGCACAGGCTCGCAGCCGCCTGGTCGAGCCGAATGGAGTCACGGAGCGGTTGCATCTTCATTGCGGTTGCAGCCTGTACCTTAAGAGAGGGTGAGACGGCAATGATCTAACCGCTACAATATGGCCGTCTGGTGGCTGCCAGGGAGCAGATCCATGGCAGCGTCCGGAGCCGCCAAGAAACGCTCGGCCGGACGGCCCTGGCCCTCGCGCATGGCGAACTCCCGCAGCGCCGCCGCGAGCGGAGCGGGGCCGCCGAACTGGAAGCCAATCTGGCTGGCATAGGCGCATGAGGCAGCGGTCTTGCGCTCCAGCCCGTCCGCGATCCCAAGTACGCACTCCTGCATGGCGGACCCGTCCACGTGCGGGACCGCGCCGGGGTTGCGGATCGCATACGGCGCGTCCCGGTAGAACGCCAGGCGCGGCGGAGCGGCCCGCAGCACCGCGCGGATCATTTGGCGGTGGTCCACATGGTTGCCCAGACCCTGCGGCGCCAGCACCAGGTCCGGCCGGGCCTCGTCGGCCAACGCCGAAATCTTTGCGGCCAGCGGACGCCATGCCTCGTCCCCGTCCAAGATCGCGCCGAACAGCTCGGACGCCGCGCCATAGCCGCGGTGCGGCGCTTCGGGCAGGCCGAGCCACCGCAGGTCGGATACTCCGAGGATGCGCGCCGCCGCCCGGTCCTCCTCGCGCCGCAGCGCCATGTAGTCGACATCCGGCCCCAGCCCCTTGTCGGTCTGGCAGGCCAGGGCGAACCCCGTGGCCGGCAGCACGGTCGCGGTGAACGCCGTCGCCAGCACGGTGCGCCACCCCGCGTCGCCCAACTGCGCCAGCAGCCCGCCGCATGAGAACGCGGCATCGTCCAAATGCGGGGACAGGAACAGCGCAGTCGGCATCTATAGCAGATGGGGTTCGGCGCGGAACCGGCAGGGAGTGACGGGCAGGTCCGGCGACCAGGCGAGGTCGGGCGCCTGCCCGGCCACCGCGGCGTAGACGTCCATGATCTGGTGGCCGACCCTGGACCACGAGTAGACCGCCCGGCACTCCTCCAGCGCCGCGTCCGCGAGCTGGCGGCGCAGCGCGGCGTCCCGCAGGACCCGCCGCAACGCTTCCGCCAGGCCGTTCCGGTCGCCGGGTTCGGTCAGCAGGCCGTTCTCGCCGTCGCGGATGCAGTCCACCACGCCGACCGACCGGCAGGACACGACGGCGAGCCGGCTGGCCATGGCTTCGAGGATGGTGTTGCTGAACCCCTCGGCATAGGTCGGCGACACGAAGACCTCCGCCCGGCGGTAGACCGCGGGCACATCGGCATACTCGACGTATCCCGTCATCTCCACGCAGGATTTCAGGCCCAGGAGGGGGATGGACGCCGCCGTCTCGTCGTAGGTCGGGCCGATGCCGGAGATCAGCAGGCGGAACCGGTCGCCGGTCGCCCGCAACTGGCGCGCGGCGTCCAACAGGTCCAGCACGCCTTTCCGCGCGTCGACGCGGCCGTGGTAGAGCATCACCGGCGCATCGGGTTCGGCCCGGCCTGAGCCGGGGGGGGCCGGGTCCGGATGGAACCGCTCGACGTCGACGGCGCCGGGCACGATAGTGAACCGGGCGCGGTCGGTGCCGAGGCGCTGCACGACCTCTTGGGCGAACGACTCGCAGCCGATCAGCACGGCGTTCGCGTGGTCCAGCACCCGCGTCATCGCCAGTCGGTGCGTTTCACAGCAGCTTCCGACCCAATGGCCGTCGCCGCCCTGGATCGAGACGACATTCGGCACGCCAAGGAGCCGCGACGCCTCCAGCGCCGCCCAGCCGCAGGGGTAGCCGTATTGCGCATGCAGCACGTCGAAGGGCCGGCGCGCGTGCTCGGCTGCGACGGCAGCGACCATGTTCGCCACGTCGCGCTCGAAGTCGCCGTGGTCCTGCTCGCCGACCTGCTCCAGCCCGACCACGCGGACGCCGGGCACTTCGGGCGGCGGGCCGCCGCCGTACACCCGGCGGCCGGACTCGTCTCCGCGGTACTGGCTGACCATCGTCACATCGTGCCCGGCCGCGACCAGCTCGCGCAGGAGGTTCAGCGCATAGACGCTCATGCCCGAGATCGCCGGGAAGAAGCGCCGGCTGATGAAGCAGATCCTCAAAGCGCGGCCTTGAGATAGGCGAGCGACGCGGGAATCATCGCGTCCGCGCGGTGGCTCTCGCGCGACATCTCGACGCAGACCAGCTTGTCAAAGCGGGCCGCCTCCAGGGCGCGCAACACGCCGGGCACGTCCATGTCGCCCTCGCCGAACGGCAGGTGGACGTGGACGCCGCGCTTCATGTCCTCGATGGAGACGGTGCCGAGATGCGGCGCGAACTCAGCCACCGCGGCGGCCGGGTCGCGCTCGCCGGTGACGATGCAGTGCCCAGTGTCGAGCGCCAGCCGCAGCCCAGGGATCGCCAGCGCCGCCCAGTCGTCGACGGTTTCGACCAGCATACCAGGTTCGGGTTCCAACGCCGCCGTGGTGCCCAGCGCCTCGGCCCGGCGCGCCACCTGCTCGGCGCCATCGCGAAGCCAAGCCTGCGCATCGCCGGGCGAGACGCCAGGTTTTGGCACGCCGGCCCAGAACGACATGGCGTCCGCCCCAGTCTCGGCCGCAACTTCGAGCGCACGGGACAAGAATTCGATCCGCCGCGTCCGGCCGGCCGGATCGGCGGTCAGCAACGTCGGCTCGTGCTTGGCGCGCGGGTCGAGCAGGAAGCGCGCCCCGGTCTCGATGACGCAGCCGAGACCCAATTGCCGCAGCCGGGCCGCGACACGCCGGCGCTCACCGGGAAAGCCGTCGGCGAAGGGGTCCAGATGGTGGACGTCGAGCGTCAGCGCCACGCCGTCATAGCCGGCGTCGGCGATCAGCGCCAAAGCATCGTCCAACCGGTGGTTGGCAGCGCCGTTGGTGTTGTAGGCGAAGCGCAGCGTCACGGCCGTTCCATCGCGATGGGTGCGCTGTGCACCTCGGGTTCCCGGTACAGGGGATACAGCCCGCCGACGATGCGGTCCACCGCCGCGATGTCCAGCCAAGCCGGGCCGCCCAGGCGCTCTGCCGCGCCAGCCGGCAGCCGAACCGGAGCAGCGCCTGGCGGCGGCTCGCCCAGGCCGGCCAACGAACTCCCGCGTTCCAGCAACTTCCGCACGCCGCGCTCGCCGATGCGGTGGTAGCTCATGGTCTCGACCTCCAGCCCCGGCACCACCGCTTTGACGACGTGGACGCCAGGCGCGTGCGGCGGCGAGTAGTCGAAGTAGAGGATTTCCATGCCGGCCTGCCCGAAGCGGCGGGCCAGCTCCTCGACGAGGCCGGTGCCGGAGAGCGGCCCGTCCCAGGTCGGCAGCGCGTCGAAGCGCTGCACGCCGTTGCGGGACAGCACGCTGCCGGCGAGCCTGCCCTTCAGCGTGGGCTGGTCAAGGCGGAGCCACTCTACCATGGCGCGCAGGCTGCGGCCCTCCTCGCCGCCCAGCGTGTGGTAGGCGCGGAAGCGGTCCAGGTAGCCCGGCGGCGCCACGCCCGCGATATCGGCCAGCGGCGCGTGGCTGAACACCTTGCGCATCCGGGCGGCGGCGAACTCGAACACCGCCTTGCGCAAGGCGTGCTCCCGGTCGAGCGACGCCGCCTCGCCGCACGCCGTCACCATGATGGGATAGCGCGCCGCGGTGCCGTCCCGTTCGGCGCCGACGCAGTAAACGTTGGCGGTGCCGAACTCGGTCGTGGCGAACTTCGGCACGACGTCGATGCCAAGGCCGCGCAGCCTATCCAGCAACGCCCGCGTGCGGGGGTCGGCGGGCCCGTCGCCCAGGTCGAGCGCGATGCCGCGGTCCATGGCGCGGAAACCGAGGCCGTTGCCGTCCCGTTGCAACAGCTCGCACAGCCCATGCCCGATCGCGAAGTCGAGCGTCGGCCCGGCGCCAAGGCCGTTGGTGATCGGCGTCGTGAACGGCTCGTAGCCCGGCGACAGGTCGCCCACCGAGCACGCCGCGATGTCGATGGGCAGCCACACCGTCTCGCCGCCGGGCCAGCGCCGCGCCGGCACCCACTCCAGCGTGGTGCCGCCGTCGATCGGGCTACCGGCGGGCAGGCACAGGGTCAGCGGGTCGGCGACATGGCGCGTCCCGACTTCGGCCCGCAGCGCGTCGTAGCTGGCGGTGCGGCGCTCCATCCGGTGGATTTCGGTCGCGGAGTGGACGGCCTCCGCCAGTTCGCCCGTCGTGCCGATGATGGCGCTGTCGTCGTCCACGCCGTAGCCGACGCCGTGCGGCGCGACCCCGTGCCAGCGCGTGCCGTCCCCGTTCAAGAAGATAGCGTTCCAGCAAGATACGCCGGTGCGGTCGAGCGCCGACAATGAGAACAGCTCGACCCGGCCCTCCGGCATGGAGGCGACATAGGCGGCTGCCGCGTCGGGCAGGGTGGAGGGTAAAAAGTGCTTTGTCATCGCTCGATCTAAATAAGGCTCGCGAAAGGCGGCCCCCCGCAGCGGCCATAGTTGGCGCAAGGACAGAGCCTATGCAGCATCGCGCACCACCGGCGGCTTGGCCATCGCCTGCGCCCGCAGCACCAGCGACATGATATCCAAATCATGCGCAGCGGGGAACGGGAAGGCGCGCACCCCCAGGACAGCGTCAGCGAACGCCTCCACCTGGTTGAGGAACGGGGAGCGGTCCGCGTCGGGCACCGGAACAGGCTGGGCCACGCCGGTTGCGGCGTCGATCCATTCGAGCGTGCCGCCGGCGGTCTGTCCCATGGTGTCCGTCGCGACAGCCTGCCCAGCGGTGCCGACAACCTCCAACCGGCGCCGCGGCAGGGTTTCCGGGCAGTTGTACGCCACGTGCATCTGCACCATGACCCCAGACCGCGACCGCGCCATCAGCAGCGCGCCGTCCTCGACGGTGTAGCGGTGGACGCGCGCCTGGCCGATGGCGGCAACCTCCACCAGCGGCTCGCCCAGCAGGAAACAGGACAAGTCGAGCCCGTGCGGCGCCAGGTCCATCAGGGCGCCGCCGCCGGCGCGGGCCGGGTCGATGCGCCAGTTGTCCCCTACCCCGCCCGCGGCCCAATCGGCCGGCAGCCAGCAGGCGTAGACGATGCGTATGGCGGTCACGGTGCCGAGCCGGCCATCGGCGATCAATGTGGCCAAGGCACGGTGCGCGGCGTGGTGGCGCTGGTCGAACGCGGTGGCATACAGCACGCCGGCGCGGTTGCAGGCCGCGACCATGGCCTCTGCGTCAGGCATGGTGGTCGCCATCGGCTTCTCGCACAGCACTGGCAGCCCGGCGCCGGCCGCAGCCTCGACCAAGGCGCGGTGGGCATGGTTGGGCGCCGCGACGTAGACGGCGCCCAGGCCGGGGGTCGCGAGAAAGGCATCGAGGCTGGCATGGGCCGGAGCGCCGAACAACTTGGCGGCTTGTTGCAGCGACGCCGGCGCCGGGTCGAACAATGCGGCCAAGTGCCCGTTGCGGGACACCTGGATTGCGGGGCCGACATAGTCGCGCGCCACCCAGCCGCAGCCGGCGATGCCCCAGTTCACCCCCTCGCTCACCCCCCGCCTACCATCGGCTCACCATCCTTGAGGCAGGTCCAGCAGGACGCGGCGGCGGGCAAGTTGGTCGGTTGCCGGGTCGGCTCCGGCTACGGCGTGTTCGGGCGCGTCCGCCTGCATCGGGTAGGTCGCGAGCGGGCCGTACTCGCGTTCGTAGCGCTCAGACGGCCAGCGGATCGTTGGCCCGGCGTAGAGCGGGTTGCGCCGCAGCGTGACCCCAACGGGCGGCATCGCCAAACCGCCCGACACCGGGCGCGGCCCAGCGGCGCCGGTCGCCAACGCCACAGCCGGCGCGTCAGCGACCGTTGCCGCGGTTCCAGGCACGGGCACACGCGCCTCCACGAGCGCCTGGGTCAGCTCGCGGTCGTCATACAGCAGTGGCGTGCCGAACAGCGCGGCGTAAGCCGCCGGCTCCAGCGGCTCGCCAGCCGAGAGGTTGTCCACCAGGGCATTGTGCGCATGCCCGACCAGCACACGGCCCCCCGCGCCGGCGACGCGCAGCATCTCGGCTGCCACGTGCGGCTTTTCCGGCAGGAAATAGAAGGCATCATGGCAGAACACGAGGCCAGCGAACCCCGAGGCAAGCGGCCATGGCGCCGCCGCGTCGAAACACACCAGCCGCGCTCCGGGCGCGAGGTAGCGCCGGGCCAGCCATAGCTTGGCGAACACGATATCGGCCCCGGCGACCGCGGGCGCCACGCGCGCGAACTCCCGTAGGTAGTGCCCGGCGCCGCAGGCCAACTCGAATACGCAGGCCGGAGCGTTCCAATGCGCCTCCGCCAGGGCCAGGCCAGACAGGAACGTAGGATCGGACCAGCGATGGGCGAAATAGGTGCCAACGGCGCCGAACGCCAAGCGGTCCATCGCGGCGCGGAACGTCAGCGCGTCGGCCTCGCGGACCAGGGCGCCACGGTCCGCCTCCGAGGGGGGCGGGGTGCGCGCCCAGTTGTCCTGGTCGCCCAGCAGCAGCACCAGCGCGTGCTGCGCGTCCCCAGCGTCGAGCGCCGCAAGCGCCATGTCCGCCAGCATCCGTCGGTCTGCCCGCAAGAACGGGATATCGGCGACAACTGGCCAGCGCTCCAACCCAACGGCGAGGGAGTGTGGCGTATCGGCGCGCAATGCCTGGCCAGACACCGGGCTGGACAGCGCGCCATCGGGCCACTGGGTCACGGCAGGTTGGCGTCCTGCAGCACCGCACGGTGGAAGCTCTGCGTCGGGCCGGCGTGGACCAGGTCCATGTCGTCCAGCGCCTGATCGATGGTGAAGCGGGCCACCTGGTTATAGTGCCGCATTTGCAGCACGCGGTCGATCACGTCGGCTGCATGGAACGCTTGGCCGCCGGCGGTCGAGGCGTCCGGGATCGTCGCTAGCGCCGCTGCCGTGGCAGCGGACAACGGCCCTGGCAACGTCGCGAGTTCGCGGGCGAACAGCGTTTGCATGATCGGGCCGAGATGCGGGCCGAGCAGCATCTCCCCTGCGAAACCGCTATCGGGCAAGTGGGCGTTGTGCAGGTGATGCGCCATGCCGGCCAGAAATGCCGTCGCCGGATCGGCACCGTAGCGTGGTGCCAGCACGGCCGCGAGCACTGCCACAACCAAGCAGTGGTCGCCATGGCCCTCCGGCGGCTCCAAGATGATGCGCGGCTTGCCGGGGCAGGTCGCGCCGGCGCGCGGCTGGCGGATCAATGCCTCCGCGAACTCCGGGGCCGGCCCCGGTCGGAATGCATGCTCCAAATGGTCGCGGAGCTGCGTGGCAAGTGCCGGGTCCACCGGGCCGGCAACCTCGTCGAACGACCGCACCAGGATTGCGGTCGCCTCTGCGTTCGTCAGCCCCGCCATCAACAGCACGCCACGGTCGATGCCGCCCAGCCGTGCCGCGGCCATGGCGCTGGCCGTCGTGAGCAGCGCGACCTCGGCGACGTCCTGCCCTGCCGCCATCGCACTCCAAGCCCGGCGGAACAGCCGCGACGCAACGCTGTCCGCGCTGGAAGCATCCCGAACACGCTTCAGGTCGCCGAGTTCGGCTGCGAGCGGCACGAGTCCGGCCAAATTATCTGCCTGGCCGGGTACGCCGTCCAACACCGGGCCGCGCCGCCCGAACGCCGATTTAAGCCGCGAGCCAATCAAGAAGGACTCGCTCCTGCACTGGGAAGCTATGCTCCTCGCGCTTGCCGGCCGGGGTCATCGGTGCCTTGAAGAACAGGCCAAGCTGCTCCTGGATGCCGCCGTGGCCACGCTGACGCGCCAGGTCGAGCACGCGGGCGATCTCGATCACCAGAGGCGCAGCCAGGATGCTGTCGCGGCAGAGGAAGTTGACCTTGATCTGCATCTTCTGGCCGAGGAAGCCCACCAAGTCGATGTTGTCCCAAGCCTCCTTGTTGTCGCCGCGTGGCTTATAGTAGCGGATATCGACAAGGTGGTCCTCGACGGGGTAGCCGAGGATGTTCTCGAGCACCGAACCCTTGGTGTTCAACTTGCTCTTGAGGCTGTCCGGGTTGTCCAGCGCCAGGCCGTCGCGGTTGCCCAGGATGTTGGTGCTGTACCATCCCTCGACATACAGGCTGCGGCTGCGGAACGCTGGCGCCAGCACGGTCTTGATGAAGGTCTGCCCGGTCTTGCCATCCTTGCCCGCCACCGGCACGTTGCGGCGTTCGGCCAGCGTGGTCAGCGCCGGGATGTCCGCGGCAAGGCTCGGCGTGAAGTTGCCGTAGGGCACGCCCTCGACGATGGAGGCGTAAGCGTAGAGCATGGCCGGGCTGATCGCAGGGTCGCTCGTGTCGAGGCCCTCCTCGAAGCCCTCCGGCGTGTGCAGCGCCGCGGCGCCCTTGTCGGGCCAGCGCTCGACGGAGGCCAGGTTCACGACAACCAGGTTCTCAATGCCCGAGCTCTCGCGGTAGCGGCGGATGTCGTCACGGATACGGTCGACGGCCTCGCGGTGCGTCTTGGCGACGACCTTGTTGCCACCGTCCACGTTCTTGCAGAAGTCGACGCTGCCGACGGCGGGCCAAGGCGTCATGCCCCGCATCGCCGGACCGACAATCTCCGACTGGTCGCGGTCCAGCACCCGGTGCTCGCGCACGGCGTTCTCAAGGTCCTCGCCGTGCAGGTCCCAACCGGCGAAGTGCAGGTTGCGGTAGGCTGCGATGCCAGAAGCGCCAACCCCTGCGAGCGGCAGGCCCGCCATGTCGTTCGACCCGGCGCGCAGCATCTCGATGCCGGCTGCGGCGGTGGTGGCGACGGCGCCGCCGAGGCCAACGACAAGCACGCCGACACGTCGTCCAGTAGTGGACACGTCTAGCCCGGTATCAGGCATCAGGGGGTTCTCTTCTTGCTAAGGGCCGCGCCCGGAATGGGGGCCTTGGGGTATGGAAGCAGACATAGGCGAAACAGCCGGCATGGAAAGGTAGTCATCGCGGCTTACGGCAAAAACGAAAAGACTTCAGCACTTCACAGCCACGTGACCATCCGCCCTATATTTGAGAGTCATAGGGATAATGGGTGAGTATGGCGAGAATTGGGCACAACCTGGATTAATTCAGGGCCGCCGGTCACGCATGTCGGCACCCCTTTCGTCATCCTCGGGATCGCTGTTGTCCAGCTTCTTACCGGAAAAGCTGTGATCACCGGCGTGTTCGATCACCTCATGCTCCAAATTGTCCAGCAGTACGGTCCAGAACGAAGGCTTCATGTATGCCCTCCGTCTCTGCCACCCTGCGCGCCGCTGCAACGACGTCCTCAAGCGACATGGCGGTCCCGTCGGCCTGCATGGGCCGCGCGACCTCGGGCCGTCCGGGCACGCTTGTCCCGGGCACGCTTGTCAGGGTGATCTCGGTCACTGTCCGGCGGGGATCGTCCTCATCGAACCGGCGCAGCACGACGACCCGGTGTCCCTGACCCTCAGGCAACGGGTCGTGCGGGTCCAATCTTCGGATTTCGACCATATGTGACGCCTCCGCTGCATGTAACGGGCAGAGTCGGCATCGGTTCATTCTGTTCCGCTGGAACTTATCCTTGAAGCCCGGCGTTCCGTGCCTCACCCCATCCCGGATGATGGGCTTGGAGGAACGGCGATGGCGCAAGCGATTTCGCCCCAAGCGGGGCCTGCCGCCACGCAGGGCCTGGCGCAGCAGACAATTGGGCCGCTTCCGCCGGGCCATTCCCGCGCCAAGCGGTGCTGCTCGGCGCGTGCGAGGCCGGGTTCTCGCGGTGGCCGGATGGACCTGAAACTTATAAACGGTTGCCATGAGTGACGAGCTGGACCAAACCGATGGCGCCGGCGGCAAGCATGCGTCGGCGCGGCAGATGGCGGAAAAGGCGCTGCGTGCCCAAGCCGCTGGCGACGGGGAGGAGGCCGACCGGCTGTTCGCGGCGGCTGAGCGGATCGATGCGGATGCGGTGATCGCCGTGTTGCAGGAGCGTCGCGACGACCCTGCGGCCAGCGCCGGCGCTGGGCCACAAGATGGGGGGCCACAAGACGTTGGGTCGCAGGACGATGAGGAGGTTGCCGCGATGTCCCGCACCATCGAACCCGGCGCCGACGCGCCATCCCGCGCCGGCGTCTCCGGCCGGGGCAGCGGGGCGGACAACCAGGACCTTTGACGAACCTGGCGGCCGTTGTCAGGACGGGCGGTTGAAAGCTTCGGGGCGGCACGGCATAAGGCGACGCCGTGACAGCCTTGGGAGACCGCAATGTCCGACGCCCACGTTGAGACCCATGAGTTCAGCGCCGAGGTCGGTCGCCTGCTCGACCTCGTGGTCCACGCGCTGTACTCGGACCGTGAAATCTTCCTGCGCGAGCTGGTCGCCAATGCCGCCGACGCCACTGACCGGCGCCGGTTCGAGGCTCTGACCAACCCCGCCCTGGCACTGCTGCCCGATGCAGGCGTCCGCATCGTGCCCGACAAGGCCGCCCGCACCATCCTGGTCGCCGACAGCGGCATCGGCATGGACAAGGGGGAGCTGTCCGCGAACCTCGGCACCATCGCGCGCTCCGGCACCCGCCGGTTCGGCGCGGAAATGGCGGCGAAAGATGTTGGAGCCAAAAATTCTGGGGCCAAGCCCGACGAGAAGGTCAGCCTGATCGGCCAGTTCGGCGTCGGCTTCTACTCGGCATTTATGGTGGCCGAACGGGTCGAGGTGACAAGCCGCCGCGCCGACTCGGAGGAGGCCTGGACCTGGGCGTCCGATGGGGGCGGCGCGTTTACGTTGACCCCTGCGGCGCGGGACGAACCCGGCACGGGTGTCCTGCTGCACATGAAGCCGGACGCGGACGAGTTCCTGGAGCCGATCCGGCTTGAGACGATCGTGCGCAAGTGGGCGGACCATATCACGGTGCCGATCACCGTCGCGACCGAGGGCGAGGACCGCCCCGCCAACGCCGGCACGGCGCTGTGGCGCAAGCCGAAAAGCGAGGTCACGGCCGAACAGTACAAGGACTTCTACCGGCACCTGGGCCAATACGACGAGCCCTGGGCCACCCTGCACTGGCGTGCCGAGGGCGCGCTGGAATATTCGGCCCTGCTGTTCATACCGGGATCGCGGCCGTTCGAGCCGGTCGATGGCCCCCGCGAAAGCCGGGTGCGGCTGCATGTCCGCCGCATGTTCATCACCGACGAGGCCGGGCTGCTACCGTCTTGGCTGCGCTTCGTGAAGGGGGTCGTCGACACCGAAGATCTGCCGCTGAACGTCAGCCGGGAGATGCTGCAGGCGACGCCGGTGCTGGCGCGCATCCGCAAGGCGGTGACGAACCGCGTGCTGGGCGAGCTGAAGACGCGCGCCAAGGACGAGGAGGACTTCGCCAAGCTGTGGGAGAACTTCGGACCCCTGCTCAAGGAGGGCGTCTGGGAGGACAACGAGCACCGCAAGGAGTTGGCGGCGCTGATGCGGTTCCGGTCGTCCGGCCACGAGGGCTGGACCGGTCTCGACGCCTATGTCGGGCGCATGAAACCGGAGCAGGAGGCGATCTATGTCCTGACCGGCGACGACGCCGAGGCGCTCGCGCGGTCGCCGCAGGTGGAGGGCTTCAAGGCGCGCGGCGTCGAGGTGCTGCTGCTGACCGATCCGGTCGACACATTCTGGCCGGAGCGGCTGTCGGAGTGGGAGGGCAAGCCGATCCGCAGCGTCACGCAGGGCGCCGGCGACTTGTCCAAGCTGCCCGTGGCGGCGGCGCCGGAGGGCGAGGCAGCCGATGTCGAGAAGCTATTGGCGGCGTTAAAGGCGGCGCTGGGCGATGCGGTGGGTGACGTGCGCGCGACCGACCGGCTGGTGGACAGCGCGGTGGTGCTGGCGGCGGCCGGGTTCGGGCCGGACCTGCAGATGCAGCGGCTGATGCGGCGTCATGGCCAGACTGGCATGGCGCTGCCGCCGGTGCTGGAGGTGAACCCGCGCCACCCGCTGATCCGCACCCTGGCAGGCCGGGTAGAGGGCGGCGCGGACCTTGCCGACGCGGCCCACACCCTGCTTGACCTGGCGCGGGTGCAGGACGGCGACATGCCCACGGACCCGGCCGCCTTTGCCCGCCGCGTGACTGCGGCGCTGGCGGGCTAACCTGGGGCGCGGCTGCCCGCTCACGAGGCCGGCATCGCGGCGATGTGCGCCATTAAGCTGTTGCCCAGCAGCGCGCCCATGGCCGTGGCGGGCAGGGCCGGGATGGTGAAGGCCGCGGTTCCGTTCGCCTTGAGCGCCGTCGCCAGGGCAAGGTGCCGTGCCCCTACGTCGATCGAACTCACATAAAGGTTGCGGGATGCCGCCGCCGTGGCGCCCGCGGCGTGGTTCACGAACACAACCGACGCCGTGTGCGGACCTGCCGTCAGCGGGACGAGGAACGACAGCTTCTGCACCCTGCCCAAGGCATGTGACGCCGTGATGGCCTGCACCCCGCCAAGCTGTTGCCCGTCCAGCCGGAAGTACGCCTGCGCGTCGCCGTTCCAAGCGTCCTCGGACACGTTGAACACGAGGGTCGCCTGTATGGTATCGACCGGCGAGGCCAGGCTCAGCACTGGGCGGGTGGTCAATGCCGTGGTGCCGGTTTGCCCGACCGTCCCGCGGTTGGCCGGTGCCCTGCCCATGCCAAAGACGTGGTTGCCGTCCATCGTCGCCTTAACGCTGGTGGCGTTCCAGACCGCGATCCCCTTGGGGTCGTCGTTCGCGATGGTGTTGCCGCGCACCGTCAAGGACGAGTTCGGGTTGAGGTGCCCTCCTCGCCGAATGCGATGATGACCGGGTTCGGGGCGTTGACACCTTTCTGGATAGTGTTGCCCTGGATCAGCGCGTTGCCGCCCTGCGGCAGGTCGATGGAGTAGCTGGCATCGCCGGAGTTGTCCTGGATGCGCGACCCGGTAATGGTCGTGTTCAACGCCCGGCTCTTGATCTCGTGGCCGACGACCGCATCGTGGAAGTAGCTGTCCTGGATCGTAAGCTGTTTAGGCTCTTATTGGGTTCCGGGGTGGTGACGGGTCCGTCACGCAACCAGGCCAGCGATGAGTGCGCCGAGCAGGGCTTTGCCGCGTCGGCGCGCATTGTG
>JAABUP010003861.1_pt1 | contig 25848 bp, 25 predicted proteins | sample 5559201 | NCBI WGS metagenome assembly JAABUP01 (sample SAMN10711887, study PRJNA513373) | rock metagenome | isolation source: Antarctica rocks | place: Antarctica
TCGTCGTCCCACGCGACGGCACTGATCCGCCACCCCTGTGACGTCCGGATGAGCTGCATCGACTTCATGCCGCGGCCGGCGAACCGCACCCCGTCCTGGACGCCCTCCTTGGCGTAGCTACCGAAGTGATGGGCGATGCCTCCGAAGATCTCGGTGCGTCCGCCGACGGCCCACTCGGTGAAGTCGACCAAGGAGCCTTCGGCGAGCAAGGCTTGGCGCGGCGCGATGAACTCCTCCACTCCGTACACGGCCGGCTCCGTCCCGCAGGTGCGGACGACGACGGCGTGCGGCAGGAACATTCCGCGGAGCTCGCTCAGCAGTGCGGGGCCGTCTGGACCGGAGCGAAACGCGGCAAAGAAGGTCTCGACGAGGCGAGCAACCGCCTCCTGGTCGTCCCCGCTGCCGCTGCTCGCCTGGGCCACGCCGACCGGGGTGTCGCTGCTGCTCATAGCTGCCCACCCTATCGACGCCCGCTGCTGTGACAGCCCCGTGGGCAGCGAAACGCAGCCGGCGGTCGGGGTTCACGTTGACGAGCCGGCCGGGGCGCTCGGGTAGCCTCGCTCAGCGTGACCCGACCCCCTGTGACCGTGCGTCCGATCTCCCCCGAGGAGCATCTGGCCTTCGTTGAGTCGCGGTCCGGCAGCTTCCTGCAGACCCCGGCGTGGGGGGAGCTCAAGAACGACTGGGAGAGCGAGTCCCTCGGCTGGTTCGCGGGCGAGGAGATGATCGGCGCCGGCCTGGTCCTCTACCGACAGCTGCCGCGGCTCAAGCGCTACCTCGCCTACCTGCCCGAAGGGCCGGTGACGGACTGGCAGGGCCCGGACGCGCTGGGGGTGCTGCCGACCCTTCGCAACCACGTGCGCGGGCGGGGAGCCTTCGCCCTGAGGATCGGCCCCACGGTCCCGGTATGCCGGTGGCAGGCACCCACGGTCAAGGCGGCGATCGCCGACGAGTCGGTGGCCTCCCTCGGCGCGGTCGCCCCCGACGTCACGGAGGACGGTGGCGTGCGGCTGCGAGCCCTGCTGGACCGGCTCGGGTTCACCCACCTGGCGGCGGAGGACGGCTTCTCGGCCGGGCAGCCGCAGTTCGTCTTCCAGCTGCCGCTCGCCGGCCGCAGCGAGGACGACCTGCTCCAGGGGATGAACCAGCTGTGGCGGCGCAACATCAAGAAGGCGGCCAAGCTCGGGGTCGAGGTGTCCCGGGCCGGCGTCGACGAGCTGCCGCTCTTCCACGAGATCTACCTCGAGACGGCGGTTCGCGACCACTTCATCCCTCGCCCCCTTGCCTACTTCCAGCGGATGTTCGAGCGGCTGCTGGCCGAGGACGCCGACCGGATCCGGCTCTACCTCGCGCGTCACGAGGGTGACGTGGTGGCCGCCACGACGTGGGTGCGGGTGGGCGGCCATACCTGGTACTCCTACGGCGCGTCGACGGCGCACAAGCGTGAGGTGCAGGGGTCGACCGCCATCCAGTGGCAGATGATGCGCGACGCGCTGGCCGCCGGCGCCACGGTGTACGACCTGCGAGGTATCACCGACACGGTGGAGGGGGACGACCCGCACATCGGCCTGATCCGGTTCAAGGTCGGCACCGGCGGTGAGGCCGTCGAGTACGTCGGCGAGTGGGACCTCCCGCTCAACCGCCTGATCTACCGCGCCTTCGACCTCTACCTGAGACGCCGGGGCTGACATGGCGCTGGTGCTCCATGTCAACGGGCCGCGCTGGCGGCAGCACCTGGCCGCCATGGTCGCCCAGGACACGGGCATCGTCCCGGTCGCCAAGGGCAACGGCTACGGCTTCGGTCTCGAGCTGCTCGTCGCCGAGTGCGCTCGTCTGCACAGCTCCGCGGGGGTCGGCATGCTCGCCGTCGGCACGTATGCCGAGGCACCGGTCGCGCTGGAAGGGTTCCCCGGCGATGTGCTCGTGATGGAGCCCTACCGCGAACGGCTTCATGGCGGGCTGGAGCACCTCGGTGCCCTCGCTCTGGTCCACACGGTCGCGTCGGCCGCCGACCTGGCCGCGTTGGCGGGACGAGCGACCCGGCCCCGGGTGGTCCTCGAGGGCCTGACGTCGATGAACCGGCATGGCATGTCGCCGGCCGACCTTCGGCAGTGTGCCGAGGCCTCCGCCGACGTGGACGTCGTCGGCGCCACCCTGCACCTCCCGCTCGGCGAGGGCCATCTCCACGAGGTGGACCGGTGGCTCACGAGCGCCGACCTCACCACCTGGTTCGTCTCGCACCTCAGCGACGGCGAGCTGCGCACGCTTCGCGAGAGCCACCCCGGCACGACCTTCCGCCCGCGTGTCGGGACACGCCTGTGGCTCGGGGATCCCGGGGCGCTCAGCGTGCGAGCGCAGGTCCTCGACGTGCGGCCCGTCAGCGGCGGCGACCACGCGGGCTACCGCCAGCGCCGCCTGAAGGAGGGCTACCTCGTGGTCGTCAGCGGCGGCACCGCCCACGGGGTGGCGATGGAGGCGCCGACCGCCGCCTCGACGCCTCGGCAGCGCGCCATCGCCGTCGCGGAAGGAGTGCTCGAGGCGGCCGGGCGGGTCCGCTCACCCTTCACCATCGACGGGCACGGCACGCGGTTCGTCGAGCCGCCGCACATGCAGGTGAGCCTGCTCACCGTGCCCAAGGGTGTCGCTCCTCCGGAGGTGGGCGACGAGATCGAGGTGCGGGTCCGGCATACGACCCTGCACGCCGACGCGGTCATCGTCTCCTGACCGCCATCTGCGACGGCGGTGACGCCACCAGGCGCCGACTAGGGTTGACGGCGTAGCTCTGGGTAGGTGTGGCCCAGTCCCGCGGGCGTTCCGCCCCGCCGAATCAGGAGGCCGATGTGACCTTCAACGAGAACGTCCAGCTCGACACGTCGCAGGTGAGCGGCGGTGGGGGTGGCGGCCGCGGCGGTGGGTTCCCCGGGGGCATGCAGGTCGGCGGCGGCATCGGTGGCCTCATCCTGCTGGTCCTCACCTTCGTCTTCGGCGGCAACGTCCTCGGCAGCTCGCAGACCAGCGACCCCGGCGTCCAGCAACCTGGCCAGAGCAGCCCGTTGAACCCGGCGCAGGTCGGCGCGGGCGGAAGCCAGTCCTCCGCGAGCTTCGCGCAGTGCAGGACGGGGGCGGACGCCAACAAGAACGACGAGTGTCTCGTCATCGCGACGGTGAACAGCGTCCAGGCCTACTGGGCGCAGACGCTGCCGCAGTACGGCAAGAGGTACCCGATAGCGAACACGGTCCTCTACTCCGGGCAGACGCAGTCGCGGTGCGGCACCGCCTCCAACCAGGTCGGGCCGTTCTACTGCCCGCTCGACAAGCTCGTCTACATCGACGCGAGCTTCTTCCAGGAGCTGGCGACCCGGTTCGGCGCGGGCAGCGGGCAGCTGGCCAAGGAGTACGTCATCGCCCACGAGTACGGGCACCACGTCCAGGACGTCCTCGGGCTGCTCGGCCAGGCGCAGCGCGACCCGCAGGGGCCGGAGTCGGGGTCGGTGCGCCTCGAGCTGATGGCCGACTGCCTCGCGGGCACCTGGGTCAAGCACGCCACGGAGACCAAGGACGCCAGCGGCACTCCCTACCTCAAGCCGATCACCAAGGCGGACATCAGCTCGGCCCTCTCTGCCGCATCGGCGGTGGGGGACGACCGGATCCAGAAGGCGACCCAGGGGCGGGTCACGCCGGAGACCTGGACCCACGGCTCCAGCGCAGCGCGACAGAGGTGGTTCACGACGGGCTACACCAGCGGCGACCTCAACCAGTGCAACACCTTCGGGGTCGCCAACCCCGAGTGATCTCGCCGGACATCGACCGGCATCCTCAGGAGCTGGCGATCTCGAGGTGGGTGCGTTCACGGGTGCGGTGGAGCCAGGTGCCCGTCATCACCGTTGCTGCGGAGACACTGCGATGAGGGCGGTGTAGCCGACGCTGGCGATCGCTGCGGCGCCGATGGCGATCGACGCGGTGTGGGGCGCGCTGCTGGCCATCTCGCCGGCGTCGAAGGCGCGTCGGCGGGGGCGGTCAGGGGCGTCAGCCTGACCTCGGTTGTTCCGCGACAGTCACCACAGCCAACGGATGAGTCGGGCAGTGTGGCCCCGCGTCACACCGGGTCACGTGACACTGGGTCCGTGTTGAACGAGCCGCGCCTGCGCAACATAGCCGAGGATCTGACGCAGGTCGAGGGGATCGTCGGGGTGGTGCTCGGCGGAAGCCGAGCCCGTGGCGACCACACGCCAGACTCTGACGTTGACCTTGGGCTCTACTACCGACCCCCCTTGGATCTGCCCGAGCTGCGCAACCTGGCTCGACGGCTCGCCGGTCCGAGGGCGACCTTGACTGTGCCCGGCGGCTGGGGGCCGTGGGTGAACGGGGGCGGCTGGCTGCGTGTCGACGACACCTCAGTCGACTGGCTCTACCGCGACCTGGACCGGGTGCACGAGTGCTGGGCAGCAGCCCGCAGCGGCCGTTACACCTTCCACGCGCAGGCAGGGCACCCGCTTGGAGTCCCGGACTTCGCCTACCCAGGCGAGCTCGCCCTCGGGGTCGTGCTTGCCGACCCCACCGGCGAGCTCGACGGCCTTCAACACAGGACTCGCCGGTTCCCTTCAGCGCTCGGTAAGGCGCTGATCGCGGGTCTGTGGGAGGCCGACTTCATGCTGCAGATCGCGGAGAAGGCCGTCGCCCGCGCCGACACCGCCTACGTCGCAGGATGCCTGTTCCGGGCCGTGTTGCTCTGCGCGCACGCGCTGCACGGGCACGCCGGCCGCTGGCTGATCAACGAGAAGGGCGCCGTCGCAGCCACCGGACGCCTCCCGGGAGCGCCCGACGACTTCGCTGAACGGGCACACCACGTCCTCACGGTGCTGGGCCGGGAACCTGGCCACCTCACCGCCGCGCTCCGGCTGGCCAGTGAGCTGCTCGACGACACGCGGCAGACGTGCCAACTCCTGCAGTAGCAGGGCGGTGCCTTCGGAACTCGAGTGGCCAAGCCGGCACCACTGCGCGGCCTGGCAGACCGCGGTCGGGACGTCGCCCCGGCAAGCCCAGGGCGAGCTACCGGGACACCTGCCGCAAGGGGAACGGTCTGCGGGACGGCTCGACGGCCACCGTTGCATCCTCGTGAAGCGGCTGGTCGTGGCGGTTCGACGCTGTGGGTCCTCGCAAGCGGCGTAGAGAGCTGTTGACTGCCGGGCCGGCGGTGAATCGGCTCGAGAGTTCAGAAGCATCCGGCCACATGGTTCGACATAGCACGAATCGTGGATGCGAGGATGTGTCCATGGACACGGACCTCGTTGATGCGCTCAAGGCCCTCGGCAACCCCACGCGCCTGCAGATCATGGAGTGGCTGCGCACCCCTGAGGAGTCCTTCGGCGAGTACGCGCCCATCGCTGACCGCGCCGAGGTGGGCGTATGCGTGACACATCTGGCCGCCAAGACCGGCCTAGCCCAGTCGACAATCTCTAGCTACATGTCCTCACTCGAACGCGTGGGCCTCGTGCGCTCGACCCGGGTCGGCAAGTGGACCCACTACCGGCGCAACGACGCGCAGGTCGACGACCTGCTCGGGCAGATCAAGAACCACATCTGACCTACATATCGCTAAATGTAGATACGATGATCCCATGTCTACGCCATCGTCGGCTGCGCTCGTGCGCAACGCCCTGATAGTCCACGCCCACCCCGAGCCGGATTCGTATTCCTCCGCGCAGGCGGCCGCCGTGGCCGAAGAGCTCCGATCCGAAGGTGTTGACGTCCGCTCGATCGACCTCTATGCCGAGGGCTGGGACCCGGTGCTTGCTCGTGAGCAGTTCCCGGACGGTCCGGTCTACTTCAAGCCCCAGGCCGAGCAGATGCGCGCCGTGGCCGCCGGGACCCTCACCGACCCGGTCAAGACCCACCTCGAGCAGCTGCAGCAGGCCGACCTGCTCGTGCTGTCGTTCCCGCTGTGGTGGTTCTCGATGCCGGCCGTCATGAAGGGATGGATCGACCGCGTCTTCGTCATGGGCGCCACCTTCGGCGGAGAACACGGGATCTTCACCGACGGCGGCATGAGCGACAAGAAGGCCATGCTGCTGCTGACCACCGGCGGCGCCCAGGCCAACTTCGCCGCCGACGCGCTCGACGGGTACGGCGACATGGACACCTTCCTGTTTCACATCCATCGCGGCATGCTCGAGTTTGTCGGTTACGACGTCCTGCCACCCGTCATCACCTACGGCCCAGTCCGTCTCGACGACGCCGACCGCGTCGCGGCCCTCGCCCACGTCCGAGCACAGATCGCCGCCGCGCTCCACGCCTGGCCACCCCCAAGCAGGGCCGGACCGAGATGCAGCGCGGAGGCCGGTGAAAAGCAGGGCCACCGATCCGCAGGTAGGAACACATAACCTCGTTCCGCAAGCCGACCCCCCTGCAGCACACCCAACCGGTTATCCCCCGGCGTGGTGTTCACGCTCAGCCCGGTGTGCTGTGAATCGCAGCGGTAACTGGCACCGATCTTGCAGCGTAACTTGGCCGGCCGGACTAAGGCTGTTGCCGCAAGAGGAACGACCAGCGGGACCGGGTGTTCCAGTGAGACCCGGCAACGGCCCGTCGCTGTCAAGCGGGTCGCCAGACGATCTCGTCCAGGGCCCGACGTTGCCGGTCGCCCGGCCGGCCGGGGACGTCGACAGCTTCCTTCGGCGGTGACACCCGACCGATCGCCGACATGGTGGTCACCTCCCAGTGCGCGGGCACGTCGAACTCCGCGGCGAGGCCCTGCCGGTCGAACGCCCGGAACTGCCGTACGGACAGCCCGAGCCCCTGCGCCTGCAACGTCATGTGAGCGACCGCTTGCCCGAGGTCGTACAGGGAGAACTCCGAGTACTCCCAGTCGCTGTCCTCGACGTAGCGGTGGGCAAGGTTCGCGACCAGCAGGCTCGCGGAGGGCGCCCACCTCGCCGAGCTCCCCGCGAGGTGGCGGACCAGCCGCTCGTGGGTGCCGGTCCCCCGGCGGCCGACGACGAAGGCCCAGGGCTGGGAGTTGCCAGCGGACGGCGCCCAGCGGGCCGCCTCGAGCAGCAGCGCGACTTCCGAGGGGTCGACGTCGTGCGACGCGTCGAACGTCGTGGGGCTCCACCGGGTCGCCAGTAGCGGGTGCAACCCCGACGCCGCCTCCTCTTGCATCAGCTCACCCTCGCACGACCGCCGCGGGCCGTCCCGGTGGCCGCTCCTGAGCGACGTCCCGATAGCCGTCCGTCCTACGGTGACATCGACACCACTCCCCCTCCAGCCTGTGAATCGCAGCGGTAACTGGCACGATCTTGCAGCGTAATCTGGCCGGCCGGACTAAGGCCGTTGCCGCAAGAGGAAGGGCTATCGGAACGGCGTCCAGTAGCGGGTCGGTTACCAGCCTGCTGAGCGCGGAGCTCGCTCAGCTGCCGAACCAGCAGTCGACCCTCGCTCGGCCTGCTCAGCACGGAGGTCGCTGAGCTGCAGAACCCGTCGAGGCTCGAGAGTCCGTCGTGGCTGAGCCGTCAGGCACCCCGAGCATCAGTGCCCGGTGTTGATCACGTTTGAAGGATGACGTCGCCGCGAATGCCCCCGCGGGCGAGGTGCCGGTGCGCTTGGACGGCGTCGTCGAGCTGGTAGCGGGCAGTCACGCGAGGACTGATGATGCCGACGTCGGCCAGCTTGACGAGGTCGGCCAGCGCGTGGGGGTTGCTGTGGACGCCGACGGTGGTGATCGTGATGTCACGCGCTGGGGCCGGGGCGTAGGGGTAGATGACGCCGCAGTACGTTCCGCCGTCACGGATGGCGGCAAGGGCAGGTGCCGAGAGGGACGCGGTATCGAACAGCGCGTCCGCGCCGCCGGGGACCTGGTCGTACACCTGGGTGGCCAGATCAAGGCCGCGGTCGAGGAAGACGCCGCCGCGAGCACCGATGAAGGCTTCGTCGGCGGGACTGGCGACGCCCAGGACACGCAGGCCGCGGTCGACGGCGAGCTCGAGGGCGAACCCGCCGACCGCCCCGGCAGCGCCCACGATCACCAGGGTGTCGCCGGCCATCAGCGGCAGCAGATCGAGCGCCTGGGCTGCAGTGAGTGCGTTGACCGGCAAGGCGGCCGCGGCGTCCGGATCGAGGTTCGCGGGAGCGGCGACGACCGCGGTACGGGGGACCGCGACGAAGTCCGCGTGGGTGCCGTTGAGGTCGCGTAGCCAGTCCGTCATTCCGACGACCGGCATGCCGAGGCTGACGTCGTCGACATCGGGACCGGTGCTGTGGACCCGGCCGTAGAAGTCCCACCCAAGGCGGTAGACGTCTCGACTTGCGATGACGGCGGCGAAGCCGCCGGCTCGGGCGATGAGGTCACCGGGGTGCACCGCCGTCGCCTCGACGCGCACCAGCACCTGCCCTGGCGCGGGCTCGGGGATGGGGACCTCGTCGAGGCGGAGCACCTCGGGACCGCCGTAGTGATCGAACTGGACGGCTCGCATGATCGGTTCTCCCTGACTAGTCTCTGTGGGAAGCGTTAAGCGCATAAGTGTTAGCCGGCTAACATTCATCGTCAAGGGGGCGGGATGGACTTCGAGCAAGCGGAGGCGCTGAACGGCTCGATCCGGTTGATCGCCATCAAGCACCGAGCGCTGGCGGCTGCAGCGCTGAGCCGACTGGGTCTGCACCCCGGACACGAGGCGGTCCTGCTGGCCCTGGATGCGCACGGTTCACAGACCCAGGCCCAACTCGCTCACCGGGCCGGCTGTGAACCACCCAGCATCACCGGCATGGTGCAGAAGCTGCAGGCCGCCGGGCTTCTTGACCGCCACCCCGAACCCGGCAACGCGCGGGCCATCCTCGTCGAACTCACCGACGCCGGTAAGGCGCTGATGCCCCAACTGAAGAGGGTCTGGGTCCAACTGGCATGCGACACCGTCGCGGCGGTACCTGCCGCAGATCTTCCGCACCTACGCGCCAGTCTGACAGCCCTGGTCCAGAGCCTTCAGAGCGCCAGACCGTGACGCGTCCTCCTAGATGGACAGCCGTCCCAATAACCGACCCCTCACCGACACGCTCCCCCGCCGGTGCGGCGTCCCACCGGCACACTCGGCCAACTCTGCCGTAAGACTCGTTCGGTGAACCGTCCCGATGACCAGGGGGCCAATCGGGACTGCTGCTCGGCGGTCTGGCGCGGTATGCGTCCGCGACACCGGCGAAGCCGAATGTGCCCGCTTGTTCCGTTCGTGGCTTGGGCACTGACCTCTCCGATCGTAGGTGACAGCCGCTGAACGCTCAGTCTGACGGTAACGCCGCTGCGCTACGACCCAGGTAAGTACAGGCACCCCGTCGGCCCGCCGGTCGGGGTCGTCGGCTGGGCAACCTCAACGATTCCATCCGGTCGTTCTGCCCACCTGGGATCGCCCTGCCGTGCCGGCTCTTCAGGAGCCGGGGTCCGGTTCGGGTTCGGGTTCGGGTTCGGTCAGCGTCACCCGGACAGCACGGCTCCGGCGCAGCGCCTCCTCCAGCACCGCTCGTTTCGGGTCCGGCAGGTCGTAGAGCTCGCGCCTCGGCAGGCCGACGACGGCCCGCAGCCCGGGCTCGCCAAGGACCTGCGCCACCAGCGCCTTGTCACCGCCCACGACCAGCGCGCGAGGTATGCCGGGTGCGCCCGTCCGCGGCGACTCGTCGCCGCCCAGAAGGATCCGCACGGCATGGCCGCTGACCGCCTCCACCAACGCGTCGGCCTGGTTGCCGCGCCGTCGGGCGAAACGCTGTTGGGACCAGCCGCCCGCGGCTGTCCGGGACTGGACGTGCCGAGTGCCCACCTTGGCTGCGGTGAGCCGGCCTGCGGAAGCCAGCCCCACGGCATACCCTCCCCGCCGGATGAGGATGATGCCGATCGGGTCGTGCGCGAAGTGCTCGACCCGCGCCACACAGCCGTCTCCCCCGGTCGCGGACACGACGACGGCGCCGTCCGTCTGCACGGAGGCGCCGTCGTGTCGTTTTCCGAAGCCGGCCAGCCAGCGCTCCAGCCGCTCGGGCGACACCTCGATGAGGCGAGTCGTCACCGGGCGACGGAAGCAGACCAGGCGGACCGCATCACAGGTTGAAGCCGAGGGCCCGCAGCTGCTCGCGACCGTCGTCGGTGATCTTGTCCGGCCCCCACGGCGGCATCCAGACCCAGTTGATCCGGAACCCGGTCACCAGGCCCTCGAGCGCCTGCTGGGTCTGGTCCTCGATGACGTCGGTGAGCGGGCAGGCTGCCGAGGTCAAGGTCATGTCGAGGATGGCCTGCGACTGGGAGTCGACGGTGATGCCGTAGACGAGGCCGAGGTCGACGACGTTGATGCCGAGCTCCGGGTCGACCACGTCGCGCATGGCCTCCTCGACGTCCGCGACGTTCGGCGGCGTGGTGGTGGTGGTCTCTGCCATGGCGGTCAGCCCTTCTCCGGGTGCGGGGTGGAAGCAGCGGGGGTGGAAGCGGTGGGGGTGGAGCCAGCGGGGGTGATGTCGACGCCGGCCCGGGCCACGGCGTCGGTGAAGGCGGCCCAGCCGAGGAGCGCGCACTTGACGCGGGCGGGGTATCTCGCGACGCCGGCGAAGGCGACCCCGTCACCGATGACCTCCTCGTCGCCGGTGTCCTCGCCCTTGGAGGTGAGCATCGAGCGCATCGCGGCGTACGTGTCGAGGGCCTCGCGCACCGACCGGCCGGTGACCTCCTCGGCGAGCACGGACGACGAGGCGACGGAGATCGAGCAGCCCGTGGCGTCGTAGGACACGTCCTGCACCATGGCGTCGAGCCCGACGCCGTCGAGCCCGACCCGAAGCGTCACCTCGTCGCCGCAGGTCGGGTTGACGTGGTGCACCTCGGAGTCGAACGGCTCCCGCAGGCCGACGTGGTGCGGTCGCTTGGAGTGCTCGAGGATGAGCTCCTGGTAGAGGTCCATCAGCGGGCGCTCCCGCCTGCGGGCTCGAGGGCGAAGATGGCGGGCACCTTGTCGAGGGCCGCGAGCAGGACGTCGACCTCAGCGAGGGTGTTGTATGCCGCGAAGGTGGCCCGCGTCGTCGCCGGCACCTTGAGCGCCCGGTGCAGCGGCCACGCGCAGTGGTGGCCGACCCGCACCGCAACGCCGTCGTGGTCGAGGACCTGGCCGACGTCGTGCGGGTGGACCCCGTCGACGACGAAGGCCACCGCCGAGCCGCGCTCGGCAGCGTCGTCCGGCCCGAGGACCCGCACCCACGGCCGCTGGGCCAGGCCCTTGAGCAGGTGCTCGCTCAGCTGCTGCTCGTGCGCCGTGACGCGGTCCATCCCGAGAGCCTCGAGGTAGTCGACGGCCGCGGCGAGCCCGATCGCCTGGGCCGCCATCGGCACGCCGGCCTCGAACTTCTGCGGCACGGGGGCGTAGGTCGAGCCCTCCATGGTCACCGTCTCGATCATCGAGCCACCGGTGAGGAAGACGGGCATCTCGTCGAGCAGCTCGGGCCGGCCCCAGAGCACACCGATGCCGAGGGGGCCGAGCATCTTGTGACCGCTGAAGGTCAGGAAGTCGACGCCGAGGTCCGCGACGTCGAGTGTGAGGTGCGGCACCGACTGACAGGCATCGAGGACGACGAGGGCGCCGCGCTCGTGCGCCGTGGCGGTCAGCTCCTGGACGGGGTTGACCGTGCCGAGGACGTTGGAGACGTGGGTGAACGCCAAGACCTTGGTCCGGTCGGTGAGGAGCGTGTCGATGTCGGTGAGGTCGAGCCGGCCTTCGGACGTGACCGGGACCCAGCGAAGGGCTGCCCCCGTGCGGCGGGAAAGCTCTTGCCAGGGAACGAGGTTCGCGTGGTGTTCCATCTCGGTGACGAGGATCTCGTCGCCCGGTCCGAGCACAAACCGCGGAGAGCCGCGTCCATGCTCGTGGCGACCCGGCATACCTCCACCTCCCCCGTGGGTCGCGTTGGAGAAGGCGTAGGCGACGAGGTTGAGCGCCTCCGTGGCGTTCTTCGTGAAGACGACTTCGTCGGCCCGGGCCCCGATAAAGGCCGCGATCGTCGCGCGGGCCGACTCGTAGGCGTCGGTGCCTTCCTCGGAGAGCTGGTGCGCGCCCCGGTGGACCGCCGAGTTGTGCTGCTCATAGAAGCGGCGCTCGGCATCGAGGACGACGGTCGGCTTGTGTGACGTGGCCCCGGAGTCGAGGTACACCAACGGTTTCCCGTCGCGCACGGTGCGCGCCAGGATGGGGAAGTCGGCCCGGATGCAGGCGACCTCCTCGTCGCTGAACGGCTGTGCGGGCATGGTCATGTCTCAGGCCCTGGCCGTGGTGACGTAGCGGTCATAGCCCTCGTCCTCGAGGCGGTCGGCGAGCTCGGAGCCACCCTCCTCGACGATCTTGCCCTCGATGAAGACGTGGACGAAGTCCGGCTTGATGTAGCGCAGGATCCGCGTGTAGTGGGTGATCAGCAGCACGCCGATGTCGCTCTTGGCCTTAACCCGGTTGACGCCCTCGCTGACCACCTTCAGCGCATCGACGTCGAGCCCGGAGTCGGTCTCGTCGAGGATGGCGATCCGCGGGTGGAGCAGCTCCATCTGGAGGATCTCGTGGCGCTTCTTCTCCCCGCCGGAGAAGCCCTCGTTGACGTTGCGCTCGGCGAAGGTCGGGTCCATCCGCAGCGCTTCCATGGCGCCCTTCATGTCCTTGACCCAGGTGCGCAGCTTGGGCGCCTCGCCGTCGATGGCGGTCTTGGCGGTGCGCAGGAAGTTCGAGACCGTGACGCCGGGGACCTCGACGGGGTACTGCATCGCGAGGAACAGTCCGGCTCGGGCGCGCTCGTCGACACTCATCGCGAGAACGTCCTCGCCGTCGAGGGTCACGGTGCCGCCGGTGACGGTGTACTTCGGGTGCCCGGCGATCGAGTAGGCGAGGGTCGACTTCCCCGAGCCGTTGGGCCCCATGATCGCGTGCGTCTCGCCGGACCGCACGGTCAGGTCGACGCCGCGGAGAATCTCCTTGGTGCCGTCCTCGACGTCGACGGTGACGTGCAGGTCGCGGATCTCAAGTGTCGTCATGTTGTGGTGTGTCTCCTGGTTGTCGTTCAGCTGGGGTGACCGCGCGGGTCTGTCAGGGGGTCCGTGGGGGGCGCAGCCCCCCGCGTGTTGACGTAGACGTCGTCGCCGTCGATCCTCACGGGGTAGACGGCGACGGGCACCGTCGCCGGGGGGCCGGACGGGTCCCCGGTCCGGACATCGAAGCGCGAGCCGTGCAGCCAGCACTCCAGGGTGCAGCCGTCGACCTCGCCCTCCGAGAGCGAGACGTCGGCGTGGGTGCACCGGTCGTCGAGGGCGTGGATGCCGCCCTCGCTGTCCCGGACCATGGCGACCAGCACGCCGTCGACGTTGGCCTGCGCGGCCGTGCCCGGGGCGAGGTCATCGACGCGGCAGACGAGCGCGAAACCGGGGAAGCCGTCGTCCACGGGGGCGGGCTGGGCGCTCATCCGCTGGCGCCCGCCGTCGCAGACTGGGTGAGCTCGGTCTCGATGTCGGCGATGAGGCGCTCGCGCAGCACCGGCACGGGGATCTGGTGGATGACGTCGGCGAAGAAGCCGCGCACGACGAGGCGGCGTGCCTCGGGCTCCGGGATCCCGCGGGCCTGAAGATAGAAGAGCTGCTCGTCGTCGAACCGGCCCGTCGCAGAGGCGTGCCCGGCTCCGACGATCTCGCCGGTCTCGATCTCCAGGTTGGGCACCGAGTCCGCTCGGGCGCCGTCCGTGAGGACGAGGTTGCGGTTCAGCTCGTAGGTGTCCGTGCCCTCTGCCGCCACGCGGATGAGCACGTCGCCGACCCAGACGGTGTGCGCGCTCTCACCCTGCAGGGCCCCCTTGTAGGTCACCCTGCTCGTGCAGTTCGGCGCGTTGTGGTCGACGAAGCTGCGGTGCTCGAGGTGCTGGCCGGCGTCGGCGAAGTAGACCCCGAGCAGGGTGGCGTTGCCGCCGGGCCCGGCATACCGGACGTTCGCGTTGACCCGGACGATCTCGCCGCCGATGGTCACCGAGATGTGCTTGTATGCCGCGTCGCGGCCGACCTGGGCATCGTGCTGGGCCAGGTGCAGGGCGTCGTCATCCCAGTGCTGGACGCTGACGACGGTGAGGGACGCGCCGTCACCGACGACGACCTCGAGGTTGCCGGTGTGCTCGCCGCTGCCCTCGTGGTCCAGGACGACGACGGCCGTGCTGTGGTGCTCCGCCTCGACGACGTGGTGGGCGTTGCTGCGCTTGCCGTCCTGGCCCGTGACGACGACCGTGATCGCCTCGGTGAGCTCCGCCTCGGCCGGGATCGTGATGTGCAGCGCCTTCTCGGTGTTCGCACTGGCGACGACGGCGGCCCGGTCGGCCGGCACCAGCACGGTGCCGCGCGGCGCCTCTCCCTGCGCCAGCGTGCCGAGGCGGACCTCGGACGGCGCGGACACGGCATACTCCACTGCCCCGTCCTGCGTCGGGGTGTCGCCGAAGAGGGCGCGCAGACGGTCGACCGGGGTGAAGCGCCACTCCTCCTCGCGGCCGGACGGCATCGAGAAGTCGTCGACCGCGAACGAGGACCTGCGCTCTGCCCGTGACTGGTCGGGGACGAAGGCGGCAGCCGAGTCGGTGTGCCCGGTCGGGGCGGACGCGCTCGGTGCTGCGACCCCGGGGCCTGACTTCTCCAACAGCGGCATCAGCCGACTGCTCCTTCCATCTGCATCTCGATGAGGCGGTTGAGCTCGAGGGCGTACTCCATCGGCAGCTCACGGGCGACGGGCTCGACGAACCCGCGCACGATCATGGCCATGGCCTCCTCCTCGGTCATCCCGCGGGACATGAGGTAGAAGAGCTGGTCGGCCGAGACCTTGGAGACCGTGGCCTCGTGGCCCATCTGGACGTCGTCCTCGCGGACGTCGACGTAGGGGTAGGTGTCCGAGCGGCTGATCGTGTCGACGAGGAGCGCGTCACAGCGGACGGTGGACCTGCTGTTCGTCGCCCCCTCCATGACCTGCACGAGTCCGCGGTAGGAGGTGCGGCCGCCGCCCCGGGCGACCGACTTCGACACGATGGTGCTCGAGGTGTTGGGTGCCGCGTGGACCATCTTCGCGCCGGCGTCCTGGTGCTGACCCTCACCCGCGAAGGCGATGGACAGGGTCTCGCCCCGGGAGTGCTCACCGAGGAGGTAGACGGCGGGGTACTTCATCGTCACCTTGGAGCCGATGTTGCCGTCGATCCACTCCATCGTCGCGCCCTCGGCGCAGGTGGCGCGCTTGGTGACGAGGTTGTAGACGTTGTTCGACCAGTTCTGGATCGTCGTGTAGCGCACCTTGGCGCCCTTCTTGACGACGATCTCGACGACGGCCGAGTGCAGCGAGTCCGACTTGTAGATCGGCGCGGTGCAGCCCTCGACGTAGTGCACCGAGGAGCCCTCGTCGGCGATGATCAGCGTCCGCTCGAACTGGCCCATGTTCTCGGTGTTGATCCGGAAGTAGGCCTGCAGCGGGATGTCGACGTGGACGCCCGGCGGGACGTAGATGAAGGAGCCGCCCGACCAGACGGCGGTGTTGAGCGCCGCGAACTTGTTGTCACCCGCGGGGATGACCGAGGTGAAGTACTCGCGGAAGAGCTCCGCGTGCTCGCGCAGGCCCGTGTCCGTGTCGACGAAGATGACGCCCTTCTCCTCGAGGTCCTCGCGGATCTGGTGGTAGACCACCTCGGACTCATACTGAGCCGCCACACCGGCGATGAGGCGCTGCTTCTCCGCCTCGGGGATGCCGAGCCGGTCGTAGGTGTTCTTGATGTCCTCGGGCAGCTCGTCCCACGTCGTGGCCTGCTTCTCGGTGGACTTCACGAAGTACTTGATGTTCTGGAAGTCGATACCGGTGAGGTCGGAGCCCCAGGTCGGCATGGGCTTCTTGCCGAACAGGCGCAGTGACTTCAGCCGCAGGTCGAGCATCCACTGCGGCTCGCTCTTGCGGGCGGAGATGTCGCGCACGACGTCCTCGTTGAGCCCGCGCTTCGCGGTCGCGCCGGCGGTGTCCGAGTCGGCCCACCCGTACTCGTAACGGCCGAGGTCCTTCAGACCTGGGTTGAGTTCTTCGATGTGCGTGGTCATCGTGAGGACCTTTCCGGGGTGGGAGCGGTGTTCTGGGTGGTGCGCGGGCCCGTCAGGTCCAAGGACCGGAGGCGCCGGGGTGTTCCCGAGCTGCCGCGGGAGGTGACCGGCGCCGCAGTGCCCGAGCCCGGGACCTGCAGTGTGGGGACGAAGGTCGTGCAGACGTGGTGTCCGGCGGCGAGGGTGGCCAGCCGCTGGACGTGGACGCCCAGCAACCGGGAGAAGGCGTCCGTCTCCGCGTCGCACAAGGCGGGGAACTCCTCGGCGACGTGCTGGACCGGGCAGTGACCCTGACAGAGCTGGACGCCGGCCAGGCCGCCGGCACCGACCGGTCGCGCGGACGCGGCGAAGCCGTCCGCGGTCAGCGCGGTGACGAGGGCGTCGGCCCGGGCGGTGGGGTCGCCGCCCGCGACGGCGAGCTGCCCGGCATACCGGGTCTCGAGGCCGGCGACGCGCTCTCTGGCGAAGTCGGCGACGGCATCGGGGCCGACCGTGTCCTGGAGGTAGCGCAGCGCCTGGGTCGCCAGAGCGTCGTAGTCGGCCGGGAGGGACTCGTGACCGGAACCGGAGATGATGAACGCCCGGGCCGGGCGACCCCGGCCACGGACCTGACCGCTGGTCGTGTCGTGCTCGACGACGTCCCCACGCTCGGCCAGCGCGTCGAGGTGACGACGAACGGCGGCAGCGGTCAGCCCAAGACGCCTGCCGATGCCCGCCGCGGTGACGGGTCCGTGCTCCGAGACGGCAGCCAGGACCCGTGCCCGGGTGCGCTGCTCCAGGCGCTGTGAGGTGGTCTCGAGGTCCACCTCGGAGCTCTCGTCGATAAACACCACACCATTGTGACGTAATTGGTCCGTGCGTGTGTAGTAAGGGGGACCTAAGCGTCGGGGCGGCCGGCCCGGTGCCTAGACTCCCCGCGTGCTCCCCGCCCCACCCGCGATCCGGCTCGACGGTCTCGTCCGCCGGTTCGGGCAGACGACGGCGGTCGACGGGATGTCCTGGTCGGCCCCAGCTGGTCAGGTCACCGCCGTCCTCGGGCCCAACGGGGCCGGCAAGACGACGGCCATCGAGTGCGCGGTGGGCCTCCAGCGCCCGGACGGCGGCCTCGCGGAGGTGCTCGGCAGCAACCCCTGGCGCTCCCCGGCCGAGCACCGGGCCCGGGTGGGCGTCATGCTCCAGTCCGGAGGCCTGCCCAACGGCACGAAGCCGATGCGTCTGCTCCACCACCTCGCCGCCCTGTATGCCGGGGCCGCCGATGTCGCGGCGCTCGCCCAGCGGCTCGGTATCGACCGCTTCACCGACACGACCGTGCGGCGCCTGTCCGGCGGGCAGCGGCAACGGCTCGCGCTCGCGGCGGCGCTCGTCGGACGCCCCGAGGTCGCCTTCCTCGACGAGCCGACGGCCGGCCTCGACCCCCATGGGCGCCTCGACGTCTACGAGCTCGTCGAGCAGGTCCGGGGCGAGGGGACGACCGTCGTCGTGACCACGCACTCCTTCGAGGAGGCCGAGCGCCTTGCCGACCATCTCGTCATCGTCAGCGAGGGCCGGACCGTCGCCGAGGGCTCCGTGGCGGACGTCGTCGGCAACGGCTCACTCGAGGAGGTCTACTTCGACCTCACCCGCAGGGTGCGCCGATGAGCGCCGGCTCCCGTCCGGCGCGGGCCCGCGCGCGCATTCTCGCGCAGTCCCGCTTCGAGCTCGGGACCCTGCTGCGCAACGGCGAGCAGCTCCTCGTCTCCGTGGTGCTCCCCCTGGGCGCGCTCCTCGGCCTCGCCGTGAGCAGCACACCCACGCTCGGCCCGGGTCGCCGGATCGACGTCGCCGTGCCCGGCGTCCTCGCCCTCTGCGTCATCTCCGCGGCATTCACCGCCCAGGCGATCTCCACGGGCTTCGACCGCCGCTACGCGGTGCTGCGCCTCCTCGGCACCACGCCGTTGGGCCGCGACGGGCTGCTCTGGGCCAAGGCCGTCGCCACCCTCGGCGTCGAGGTGCTCCAGTGGGTGGTCCTCGGTGGAGTCGGGCTGCTCCTCGGCTGGCACCCCCGGTTCTCGGGGCTGCTGTATGCCGTGCTCTTCCTCCTCGCCGGCACGTGGGCCTTCGTCTCGCTGGCCCTGCTCCTGGCCGGGACCGTCCGCGCGGAGGGGGTCCTGGCCATCGCCAACCTCGCGTGGGTGCTGCTCCTCGTCCTGGGGGGCGTCCTCGTTCCCCGCACCGAGCTCCCGGCCGGGCTGAGCCACGTCGCCGCCGCGCTCCCGTCCTCGGCGCTGGCCGGCGGTCTGCGGGGAGCCTTCCTCGACGGGCGACTGGACGGCATATCGCTGCTGGTCCTCGTGCTCTGGGGCGCGTCGGCGACGTTCCTGGCGAGCCGGACGTTCCACTGGTCGGACTGAGCGGCCCGGTGGTCCTGGCCGATGCTCGCCCCGATGCTGGCTGATACTTGCCCGGTGAACGCGAACCCACGGCTCCGGCCGATCGCGACCGGCGACGTCGCGACGGTCCTCGACCTCAACGAGCGCGACGTCGACCTGCTCGCCCCTCTGGACGCCGCGCGGCTGACCCTGCTGCAGGGCTGGGCCGACCGAGCCGACGTCATCGACGTGGGCGGCCGGGTCGCGGGGTTCGTCGTCACGTTCGACGCTGGGACGGACTACGACTCGGAGAACTACCGGTGGTTCACCGAGCGGTTCGGCGACCGCTTCTCCTACCTCGACCGGATCGTCATCGCCCCGGGCTTCCGGCGCCAGGGGCTCGGCCGGTTCGTCTACGACGAGCTCGAGGCGCTGGCACAGCCGACGGGCCGGATGGCTCTCGAGGTCAACGTCGAGCCGCCCAACGAGGGGTCGCTCGCCTTCCACCGGGCTCGGGGCTACGTCGAGGTCGGGCGTCTCGGCGCCCCCGGCCACGTCGTCAGCCTCATGGTCAAGGAGCTCTGACCTGCGCCGGCCGGCCGCTCACCCGACGACGAGCGGAGCGTCTCGCTCCGGTCGGTTGTCCCCCCGGTCTTCTGCACGCGCAACCTGTCCGCCTACCCTGAACCGGTGCAGCTGCCCGCCGTCCGGCCGTCCCTCGTGCGACCCGTCCTCCTCGCCAACCTCATCGGGGAGGTGGTCATCGTCATCACCGGAGGCGTCGTCCGGCTCACCGGCAGCGGCCTCGGCTGCCCGACGTGGCCTGAATGCGTGCCCGGGTCGTTCACGCCGGTCCCGCACCAGGAGCAGGGCTTCCACAAGCTCATCGAGTTCGGCAACCGGACGCTGACCGGCGTGGTCGGGCTGCTCGCCCTTCTGGCCCTGTGGGCGGTGTGGACCCACCTGCCCAAACGGCGGCCACTTCACCTCATCGCCCTGAGCCTGGTCCTCGGGGTCGCCGTCCAGGCCATCGTCGGGGGCCTCGCCGTGCGCAGCACCCTCAACCCGGTGACCGTGGCATTCCACTTCCTCCTGTCCATGGTGCTGATCGCGCTCGCGACGATGCTGGTCCGGGGCGCCGAGGACAGGGCCCCCGGAGCAGCAGGGCAGGCGGCCGAGCCCCGCTCGCTCCTCGTCCCCGCACTCGTGGCCAGGCTCGGCTGGGTCACCGCGGCCGTCGCCGCCGTGGTCCTCGTCCTCGGCACCGTCGTCACCGGTTCCGGACCGCACTCCGGCGACGCCGAGGAGCCGGCGCGGACGGGCTTCGACCCCCAGGTCGTGTCCTGGCTCCATGCCGACGTCGTCATGCTCTTCGTCGGCCTCGTCGTCGCCATGGTCATCGCCGTCCACCTGACGTCGGAGTCGGTGCTGGCCAAGGCCACGTGGCGCAGCGTCCTGCTCGTCACGCTGGCCCAGGGGGTCGTCGGCTACGTGCAGTACTTCACCAGGCTGCCCGAGGTGCTCGTCGCCCTGCACATGCTCGGAGCGACCCTCCTCGTGGTGACCCTGACCACCGGCCTGCTCAACCTGCGGCGCAACCCCATCTGACGGCGCCCGGCGTGGACGGGCCGGGACTCGGTGCCGGATCCGTCCAGGACCAGTGCCGAGTCCGGGATCAGTGCGGGATCGGCAGGTGCACCAGCGGGTCGATGGCGACCCCGACGAAGAGAATCGTCAGGTAGGTGATGGAGAAGTGGAACAGTCGCATCGGCTTGAGCACGGCCGGGCCGGAGCCCAGCTTGGCGTGCCTGAGCAGGCGGTGCGCCTCGGTGACGAAGAGCACGCCGGCGACGAGGGCAGCCACCAGGTAGACCCACCCCATCCTCGCCACCGGCACCAGGGTCAGCGACGTGATGACCATCGCCCACGAGTAGGCGACGACCTGGCGGGCCACGACGGGGAAGCGCTCGACCACCGGCAACATGGGCACGTGCGCCGCGGCGTAGTCGTCCTTGAACTTCATCGACAGCGGCCAGTAGTGCGGCGGCGTCCAGAAGAAGATCACCATGAAGAGGATGAGCGCGGACCAGGACACCGAGCCCGTCACGGCTGACCAGCCGATGAGCACCGGCATACACCCGGCGGCGCCGCCCCAGACGATGTTCTGCGACGTGCGGCGCTTGAGCAGCAGCGTGTAGACCCCGATGTAGAAGGCGAGCGCTGCGAAGGCCAGACCAGAGCTCAGCCAGTTGACGAAGAGGCCGAGCCACAAGGTCGACACCAGCGCGAGCACACCGCCGAAGACGAGTGCGGCCCGCGGGGTGACCGTGCCGGTGACGAGGGGCCGGTTGCTCGTGCGCTGCATCATCGCGTCGATGTCGCGGTCGACGTAGCAGTTGAGGGTGTTGGCGGCGCCGGCCGACAGGGCGCCGCCGACGAGCGTGGCGATGACGAGCCACAAGCTCGGCACGCCGCGCCCGGCCAGGAACATCACGGGAACCGTGGTGATGAGAAGCAGCTCGATGATCCGCGGCTTGGTCAGGGCGAGGTACTGCCCCACGACGAAACCCCAGCCACCCCCTCCGGGCCCTGGAGTCGCGGACAGTCCGGCGCGGGGGTCCAGAGCGGTCACGGCGTCCTTCGAGAGGCGGGGGTGCGGGTGCGGTGCGGGTGCGACCAGTCTAGCCGCGGCCCCGAGAGCCGACGGGGCCCGGTCACCCGCCTCAGCGCGCCCCCAGAGCATCACGAACGGACAGCGCTGGATGTCGTCGAGCTCACGTCGGGGTCTAGGCTCGCAGCGGACGTCCGACCGGGTTCTGAAGGAGAGAAAACAAGTGACCACCACCTCGGCACCATCTGCCTCGATCCTCGACAAGCGCAGCGATGACCTCCCTCGACCGGTGGCGACGAAAGCGGGGTGGACCGACCTGGATGTCCGCGCCGTCGACACCGCGCGGCTTCTCGCCGCCGACGCCGTCCAGAAGGTGGGCAACGGCCACCCGGGCACGGCGATGTCACTGGCCCCCGCGGCATACCTGCTCTTTCAGAACGTCATGACGCACGACCCGGCCGACCCGGCGTGGCTCGGGCGCGACCGGTTCGTCCTCTCCTGTGGCCACTCCAGCCTCACCCAGTACATCCAGCTCTTCCTCTCCGGCTACGGCCTCGAGGTCACGGACCTCCAGGCGCTGCGCACCTGGGGCAGCCTCACCCCGGGGCACCCCGAGGTCCACCACACCACGGGCGTCGAGATCACGACGGGTCCCCTGGGCAGCGGCCTCGCCTCGGCCGTCGGCATGGCCTTCGGCCAGCGCCGCCAGCGCGGGCTGCTCGACCCCGACGCCGAGCCCGGCGAGAGCCCGTTCGACCACCACATCTACGTGATGGCCTCAGACGGCGACATCATGGAAGGCGTCAGCCACGAGGCGTCGGCGCTGGCCGGTCATCAGGAGCTGGGCAACCTCACCCTGATCTACGACCAGAACCAGATCTCGATCGAGGACGACACCGACATCTCCTTCTCGGAGGACGTGGGCATGCGCTACGAGGCGTACGGCTGGCACGTCGTCACCGTCGACTGGAGAAGGCAGGCGGCCGACGACGCGGGAGGGCATCAATACGTCGAGGACGTCGACGCGCTCCTCGCGGCGATCGAGTCCGGCAAGAAGGTCCCCGACAGGCCGACCCTGGTCGTCCTCAGGACGATCATCGGGTGGCCGGCACCGACGAAGCAGAACAGCGGCAAGGCCCACGGCTCTGCTCTCGGCGACGCCGAGGTCGAGCAGACCAAGGAGCTGCTCGGGTTCCCGGCCGACAAGACCTTCACCGTCCAGCGGCCCGTCCTCACGCACGCCCGCCAGGTCGTCAAGCGGGGAAAGGCGGCGCACAAGGCGTGGGACAAGAAGTTCGCCGCGTGGACCAAGGCCAACCCCGAGCGGGCGCAGTTGCTCGACCGGCTCGTCAAGGGTGAGCTCCCGGACGGTCTCGACGACGCGCTCCCGAGCTTCCCCGCCGACCTCGAGAAGGGCGTCTCGACCCGCGCAGCGTCGGGCAAGGTACTCGGCGCCATCGCCGACATCATGCCCGAGCTGTGGGGCGGCTCGGCCGACCTCGCGGAGTCGAACAACACGACGATGGAGGGCGCGGACTCCTTCATCCCCACGGGTAAGCAGACCAGCGCGTGGAAGGGCGGCCCTTACGGCCGCACCCTGCACTTCGGCATCCGCGAGTTCGGGATGGGCTGCATCCTCAACGGGATCGCGGTCGAGGGGCTGACCCGGCCGTATGGCGGCACCTTCCTCGTCTTCTCCGACTACATGCGCGGGGCCGTGCGTCTTGCCGCTCTGCAGAAGCTGCCGGTGACCTTCGTCTGGACGCACGACTCCATCGGCCTCGGCGAGGACGGCCCGACGCACCAGCCGGTCGAGCACCTCGCAGCGCTGCGGGCGATGCCCGGCCTGGACGTGGTGCGGCCCGGTGACGCCAACGAGACGGCGGTCGTCTGGGCGACCATCCTGCGCAACGCCCGTCCCGCGGGCCTGGCGCTGACCCGGCAGAACCTGCCCGTGTTCGACCGGACGACGTTCGCCAGTGCCAGGGGCGCCGCCAAGGGGGCCTACGTCCTCGTCGACGGTGGCGAGAGCGGCACGGGGGCGCCCGACGTCATCCTCATCGCGACCGGGTCCGAGGTCAGCATCGCCGTCGAGGCCCGCGAGAAGCTCGAGCGCTCGGGGGTGCGCACCCGCGTCGTCTCGATGCCGTGCCGCGAGTGGTTCGAGGAGCAGACGAAGGCCTACCAGGAGAAGGTGCTGCCGGCGTCGGTCCGAGCCCGGGTGAGCATCGAGGCCGCGGTCTCCTTCGGCTGGCACGACATCATCGGTGACGCCGGGCGCTCCATCAGCCTCGAGCACTTCGGTGCCTCCGCCGACTACAAGACCCTGTTCGCCGAGTTCGGCATCACCGCCGACGCCACCGTCAAGGCGGCGAAGGACTCCCTCAAGGCCGCCCGGTCGAGCGGTGAGGGGGCGCCGGGGGTCACCGAGACCGCCCCCCGGAAGGATACCGACCGCAGTCGCACCGATACCGGTGCCAAGAAGAGCGCCGCCACGAAGAGCGCTGCCTCAGCGTCCTCCACCCGATAACCCCAGACCACACGGAAAAGTGACCATCATGATCAGTTCCAACCTCCAAGCTCTCTCCGATGCCGGTGTCTCGATCTGGCTGGACGACCTGTCGCGCGAGCGTCTCCGGTCGGGCAACCTCCAAGAGCTCATCGACACGAAGAACGTCGTCGGGGTGACGACGAACCCCTCGATCTTCCAGGCGGCGCTCTCCAAGGGCACCGCCTACGACGAGCAGGTCGCCGAACTCGCCCAAGCAGGCAGGTCCGTCGAGGAGGCGGTCCTCGAGCTGACCACCCGCGACGTCCGAGACGCCTGCGACCTGTTCCGGCCGATCTTCGAGCAGACCGACGGTGAGGACGGGCGCGTCTCCATCGAGGTCGACCCGCGACTCGCGCACGACACGGACAGGACCTCCGACGAGGCCCGCAAGCTCAGTGACGCCGTCGACCGCCCGCAGGTCCTCATCAAGATCCCCGCGACGGTCGAGGGACTGTCCTCGATCACCGCCACCCTCGCCCGTGGCATCAGTGTCAACGTCACCCTGATCTTCGCCCTGGACCGCTACCGCGCGGTGATGAACGCCTACCTCGACGGCCTGGAGCAGGCTGACCAGGCCGGTCACGACCTTGCCAAGATCCGCTCCGTCGCCTCGTTCTTCGTCTCCCGGGTGGACTCGGAGATCGACAAGCGGCTCGACGCGCTGGGTTCCGACCAGGAGGCCAAGGCCTCCGCCCTGAAGGGCAAGGCCGGTATCGCGAACGCCCGACTGGCCTACCAGGCATACGAGGAGGTCTTCTCGACGCCGCGCTGGCAGAGCCTCGCGGACAAGGGCGCCCACCCGCAGCGCCCCTTGTGGGCATCGACCGGTGTCAAGGACCCGGCCTACCCCGACACGATGTACGTCACCGAGCTCGTCGCCCCCGGCGTCGTCAACACCATGCCGGAGAAGACGCTGGACGCGGCGGCCGACCATGGCACCGTCAGCGGCGACACCATCACCGGCAGCTACGGCGACGCACAGCAGGTCCTCGACGACCTCGCCGAGCTGGGCATCTCCTACAGCGAGGTCGTCGAGGTCCTCGAGAAGGAGGGCGTCGACAAGTTCGAGAAGTCCTGGGCCGACCTGGTCGACGAGGTCACGTCCGACCTCGAGAAGGCGGCCCAGTGAGCGCGCTGTCCGTCACGGCATCGGGCCCGGCGGCGGACGCCATCGCTGCGCACGTGCCGACGCTCGTCTCCGCACACTTCGCCTCTCGGCTGTTCGACAAGGACGCGACCCTCTGGGGACCGGAGGCGGAGGCTGAGTCGAAGGTCCGCCTGTCCTGGGTCGGGTTGCCGCGCACCTCCCGGCCGCTCGTCGGTGAGATCTCCGCACTGCGCGACCACCTGAGCGGCAGGGACCTGGACCACGTGGTGCTCTGCGGCATGGGCGGGTCGTCCCTCGCGCCGGAGGTCATCTGCGCCACGGCGGGCAAGGACCTCACCGTCCTCGACTCCTCGGACCCTGACTACGTGCGCGCCGCGCTGGCCGACCGGCTCGACCGAACGGTCGTCGTGGTGTCCAGCAAGTCCGGCTCGACCGTGGAGACCGACTCGCAGCGCCGGTCCTACGAGGGCGCGTTCACCGACGCGGGCATCGACCCGACCGAGCGGATCGTCGTCGTCACCGACCCGGGCAGCCCGCTCGACACGGAAGCCCGTCAGGCGGGCTACCGGGTCATCAACGCCGACCCCGAGGTCGGTGGTCGCTACTCCGCGCTCACCGCGTTCGGTCTGGTGCCGAGCGGACTCGCCGGGGTCGACGTCGAGGCGCTGCTCGACGATGCCGAGTCGGTGGCCGACCTTCTCTCGGCCGACGACGACGCCAACCCGGCACTGCGGCTGGGCGCCGCCATGGCAGGCACCCATCCACTGCGGGACAAGCTGGCAATCGTCGACAACGGTTCCGGCATCACGGGATTCGCCGACTGGGCCGAGCAGCTCATCGCCGAGTCGACCGGCAAGGGTGGCACGGGCATTCTGCCGGTCGTCGTCAGCGACGACGACCCGGAGGTGAGGCACCCAGCCGCCGATGTCACGGTCGCCCGGCTCATCGGGCTCGACACGGATGACGCCGACGTGGGCGCCGAGGTCGACGGGAGCCGCTCCGAGGTCCACGTCGGCGGTTCGCTGGGCGCCCAGATACTCCTCTGGGAGGTCGCGACCGTTGTGGCCGGCCAGATCCTCGGGATCAACCCCTTCGACCAGCCTGACGTGGAGAGCGCGAAAAAGGCCGCCCGCACCCTGCTCGACC
>JAABUP010003862.1_pt1 | contig 25846 bp, 31 predicted proteins | sample 5559201 | NCBI WGS metagenome assembly JAABUP01 (sample SAMN10711887, study PRJNA513373) | rock metagenome | isolation source: Antarctica rocks | place: Antarctica
CGGCGTAAACGCATACAATCGCGCGTCTTACATCTGGCTGCGCGAAGTGTGCTGTTTACGTATCACGAGTCATGCTGCAGTTTGGGAGGGCTTGAATGCAAGACCGACTAGTGCTGTTGATCGGCCAGGTCCCAACGCTTTCAACAGACGCTGGTGACTTTTGCATCATTCCGCAGTGGATTCTGTCTGTCATTTAGTGCTGTTCCAGTGATATAAGCCCTTCCAGCCAGTGTTGAGTGCCCTCAAAGGGCGTGTGATCATATTAGGCACAGCTGATCGGATGGTGGCCTTGAAACTTCCTGCTCTGATCGAAGTCAAGGAAAAAGATAATGGCGAAGATGTAAGCACTCTGTAAATTGAGGGTGTCTGGCAAGCCTGCACAAGTTTGCGCCTGAGTCTTTGCCTGTCACACAGGGCTCGCCTTTGACGGCACTTACAAAGCAGGGTCAACAGTTTACAACATCGTTTCAGAAGAACACAAAGAAGCTGTCACCAGTAACGTTCGTGGATGGTCAGACCAAGGATTTCCTAAAGAGGAAGCTTCATGAAAACCAACTGCTGATATGGCGCAGCTGCGTAGAAGGTTCCATATATGTTGCGCTGTTTTATGAGATCAAGAGGCTCCTCAAGAAGAAGACATCACAGCACAGGCAAGGAAAGCAACCGGCATTTTGGAGAAGCTGTGATATGCTTTTGCAGCTTTTGCAGCACAGGCACATCAATTTGGCCATTGTTTGCATTTGCAGTTTTGCTTGTGTCACATCTCCTGGTGCTGTCATTGTGTGATCCTCTGACCACTGTAGCTCCTTGCCATGTGCTGTACATGACATTGACCAGCAGCCTTGACTGCAGGCGGCTAGGTCCAGTTGTAAAGTACTTGAGTGATGTCATGCTGCCAGATGGGCTATTTGGACCCGTCATTGGCTTTGTCATCAGACTGAAGTTTTTCAGCTGAACAGGACAGATTGACATAAGTCCATTTGAGATGGCGGCTCTCCAAGCCTACGATTGTGCTACATGTGCCTGCAGCCCATCAAGTTACAGACCAAGATGGATGACACACCCTTGTACAATATGTGCATGCAATTTATTTCTTCCGGTTCAGACTTTTATGAAGACCAGGTGGTGCCATACACGTCAAGCTATATCAGTGGTATACAGTGGTTGCTCCACTCTTCAAGATTCAAATTTACACCTCAGTTCTGTGCACATTGTCAAGTGCAAGTGGAGCATCAGCTATGCTAGATAATAAGACAAATCAGCAGATTGGCTGCAAAATGTGTATTTTGTTGTGGCCATGCCGCACTCTGATGATCAGATGCTGTGCAAGTATAATTTATCATACAGGTCACCATCCTGCCCTCGCATTACCTCAGTGCTCCCATCGTGCTTAAACATTTAGACTCTGCATCCTACATATGGATACATCATCTACAGGCTTCCGTGTCGGGTTGTGGGCAGAGGTTTCCTGCCTTGCAAATGCGTCTATGGCACTCGCCCTGCTGCGCACACCCCTTGGGTGTAATTTGTGTCTCATGTTAGTGCATGTTGGCTCACAGGACTAGGGTTCAGGCACACCTAGTAGGTATCAGGTCCTGGCAAGAACAATTAGCTGGAACGCCTGTAAATTATTATTAGGTCGTTCTGCAGAAAACTACCGTAGTTGTCAGTAGGCTGCTGCATGGTGGTGCTGAACTCCAACGTTGAATGAACAAAGCTCACTGCATGTCACATGGCTGAATGTGAAGTCTCTGAATGGAACAGCAAGCCTGGAAGACAAGCTAAGCATGCAGCACAGGTTTAGATGCCCATCCGGCTAAGTGTAGCATTCAGAGCAGAGTAAAAGATTCAGACAAAGCACAAAACTATCGTAAACTTCAATTATGTGGAGCAAAACGCATCACAATATCTTATTTCGTATGTCCTCTATCTTCTTCAAGACCTCGCCAGGATTCCGATCAAGCTCTTCTGCAATGGCTCTCTGCTTGTCAGGATGCAACTGCAGTACAGATGATTCGTCAGCAAGGACAAAGCACAAGATACAGCAGATGCGGAATCGGAAAGATCATCGGACCTGAGTATATTGCTCGCACAGGTCACCGTCAATCACATCTTTGACAGGGAAATATGAGCTTCTATAGCTCATGTGATCCCTGCCACTCAGTGGCGGATGTTCTTGCCGCAAGTGCATTTCCAGGTGGGAAAAGAAGTCCATGTCCTCTCTGGAAGTGAAAGGCAGCAATGAGCCTGCAGACCAAGAAGCAAGAGAGCTTAAAACTTGGAATCCAGGTCAATCAACCTTGCAGTTGCATGCCAAACTAAGCTTCCAGGAACCACGTCTGCTGCAGACACAGTCTGTACAGAGCTCAAGTACAACATGTATGGTACCACAGATGTATGAACAGACGGACAATTACTTAGACAAACTGATCAGGTGCATGAATGGATGGGTCTGATCAAGCTGCCAGGGGCGCCACGATGGGGTTATGGGAACATCACTCACCTACAGCTCCCATGACAGTGCCATACATGATGCATTCCTGCCCACCAGGCTGCATGACAGCCCTTTGCAGGCTGGTCACCACATCCCCCACATGGAACTGAATGATGCTTTCCAGCTTGTGAGGGGCGCCATTCAGCGCACTGGCTGCTCCAGCATACTTGCCGCCGGTGGGGTCTTCCTCCACCTGACCATGCGACCCCACAGTCAGACAGTGGTTTTGTCAAAACCCCTTCGGCTTACGCTATCACATATGCAGCAGTGAAGCCTAGCTGTCTGGATCAAAATGACCATGCTCTCTTACCAGCTTTTCAAGATCTTTAGAATGTTGCATTGTCAGCTGTAAGGATACCGAACAGTTACCAGCACAGAGTCCAGAATGAGAAGCTCCATTTGCTCGCAAACAAATTTTGTTGGCAATGCTTCAGCCAAAAACATACCTGCTGTGATAGGTCTGCAGGCAAGCGCATCATGAAGACGTTGCCAAACTTGTCAGCACCACAAAGAGTGTCGTAGTCAAGTTGCAGCTGAGTGGTGAGGTAGCGGGAGCTGGTGTCATCTGCATAGATGTACAGCTGGTTCTCCGCCTTCTTGTACTTCATGAAGAAGACTGACTCCTGGGAGTCGGCTACGTATATCCGGTCGCCCATGACTGTCAGGCTTGCTATGTGGGTCGGTAACCTGAACATGCACAACCACTATCTCCAGATGTGTACAGAATAAAGAAAGGAGCATGCCACCATGCATGCCATTGCTGCACGACTGCCCCAAAGTATCTATGTCAGATTGCTGCAGCTGTACTTCTGTCCTGCTGGTCACATGGGCTCTCATGACAAAAAGGTAGTCTCTCATGCTTGAAGATATGCAAGACCTTTGACCGTGCAACATGACATACCAAAGTATGGGTGTTGCAGACATGCACGCTGGGATCTAAGCATCAGAGTAAGCAGCATACCGTCTGTATTCTGACTTGCGCAGCAGCTTCTTCTTGCCCATGTCGTAGAGGCGCAGTATGGGCCCCACACCCACCAGCAGCCGCCCCTTGAAGGCTGCCAAGGCACCAGGAATGCCACCCACAGCTGTTTTGTGCACTAGCTCCAGCCGCCGGCCATTGTCAACCAGCCTATAAAGCCGGACATACCCCTCTGCACAGCAACAGAACCGCCTTTGCAAGCTGCGAGCTCCTGTATCTCTGAGCAGGGCCTCTTGCATGCTTTTGCTTGCTTGCATGGGAAATTGTCAAAAGAACTACACCCTTGAGTAACATTTGAGGTTGACACTTGAGGTTGAGGAGATACTTATGGCATTAGCAGACCCAGAAAAGCTGCCAACACTGCATCTGAAGGTGAGAACCAGCTGCTGTATATCAGGTAGCACAGCACAGCACAGCACAGCACAGCACAGCACAGCACAGCACAGCACAGCACAGCACAGCACAGCACAGCACAGCCCAGCCCAGCCCAGCCCAGCACAGGATGCTGCAGTGCAGCGCATAGCATTTGCAGAGTGAGTGATGAAGGGCAGTGCCCACCGTCTGCAGTTCTGGGCAGGAAGCCTAGGCCCTGCACAGTGCCCACAGCCAGCATGTGGCCCTCTGCAGCGCTGAAGCGCATGCAGCACATGCTGATGGCAGCCTCATTGTTGTCCAGCTCTATGACACTGGCAGTTTCCAGGGTGGAGGGGTCAACTATCCGGAGGCAGGAGGCCCAGTTTGTGGGGTCCCCTCTGGGAGGCCCCCACTGTGCTTCTTGCTCCCTCTGCTCTTCACTCAGCTCTGGTCCCTGCACCCAAAGTCACACTGCTATGCAACAACAGAGGAGCAAAACCAGAGAGGAAAAGCAGCATCATACATAGTATACAGAACAGCAAAGCAAATGTGAATCTCTCTGGCGTCTTTGTGCCAAATGTCCTCAAAGTTGCTGTAGGCAATTCCACAGTGTGATTCAGTGAATCATGATACATACACCATTGCCATGTCCAAATGTCTGCAAGCTGCGTTACAAGATGCAACCACTGTCCAACAGCCCCACACAGCAATGCCATCAAAGGGAAACACTTCACACACAAGCTGTATGCCCAGGCATTCAACACCAGGCATTCAACACCAGAGATGCATGAACAGCAGCCCTTGCCTGGATCTCTATGCCATTGGCGTGACCGTCAGTCATGGCATCTGGGTCTGGCTTCACATGCAGGTCTTCCCTATCCTCCAGCCGTATACTTGCTGGGTCTGCTTCTGCCACCACTACAACCTGTCACCCCATGCCATACATATCAGACAGGCAATTGTACAACTCAACAACCATCAAACACACGCCAAACATCACCACTGTGAGGAGCAGCTTTTGCAGCTGATGGGCAAAAAGCGTTCGTAGAAGCATTGTAACATGACACGCATAGCTTGCTGCAAGAAGGTGCCATCAGAAGCGATGCTATGATACTATTGTGGCAAACGCAGGCAGCTGCGGCCATGTCATTTGTGTGTAAGGGACAAACCTTGTGCTCAGGGTGGATGACAAACTTGCGGGGAGTGTAGCGCAGCGGACACGACTGCTGGTTGAAGGTCTCGCCCAGGCGCTCCAGGGTCAAAATGCGCAGCGTATTCTTGGCAACTGCCACAAAGCCCTCTGGACACTGCTCAGAAGCAAAGCCTGCACATCCAACAGAACACATCCTGAGAATTGCCGACCCCTAAGCTTCCAAAGAGAATGTCTGTGACATTGCTGCATTGTGGCGGCTGGTACGCCCAGCACGTGCAAAGCTTCAAGAGCTACGCTTGATGAGAAGGGAGCTGTTGCAAAGCGAAGCAGGCAGTTTGGACGTACCTGAGGCGTAGTCCAGAGCTTCGTAGGACAGGGGTGTGAGGTTATATCTGCCCATGTCTGAGTAGCCCAACCAAGGCCTGCTGGACAAGGACAGCATAGATCGCTGACTCTTGACATTAGCAGCAAAGAGCTTGGGAGGGCGAGTGCCCAGGAAGCGTGTGCGTGTATCAGACAACTGCCCTGTGATCCTGTCTACTTGTGTCCTCAACAGCACTCCATTGGCCAAACCTACAATGAAGTGTTGCTGTCAGGAAAAGAGCTTGAATGAGGCCAAATAGACGGCATGTGTGTAAGGTCTGGGCACAATCATGAACAGGCAGATGTTGGGTGAATGATGAGTGTTGCTTTGGTTCTTTGCAGCATGCAGTTGAGACAATCTACGTTACTGCAAGCCCCAGAAAGAATCGGCCAAAGCATACCTCACATCTCTCTGAGCAGAGCAGAGTAAGATGAAGATGACCAGCATGCAATATTGCATTGCAGCTTGTACCACATGGTCAAATTATGAAATTCATGGGCCAAAGCAGGGATGCTCAAGCAGCAAATTGAATAAACTCCGACTGAAGATCCATGTCGCTTTGATCAAAGTGGCAAACATGCTCAGCAGCTGATGTGAACAAATAGAGAGCTGACCGATGTGGAGGAAGAGGGCACCCACGCCGCGGCCCTCCTCAGTGCCTGAGGTGCCCATGGCAGGGCTGTCCAGCAGCAGCAGGCTCTCAGGGCTGGACTGCACCGCCTGCACTCCCAACACCTTCATGGTGTCCTCAGGGTCCAGGCTGATGATGCGCACCTGCATGCACACACCTCACTGCAGTCCACAACACTCTAAACTCTCTTGCCACACAACCGGCTACACAACAGCAGAAGTGAATGCTGACAGGTCTCTTTGAAACATCTGCTGACCCACAGCAAGCACTATATCACAGAATGCAAACACCTCACTGCAATGCACAGGCTACAGCCACACAACCGGCTACACGACAGCAGAGGTACAAGCTGATAGGCTTCTTTCAAGGTCTGCTGACCCCACCGCAAGCGCAACATCACAGAATGCAAACACCTCACTGCAAACCACGCTCTAAACAGACACACAACCGGCTTCACAACAGCAGAGGTGAATGCTGACAAGCATGTTTCTCACTGCAAACCACACTCTGAACAGCCACACAAGCGGCTACACAACAGCAGAGGTGAATGCTGACAAGCCTCTTTCTCACTGCAATCCACACTCTAAACGGCGACGCAACCGGCTACACAACAGCCAAGGTGAATGCTGACAGGTCTCTTTTAATGTCTGCTGACCCCATGGCAAGCGCAACATTACAGAATGCTATACAGCCGAGCCAGTCCAGCTTGCAAGTTGTGTGAGGCAGAAGTGTGCAAAGCAGCGCCCTAGCCAGGAAAGGCCCCACCAAACACTGATGAAAGTGTAGTAAGCTAGTATAGTTATGTTGCTGAACAGCTGAATCTACTGATCATATGTAATCCCTTCTGGGGTTAAGCCACCTCACAAATGTACATGCCATCAGGGCACAGGTAGCAGCATGCATTGGCAGAAAAACACAGTAGTGCAACAATTCAAGCAAGATGTATGTCAAGCTGTTGCAGATCCCTTTTGTCTTGCAACTGCCGATGGCACAAGACAAAGGGATCTGCAACAGCTTGACATACATCTTGCTTGAATTGTTGCACCACTGTCTCTGCTGTCAATGAATGGCTGCGATTGCACAAAAAATGCTTGATGGAAGCTACGCTCTGGGCTGCCACTTTAGGAACCTCCCGTTATGATCGCTGGAAAGCGTGAACTTTTCTTCTTTTCTTTTCTTTTCTTTTCTTTTCTTTTCTTTTCTTTTCTTTTCTTTCCTTTCCTTTCTTTTCTTTTCTTTTCTTTTCTTTTCTTTTCTTTTCTTTTCTTTTCTTTTCTTTTCTTTTCTTTTCTTTTCTTTCTGATGGAAGCTACCGTATTGTCATAGCTGCCAACAGCCAGGAATCTGCTGCGCTGGCGCCCCTCAGGCACAGGCCCAACATCCAAGCAGGCCACATCCCCGCTCATCTCCTTCTTCTCAGTCTCCACCAGCTGGCCCATGGTGTCCTGCTCGAAGTAGATGCACTCCCCTCCTGACAGGGAGATCACCACCTGGCGCTCGTTGGTTGCAGCCTTGGTGATGGTTCTTCTGCCGGGCGCTCGCCACTCATTGACACGCTTGTCAGCACGGATATGCCGAAGCCCTTGCGGGTGTACCTGTCAGGTGAGTGGATGTGCTTAAGCAAACCTTGACAAGGGACACTCTAGTTGCATCTTGCAGCAATTCAAGCATGATCCCCCAATTGGAATACACTAGCTGGATCAAAAGATGCCAATTTCTACTTCTTAGAAGGATGATTTGGACATCTGTTGTTGCCTCCAAACGTAAGTGAGGTATCACAAGATAAGCAAAATAACAGCTGCTGAAGCTGATGTGCATGGCCATGCACAACAAGAGTGTCTTCATGACTTCAGCAAAGCACTGGCTGGTATGACTACAGATTGAGCCTTGAACCATCCGTGCTTACTTCCCCTGACCTTGATGGTCTGAGGAAACAAACACTGATGAAGATTGTATTACACATAACGCTTTTGCTACTGGACAATGCGACGGTGGTTGTTACTGACAGTAGTTGGCCTTCTGAGGAGTGAGCTAACCTGAAGCATGGAGTCATCTGCAAGGAGCTGCGTCCTCAGAGTGGGCGCCTGCGCTAGGAAGCCTGAGTCACTCACCTCCTCCACAGTCTCGCCAATGGATAACACCTGCCACATGCCAACTTAGTGTTGAACAAAGTGCAGACCATTGAGCTGCTGTCAGCATAGTGTGCTGACAGCTGCAGCAGGTAGGCAAGACAGGGTCTCTGATTGACAACCAGTAGGTACAGACTGCAACCAAGCTGCCATGCAAATGCAGTGGCCATCTTGTTTTGTTGCATCCTGCTAAGCTCCCATTGCAAAGTCCTGCGTTCAGAGCACATTTCATCCGAGAGCATTGGATTTTTGATCGCTGACACTGGGAGATGTCAAGTATGCCACGTTCAGGAGATGCTGCTGTGACAGCAGACTGCCCTCTTGAGAGACAGTGTCTTACCAGGGTGGCATTTGTGAAGGAGACAATGATGTAGGCGTCAAATTCATCCAGCATGGAGCGTTTGATGGTCCAGACAGCAGTGGGGTTGCCAGGCAGGGGTGAGACAGCCATCTCTGTCACAGCCAGGCCTGGCCTCAGCAAGCGCAATGTGCTGCGAGGGCCTCGCCCACACAAGGTGAAGATCTGGGGAATCTCCTCATTCAGCAAGTTTGCTACCTGTGTGACATGCCACAGCTCTTCAGCTTTGTGCCGCCCAGCCTCAAGGCTGTGAGCCTGCTTAGCCTTTGTGCCTATGTGACTGACCATCATAGTATGAAACATGCTGGGTGTAGAGTAGCATTCATGAAGCAGCTTCAGGCAAGGTCAAAATACACAGCTTGTTGCCAAGTCTGCTTCATAGTAGAGTGTACAGTTGCAGCAATCAACGCAGGACTCAAGGTTGCTGTGAGCTTGAGAGCTGTGTATAGTGAATGCTTGCTGCTCTCCAGTGACAGCACATGCGTACACTGGTAGCAGAACAGAAACAGGCAACACTGATGCAACCAGACAGCAGAATACCTGCATGTCCAGAACAGGTGAAAGGCTGTCCAGCTCATCAATGAGCAGCAGGTTGGTCAGCGGCCTAGGGTCAAAGAAGACAGGTGCAAAGCCCTCTGCTGTCTCCATGAGCTCTGCTGAACTGGACTCAACTGTGTCATCACCATCACCAATGCTCTGCAGCCAGTCATCACCAAATCAGGATGTACCAGTCAGATTCGTGTGAGCCACACAAAGCTGGTTGTGCTGACCCTGGAGCACTGCTGGGAATGCACTGCCACATGTTCCATCATGCCATCATGCACTCGTATGGTTGCACCAAGTAGCTACTGAGCTTACAGCACGTAGCTTATACGAATGCCAAGTAGCTATTGTGCACAGCATGTACTAGCATGCACAGCAATGCTCAGAACTGCAGAGTCCTATAATGCTCTGCACTGTCAAATCTGGTCATGGGACAGTGTGGTGTGGTTAGCAGAAAATGTCACAGTTCTTACCTGGAACTGATACAAGGCATGGTTGCCAAACTCTGAAGCTGCAAACAGGAAGCCAGTGCGCAAGACACAGATGGAACTGCAGGCCGGTAAGGTGTCAAAGTACTTGACTTTCAGCTCCACCACCCTGCCCTTGTCTGCTGCATCTGATGTGACTGTCACCTTGTAAAGATCTCCATACTCGCTCTGCAGTGTAAAGAGGTGCAATGACAACCTAGTAGAATGCTGTGACACCGTATAAGGCAAAGATGTAGCTGTATCACAGCCGTTGAATGCGCAAGCATGCACATAATTGTGTGAGTATTCCAATCTGTGTGCAAGGAGCTTGTGATACTGAATGACAGTGTATGACATAAGCGCAGGCAGGTTGACGATACTGAATGACAGTGCGCGACACAGGCGCATGCAGAAGAGCAACAGCAGCTGGTGCACAGTGGTGCAATGCAGCCAGACCTGCAATAGGAAGAAGAACATCGTCTTGACTTGGTGCTTGGCCCATGCGACTATGAGCACGCCCCTGTCACCCCGCAGGGTGTTTCTGCGGGGGATGACTGCTTGAATGGTTTCTTGCATGCCATCCTTCATGTAGATGAGGTAGTTCTCGGCACAGACCAGCACTCCCCCGGGACCATCCTCACCGCCTGGGACAGGAATCAGAAGATTGGCTCCATTATCCACGGGCTCAGAGGACTTGCGGATGACATGATTCAGTCCCAAGTCAAGCTCATACAGCACCAGCTGCTTTTGTGCTTCTGATGCTGCTTCTCCTGTTGGATCCTGCATGCCACTGGCGATTCTTACACAGGGGTTCTGTTAAGCTTGCAGATATTTGATATTGCATGCTGGCAACATTGTACACAGGAGATCTGACTTGATGCATGTGGCTGTGCATATCAGTAAATAAAACAATGCTCTTTGTGAAGTCATCACGTACATGCACTGCGCATATCGCATGGTGAGCAGTAGATGCCAGCAGCAAAAGTGCATACAGGTGTGCCTGAGAGGTCAACTGCGCTGATGTGCTGCAGATGCAAGAAGCCTGTGAACTCGTCCTCATTTGAAGGAAGCTCATACCTGATCTGTATCTGCATAATCCAGCTCAATGGTGGCAAAAATGGGGTTTTCAAACCCATTGTCCAGTCCACAGACCGAGAAGACAATGTTATGAGACTTGTGTGCCTCTAATGGAGAGGAGATGGTGAGCTTTGCTGCTGCATCTCTGTTCAGCACATAGACAAGCTTCTGCTTCTCAACTGCGCCTATCATGCATGCTCTGCCTCGTGGGTCCACTGCCAGATACTGTCCTGGTACAATTCGCCGGCAGCCTGACTTGCCAAAAGTTTCCTGGTGAATCTTGGCAAAGACATTGCGGTCCTTGTTGTACTCAAGTATCACAATTCTGCCAGAGTCCCCAGCAAGGATGATGTACTGTTTCTCTTTGCCCACTGTGCCAGCAAGAGAAAATGGTGACAGAGCTCTGATGACGCCAAAGACGTTGGTAGAGCAAATGATTTGCATTTTGCCATTTTCGTCTGGCCTCAGGAGTTCCAGCAGGTTGCCACGAGAAACTATAATCTCCTGAGTCTTTGGTCCCGAGAAGCTGCCGTAAATCGCACACTGCAGCACAGCAGTAATGAATGTTGCAATATTGCTGACAGGTGACTCTCAGAGCTGCTGGGTCCTTTGGAGGGAGCAGGCTTGAGCACAAGCAGCTGTGATCTGGGTGTTTTCGGGTCGGTCGGTACCTGTATGCCACCAGGCCGGCCAAGGGAAAGATGATACAGATACATCCTTGCCTCTGAACTGGGCTACGCTCGCAGAACTCAAGGTCTGCCAAGCGGGCAGCCCTTCACGACAAGCACATGCACGGCAACCTTGTTCGCCACGTGCTCAAACACTCTTGTGACCGCGTAGCACAACAGGATCGCGAGCGACTGTTCACAGGTCTTTGCCCCGTGCGCACTACGATGTGTCGGACCTCATGCGCATCGCAACATGCAACGCACAACTGCACTGATTAGGGCAACCCTAGCTGGCGACTCTTCTCGGGACGCCTGTTGGGATTTTATTACCCGGGATGCATCGCTAGTCAACTACTGACTTAACTTCTGAGGCCAGCAGGTCGCCTCTCCTATCAGTCGCAGAAATGCCGAGTGCACCAGACCCCGTTGTCTGAAGAACGCAGTGCACTTGTGAACGGGCAACCATGCTCACGCTGTCCGCTTCCAGGTCAACACTGCCATACCACGCATCCGAGTTCAGCTGTCGCTCTGTTGCTCGTGCAGCAAGATCACAACAAACTTCTCGGCAGCTGTCGAGATGCAAATTATCGGTACAATGCCAGGGCGCAGCCATGCCGAGCGTGGTCCAGCGTGAAGTCCTGACAAACAGAGAAAGGTGTTACGAGTGTGTGTCACGTCATCGTTTATGTCTGACTTCGTGTGAACTTTTTATCGTAAAGGCTTCTGTAGGCGATTTGTGTGTCCTTTTTATGGACTGACTGCATTACTAATTGCACAGGCTCAAACTGGACACAGCTGATGACACAACTTTCTATGGTGCTGTAAACCACGACACAGTGAGCTCTTAGAACGCTGGTGCAAACATCAATGCTGGAGTATGTTGTGGGTGCATGCAGATCAGCCTCGAATTGTGCAGCATGTTGACGATACCTTCAGGCGTAAAGTCTCTCAGCTGTACAGGCAAACTATACCTGCCAACGGTGCGGTGCTGGATTTGATGAGTAGCTGGGTTAGTCACCTCCCAGAGGACAAACCATACAGTCTAGTTGTTGGGCATGGTATGAATGCTCAAGAGGTAAGACAGTGCTAAACTGCAGCTCATATGGCATCATACAAACAGCGTCTTGTTGATGAGCAGCATCAGCATTGGTCTACCCCAATTCTAAGGTGTTGGTCAACAGAAGGGAGATTTGTTGTGTTGCAGATGAAGCGCAATAGGCAGCTCAACAGATTTTTCATTCGGGATTTCAACAAGGACCCAAGTAATTGGGCTGAGAAAGTTAACACCTTTGATGCCGTCGTTTGCTGTGTCAGCGTGCAATACATGCAGCAGCCAGAGCGTGTCTTTGCTGAGATACACAGAGTGCTCAAGCCTGGTGGTGTATGCATCATGACTTTCAGCAGCAGGCTGTTTTACTCAAAGGCCATACAGGGATGGCGAGACAACTCTGCTTATGGCCGTGTTTCCCTGGTCAAGCAGTACTTCCAGTGCATCAAAGGTATCGTCATATCCAAATCTGTTACCTGTCAGCAATGCTGCCTCATGTGAGTAGAGCTTGTAACATGACATGCTGGCACGCTTGAAGCGTTCCAAATAGACACCCTACATGCTCATCACTGCACAGTGTGTCATAGGCTTGCTTCTGAGTAACTAAATGCTGTGTAGGTTTTACAGAGGCAAAGGTAGTCACTGAGGTTGAGCTTCCATCACAATCATTGACAGGCTTTGCCTCCCTGCAAGCCAAATTCAGCAGGCTTCTTTCCGGGTCCTCACAGCATGACCCATTCTATGCAGTTCTGGCTTACAAGCAACAGCTGTAGATCTGAGAGCAGGATCCACACTTTCTAACACAACCAAAAAGGCCCTCAGGACTTTCCAGCCATAGCTGTCTGTGAAGTCTGCCTTGCAGTTTACATCTGGTTGTTTGTACAATAGACATATTGGTCTGAGACATCAAGCCAATTGGAAGCTTGCAAGGGTCTGGTCTGGTTCACCATGAACCAGCTGACTCATGCTACTAACTGTGCCATGGGTGAACGAAGTTCGGTTAAGACGCAAATGAGCTGCTGCAAGTGTTCACCAGCATTTCCAGGATGAAGCTGACGACCTTTGAGCAGATCTGTTTTTTTTCATGCTCTGTAAAGATATCTATAGGTACAAGCTGCACATTCAACGCTTTCTCTGTGACCTCCGGATGTTGTGCAATGTTACCTTTATTGCACGTTGTCAAGCGCCAAGGTGACCTTGGTGATGCAGATTAGTCACCTGGAAACTGGGGGTCAGAACCGTGGTAATGAACAAGCTGACTAATGGATGTTCGTGCAGCTGCAAACAGCGGGATGCATGGTATCGTTGCCTAACGCACGCGATCCACTTTCGATACCTGTTGCCGTTAACTTCGATCTGCCCGAATCAGCAACAGAAAGTTGCTGCACGAAGGCAAAGCGCATGAACAGCTCGGATCAGCTTGTCGTGTTTTCTGCAACAGAGCATATTCTGTGCAGCAACCTACACCAAACTAGCCTGGCGAGTGATTAATCTAACGCAAAATATAAGGATCTGCTGACTTCTGTCACGTTGGTCGTGTATATAGTGACCGACACTGTGGTGTCGCATGTGGTAGGTATCCTGTTATAACAACGAAACGGACACACCAGCAGCGTGTCAGCAAGCCTGTGCAGCTCACATCTTTGCACCAAAAGATGTACTCGGAAACGATACTGGTTCTCTGAGGCGGCCAGGGTATAACAACGGCTGAGTCTACGGCTTCTGCAGCTGCCTTTCAGACACGGCTGAGCGCAGACACGGCTGAGCTCGAGGAACCAGGCGACGTAGAGATGAAGGTCCACTACGCTTCTGCAAGTCAGTTCAGAGCGTTTTTCGGGAAAAGCAAGTGTCCGTGAATGCAGGCTGCACAAGTCAGCTGGAGGCTTTTCTTGCTTGTATTGGGCTTGTGCTTGAACTTGTGCCAACCAGCACTGGCACAAGAACCCAACTGGCATGAAGGACTTCATTTGGCACGATTTAAGCCAAGAAGCATTGACAGCAAAGCAATTGTGGGTGCCTCGAAAGCCCGAATTGTTTCTCATGCTGTACCAGAGCGAGGCCTGGCTGCTGCTGCCAGTACCCCAGCTCCATCCGAATTTGTCAGTGCAGCTGCTACTTATTTCCAGGTTTGCTGCAATTGACTGGTGCCAGTGCTGATCATGCTGACGGTTGGTAACACTGCGTTGTCACATGCTCGCTGCATGCCCTTGAAATTTTGCAAGGCTGTTCATGATCACTGCTCACATGTCTAAGCACATAAAATGCATTTAAAAAGGGAGTTGTTCCCCCTTCCCCATATGACTAGCTAGCTTCTATGTCTCGCATCTCACTTGCACATGTCGTGGCACAGGTCAGAGGCAAGCAGACCTTCTTTGCCGGCACAAATATCTTCTACATTTTGCTGCGCCAGACAGCAGATGATCCTCTGGGGTTTACTGACGAAGGTGTTACTGCCTACCTGAGCGCACAGGTATGTGTACCTACACGGCTTGCTTCTTCACAGGCACGCTACTGTACATGCTGTAATCAACTCATAGTCTGGCAGCAATGCTGCTTAGCTTTGCCTTTTACTGCTAAGACTCACTGCAGCAACTTGTCCCCTCAGAGTTTGTGATGGACTGGCATGTGACTGGTAAACAAAGGCACTGCTGCAGGCATCTTATGGGGTCAATCTGATCAGGTTCTTTGGCAACATCAATGGAGTGGGCAAGCCAGCCGGGTATGGCTACACAGACACCACTGACAAAGCCATTCTAGTCAGCATTGACCCTGCTACTTTGCTGGGCACCTACGATGAGACCAACTTCCAGAGATTTGACCTTGTCTTGGCAGATGCCTGTAAGCTGTCCACCTTGTACAACATGTTATGCAAAGTCAACACAGGTTGTTTCTGGCATGGTCATCTGTGCAAGTTTACAGCAGCATCCCACATAGACTTTTGGCTTTGCTGGATGCCCCTGCTGCCACCATGCCTGCTATATAGCAAGTCATAGCAAGTGGTTGAAACACAGCTTGCCAGCTTCTCACCTGTGCAGTGGTGGCATTGCATCAAATCATTGCTGTTCTGACATCTGACTTTGCTGCCGTGCCTGCCAAAGTTACATCTGCGTTTGGTATCAAGCTCTGCAGCCCGTCAAGCCAAAAAGGCACATCTTAACAGGCTGATATCTTGCATGCGTGCAGCCTTGGCAGGGACCTATTCCATTGTCACGCTTGTGAATGGAGCAGCTTTGGGCAACAGCACCCACCCGGCGGTGGCGGGGGGCATGCAGTGGTACGTGGACCAAGTGCTGGGCAATGCCACATATGGCTCAGGGGGCTCCTACAACCTGTTCTACACTAACCCATCCGTCATCACTGTGAGCTGAAGGGACTTCACTGTTGGCTGACTGAGTTTGACCGACTCTGTTGTGCAGGAAGTTGTGTTCATACTTGGTGTACACATGTGTATATGGAAAGCATGGCAGGATAATGCAAATGGTATTGGTGTCCTGTTATTTATACTTGGTGCATGTATGGCAAGCATGGCAGGATGCTGCAAATGGCATTGGTGTCCTGTTGTTCATACTTGGTGCATGTGTGGTAAGCACGGCAGGATGATGCAAATGGAATTGGTGACCTGTTGTTCTCCCCGGCAAGTTGCTATGCCTGTCAGTCCGGCTTCAGCCTTGTCTGGACAGATCTGTGTCCAAGCTCACAGACGTAGTCATGGACCTTGACATGCCTGTGTTCCCATCTTGAGCAGACCTTTCTTTGTGCAGCAGTGCAACCCCACAGGAAAGCCCAACATAACCCGAGTTTCTCCAACAAAAGACACAAGGCATAGTCTTTTCTTTTGTGTCCTTTTCCTGCAGCAATGCAAGCTGGGGCAGATCCAAATGCACAAAAACAAGCACGGCTGACACATTTTGTGCACACACAGGCTTACAAGAACTACATCCATACGGTCCTTACCCGGATCAATACAGTGAATGGCAGAACGTACAGCGAGGACCCCACTGTCTTCTCCTGGGAGCTTGCCAACGAGCCCACCAGCACAGCAGACCAAACTGGGCAAACTGTATACCTCCTCTCCCATACGGCCTCTCCCCTCCTGTGCTGATTACACAAGACAACTGTCAGTGTGATACAGTGGAAGCAGCACAGCACAATTGTGTCGCTGTGACCCTTTTGACATTGTGACAGCAATTGCCCTGTGAGCATTTGACTCAATCAAGTGTGATCTGTCAGTGTTGACTCACACAATGTCAGTCAACACAGGCAGAAAACAAGCCAACAGATGCAAGCAGCAGGCTACAGACAAACACACACTTTGATCTGTTGGCTTTCGCAGGACCAATGGCTCTTGACTGCTCTAGAAAAGAAAAGAAAAACTTAAGCCTTTTGGCGTCAATGTTTTGAGAAGCCAAGTATTGTACCGGGCTGCCCAGTTCTTGACTGCTTTTCTCTTGTCTGCAGGTTGCTGCATGGGCAGCAGCAATTGCTGCTTACATCAGGACGCTGGACACCAACCATATGATATCTACTGGGGAGGTTGGGTATGACATCCAGCCTGGGCAGAATTCAAGTCAGTGCGGCCCCTGCGCCTCCCCTGAGCCATCCACTAACGACACCCTTGTGCGCCTTGATGTTCCCAACCCCTTCAGCGCGTACCACAACTTCATCAACTGTAAGGCTGGTGCTTTACTTTCCATCACAGCATGGCTCATGCCCAGGACATATACACTGGAGATGTGAATATATGTAATGCAGCTCCATGCAAAGTTTTGCCGATCTGAAATTGTTTGCTGCAGCTGGGGATAGCAGCAAGGGTGTGAGCTACTCCTTGAACACAGCCATTCCAGACATCAGCTTTGGCAGCCTGCATGTCTACCCTGAAGCTCTGGGTGTCAACTTCAGCTCCAGCGGTGATACAGACAACTACACCTGGGTGAATTACTACTTCATACAGCCTCGAGCTGCTCAGACTGCCAAGCTAGCTAAGCCCTTGATGATTGAGGAATTTGGCCTGACGCCAGCTTATGGACAGGCCAACAATGTTAGCAATGCCAGGTTTGATACTGGGACACACCGCTGGAGAGTTTGCAGAGCATGCTGTCATATGCCCCTATGTCAAATCTCAGAAGAAACTCATCTCGATAGCTTCAGCTTATACTATGCTGTAAGCTTTCAGGGTGTGCTGCACTGCTGCACTGTGCTGCCCTGCTTGGTGAATCTGAGATATTGGCCCATTCCCTCCAAATCTGCACCTTGACAGCTGGTCAGCCGCTCACACCATACAATGCACAGCTGCGTCCATTGACACAAAGTGGCATCCTGTGTTGGTGTGCCTGGCGTGTACAGGGCAGTGGTGTTCAACTCTCAGATCCAGGCTGCTATAGCTGGCAAGGCAGCAGCCATCATGACTTGGGAGGTGTTGCCCATGCTCATTGACACAACGCAGGACTACGACTTCACCTGGAGCTCGGATGGTGGGCAAGTCATTCAGGCCCTCACCAACTACGCTACCTGCCTGGTACAAGTGACACCAACTTTGCATCTGCTACCTGCATTCACTCAGTGGTGCACTGCTGCAATGCCACTGCATACCAGAAGCTGGCAGCAGACAAGCAATAGCCAATCAAGCTGACTAAGCACCTGTAATGTCAGCCTTAGCGGGTCAACTCACTTGCAAGTACCTTTCTGTGAGCTGGAATGGTCTGACCAGTATATAGCACATTTAAATTTGAATTCGAAGTTCGAATGTGTACAGCTGATGCTTTTGCCGGACTGTTGACTGACTGCATGGGGTGACAGGACTGCGAACTTGTGCATCCCTGTGCTGCCACACCAATGTAAGGCTTGTCACAGGGGCGTTTGTACTGCAGAACAATGGGACATGTACCGACTATGTGGCTCCGGCATTGACCGCCCGTCCTGTGAAGCAAGGGCAGTACTGTGATGTGGGGCAGACCCCCCAGATGGGCTGTGGCTATTGCAACCTGATGTACCAATATGTGGGGGGTCCTCTGACCACCTGTGCTGCAAACGTAATATCTTCAATACCCCGTATTACTTGTCACATGAGGCAATGTCTGATAACCCCCTCTGTGGTGACAACACCTTCGGTCCAGATTGACGATGAGTGCAGCAGAACAACCGTGTCTGATGACAGCCATTCTGTATGGCTCAAATGCATGTCTGTCTGACTGTCTGTGTCCAGCTTGAAGCCCCTGCATCATATCACATAGCTAGGGCACCATCACGCTGTCAGCACCATGGCACACAACAACATTGGCAAGCAAAGACATTCTATGTGTTGCACACACAGTCACTGAGGCATCATGTTTGTTATTAATATCATTATTTACTATTATTATTTACTTTTATTATTATTGTTATTATTATTACTATTATCCTTATTATTATCATTATCATCGTCATCATCATCATCATCATCATCATCATCATCATCATCATCATCATCATCATCATCATCATCATCATCATCATCATCATCATCATCATCATCATTATTATTGGTATTATGTTTGTGCAGGGCGCTGCAGGACCCAATAGCACAACTTGTCAGATCGAGTTCAATGTCCTGACATGCGCTGGGTCATGTGCCTGTGCCCCCCTGCCCCCACCCCCTGCTCCACCCATTGCTGCTGCCCCGGGCTGCGGCTACAACACTAGCTTGTTCTCACAGCAGAGCATACCGCCCACAGGCTGCACCTGCTGTGATGCTGGCTTTGACTATCAAGACTCCTGTGCCACTCAGGTCATCACTCCACAGACACTCACGCACATCACAGATAGAGCATGATGTCTGGTGCACGTCTGCTGAAATTGCATCTCTGGTTGACCCGACAGGGTTGAACTTGTCAGTACTGCATATGATCGTATGTACGGTCAGTCATGATGCTCGTCATTACAAAGAAGTCATGGATGTACAGTGACAAGGTAACAGCTGGTACCGTGTAGTGCAGTATAGGCCTGACATTGCTGCAAGCTGCACAAACAGGCTGTTGAATGCCCAACCACACTGCCTTGCTTTTACTCAAATGTCATGCTGCTTACTAGCAAAATGCTGTCACTGCAATCAATTGCGCATGTTTTCGACTTGGTGATTTGCTTACAGCGTATCCCAGCTTATTCGTCCTGCTGCTGCACCAAGGCGTATCATGGACTGTAGTGCAATACTGCATGTGAGTTCCAATGATGCGTCGAGATCCATGTAGCTCTTGTGCTGCAGCTGAGCTACAACACTTCAGCAGACTTCAAGTGCGGAGAGCCATACGTGAAGCCATACTGCATGTGTACCTGCGGCTTCTGTCCTGCACCCAAGCGTGAGTCTGAGGCTGAACTGCAGATTGCGTTCCTAATGCTGACAGTTGCATTTGTCTGCCACAGCCTGCACATGATGCAATGGTGACTTGACCGTCCATTCAAGTCCATCAATTAGCAGCATTCTGTATCAGTTTGCTGTATAGGACATCATTGTCAGATGACATGTTGCTTGCAATGTGAACTGCTGTTTGCATCAGACTGGCCTGCTGCATGAGTCATTGACCCGCTACAGCCTTGGCATGTGGGCCAGTACTGGAGTAGTCACAGGGTGGGATTTGCCATTGCGGCCCTAGTTACTACGCTGGCATTTGGACATACAACATGGCTATGCTTGCCCTGCAGCTCCAGCAGCACCACCTTCCACCAGCACAGCAAAGAAGCTATCAGTGGGGATTGCTGTCCCCATTGGCGTCCTGCTACTTTCCCTTGGAGTATGCATTGTCTTCTACATGTACTCCCGCCGCGCAAACAGGCAGAAGTCACCTGACAGCTTCTCCAAGAATGGACCAGAGCATGGTCGCAGCAAGTCCATCAAGGTAGTGTACACGGCTTGTCACAAGTATCAGCTTCTGGTTTGTTTTGTTGGCAACATACAGCATGGCAGCTTAATTACACTTCTGCAAGGCTGACCTGTGCTTCAGTTGCATGCTTGGTCGCTTAAAAGTCATGAGGTGCCTCAATCTGTACCAGAGGCTTTCATGCTGATGTGAACTGACATACTATGTACCTATGCAAACACACCTCATGGTGAAATGCTCTAAAGGTACAACTGCCATTTATGCCATGCACCCACCCCCTGTTCACATGTGCATGCAGCAGCGTGGCAACCTGTTCCTCGACTGCCAATCAGGATCAACATTCCTGATGATACGACTCACTTGTGCTTGGATGTGCAGCCAGCAAGTGAGACAGGTAATCTGAGGTACCAATCAACAAATTGGTGACCTGTTGCAGGCGCCACTGCATGACCCCAAAGACTCTGCCATGGCAAGCCCTGCTGCAAGCTTCAGCCCTGCACCTTCTTCTGCCTCTGCTCCTATCAAGCCCCCTTCAGCTACTGTGTGAACCCCCATGTAGCCCCTTCAGCTACTGGCTGACCCCCCAACAAGCCCCCTTCTGACCCCCAACCTGATACCGTGAAAAGCCATGCCAGCACGCATATTCTTCCTACATCTGCATGTGCCCTCAGCCAGAGGCCTATACTGCACACTTCTGCCGTGATGGTTCTCTGATAAGTCAGAGTCTTTAACACATGTGGTCACTCAACACATGTGAGGGGCCACCATACTCTCCTATTTCCCTCTGGCACACAATCAGCAAGCTGTTAAATGCTGCCGAGATGTTGTCCTGTTGTCTGTGCATCAGCTGAAAGTGCTGAACTGCTTGCAAGGAATTGGAGGCAGCTATGACTAGAATTGCCTGCTTTGCTTCGTAGCGTCAGGGTCTGGCCTGACTACAATGAAGCTGTCTGTGTCAGACTTTTTCTGAAGTGATGAACCATGATCCATTGATGGCAGTAGACTGCGTGCAGAGCAGCATTAGTACGTAGCGTTAATATTACATTGCTCCCAGTAGCAGCTGCATGATCTGTGTCTGGCTTTGTGGCCAATGTTGGTGTACACAAGTGCTGTGATGGCATGTTTATCAGAAGTTGCTTAGTGCCACAGGTGTGGTAATTTCGATAGCATTGAAGACACATAGATAGTGGTCGAAGTGCTGAAGTTATATGAAGTGTCCCACATGTCTGTCATACGCTATGTAAAACCAGCTTGGAATGTCCAGAAAGGTTGCACTCCCTTGACACAGCAGATGTGCCAGACCAGGGTGTCTTCTGTATCAGAAAAGCCTAAGTGTGCCTGGTTGGCAAGGATTCAGCTGGCATCCTTTTTGAAGGTCTCCTGAATGCAAGTTAGTACATCCACACACGTGGAAGTTGACTTTGGGGAATCAGATGTGAATGTGTGTCAGCTACATCACAGATAGTCTATGGCCCTTATGGGCCTCATGGATTCTAAAGATGGGAAATGTAAATTGATTGATTGATTGATTTGACAAACAAGCTAGACAAACTTTTACAATGGCAGCTGCTGCTGTCATGCCTTCCAAGAGAACATTTCATAAGCATGCTGATGTGCCTTCATTTTGTTCAAGGAGCATCTTGGTGAGCAGAGTGTACCTGACCAGTAATCGATGACAGACAATGCAGCCAAACATCAGCGCTGCAGCCAAGGTCACAAAGAGCCTGAAGTAGCCAAAATGGCATACAAGGTGCTTGACTACGATGGTAGGCTGACAGCTGAATGTCAAGCTGGACAAGCGTCCTGTGCTGCATGCCTGACTGTGTGCTCAGAGGCATCCTATGACATGCTATGCACCCATGCAACAAACACCTCAGAAGCTGGTCAAGTGCTTCTGACTGTGGGCAGACTATGGGCAGAGGGGTTTAGTGATTTTTGGCAGTGGGCAGGCAGACAGTGGGCAGGCAGACAGTGGGCAGGCAGACAGTGGGCAGGCAGACAGTGGGCAGGCAGACAGTGGGCAGAGGGGTTTAGTGATGATAAGCAATGGGCAGGCAGACTGTGGGCTGAGGGGTTTAGTGATTTTAGGCAGTGGGCAGGCAGACAGTGGGCAGAGGGGTTTAGTGACTTTAGGCAGTGGGCAGGGCAGACAGTGGGCAGAGGGATTTAGTGGTTATAGACCATGGGCAGGGCAGAGATGGTTAGTATAACTGACGTATATACAGCAGCAGTCAAAAGTCTGCATCCAAACATTTGCATTGCTGTACATTGCAGCATTCCTTTGCATCCCCAACTGCCTTGGTATCATGAGTCAGCTCATCACTGGGGATTACGTGATCAAGTTTGAAAGGAATAGCTTTAGAGTTCAGCTGTCAGCGAGGGGTATAGCAATCTGCTTTGCCTCGGCGCAGTTGAAGGCGCAGGTAAGGGGAGGTAAGTGGAGTTGTGGATTGTCTTTGTCTTTGTCTTTGTCTGCCGTCAAAGTCAAAGTCAAAAAGTCAAATAGCAACTACTCTGGCAAATTTTTGAGCACTTGCAAGTGATTGCAGGGGTTTGCTGGTTGCACAAGCTTTGCTTCAAGTGACAGCAAAGCTTGCTCAACAAGCAAACTCCTTGTCTTTTGTGAAAATGCTCTGGCTAACAGCACACTGCGTTGCTTCACAAACTGGATACTACAAAAGAAAGCTGGGCCTGTTTTCACATACAGCACTGCCCTCTTGAGACCTGCTTGCTTATGGCTTTTGCTTGCTGCACAGCAGCAAACTTGGCCCCCTGCTGACAACAGATTTCCTAGGTCAACGCACAGTCAGGGTCAAAGCTCTGCAGCCAGCGCTACGGACGATATCTGCCGCAACGGTCCCACCCACACACGCGTTCGATGGTGTACTAGGCCTACCTGACCGTACCGCCAGTCAGGTTGAGCTGTCGTCGCACACGAACTGTTGTGCCAAGCAAGGACTGGTTTTGGATACAGACTTTTGACGACCACTGTAAGTTGCATACACGCACTTCTGACTTGTCCAGGTATGGGAGGCGGGAAAAGCACTTTTACCCTAGCGACAGACAAGCGGTCAGCTTGAGCGCGATACGGACAGAAACCTGTGCATCTCTATGCATCGAAGGGCCTTGACAGCTTGCGTCAACTCGGGGAGCGGAAAGGCCTGCTGTGGCGGTGTACAGAGGCATATGATCATTATGTTGATCTTGCAAGGAATCACCGTCGTGCACCGCTCAAGAGTCTAGGAGTTTCCTGACTAAATGCTTTCAATCTTCTCAGACTGTGCAGAAGCCGCGCAGCTGTTTTGGTAGGCTGTGCTGGAATCTCCACATGCGTTACAGCATCAGCAAGAATTGCAAGTCGGTCAACAAAGTCAACTGCAGACACTGTCACAACATGTACCTGACACTTGACTTGTGCCAGGCTATGCAGAAGCCGTGCAAGTCTTTTTGAAGGCTGTACTGCAACATAAACAAGAGCTACAGCATGTACAAATATCAGGTCAGGACCATACCTGGCCGGAGGTCTCTCCGCAAAGCAGTAATTTGAAAGCACATAGCAATTGTGCCAGTGCACTGTTTTGCTTTGTACACTTTATCTTCTCTGTTGATCAGGATTGCACACATGCAGAGTTGTGCATCAAGATGCTCATACATGCAAACAGCAAGCTATCAAATGCCACCGCGGTGCTGTCCGGTTGTCTGTGATCAACTGACTGCTTGCAAGGAATCACAGGCAGCATTGACAAGAAATGCTTGCCATGCTCCTTGGCATGAGAGTCTACTCTTACTACAATGAAGCTGTCTTTGTCAGAGTCATTCTGGCGATGATGGACCATCGTCCAGTGATGGGATAGACTGCATGCAGAGCAGCATTAGTAAGCAGCATTACATTGCTCCCATGGGGCCAGCAGCAGCTGCATGATCTGTGTCTGGCTTTGTGGCCAATGCTGGTGAACAAAAGTGCTGTGATGGCATGTGTATCAGCACTTGCGTAGTGTTACAAGTCTGGTGATGACCGCAGCATCTTGTTGACAACTTAACAATATAATATAGATGGTGGTCAGAGTGCTGAAGTTGTGTATACTTCATATGTGAAGTGTCCCACATGTCTGTCATATGCTGTGTAAGAGCAAGCACCAGCTTTGAATGGCCACAAAGGTTGCACGCCCTAGACAGAGCAGCTATACCAGACCAAAGTGTCCTTTGTCTGAGGAAAGCTTGAGTGTGCCTGGTTGGCGCAGCTGGCAATCTACCCTATTAGGTCTTGTCAATGCCAGTCAGTGTATCCTTTGGGAAGCACATGAAAACATGTGTCAACTACATCACATGTGATGTAGTTGACACATGTTTTCATGTACATATGTTTACGGCTCTCATGGTTTTTGAAGACAGGAAATGTAAATCGATTGATTGATTGGACAAATAAGCCAGACAAACTTTCACAATGGCAGCTGCTGCCGGCATGCCCTCCAAGACAACATTTCATTCTCACAAGCATGCTGATGTGCCTTAACTTCGTTCATGGAGCATCTTGGTGATTTGAGTGTATCTGACAAGTAATCAGTGGCAGACAATGCAGCCAAACATCAGCGTTGCAGCCAAGGTCACAAAGAGCCTGAAGTAGCCAAATTGGCATCCAAGGTGCTTCAGGTTGACGGCTGAATATTAAGCTGGACAAGCGTCCTGTGTTGCATGCCTGACTGCGTGCTCAGAGGCATCCTATGACATGCTATGCACCTATGCAACACACACCTTAGAAGCTGGTCAAGTGCTCCTGACTGTGGGCAGACTGTGGGCGGACTATGGGCAGAGGGGTTTAGTGATGACAAGCAATGGGCAGGCAGACTGTGGGCTGAGGGGTTTAGTGATGATAAGCGATGGGTAGGCAGACAGTGGGTAGAGGGGTTTAGTGATTTTAGGCAGTGGGCAGCCAGACAATGGGCAGGCAGACAGTGGGCAGAGGGGTTTAGTGATTTTAGGCAGTGGGCAGGCAGACAGTGGGCAGAGGGGTTTAGTGATTTTAGGCAGTGGGCAGGGCAGACAGTGGGCAGAGGGATTTAGTGGTTATAGACCATGGGCAGGGCAGAGATGGTTAGTATAAGTGACGTATATAAGTTGCATACACGAACTTCTGACTTGTCCAGGTATGGGAGGCGGGAAAAGCACTTTTACCCTAGCGACAGACAAGCGGTCAGCTTGAGCGCGATACGGACAGAAACCTGTGCATCTCTATGCATCGAAGGGCCTTGACAGCTTGCGTCAACTCGGGGAGCGGAAAGGCCTGCTTTGGCGGTGTACAGAGGCATATGATCATTATGTTGATCTTGCAAGGAGTCACCGTCGTGCATCGCTCAAGAGTCTAGGAGTTTCCTGATCAAATGCTTTCAACCTTCTCAGACTGTGCAGAAGCCGCGCAGCCGTTTTGGTAGGCTGTGCTGGATCTCCACATGCGTTACAGCATTTACAAGACTTGTAAGTCGGTCAAAGAAGTCAACTGCAGACACTGTCACAACAGGTACCTGACACCTGATTTGTGCCAGGCTATGCAGAAGCCGTACAAGCCTTTTTGAAGGCTGTACTGCAAAATGAACAGGAGCTAGAGCATGTACAAATGTCAAGAAGTCCTAATAAGGAGCATATCTGGCTGCAGGTCTCTCTGCAAAGCAGTGCTTTGAAAGCACATAGACATTGTGCCAGTGCACTGTTTTGCTTTGTACACTTGATCTTGTTT
>JAABUP010003863.1_pt1 | contig 25838 bp, 26 predicted proteins | sample 5559201 | NCBI WGS metagenome assembly JAABUP01 (sample SAMN10711887, study PRJNA513373) | rock metagenome | isolation source: Antarctica rocks | place: Antarctica
AAGGAGATCTTAACGGTTTAGAGAAACGATAGATAGAGAATTATACTATATTTTAAAATAAAATTATAAAGATTTTCGGTATATCTAACGAGGATAAGGTCGCCGTTAGGATTATATAATACCTTTAATAGAAGAAATTAGCGGTAGAATACGTAGCCTAATTTTAAGAATATACTATTTAGATAGAGTAGGATAATAATACGCTAATAGTAATATATAACCGAGGATTAAAAGATACCGTTAAAGATAAACTTATACGATACGGGGGAAAGATCGATATACTTAGTAGTTTAACTACGGTATCTATCGAGATCGACGATAAACTTTATAAACGAGCTATAGAGAAACGCTATAATAGTAGTATACGCTAAGGGACGATAATAAGTACGGTACCGTACTTCCTACGAAGCGATAATACTAGAAGGCGCGATAAGCTAGACCTATATAGATATACTCTAATAGAGCTCGATTTTATAAAGAAAGGATTCCGTCGAGGGAAGAAGTAGTATAGTAAGAAAGGGGATAAGAAGAAAACACTAACGTATTACGGCTATAGTAAACCGGGCTATTTCGCTAGAGACTATCGTTCGAGCGGTATAGTACCTTAATAATAGTTAAATATAATAGAAGTAGTTTTCGACGATAAAACGCGCTATTACTAGACCCGATACTAGAGTAGGAAGTATTAGAGATACTACCTAACTTAATATAGGATAATCCGGTACTAAGTAACTTAATTAGGATTAAGGAGTAAGTAAACTAGGATATCGCTAAATATCTAAAGGAGCTAGGCTAGAACGACGCCGAGAAGGTAAAGAAATACCTCGCTAAGGTAGGTATTATAACTTAAGTATTCTAAGAAGTTATAAAAGCCCTAAATAATAAAGACGTTATATTAGAAGAAGATAATAAAGAAGAAGAAATATAACGGGATCCGAACTAGATCGAACCCTACTTAGATAATAATCTAAAGTATAAAGGTTTTTCGGACGGCTCGTACTCTTCTAGATTTATATCTACCTAAATAGATCCCGAGGACGAATTACGTACGAAATAACTAATTACGATAAGATAAAATTACCGAGAAGACGTAACGTATCTAGAATACTAGATAATATACTAGACTATATATAGTAAGAGATACTACTAGTTCTATTAATAAGTACGGGAATAAACCTAATAACTAGAAACTAGAATAGGTTATAGGACTAACCGTTAGAACGAATACCGATAAGACGAGTATACCTAGTATTTAGTATAAAAGCGGCGGTTACGAACCTTCCCTAGATACGACTTATTATAGTAATAGAAGCTAAGAGTAGATAGCTAAATTATAAAGAAAAGATACCATATATATAGTAATAAGTAATAGTACTACTATCTTACTAATAAGTATAAGTAAATTATATATTAAGAGTATAAATAGTTTTACGGATTTATAAATAAACCTTAGGGAAAAGAGTAATTACTTACGACGTAGGGCGGCGTAAGGAGATTACTATATTAGCCCTAAAATAGAATTTATATTTAATAAGTTACTAAATATAAGTTTATATACTAGTGAAAATTAACGGATAACGAACCGTTACGATAATAGATTTAGGTATAATAGGAGACTTTATCTCTAGTACTATAGTAGGGTTATACGGCCTATTAACTAGGAGAAAGAAGAAACCTTACGACCTAGGAATAGCCGACGGGTTAGTATTATTAGAGAAGGTAGGATTAGAAACTTCCGACCTACTAGTTACTATTTAGCGCTACTATAAGGAATTAATATTCGACGTTATTAGGATAGCTACTTATTACGTTATTTTAGGAATACCTTAGTTAAAAAAGTATAATCTAATAATCGATTAGAATAAGGGTAAACTAAGATTTATACGTACTAGAGACGTTACTAGTATATAACCTATAAGACGATAGCGGACGTCTATAGATAAGAAAAAGAACCGAAGACCGGTCGAAGTATATATTACTTTATTTTCGAATAAGGATAGCCTTAAATTAAAAGGGTCCGATTCGATAGATACTTATAGAGTCTAATAGGGTTAATAAGTTAGAGGAAGTAGGGGAACTAACGTACCTCCTAAGATCCCTAAAGAGTACTAACGGTATAAGTAGCTCTTTTAGGAAGGGGAAGGCCTAAAGGTACTACCTAAGTATTAGCTATAAAATTATAAGATTAAACTCGAACCTAGTAAGTAACTAATATTTAGACTAATATATAGCTTATTAGAAAAGGAACTTTAAGTACTTCGCGAGTACCTTAATATAAACCTAAAAAAAGGATTTATTCGAGAATCTAAATTACTAGTAGGATACCTAGTCCTCTTTATACTAAAGAAGGATAGAGGGTTACGACTATATATTAACTTTAGAAAGCTTAATAATATTACGGTAAAAAACCGATACCCCTTACTAAATATTAGAGAACTACGGGATAGACTCTTAAAGGTAAGACGGTTTACGAAGTTAGATCTTCGTAGCGCTTATAACCTAATTCGAATAAAAGCCGGAGAAGAATAGAAAACCGCTTTTAGAACTAGATACGGCCTTTACGAATACCTAGTAATACTATTCGGATTAACGAATATACTAGCTACCTACTAGTTACTAATTAATAATATATTAAGGGTATACCTTAATTAAACGGTAATTATATACCTTAATAATATTTTAATATACTTAGAGAATAAGGAGGAATATATTAGGTATATATAGGACGTTCTCGAATACCTATTACTTACTAGACTTCTCCTTAAACTAGAGAAATATAAGTTTTATAAGGAATCCGTAGAATTCCTTAGATTCGTAGTTAGTACTATAGGCGTTTAGATAAGCCTTAAGAAGATTAGAGCTATATATAAATAGCCTATACTATATAATATAAAAATAGTCTAGAGCTTCCTAGAATTTATAAACTTTAATAGAGTCTTCGTTAAAGACTATTTAAAGAAGGTAATACCGTTAACGGAAGTAACTAAGAAAGATATTAGTTTTAAATAGGGATATAATTAAAAAAAAGTATTTATAGAACTTAAGAAAGCCTACGAAGAACTACCCGTACTATATTCCTTTTAAGCTAACGAAAAAGCTCGTATCGAAATAGACGTATCGGATCTTATAGTAGGCGCTTACCTCTATTAAATACGAGAGGGAATATAGTATCCTATTACCTTTTACTTCCGGAAGATATCGATAGTAGAATAAGGATATAATATATACGATAAAGAGCTATTAGTAATCGTATATATATTATAAGAGTAGAGAGTCTATATAGAAAGCTATCTAGAACTTACTATCTTTACCGATTATAAGAATTTAGTAAACTTTATAATAACGAAAGTACTTAATAGGCGATAAGTACGTTAGTCGGAGTTACTAGGGTAATATAAATTTAAAATAGTATATACCCTAGGTAAGGAAAATAGACGTACCGACGCTTTAAGTAGATAATCGGACTATATAGAAAATAAAGATATTATCGAATAGTCGATCCTTAAATATAATAAAGACGGATCGCTTATACCTATATAATAGTTAATAGCTATAATAAGAGTATCGGTACCGGTAGTCCTCGAGGACTTTAGAAAGGAGTACGATATAGATACCTTAATAAAGTCGCTAAGAAGCTAGTAAGGAAATGCTAAAGTACTAGGTTATTAAGGACGGACCTATATCCTAGAAGTATATTAAGAAGAGTTAATTAGGGATTACTACGATAATCTAACTTATAGATATCTAGGAGTATCTAAAATAATAGAACTTATATTACGGAGATACGTAGTACTAAAGCTACGATCTAAAGTAGAATAATATATTAAAGAATATATCTAATACTAGTAGAATAAGTCTACTAGATATAGTAAGTACGGATAAATCTAGTTTACCCTAGTACCTAAAGAACTATAGAACGATATTATAATAAACTTCGTTATTAAACTACTAAAGTCGAAAGACCCTATTACGGGAATTATCTACGACTTAATTATAGTAATTATTAATAAATTAACTAAGTATTCTATCTTAATCCTATTTAAAGAAACCTATAATACTAAATAGTTAGAATTTATATTATTAGATAGATTAATAAGAGATTATAGTATACCTAAGTTAATTACGTTAGATAGAGATAAATTATTTACGTTAAAATACTAGAAGATATTAATCGGAGCCCTTAGGATAAAACTTCGAATATTAATAGTATACTATCTAGAAACTAACGGATAAACGGAAAGGATAAACTAAATAATAGAAATATACCTAAGATACTACGTTAACTTTAAGTAAAATAATTAGATACTAATACTACCCTTAGTATAGTTAGTACTTAGTAATTAGAAATTAGAAATAATAGGTCTCCTACCGTTCTTTACTAATTATAGAAAATATGCGAACCTATTTACGGAGCTATAAGAAGGCCTAGGTGCTAATAAGGTAATAGTTTATATATTATAATTAAAGGAATTATATAATAAAATATAATAATAAATTAAAAGTATTAATTAAAAAACCGCGATTACGATTAATAAAAAACGAAAAATAGGTCCTTAGCTAAAAGAGGGGGATAAAGTATATTTACTTATAAAGAATCTAAAGAGTAAATAACTAAGTCGGAAACTAGACTACGTTAAAGATAGACTATTTTTAATAAAAGTAGTTAAGGGACTAGTTAATTATAAACTCTAACTCCCGCTAAATACTAAAGTTAACCTAGTATTCTATATCCCTTTACTAGAACTAGCGGACCCTACTATACCCTTATAGGAAACCTTTCGTTTTAAAGTAGACGAAGATTAAGAATACGAGGTAGAGGAAATCCTAAAGTAATAGGGTTAGCGATACCTTATTAGATAGAAAGGTTACGATAAGTTAGAAGATACCTAGGAACTAGCTAGGAACCTTATAAATTACTAGAACCTTTTAGGGTAATTCTATTAGTAGGTATAGCCTTATAAGAAAGCTAGTTAAGGGTGCCGAGAGAAAGCGCGTTAGAGAAATCGTCGAACGCTATAGTAGAAGCTACGTAACGTTTAATCTCTCTAACCTTCTCTAGTTATTCTAGACGTTCTAGTTCTTCTACGTCCTCTAAACCTTTATCGAATATCTTTTATTCTCTTTCTTTAAGAAAACGTTTCTATTATCGAAGACGCTTTAACTTCGCTATACTAGTTTAAATACGCTCTTAAGCCTCTTCCTCCTCTCGCTCTAGACGAGCTATCGCTTTATTAATACCTATAAAGTAGACTATCGGTTTTACTAGTTTATACTTCTTTCTACTACGAACGTATTCGCTATACTTTCGAGAAAGCGAAGAGATTCGATAGTCCTTTTACGTACGGGCGCACCGTAAATAAGATACTATATTTAGGATTCCGGAACGATAGATTCGGTCGGCTAGGTTTTTACGACCTTAAGATTAGCGAGAAGATATATAGATATTATAGAGGAAAAAGACGATAATCTTTAAGGATAAAGAAAGTTAGAAGGGAGGGGTATTATTACGAGTAGTAGCGGCTAGGCTACTAAAAGGGCCCTAGGGCCGCTCGACTACTCGCTATAGCTATAAGAGTTAAGTACGGTAAGTATAGGAACGCTTACCCTATCTCGACCGCTTACTAGGGGTAAGTAGGAATAAGTATTACGACTTATACGAGTTCCTATATCTATATAGATAGCCTACTACCTAAGTAGATAGGAGCCTCGTACTTAACCTCCCTTATATAATTATTATATACTAGTAATAAGATTTAATATACTAAATACTATATAAGTTATCTCCTTATAGTAGGCCTATTCGGTGAAGCCTACCTCGTCTTCGTCCTTAACACTCCTCTCCTATAAGAATTAACCCTATAGGAACACCTTAGAAGCAAAGCCTTGCGCCTTGCAACTAAGCCTCATAACAAGTAAGAAGTTAGAATCGTAGGAGCGATAAACCCGCGTACGGGAGGAGAAGAAGCAATAACGTATAGCTAATTAGGAGGTCGTAAAGGATAATAAATAGGCGAAGTTAATAAAGCCTAGAGAAGAACTAGTTAGTTAATTAGCTAATTATTTACTTAGTTCGTCGCTGTAGATAGACTCGTCGATAGAAAGAACTAATAGAGCTTACTTACCATAACGCATGCGACTCCGCTCCACCCACCACTGCATGTGCATGCGACTCCGCTCCACCCACCACTATATGTGCATGCGATTCCGCTCCACCTTCCGCTCCACCTCTATAGCTGCTGAGGCGACGACGACGTATGGTGTAGGTGGAGGTGGATGACGTTGATAGGTGGTGGTGGTGTGGCTAGGGATGATTAATAATCCAAATGGGACTGTGGGTTGGGGACTGTCCCGAAACGAGTGGCCCTTCTTGGCGGTATACGATTACTCACGTCGAGGAGAACGCTGAGGCAAGGTAGCCATGCAAATCGTTGCATAGGGGTGCACCACGCTTAGTCCCTCTCTCGTTGACTCTTAGGCGAATCTCTGCAGACAACAGCGCAGAATCAGACGGCCTGCAGGTCGTGCATAGCTCCAAAGCCGTACGAGTCATTACTATCCTCCAATCACCAACGTTGGCATTCTGGGAGACACTATGGCCTCGTGTATCAGCACTTACAAGGCCATGATTAGCAGATTCTACAGTGTTTTGCTCTCATAGCGTTCCAAAACTTCACCGACCTTATGTGAGCAGAGCATCATAAGGAACATCTAGCGGAATACGATCGTAGACGACTCAAACGAGGACTGACAAGTGCTCGTTCGATCAGGTTGCTCTGAACTACATACAATACAGTAACCAGCCGAAGATGACGCCTCGCTTTCCAATTACCTCTAGACACCGGCTTTTCATATAATACAGTAATCGTCCCAGGCAGAGAAAACGCCAACAGTTTCCAACCTTGTACACAGCAACCTAACCAAGTCACGCTAACAAGTTCCCAACAACGATGGCATCAATGGCCTTTGCCACTCTGTACAAACTCACAAGGACATCATCGCCGATCAGAACGATCAGCTTGGTACCGCCAGTACTTCTTGCAATAGTCAACTTCCCGGTCCAAATCATTCTCTCTGTAAGAATGGTGATGCCTGAGATGATCTTTGAATAGCTTACTATCGTAGACTTTTCCGAAGGGGCAGCCTCTTTCTCGGCACTTGAACTGGCACCCTGTAGCATATCTTTCCCACCGCGCAGTTGCCGAACGACGTCTCCTGTATTCAACAAGGTCGATAGCACATCGCTGAAGAAGCTGGATGGTGTCGAGCTCGATAGCCCACTCAGCGAAAGCACGCTTGATATCCTCAAGTGTCTTGTGTCCGCTTTCTTTATTGAGCATGCTTTTTTTTGGCTCCCACTCATCGAGGTCGGTCTTTAAACCTCCCGGCTGGTTTAAGCGATAGTACGGGAATTTAGGATTACGGCTATGTTCTCGGTGAAGTTCCTTATGGACGATCTCCGGATCCGTTGCTGTATCCGCAAACTCTCTGGTCGATCTTGGGATGGTCGAGAAAAATGACTTCTTCTTGTCTTCCTTTAGCTTTCGAGCGGTACCAACACTGACCACGATGCCGATAGAGGTTTCTCCATAAAGATCCTGGATCTCCCTTATTCCTTCGCGCGTGGGATTGTTGGTATGACTGAACCCTCCATCGAAAGATATCTTTTTACCTTTAGCCGCTTGATGGTCGATTTCCAGCGGCTCGAAATAAAACAGGGCTGCTGTGGCGGCTCGAGCTACTTGCCAAATTTCGAAGTCCTGAGCTCTTTCGTAATTGATGTCAAGCAATCCCGCCTTTCTCTTTTCTCGTCTTCGGACATCATTTGTGTTCGTAGAAAAGCCAGTGCCCGTTCGAGTTTGGCCGGTGTTCACCCTGCTTTGACTCATAGTCGTTCCAGGAGTCGGTCCACGAGATTGGTCAGGTGAATTTGTTAGCTCATGGTCATATGACCGAATCAGATACGGCCGGTCTGACTTTTTGTCAGGTTCCGTTATCATTGTGGTAACGAATCTATGATGTGGTAAGCCTTAGACTTTCTAACATGATCCATGACTGGCTGATGCAAAGCCAAGTTGAGACAACGCAATGCCGCCAAGGATTCGAGGACCAGGTGTCCAATTGAATCGCCCTCTAGCTAGACGAAATGAAAAGATCGGGTAAGTGGACGCTTACGTTGTGCATAAGCCTTTCCCAGAAGGAAACGCAATCCTTCTAGGCGCAATATTCCCCGGCTTCTCATTACGCCTTCTTGCGACATCTTTGAAAACCTTTTCCACTCTAGCGGCTTTGTACTTATATCTATTTCCTACGCCAAATCGAAGGGTAGAAAAGATACGGGGTTTCCCAAAAACTTCCTGCCCAAGCGTACGGTACTCGGAAATGCAATCAGGTACAGTCATTCGAAATCGTCCCAATAGAATGGCAATGAGCCTGTAAATTTCTTAATTGAGCAAATGCGGCAGCAAACACAGTCGGAGGAGATATCTTACGCTCCAGTACTCGAACCTCCAATCTGATCGAAATAATGACATGGCAAATACCTCCGAGTACGCGGTATACTACGAATTGGGTCCTCCGAGGCAGTGGAGTCCCTGGTATGGCGTTGCTCCTTGTCTGTCAGAGGGAGTTGAGAAACATTGAGGGGCAAATTTAGAGGGTAAAAGCTGTGGAGAGCCTCCTCATCGAGTTTCTCTTCTTCGAGAGCGACATATTCCATAAGCTTATCAAGAACCAAAAGGCTCCAGTAACCCCTGATGCCCCCTCCATCTACCGGTCAAGAGTTCAGTAGGCTACAGGTCTGGCTGGCAGTTTAGCTAACCTATGCTCAAAACGTTGAGTTTTAGCCACCCGTCGCTTTCACCCTCGTTGAATTTCCAGGTACCCGTACGGAAAGGACCGCGAAGAGAGATTACACCATCGTCCTCGGATATTGGACTCTGGACATGTGCCAGGGGTTCAGACATGTGGACCAAGTTCCGAGTCAAGGGGCAAAGTCAAAGACATTGGAAGCCGCCGTACCTTGGCTCATTAATAGGTGCATCCTGGCGGGAGGACTACGCAGAGCCGCACAGGGGCCTGTCACAGGAATCATGTTCGCAGCAGGCAGATCGAGCAGATGGCACCTCCTGCATGAATAAAATTGGAACATACTGGGGGCCAAACCTGAGCAGAATAGCGCCCAAGCCCCATCACATCTCTAAGCGAATCATTGGGGAGGCGCCGAGCTAAGCTGCGGGCGCCGAGGCTGTGATGGCAATTCATCGATCCCAAGCTATGCCGACAATGGCAAGCTGCAGCGCAGGCCAACAAGTATGTGATTCAGATTAGCCTTTGTGTTCCTCCGTTCCATCGACAGCAAGGCTGCAAAGACCAGAGTGGTGACAGTGTCTTCAAGTGCGAGCAATGCGGCTGTTGCCTTTTGAGATACCTTACTCAAGACAGCGACCCTAGTCAATCAAGTAGCCGTTGACACGCGGTGACATCGCGTGGCGCGGGCATCCTGCAGGACACTTGGGGCTGATCCATCGAATCTGCCTCGTGTAAAGCCCAAAGCGGAAAAGGCTAGGGGAGACGAACCGAGCTGATTGATGGATCTTGATTGGGCGCTAAACCTTCCAGCCTAATCGGGTACGCTAGGGGTAGCGCGTGCATACATTAGTGACACGGGACTGTTTTGCGGGTCCGTATTGTTGGTCAATGTTCCAGCCTCATGCACCACCCCTTACCGATGTTCCTTCTATGGGTCTACGTATATGTAGCAACAATTGCCCCTCGGTGCTTATTGTTTGGATGCGCTATATTATGTGATCTGAATTTGCTGAGTTACCGTTGCCATCTTTCTTTCGCCACTCAAGTTCTCTCCACTTGGCTTCAATATATGTATCTTGTATGGCGATCAGCGACAAATCTCCAACCAGTGCTGTCAGCGCGCAGGAAGACCAATTGCCTACTGAAAACCAGCGACTCAAGAATAGACGCACAAAGAGCCCGCCCTTGAGTAGAGCCGTATTCTACGACAGCAATGAGAAGACCACACAAGTCCGAAGAGGAAAAAACATTGGTCAGTAATGCCATTTTTACTGTTCAAGCGCTAGGCTACTAATAGTGTTTTGCAATTCAGCAGACCTGGAGAAATGCCAGAAAATCAAAATTCCTGCGAAGAACAGACTGGTCACCATTTTCGTCGATGCCGAGACGGAATCCAGCCCACGACCGAAAGCTCAGGGAAAGACGGGATGAGCAATGTCGTGCTTACCAGACTCCATCTTGATCGGCTTGGGCCCTACGGCCAGATCCTCCGCCGCATAGGGCTTTTGTCAACCTGCTATGTGATGAATGCACGGCCAATGAGCCATGCTTCCTCGTGAGCAGACGATCACCATGACCACGGCCAGGATGCGAAAATCAAGGGCTTCGAATGCGGATGAGTAGAGAGCCCTGTCACACTTTGTTTCGGTGCATTTTTGAAACATCTCAATTCCGTTCGTTTCCAGTGTCGGCTATACGCCCTGGCGGCAGCAATGAGTTTCTTTAATAATCGTTGAGAGTTGAGATGTATTTTTTCAATCTTTGGCGATTCATGATTTGAGGCAATTGCAAAGACGAAGAGTTTTTCTGTGTTTCAGCAGGGATACGAGGCTGAGGAGAAGGGTTGGATGAGGTGTGCGTCCGTGTCGTCGAAAGCATTTGAAATGAGGCTACTTCTTCTCCTCGGCTGTGCCGACGTGGAAAGGGTTGAGTTCATGCAGTCGGAGAGGAGGAAGATTGAATCTCGCAACAGTGGTGCGTTTATTAACAATATGACAGAATAGGAGCAGAGGCCAGAGGAGAAGCACGAGGCCACGAAATTACGAAAGTTATATATTTTTCGGAATCACGAGCAAAACATTTCGCACAAGGAAATCCATATCTGACGTCTTGTGAATAGCAAGAGGTTCTTCATTTCTTTACTGTTCTTGATTCGATTGGCTTAAAGCTCAAATTGACACTATGGGAAAAAGCGGTCTCATAGCGCGGATTCTCACATACATCGTTTGCATCAATTCAAGTTGCAGGAAAGAAGGGAATGAGGAAATCTGAAAGCTGTGACTTCTCCAGACTATAATTCTGATCAGGGCGCCATTTGCGAAACCGCACAGCCAACTTTTCCCATCCACTAGACATGGTTGAAGTTTCGGTATCAGCGAGTGGATGTCAAGATCCGTTCATTCACAGATGGTCAGCCTTACAGTTACTTTGGTAAAGTATCTTTGATTTTTCGCTTGTGACTCACCAAAATTAATTGTGACTTCTTGACTTTCTGTTCTTTGAAGTTTCATTCATGCCAACTACTAGACCGCTCAGTCAATGAACCTCTGCTCATTTTTCCGTGGAAAATTTGCATGAAAAAAAATTTAGCCTGCCAGAAGCTGACCAGTCTGAACTTTGAACCATTCTACAACTACGTCCTTCAGGCCAATCTGAGGTCTGACATACCTTACGACTATCCTATTTCCCGCTAGGCGGCAAAGATTAGGGGTTTCACTCCTAAATTTCATTCATTTAATCCCCCGGCAAGCCCTCGAGACACACTCTTGATCCTTTAACGATCTCTTCGTGGGAGCTGACTATAGCGACCACTCCCCAACTGTACCTTGGAGGAAGGGTGCTTTTTGCCGCCAACTTAGCAGGAAAGGAGATATACCTCCGACCTGACAGCAGGTCTAATTCACTGAGGTACATCAAGCCAAACCCCAAGGAATCGGTCAATCAATTGAAATACTATCCAAGTAGGCTCTTTTCCCTTCGCTTCCCCTCTTTAATTTACCTTGGCCAATGAATGTGTTCAGGAATGGGTTCACAAACCAGACCATTGTCGCAATCTTTGCAAAATACGGCCGACAGCATACAAGTTCTACGGGACTGGGATCATCGTAGCAAGAATAAAAGCGACGACAGTGGCGACTCCTACGATGGACCTGTTCTAAGCTCTGATTTCTTTCGGTGTACAACGGGCCCACTCCCGTCAATGCGAGTGCAAAGCTTGCCAGTACTCCCTGGCCCAAAGATCGATCTATGGGCTTCTTGCCGTGATGAAACTACGAAGATCGTCGACGCAGCTGGATTAAATTGGAAGATGATTAACGTTATTGGGAGAGCAGACGTGACGAGGCCACAACCATGGGTCAGCCTTGTCGTGCTTGTGTCTTCCACCGAGAGAAAACAGGACTGGCAAGGGGTGGTCATTTCAATCCACAAGATGTTACATGCGTTGGACTGCTTAGAACTATCAGTCGAGATTCAGGCTGAGGGCCCTCACCACGAAGCACCCTCTCGCATTTACCCCATCGAGCCCACTCACGAATTGGTCAAAGTGTGGTCCACGATCCTGCGAGACCCTATCATCAGGGTACTCGATCGGGAAGACTGGCAGAGCTTGAACGCGTTCAGGTATGGAGCAAACCCATCTGCCGAGCCAGTGATTATTGTGACGACGACAGACATGTCCAGCTCACACTGGTCTGGGATTATCAAAGAGATTGAAGCAATCTGTGTTTCGCATGGTGTACCCAAGCTCAAAGCAACAGTGATATAAGGTACTTTGACAGGCGCATTCAATGATCCTACTCCCACTCTAGGTCACCAACAGCGCGTCTACAATCCAAGGGTCAACCTAGGCCACAGCATCGGCATTAACCCCAAAGGTGGGGGTACCTTGGGCGGCTATATCAGACTCGTAGATCGCACTACAAACACGGATGAGGTAATGTGCTTGACAAACTACCATGTGATACGACCGTCAGATGAGTCCTGGCCAGCAAGTTATGACCGAGGGGGCAAGCAACCTTGGCCCAATCAGCACACAAATGCTCACAGTTCGGCCTTCGCCGACAACAGAAGCGAGATCGAGGAGCTTACGGAGTCAATCCGAAAAGAAGAATTCAACGTGCAGCAGAACGCGCAACTGAAAGCAACGATAGACGCCAATACGGCAAAAGAGTCCCAGAGACTGCTTTGGATTGCTATCACCGCGTTCAAAGCACAATAAACACAAGACTCAACGAAGTTCAGAATCTCGGGTCACAGGATCTGAACATCGGCTCGGTTGTCATAGCTTCAGGTTTCCGGACGGTCAATCAAGGCACAAGTTCTCGAGCACTTGACTGGGCTTTATTCAAGCCTGATTCTAATCGGAGAGGCGTAAATCAAGTGAGTCTTATACCCCAACGACATATAAGAGATGACTGACTGGCTGTAGCTACCTCCCGTCGCTAAGATCCCAGACTTCTCATTCTTTGGGAGGACTCAAGCCAGTAGAGTTGCCGCAGACACTGATACAATGGCTGGTTGTCGAATTTTCAAGGTAGGTCGCACAACAGGTCTAACAATCGGTCGTTGCAATGGTATCGATTCGAATGTCCGCATGGAACTACCACCCAACAGTGATCGCAAGAAGACCGATCGAAAACAGTACAGAGTTACACAGGAGCACTGCATCATCAGTGAAAAGGCAAGATCTGAGCTTGCCTATAATGCAATATACCAGTTCAGCGCCGGGGGTGACTCTGGGTCTTGGGTCTTTGATGAGATAGGAACTCTGGTGGGGTTGCTTTGGGGTTCATTCGAGTCTGTTACGGATACGAATTGCTCATACTTCACACCAATCGAGCTGATAATCACAGATATCGAGGCGACTACAGGGAAGGAAGTGCGTTTGCTTTGATCGTGGGACTTGCAATCTGATTAAATGATAGTTGAAAGTGTAGCTAGCATGCATATCTGCACGCAAGTACTCAGACTACATCCCACCAATTGCAATTTAATCTGATCCCCGCTGAACGATGTCAATCCCTACTTTAGACCATCGTGGTCCCATCCTGTACACTCTCACTGTGGAATATCGCAGTCCTTGATGGTGGTACTTGAGTTCCGTCATTCCGGGCCTCTTCCTTATATCTCGCATCCCCAAAATCATCCAGCGTGATGTAATCGCCAGTTGGTGCAGTCAGAGGATCAAAGGAGTCACCCAGTCCCCTCGCACTATGTCTGATACCACCAGATTTACCCTGAGGATAGTTGAAAGGGCTAGGACTTATTATCTTCGCATCTCCATGCACGTTGGAATTTAATTCGAGACTGGTGCCCTCTTTTGATCTGAAACCGCGCGACAAGGTAGCGTAAAGTTTAGGACCGACGTGCTGAAAGAATTTAGGCATGATGGGAACGCAGCTCAGGACGAATCCGATAATGACCTCAGCCTCGGTCCATTGACCGAAGACGACGAGATCATAACTCTGATCGTGAGAGTTCTCTACTACCCGTCGGTAGTAAGTCCCCAATATAGAGATTGCGCAAGCACTGTGGCGCCAGATGGTCAGCATTTGTCATGATGTAAAGGAGCTGTTGGGTGAAATCCCTGATTCCAATCTAAAGTGCTTACAGATACCCGTAGCAAAAACTGCAATCAACAGCAACTTTCTTCTCAGCGGTAGTTCCAACTTGAAGATTGGCACCATTGGAAGAATCAGGATAGAAAAGTCGGAGATAATGTTGAATATGCCAGTAGCCAAGCTACTGGCCTCACCATTGAGACAGTGACCAGTTGTGATCAAGAGATTCCATATCCTTTCACGTGGATGGCATATGAAGATCTGAACAAAAAGTATGGCGACGTAAAAGATGAAGCTGCTCCAGAGAACCACGTGGATGGCTATATAAAGGGACCAGTTGGCTCTTCGGTTGGGGACGAATACCCTTAGATATTGCAGAAGGATGGACGCCTTAACCAAGAAAATGGTTATGCAGTAGACAATACCCGTCATACTAGTCCACTGAGATAAAACTGAGCAACGTCACCGTGCTGATAGAATTTTGGTGAAAGACATACGTATAAAAGTTGGAAGAAGTTCTTCAGCTGGATATCCCACATATGCTTTCCACCGTCGCTTCGGACCCATACGATTGCAAGACAATTGTAGGCAACTATACCAAGCTATATCAATTTAGTATTCGGAGAAGTGTAGAAACCTCCGTCAGGAGAGATTCACCCATGCTAGCGCAAGGACATCTGAGAACTTAGCAGATTATTATGTTTAAAGGAAGGACGTCAGTGACGTACACTCTTCATATTCAAAAGACCGTATGATTAGGGCTTTGGTGTACAGGCGTATCAATCCTACCACGGTAGTAAGAATTAACATGAATGTACAAATTGCGATCTGAGTGGCATCTCGATTTGGCGGATTCGCCAGATTCGATGATGTTCCAAAAGGTGGTGTACCTGCTGGTCCATTCAGAAGAATCTGCTCCTCCGTCGCAGCCTGATCTGGAGTCAAAGTTCCGTTCATAGCTGTTGATTTTGGAAAATTGTTGGTCAAAATCGAGTCACGAGATTCTTGTAACGAAAAATGAAGCGGAGACGGGGGACACTAAGATAAATCTATTGAAGCGGACCCAACCATCTTAACAGAGGAGAAGATTGAGACTGAATCCAGAATGTGCCCACTTCAATTCGTGACTGCCGGGAATTACTCTTCAGTACTCCGTGATGCATATTTTAGCCAAGGAAGGCTTTAGCGCAGGGGGCCAGAGCTACAACAGGAAGATCCAGGCACTTAAATTGTGTTTCAACTTCTGCGAGTGCCCTACATGATGGTGCCTTCTTTGTCAGTGCGATTTCTATGTGTGCCTGTGCTTTGATCTGGTTCGCCAAGCTTAACGGATCCAAAACATTTAGCCTTCCAGTGTGCATGATTGTCACACCACCGATACTGCACCTCAAGACTCAGCTGAGTGAAAAGTTTTAGTCTAGGCAAACGGAAGTTTGACATCCTGTGTGCAGCGTTCCTGGCACCTTATTATGATGCGCGGCGAAAAATGTAGCAACCGAGCAAATCCGTGACACTCTCATTATGGACCAGCTCGTAAGACGAGATCCGGAAGACTCTTGCCTGTCAGAATCTGCGTTCGAAAGCTGAGCGGGAACTCACAGCCAAATGTCAGATTATGCACGCCTGCAGCTGTGAGCGGGGGATCTTCCAGGCCGGCCACTCATAGTGTAGCGATGCGGATCTCGTCATGCAAGCTCGAGAATTATTCCCCTGATTAGTATGACGATCGCTTAGGAACTTGATATCGGTGCCACAGCTGATACCCAGATTAGGCTGGTGGTTACCAGAAGGAGACTGATGGTTGTTTACTAAACAGGAGAAGACTTCAAATGCAAAGCCGAGGCTTCAGACTTGTTCCCCGATTGCAGGAGATCGCATTCTGTGACCCATTCTTAGCTAGACGTCGCCCACGGAATAACGAGGGTTGAAAGGGACTAACATGGAAAGAAGCAAAGCACCGATTTCGATCAAGACGGGAGAGAAGGGCAAGGCCCGACCCGGCTCAATGGAACTTTGGACGCTCAAGGCGGCCCGTTTAGATAAACCAGGTTCTGGCCCAGAACTTCTGGGCCACCGTATCCACACCTTGTTCATATCGTTAGGGTCAAACGTCGTAGTTTGTAAGACCCTATGCCTCTTGATGGTTGTGGTAAGTAATCATCATTCGTGCGCCAAGAATCTCTCATTGTTTCGAATTTCAATTTTTTTGGATGTATGTTTCAATCATCTAATCTGCTGCGATCTACAATACCACGGAATCGAAGATAACAGGGACGGGGTGCGACGGTTGCTCACAGGCATTCGACGAAGAGATTTTGTTCCATATGTGACAGTAATGAGCCATACCCAAGGTCCGATGCTACAGTGCCATATCGTCGTTCTAGCGCAATGCCAAGGATGACTTCTTTCATGCAAATAAACTTCTGGAAATTCTCTGATATACAGCTTTTAGCATCCAGTACGGCGTCAAGACTATGACAGTCGCCACGGTGGTTTTACTAGTGTATCCTCGAAAAAGAAGATCCTGATTGAGCAAGCGAGAAAGAGCTAGTCTGAGAATAGGGAGAAGTAACATCAAACTAGAAAGCCAACGACACCACTGACAGGCTGATGTGAAACCGCTGTTGTTTTCCTTTCTGGCTACTCTCTCTTTTTTGAAAGGACTAACGACGTTTATTGCCGGAAATGCCAGATTATTCACCAAAGCGACGACTAGTGATACGGAAAACACTCCTCGGAGTCAAAAGGAGTGTGATTTCTGCTACGTACAGAATTTGGGTCAAATGGACCCCTAACCAAACGAGGCCGCGGATCCAACCGACTTCCTCCCTGAATCATTCAAAACCAAAACTCATGCTCACCTCGTTTGATCTTCATAAATCGTGATTGCCTTTCAATTATCCTTATTACCTTACTGTTGTAGCTCGCTGAATTGGCTTTAATTGATTTTATGGATAAGATAGCTGAGATTTCACATCAGCAGAAACTTTGTAGATTCGGAAATATGAGATAATGGATAGAAGTAAACAAGTATCTACTGGTATATACGGTCACAGACTGAAGAATACTCGGCATCCCGTCCGCTCTGCCATCGACAAGCTGCATATCGGCTAATTAGTAGTTGGGTCGGTGGCGACCAGCGAATACTAGTTGCTGTATGTTTTTCATTTTTGGAATCTTGACTGGTGATAGAATGTGACCTGCTGTGAGCCTGAACAGTCCTTCCTATCGCATGTGGTAAATATTCTACACGCTACACAGTGTTTGCTTGCCTAACCCGACCGCCATCCTCCCATCTACCGCTCGCCACGTTGCTTACTTGATCATCAGTTCTTCCCGGTTCGTCCATATTTCCATCTCTACCATCAGTTCCTCCACCACTCGCTGCATTGACATCCCGATCACCATTACCTCCATATTCGACATTCGTACCCTCAGAAGGCTCCTGCAGCTTGCCCGATATCATCTCTACTCGAGACAGGATGTCGTTGGCTCTTTTCTCTACCGCATACTCCACGTACGCGTCCAGCTCCATGATGAGGTCATGTCGGAGTCTACCCGCTGTCACAGTAGCTCTCGAGTCAATGATCTCGGTGATTTCGAAGGGCAAGCGGCGGAGTTCTGCTTTGTTGAAGTGAAGTGAAGCAACTTGAATCTTGATCAACTTGACGTTGACAGGGCCACGGTCGTGGCGTATAGTGCTCTTCTTCATGCCACTTTCAATCATCTCGTCGATTTCGAACCTCAAGCGGCGGAGGTCTGGTTCGGCGAACCATGTTAGATTGATCGTGCCCTTGACCTGTAGGATCTTTTCATCAACGGACAACATGTTGGGCAAAGTTCTCGTAGACTTCGTAACCTTGGAGTCGTTCAGGATATTTGACTGACTGGGTATCGTATCAAGCGTGGGATTTAGACCAAAGGTGGTTGAGGTCATCAACAGTACGGACCCTCAGAAATACTTATAAGATTCTGAGCGCCCCCGCGAATTGTTTGCTGGAGGATGCCATGCCCACGGAACAAACAGACAGGATCGCGTAACTGGGACCGATCTGTTGCCAATACAGTTCTCTATAGTCAGCAAGAATGATCCATCTGGGATGACTTCTGGGAGGTTTTTTTCTTATAGATGGAGAGATGAAATGATTGATGACTAGCAAACGAACGTGGCGCAAGAAAACTGGGGAGTAACGGACAAGATTGATATCGATAGCCGAATGACGTGTTTCTTTCCATCTTAGTGGCCAATGAGAATTTCTCAGATGAGCATTCGTGTTTCTCTCCGATGTCTCCAATTCGTTGGCGTTGATTCGCTTAATCTCCCAATTCTTTCGATATCTTCAACCATCCTCTGCGCCCTTCTAATCCCCTCTATGAGATCTTTGTCTCTCAGCTGCCTTCTTAGTCATAGAAGTCACAAGATTTCGGACAGCGACTCCCAAAGCTCTTCAAGCTCCAAGATGGTGTAAGCCACTTATCCCTGCGCCTTATGATCCGATGCAGTCGGCAGTTGGGAGTACTGCAGGGATTTTGGTTGGCCTCATCTCATCTTCTCTTTCTCATCCTTTTTGGTTTTTGCTCCATAGCAGATAGATTTGCCCACCCTCCCTCACCTGTTGGTGGAGCTCATATACATATCACTCCACACACACCGTCGCTAATACGGTGGGGGTTCTCGGTGCTATAGACGCTTCTCATTGGCCAGCAGGCCTGGGAAGCTGTTCGTTCGGCGACGCCTTGCGGCGACGAGATGACCAAACAAATTGAGATTTGCTACACCAGGCTTGGCCCTATGAGATGAGACGAAGCACTCCCAATACCCCCTAAGGAGTCGAATTGTACGTATTATCACTGCCGTAGACTGTACTTGACAGTAATGAAAATCTTTTTGGAGCCCAATCCAAGCGCTTTGGCCCAAGCATGAAGACAACCATATCTACGCTACATCCTCGTAGTGTGGATCTTGAAATACAGCCACAGACAGACCATGAGATCCTCGGCCAGAGCAACATTTCGCATTATCAAAGCGCTGCAATGTAGGAAATAGGATATTGAGGCTGTCACCCAGCCTATATAGATTTTTAGCTTTACTAAGACATAGACGCTGGTGCTGTAATGCAGCTCATCCCTTATAAGCAGAATGTAATTGGGAACAGATACCTTAGGTGAGCACCCCCCTAAATCCGGCGTAGTTGGCGCACCAGTGTGGGGCAGTCTAGGGTACCCGCCCCCTGAGCCCCAGAGGTGGCATCCCTAAAAACGTCCTTACATATCCCTTGACTAAGATATGAGGTGCGTCTATTATCCCTTTCCTTGTGAGCGGATGGACCGTACTAGGCTTTAGCTTACCCGAGGGCATCCCAAAGATGGTATTTATCCATTTAATGATCCGCAGATAACTGAGAATCCTGCTAAGAGCTGGTAGGATTAATCAGGTAAGCTCTATGGCTCCGGATATGCTAGTTACTAGTGCGGTCCATCCGCTCATAAGGAAAGGGATAAGCTACTTTAGATTACATGGGAACTATTAGGTGCACACCCCCTTTTGATGCATGCACACCCCCCTAAATCTAGCACCCCGGGAGCCCCCTTGAGGACTCTACTAAAGTGCCGCCGAGAGCCCCCCTATCGCGCGGAGGAGCAACCCCTAGGAGCAACCACAAGGCATTCTTAGGGGCTTATAATTATATGGCGCATAACTGAGTACCGTATATATTATACTTATCAGCATTTCAACGTATAGAGAGACTTATATTAAGACACCTTAAAAGGCCTTTTTCATTACGTATGCTTTTTCTATCCCTTTCCTTATAAGCGGATGGACCGCACTAGCAACTAGCATATCCGGAGCCATAGAGCTTACCTAATTAATCCTACTAGCTCTTAGCAGGATTCTTAGTCATCTGCGGATTATTAAATAGACAAATAGCATCTTTAGGATGCCCTCGGATAAGCTAAAGCCTAGTGCGGTCCATCCGCTCACAAGGAAAGGGATAGCCGAGTACAGACGAAAGCAGGCCCAATCCACCAATCATATTTGCCCTAGCGCTGCGCAATTCATTCCCTCCTGCAGATGTATCTGTCGCTGTATGGTAAGCTTTTGAAACGAAGGGTGGAAATGACGTGTGCACCTTGCATCATCCGTGGTGCACTTCCATGGCCTCTTCACATCGCAAATAATTTCTGCGACAGGCACAGTGTGGGCCGGAAGAAACGCATTGCTGACTTCTTGCTTCTCTCATGAATATGGAATCCTATCTTAGCCCTCGCAAGCACCCGGTACTCTTCGGGTGCTTATCTGTTTTTGTTGTCTTGACGGCCATGATGCTGAACTCGACCTCACTATCTCCATTCGTACTGATACCAAATCTATTGAATGTTTCATCTCCGCTTGTGCGAAACGCACGCACCGGAGTTTCGTACCGTGGCACAAGTCCAAATGGCGTTGAACATTTTCAGAACATCTTTTACGCCGAAGATACATCAGGCTCAAATCGATTTGCCCCACCTGTTCCCTACGTTCCACCTTTAGGCACGGTAATCGATGCAACGGTCGCTGGTGCCTGGTGCCCACAAGGAATGGGAGGACCGCCGCTTCCTTTTGCTAGCATGGTCACTAATGTGAGCGAGAACTGTCTGAGCTTACGCATAGCTAGGGTGTCTAGCACGCGGCCATCTGCGAAGCTGCCGGTTCTGGTCTGGATTCACGGAGGTATGAGATCGAATTGGACATGGCTTTCAAGCGTTGCTACTGACCAGATGAGTAGGCGGTGACGCGCTCGGGAGCGCATCAGATAAGCTCTATACGCCGGACGGTCTGGTACGGCAGTCCAAGGCCAATGGTCAGCCGGTCATCTATGTTGGGATCAATTATAGGTTGGGGAGTATGACGAATCCTACAGAATGGACGTCTTTGTCCAATTAGTAATACGTGGCCCAGTCTTTGGTTATGCAACCAACAAACCTTTGAGAGCGGCGAAGCAGACAAACGTCGGTCTACGAGACCAGCGCGCTGCATTCGAGTGTGAGTAACAGTATGCTATATGTGGGTCGATACTCTCTGTTGATGAAATCTCCAGGGATCCGAGACAATATCGAGGCTTTCGGCGGAGACCCAGGTAATGTCGTTGCTGTAGGACAAAGCGTGGGTGCAATGGCTATTGGCCTGCACTTGATCTCATATTCCGGTGCTCTAGGAGTCCCGTTCCAAAAAGCGATGTAAGTCTCGATGTCTTCGTACCTTGCCGTATGCTAAGAGCGCATTCAGGATGATGTCTGGAGCAACAGGCACCAACTTCAATATTATGAGTAATCTCGTAGCGGACAATACGGCGACTGTAGCCAAATCTGTTGGCTGTGCCGGTGATCCGGACTCTCAAGCAACAGTAGACTGTCTCCGAAAGGTTCCTCTCGAGACCTTGATGGACACATCTGTGGGACTTGCTCGTCAACTCAGACCCCCTTTTGGAGAGCTTGCTTTTTACCCCAGCTATGACGGTGACTACATTCCTGATCGACCCTCTATACTACTTCGAAAAGGTGCATTTACAAAAGGTGAACTGCCTTCTTCCCTCGGCCATGGACGTGATTGCTAAATTTTACAGGAGTCTCGCTCATGGGCTTATGGTGTGCCAATGATGGTGCTTGGTATGCTCAGCCAACTACCAATGGAGACACTGCGGTACTTGCAAGCCTTGAAACTTTCGTACTTGGTTTGTCGCGACCGTCTTTACAACGGCTACTATCTCTCTATCCAATTTCCGACTTTACCCACCTTGTTCGGCCAAATCAAGAAGCGACGGCGGACTACTACCGAGCAGCGCAGATGAATCGCGACATCTGGTTCGCATGTCCAGTGATAGACTTCACCTGGCAGTATACCCGATTTGGCGGCGATTCAAATGTCCGTTTGTACGAAATGAACGAGACTAAGTTCGGTCCAATATTCCAGTATATGGGCGTGCCTCAGTGGCGAGTCTCGCATCTTTCTGATATTCCATACTTGATGAATGAAAACGTTGATGCTGAAGGAGACAATAGCGCCGCCCAGCAAGATTTGTCCACTCTTCTTAGTAGCAGCGCTGCTGCTTTTGCTTACTCGGGAGATCCGACTGTTTCCAGAGACCGGACGTTCAAGGACTGGCCAATTGCATATCAAGACCAAAGTAAGCAGACCCTGAGCAAGGATCGTCCGGAAGACCTCAACTTGTACGTCGTGGGAGGCCCTCAGGGAAGTGGTCCTGCGACCACTTCTGGTAAGTCGGGTGGCGAGGCTGATACAGAGCGTGGGAAAGCCCTGGCGTGGGAGAAATTGATCGAGCGCTGTAGTTTCATCAATTCAATCCAAGATGAAATTGGGGTCTAAATCGCTCCTCGGTATGAAAGAAAGAACAGGCTTGGCTGTGGCGCGAAGATGGTTAGAAGTCTAGTCGCAACTATGCTGCAGATCCTTGAAAACAAATCCTTGTAAAAACAGGGACAGTGAGTTTTTGCACATGGATCTTCTCCAATGGGCTAGGACTACCGTGGTAGGCTGTAATGAGATATGAATTGTTTGGAGGGTTCAGAGACCAACTCACGTGCTTCCTTGATATCAACACAATTTCATGAACTTTGCTACTCATTCTTGATGCGGTACCGAAGCTACGAGCGAGGTGTGAACACAGCAGAAGGCAAGATTGACTGAAGCTCTCTGCCTTCTTACCCTATAGAGACGATATATATAGATACGACGCTCGGCATCCCGTCCGCTCTACCATCGATAAGCTTTAGATCAGCTAATTAGTAAGTAGGTCGGTGACAACCAGCGAATATGTACGAGTAATAGCCCTCATGATGTTCCTATTGACCATCCATTGAACCTCTCTAATCCAAAGCTGGCTGCTGTATGTCTAAACTTTCTGATTTCGAGTTTTGGAAATCTGGATTGGAGACCAAACGTGGGTTGCCTGAAAGATGAAGAGTGGGAAATCACATCTTCTGTACCATGTTTTAACTCGCTATCTTGTTCCGTCTTAGCATCATTTCCACCATCTTGAACGTCCTCCTTCGCCTCCCTCACCCGCTCACTTCCCCATCCTCCCTCCCCTCTCCCCTCTCCCCTCTACCTTCCCACACCATCTCCGCCCGCATCCACACCTTCTCGACAATATACTGAATCCCCTTCTCCCCCCAATTCCTCAACCTCGACTTCAAAATTCCATTAATCTCGTCGACAAGCTCTTGCCTAATCCCACTCGAGTCAACAGAAGTCTCGGATCTCATTTCGCCAATGGCGAACCGCAAACGGCGGAGTTCCGCTCCGGAGGGATAGAGCTCCATGATGTGCTCCTTTATTGTTTGGACTTTGTCGGGCGTACTGGGGGAGAAGCGGTGGCGGCTTCGGGCGGTTACCATGTTGTGGAGGGAGGAATGTAGGCGGTGGAGGTCGTGTGGGGAGAGTTGCAGTGAGGTAATGTAATCTTCGATGAATCGGGGTTTTTTCTTCCGTGGTTTCCATTGTGTGAGTTGTTGTCGTTGATTTTGATCAATCCGATGGATTTGTGATTCTGGACTATATCGCGGCTGAACGAGAGTTTTGGATTAGCCCTGTCTGAATTGTCTGAATTATGGACTTTCAGGAACGCTTATAAGGGTCTGGGGCTCCTGGAAATTGTTTGCTCGACGATGCCGTATGTGTAGAATAAGGAGGCACATTCATGACTGTGACACCGACACAAGAGAGCATTGTCAAGAAAGAAGTTTTGAAAAAGAGCGAGAAGGGTCAATCTGGGAATTTGTTCGGAATCTTATTTTCGTATATGGGAAGATGGAACGAATTCTGGTTAGCAACCGAATCCGATGAAGAAAACTAGCAGATAACAGACAAGATAGAGATTGATAGCCAGATGACGTGCCCCCTCGAATTGCAGAAATCAAGGAGGGTTGCACGATCGAGCATTCTTATTTCTCCACAACTTTCCTACTTCTTACGGAATGTCAACAGACACGTGATTCTCGGGTGAGAGATTAGCCATCTCTACCACCAGATATCCCAACGTCCCCCAGCTCTGAACATTCATTTCCTCAATCTCCCCATTCTCTGCACCCTTCCCATCCCCTCCGTTTGGTGCTCCTCTTTCAACATTTCATTGTGCGGTTCCTTCGCCATAACAAGCATGCGCTCATCAAGTTCCGAACGCAGCAGATGTAACTCTGATAACCTGAAGTTGTGATCTGTCAAAGCTGTAACGATAGTGCGAATTCTGATACCGTATCGCCCGTCCGTCACCCTTGAGGTGTCTGTTGGTCCAGTAGTTGGTCGTAAGGCGCTTGCTCCGTTTATGGATGCCATGCTCGAGAATGCAGACTGCTCTTTGAAATCGATTGTGATGAGGGCGACTGATGTTGGAAGAATTTGGAAGTCTACTGGATTTGCTGACGGGCCTGGGAAAATGACCAACCTATCTTCTGGCGATAAGGTCGTCTCAAAGTGCGTGTGCGTGAGAATCTTCTGGAAAAGTGTCTGCGCAGCGTCTGCTGCGTGGATACTGTGTAGATACTGATACTTGAAGGTGGGGGTATTAGGAAGAGAAGCAGGTGGGGTCATTGATATAGCAAGCCGAAGCAGATGTTTCAGAATCAAAGACAGTGTTTTGGAGTATGAAAGGGACCGCGGATCAGTATCTGAGAATCCCGGACGAGAGACCTTTGATCATTCTTGCTTAGTAGAGTACCCAGCAGGCCGTTTTTGCTCTGTTTGGAGGGATTGTCTTATGACTGTAGAGGTAGCCATAAAGAATACGTGAAACGTGGCTTTTGCTATTTACCAGCTTGCCGGTTTTTTACTCACGTAGAGAAAGGAGTCTGTGATCAGATCGAGAAATCTTAGTCCACCATTTATCCGGGCGTGAGAGCATGGAGAGGGAGAGATGAACTTGATGGATGTATATCCCCATCAATGTTTCTAAAAGAGTCAATGTAGGAGAACAAGCAGTCACGAGATAATTGAACATAGGCTCAACCCCTTGGAGGTCAATGTCTTGCACTGAGAAGAAACCTACATCTCCTCCGCCGTCTAATCATCGAGCAGCTACAAGCTCAGCTGTAAGTAACATTCTGCAAGGCGTCCAATATTAATAACGGCGACGAGTTATCGCTGCCATCCAACAGATACGAACTGCAAACATTCATTTCTTCTCCCCCACCTGACTACCGGTGTTCCAGACCACACGGGAGATATGGATTGGAAGGCCATCGACTGTCTCTTGAGAGAAGTTGAAGGATTCTTCGTTTTCCCCCCTTCCGATTGTCATCATTACAAGTCGTCTAGGATGAGATCGCGGTAGATTCTTGAACCAATAGCGTTTGAGTCTGGGAAAGACTTTTTTAGGGTACTGACCATCGTCGGAAGACTTCCGGAGGGAAAGATGCCGCGAGTAAGCTCCTTGATGCGAGTAATGGACGGTACAGGCGAAAACAAAATAAAAT
>JAABUP010003864.1_pt1 | contig 25835 bp, 34 predicted proteins | sample 5559201 | NCBI WGS metagenome assembly JAABUP01 (sample SAMN10711887, study PRJNA513373) | rock metagenome | isolation source: Antarctica rocks | place: Antarctica
ACAATCATGAATGTCATGCAGCTCATGATATGGGTCAACACAGCACAAGAGGTTATAACATTGTCATGGACTTGCGTAAGGGTCTTCCATTACAGTCTTGACGACCTCCTGTGCTGGGTTGACCCATATCATGAGCTGCATGACATCAACGATTGTCACACATCAACTGATGCACATGCAGTGCATGAGCAGTGTAATCATGCATGTCAAGTCAGCTGACACGTGTTTGTCTTGCGTAATGCGTCATGTGTAATGTGCTGTGTCTTGCAGGGTGATTCTGCCTGGCAATCCCGGCATCTGTGGCACTGTCCCCGGGACTCTGGAAGCTGCTCAGCTGACCCCAAATGGCTCCACAGTACTCACAGCCACCAGCTTTGGGGATTGTCCAGAAGTCTCCAATGCTGCTGCTCCCATACCTGCAGAGGCAAAACTGAACAGCTCAGATGATGTGTTGGTTGCCCTTGTGCCCAGGTACGGCCCCTTGCCCTTTAGGATTTTGTCTGTCCGTGTGTGTGTGTGTGTGTGCATCTATGATTGATTGTGTGTGCTGTGGTACGTGCTATGGTCTGTGTTGCGCTGGGTCTGTTGTGTCACAATAGCCTAGAGCAATCAGCAACACTGCCAAACTTGCAACCCAAAACACAGAACCCAATCCCACTCACAGCCCACTGATCATACATACGCTGTGAATGTGATTGGGTTCTGTGTTTAGGGTTGCAAGTTTGGCAGTGTTGCTGATCTCTCAGAAGAATGTGCTCAGAGCAGTTTCCAGGAATAAACTCATCGAGTACCGACAGGCTTGTGATTACAAAAGTACATGAACATAAATCTGTTTGGTTGTCTCACAAAGTTGGTATGCTAGGCTTGATGTGCATTCATTTCCTTTGCCCAGCTCTATTGTATTACATTTGCACTGAGGCAAGATTGCTATCACCACTGTTGCACTTGAAAGTGGCAGCCTGCCTGCTTTTTTCCATCCCAAAAGTGCAGTGTCTTTTAATTGGAGCCCAGTAGCATCCCTGGGACGTGCTTCTGTCCCAGTGCATGTTGTACTGACCAGCCATGCTTTTGATGGTTGTTTTGTGTGTGTCCCAATGCCTATTGCTTCTCCCTGCTGTGCTGCTCTTCTTCGCAAATCTGGCATGTTTTAGCGCACCAAATCATCTCTTTGTGATACTGCTGAGTTGCACACCTGTTGGTGGTGTGTGTGCAGCCTTTGAATAGGACGATGAACCACCTTTGTGCAGCAGGATCGTGTGGTTGTGATTGTTGTTGTCTGTGCAAATTTTCAAGCAGCTGGGTAGCACCTCTGCACTGTGTCTTTGTTCCTCTGTTGTTCAAGGGTTGAAAGGTGATGCAGGAATCCCCGCCGTGCATCCCCTGATGGTGCTCCTGCCCCTAGTGCTGCTACAGCTACAGCACCTCTGCCTAACACACTATCTGGAGCTTTCACATCTGTGCAAATCACACGCTACACCTCCCCAACACCACCTCTAACCACAGCGCCAATCCCCGCACCACCCCCATCACCATCTCTAACCTCAGCGCCAGTCCCCGCACCACTTTCCGCTCCACCACCATCCCCAACAAACTCCCCACCACCTTCCCCAGCCCTGGTAATCCCCACAAACCCAGCAGCAGCATCCCCAACCTCTGCACCATCCCCAGCACCCACAATGGTAACCCCTGTACTTGCTCCGTCACCATCCTCTACATCTTCTTCGTCCAGGAACTCACGGGCACCATCCCCAGCTGCAGCCCTGGGATCAGTCCTTTACCCATCCCTGCCAGCAGCTGCACCAGCCCCTGCTCCAGGGCTGCTGCTCGCTCCAGCCCCAGCACCTTCTCTCTTAGCTCCAGTCCCAGCACCTGGCCTGGCACCTGCTCCTGCTCCTCTTCTTGCTCCTGCACCTGCGCCTTTGCTTGCACCAGCACCCACTCCTCTTCTTGCTCCGGCACCAGCACCATCAGCACTGCTAGCAGGATCACTGACAGCACCAGTGCCCGCTCCTCTTCTTGCTCCTGCTCCAGCGCCGTCGCTAGCTCCAGCTCCCGCACCTCTTCTTGCTCCCGCACCTGCTCCATTACTAGTGCCAGCACCTGCACCAGCACCTGAGTTGGCACCTGCACCGGCACCTGAGCTGGCACCTGCACCAGCACCTGAGTTGGCACCTGCTCCAGCACCTGAGTTGGCACCTGCTCCAGCTCCTGAAGAAGAAGTCAGTGCGACTGCTCCCACCCCCACAGAGATCCTGCTGGCGCCCCTGCCACCCACCCCACCATCCAGCCCCAGCGACGTCAATCTCACAGTAAGCGCAGACAACACACATGTGTGATACACACAGCAACTGCTGGCACAGCATCTTTCATCAGTCGACCTCTTCACAAGTTTGATAAGTTTGTCTCCATGAGCGCTATCACAATGCTGAGCCGCATATGACTTTGAGTCAGCATTCATGATGGCACACTTAACACAATGTGATGTAAAAACCTGGCTCAAGCTTGATCCTGCAGTCCCATCACACCTTACACAGCAGCGCTGTCCCATGTGTGGTGCATCACCAGAGAGGTGGCGAGAAGTTGTTGCTGTCGCAGGTGGGATTGAATCTGGCCGGAGGCTCCAGCTTGCTGCCGTACACCAACACAACCAAGCAGATCCTGGTGGCAGCATTCAGGAAGTCTGTGAATGACAATGGCCAGGTCCAGCTGCTGTCTGTCCAGGTCAGCATTGTTCCCTTTGCAATCTACCTTTTGCTGCAAACAACCATGGCAGGACACATCCTGTATGGCCTGTTTGCCTTTCTAACCATTGAGCAGTGTACATTGCTGCTCTGAGACCACCATGGATGTCCAAGATCCTGTCTGTCCGTCTGTACATTCATCCATCCATCTGTCTGTCTGACTGGTGTGTCTGTGTGTATACCTCCTGTCTGTCTGTTCATCTGTATGTCTGTCCATATATCTGTATGTCTGTTGGTATATACACCTGTCTGTTTGCCGGTCATTAACTGTTGTGTCTGTGCCTGTGTGTACAGGAGCCGGCAACAACTGCCACAGGCGCTCCCACAACTGTCTACAATGCCTCCTCCTCTTCTTCAGCGAGGAAGCTGCTTCAGAGCGCCAGCAATGTGACAGCTACCTTTGGCTACACCACGTCTCAGGCTGTGGCCTCCACTTTCCAGTCTACCTTCAACACTTCTCAGTTCAACCAGGCCTTGAGCGTTCAAGGTACATAGTCACCACCTGCATGCGTTACATAAGTTCTAAGTATGTAAGCTTCTGAGTTTACAATACAACATGGGCGTCCCTCTAAGACTGGAATTGATTGTGTATCTTCCAAGAGCTGATCAAGAGCTGATGATCCCTGTGCTGCTTTTGTCAGGCACGACACGCCACTCTCAGCTCCTGTGCGTCTGCCTCTTGCCCAATTTATGTTTTGTCACTGGGCAAATGGCCAATGGCAACGGCAGTGTCATGCAAGCATCGTTGTTGTGAACACTCTGAGTGTTGTGAAGCAGCACAGAAGCTGGCTTAATGCAGCCCTGGCTGAGCACAACATGCTGCGAGCTGAGTCATGAACACGCTGAGAGCTGAGGCATGAACCTGCTGTGAGCTGAGTCATGAACCTGCTGTGAGCTGAGTCATGAACATGCCATGACGGCTGCATTGCAATGTGTGCAGGGGCGACAGGCATTCAGACCATACTACAGAATGTTGATGGCCTGGAAGCAGCCCTTGCTGCGCCTGCAACTGCCCCTGCTGCAGCCCCTGTGGCCACCCCGGTACATACTCACAGACATTGTCACTCATACTCACACTCACACTCGCACTCACTCTTCCATCGGTCTTCCCACATGCTCTGCAGAGATGCTTCACTGTGCAGCGGTTTTGTGCACAATGCGTCACATGCTCTGTGCAGCTCATTGGTGACTGATGCATCTTGTGCTCTGTGCAGCTCCACAATGACTGCTGGCCAATGCAAATTGTGTGTGCCTGCCCTTGATGTGTTGCTTGTCAAGACACACCAAGCATCTTAACACATGTTTGAAGCTGCTTGCCTGCTTGCAATGGGCATTGCATCTTTGCTTGCAGCTGCATGTGGTCTGCATGCTCCTATACACTGCAGGCAACATGGGTTTGAGTACACGAGGGGATGTGGTCATGTTGTCAAACCTATGTTACCTGCAATGTATAGGAGCGTGTAGACCACACGCAGCTGCAAGCCAACATGCAACAGCCCCTTATGTTGTACATGGACTTCATAGCTGTGCCTATAGACGCGCAGCCTAAATGCCAAACCCTAATGTCAAACCCTAAATGTCAAACCTTAACTGCAGGCTGCTACAACTGTCCCTGTGCCTGCCCCTGCTTCCAAGAAGGGCCTTGGGGGTGGGGCCATTGCAGGCATTGCCATTGGGGCCGGTGCTGGAATTGCCCTCATTGCAGGTACAGCTCTATCAACCATCACCTCATGATTGTCTGTGCGCAGTTGTTCAAAGTCTTGGTATATCTTGCACATCTTTTACAACATGTGCATCAAGCTGAAGTTGGCAGACATGGTGTAATTAGCAGGTAGGTTGGCACAGGCCAATTTTAGATGCCCAGGCCAATTTTAGATGCCCATGCAGATTTTAGATGTGAACACATGTGTCACGTGTCATTTTCATCATCGAAGTTGTTGCTGAACCATGTTGTTCACAAATGAAATGCATGCATTGCGCCCAGTATATGCGCCCTAAACCCTAAACCCTAAATGCGCCCAGTATCTCCAAACGACTGCATTGGCCCAGGCGTCTTCACTCTTCTTCTGTTTGATCTATGCCCATCTCATGATCGGCTGCAGTCCAGCAAAGGTGGTGTGTAGGCACTCTGCACTGCTCACCGTGGTTAAGCCTACAGTTACAGGCGGTGAAGGCATGTTTGTGCCATCTTGGCTGCCATGCCTGCACTGCTTGTCTGCAGGTTGTGCCATGCTGGGGTACTGGGTTGCAACTGCTTGCCCATCACACACACACAGATTGGCTTCATGTACATCACTGCTTGTGTGCTGCTTGTGTTCTGCATTGGTGGCAAGGGCTGAACGTCCATGATTGCTTGGCTTAGTCATATCATGAGCTGGAAGGCGTGTTAATTATTAATATTGTTGTTGTTAAAGTTATTATTAGTATTATGGGCTAGGGAGTCGAACTGTTATACGATCATGGCTTTTGCCACTCAGCTGGCATCTCTGTGAACACTTCATTGTCCTCAAATCTTCTTCAGTGGTTCAAGTTTTATATATTTAGTATAATGAAATAATTCATCATCTTTTACTAAATAAACATATTATACATCATTTGTATCCACCCTTCAGCTGGGTCCTGCTGCATGCATGGTGTGCCCATGTGCCTGCATGCTGGCCTCTGTGCTGCAATGTAGCATGCATCCTTTTAAACCCTATACCCTAGCCGTCAGCATTCATCTATGTTTGCATTTGCAGGAGTTCTTCTGTGGTTCTGTTGTCGGCGTCGTCGTCAGCAGAAGCGACCAACTGCCAAGTGGCAATTACCTAAGGAGGAAGCTGCCTCAGGACCTTCCTGGGGCGCTGCCACACGGGGCTTCCTGGGCCGGCCCTTCAGAAAAAGCCCCCCTACTAATCTGGTAGCTTCCAAGGCAGTTGACCTGACTCCTGCACTGGAAGACCCAGAACGGCCCTCCTTCGACAGCTTCAGCACCAAGGGGCTGCACCCAGCAGCCCCACAGCCCTCCTCTGTAGATTACTACATGCAGCAGCTGCCCACTGACAACCAGTCACCCATCCCCCCCTTAGTCAAGCAGGATCTGGCCGGGGCTATTGCGGCTGGGGCAGTTGTGGTGGGGCACAATGAGGCCTTGCATGACAAATCAGGAATGGCTCACAGTGACAGCGCTGTGTCATTGCCACATAGCAATGCCAGCTCTGTTCAAGCTCCCGGCACTCCTGTCGCTCCAGCTGTTGCAAACACAGGTACAGTCATGCACAAGAATTGATCTCCTGAGCTGTTGCTGGGTCCTCTTCGTCTGTGTTGCAAATACAGCTGCAGTTGTGCACAACAGAGGTACAGTTGTGCACAAGAACTGATCACCTGAGCTGCTGCTGTTTGCCCTTGTCCGTGTTGCACAACTGCACATCACTTGAGCCTTTGCTGTTACAAGCATTGCAGACACAGATACAATGTTGCACAAGTGCTGATCATCTGAGCTGTTATGAGTGTTGCAAGCACTGTGTATAGTTTAGCACAAGCGCTGATCATCTGAGCTGCCACTAACTGTTCCCAAAGGTTTAGTCATGCTGAAGCGCTGACCAATTGAGCTGTTACTGAGTTGTTAAGTGTTGTGACACCATTGCATGCAGAATTAAGCAATGACCTCGGGCTTAGGTGTGGCAAGATCACATGCACCTTTCAGTCATCCGTTATTCACAATCAACAGACTTAGCATTGGAGTGACCTTCATATGAAGACTGTTGGCATATGTGCTATCATTTGTCTCGGGGTGCTGACCTGACTAATATGCTGGTGGATGCCAACAACATATTAGTCAGCATGCCGAAACAAATGATAGTACATATGCACACAGTGTCAGCTCCTGTGCTAGCTTTCTTGTTTGTAAACTACATTCTTGACTGACAGGCAACTGCAAGGTGCGTGTGCTCATAGCTTCATGACTAACGACTGGTAACACTCACTGTCCTGTGTGTGCATGCATGCATGGCTCTGCATTGCCTCATGTAGCTTAACATGTTGTGACTCTCACACACGGCGCAATCAACACAATGCAATAACAAATGTAGTATTTTCCACTTCCACACCACAGCACTATGTTGTGGCGTCTCAAGTGCTGACGGCATTCTCTGTGTTGTAGTGAGGGACAACGGCAGCAGCAGTGAAAGCAAGAGCGAATCTGGAACCAGCGCTAGCTCATCAGCGCGCCCCACAAACCCCCGGGGTACCCCCCAGGCAGACCCCGGCATGGCCTATGTGGGCCCTGTACCTGGGCGCCGACCAGAGAAGCAAGTCATGATGAAACCTGCCTCTCACTCAGTGAGTCATGCTTTCTTGCAGAATCAAACCAGCAGAAGTCTGCTGTTAGTCATGTTGATGTGATCCCAGCATGAAATATCTGTCGGATTATTGCTCTGCAAGGCTGGCAAGCGACAGCAGGGCATGGTTGGGGGCACGACAAAACCGAGTCTCAGATGATGTATCTGCTGGAGTTGATTGACAGCCCCTTGTGTAGATTCCAGTTGCTCAAGGTTCTGCCTGTGGAGCAGACTCCTGAGTAGCTGGTATCTTGTACAAGGGCCAGTCAATGAACTCTTGCACAGGTGTCATTTGAAAATCCGTTTTGTCATGCTGTGCACACATGGCTGTAACTTGCAAGCATTGCAGAGCAACAACCACGTGATGAGATTACATCAACATGACTAACAGCAGTCTCAATCATGTACTGCTGTCTCTGACAAGCAGCCCCAACTGTTCTGGCTGGTACATGTCATCCATTTTGGGTCTAGGCCAGACTCTAAATCCTGTTGAGCTGTCATCTGGCTGCCATGCCGGCATCATGATCCTTCAACTTTGAGCGACCCTAAGCAACCATTATTGTCAGACGCTAAGCAACCATCAGTGTCAGACGCTGAGTCATAGCTGTTGCTGGCAAAGGGCCAGCCTTTGTGGGTGTGCCCTCTAGCTGCCTTTCAACATCTGACAGGTTGCCTTTCAGCATCTGACAGGCTGCCTTTCAACATCCTGACAGGTTGCCTTTCAACATCTGGCAGGTTGCCTTTCACCATCTGACAGGCTGCCTTTCTGTGTCAGGCGTACCAAGCTAGCAGCAGCCGAGATGCCCGACCAGGGCTGCCAAGGCAGGGCAGCAGCCCTGCTCGACACAGGTCAGGCAGCAGCAACCTAGCCACCTTGCAGCGCCAACCTAGCACCTCTGGCGTGCAGCGTCAACCTAGTTCATCAGGCATGCAACAGCACCCCAGTTCGTCTGGACTGCAACGCCAGCCCAGTTCCTCTTCTGGCCTGAATAGGCAAGCTAGCCTGACTGCCCTTCTCAGGCAGGGCAGTAGCCCTGCGCTGCAAAGGCGCAGCGAGCAGAGCCCTGGGTTGCAGAGACCACAGAGGCCTGGTGGCAGCAGCCCTGCCCTGCAGAGACCACAGAGGCGTGGTGGCAGCAGCCCTGCCCTGCAGAGACCACAGAGGCGTGGCAGCAGCCCTGCCCTGCAGAGACCACAGAGGCGTGGTGGCAGCAGCCCTGCCCTGCAGAGACCACAGAGGCGTGGTGGCAGCAGCCCTGCCCTGCAGAGACCAGGCACCGCTTCTTCTTCGTCCACGCAGCAGCAGGGCAGTGGCACAGGTCTGTCAGGGCCAAACGGCATTCTTAGACAGGGCGCTTTGGCTGCACTACTGAGGCAAGCCAGCAGCCCTGGCATGCAAAGGCCTGAAGGCGCTGCTGGTGGAATGCACCGGCAAGGGCTCAGGCCAGGCAGCAGCCCTGCTGTGCAGAGGCCAGAACCTGCAGCGGCTGTTATGCAGCGCCAGGGAGGGAGCTCTAGCATGCTGAGGCAGAGCAAGAGCCCTGACCTGCAAAGGCCAGAAAGCTCAAGTGTTGCTGCTGGTCGTCCTCAGGGGCAGGGCAGTAGGGCTAGGGGCAGCAGCCCTGCCCAGCAGCGGCAGGGCCCTTTACCATCCCCAGTGGTTGCAGCTGACTTTGCCAGGAAAGGATCAAGTGGGTTGGCAGCTTACCCCTCTGGCGATTTGGCTGGACGCAGTGAAAGGGTGAGAAGGCTGGCTCACCTGCTCTGCATCATGACTGTGCGATGCACCTTGACCATGTGTTTGCACGCCATCTTTTGCTGTGAGACGTGTACATCATCTGTGAGTGTGTGTGTGTGTGAGTGTGCATCAGCTGGTAGGGCCCAATGCCAGCAAGCTTAAGGTCAATCACAGCATCAGTAGCTAAGCTGACCTTGCATAAGAACCATGCTCATGTGCGAAACCAGTCTGCTGACAGCAGGCTGTTAGGCAAGCAAAGTTACCTGGATTGCTATGACAACAGCAGCCATGTGCACTCTGCTCCTGGCAGAACACCTGTCTTCTTGTTGCTGCAAGACTGTGCTATTAAAGGTGCCCTGTACAATTTGTCACAGGTGCTGACTGTGCGTGCATGACTATGTGCAGGAGCGCCTGCTGGCTCTTTCCAGAAGAGCGCGTCGTGCCTTGGAGCGCGAGCTGCATGCAAGCCATCAGCAGCGCACCAACAACAGTGGCTCAGCTCCCAACAGAAGCAGCAGCGTTCAGCCTGCAGGGCAGGGCGCTTCCAGCCGGCCCCAGGAGGGGCAGGGCGCTTCCCGGGACGCCAACCGGCCTCAGGAAGGGCCCAGGCCTGCTGACAGGAGTTCTGGTGGCCGCAGTGGCCCTCAAGCCAGGCAGAAGGAGCTGTCTGACCGTGCTCTTAAGATTCTGGAGGAGTTGACTTCTTTGGGCCGCCAGGTGTGACTCGATTGAATTTTCTGTAGGGTCCCAAGAGTGCTTTGAGCACAGGAGAGTCCACTTTTCTAGTGTGGTTTTAAGCTAAGCAATGGGGCTGATGAAACACACTTCTACATTGGGGACATGTCTTGACACACTGTAACGTCCAGTCATTGTCACATCCAGGCATCCTCCACAACAGTTGCACTTCATACCATCCAGATTGTTGGAGTGGCACGCATCTGTGTTGATAATGCCAATGTATAGGGCACATGGGTGGCAGCTGTCAGACAGCGTTAGTCAGGATGATGTTAATACATGCAATTCTGTCCTCTCAGGGCCTCTCAGAACTGGCACGATTGTTGCAATGTGTGCTGACACTTACCACAATCTGTGCGTATAGGGGTCTGTGCCACCAGGACAACAGATGAGCCGTGATCAGGCTGCTGGCATCAGTAATGGTCGAGCAGGCAGAGAGACCCCACAGCGATTGATGAGGCAGCACAGCGAGCTGCCCTTTCACTCTTCAGGCAGGACAAACCCCAATCCCAATCCCGAGCGCAGACTCCAACCCCAAACTCCACACCCCATCCCTGAGCGTAGTAGGCCGGACAGCAGACCCAAGCAGAAAGCCTCAGCTGACCCACAGGCTGCTTCTGGTAGCACCAGTGAGGCTAGAGGCTTAGATAAACAGCACAGTTCCGGACAGAGTGTGAGCAGATATGGCAGCAGCACTTCTGATGCAAGGCTGGAGCAGCGCTCCAGCAGCAGGCAACACAGTAGACAGAAATCAAGACCCTCCTCCTCAGCCCGACCCTAAGCAGGCACATGCCAAACCCTTAGCAGACACATGACAAACCCTTAGCAGACACATGACTGATCAGCCCCACATTAGATTTCCCTCAATAGGCAAATTTTGCTTCGTGCTGAATACACGCCCTGATGACGCTTACTTTTTTCGTGCATGTTGACTGTCTGGAAATAGGTGAGGGATTGTTCCGGGCAACCTTAGCAGTGTTGATTCGTGCAGGTGTACATGTGTAGTAGCTGCCACAAAATCTTGCACTGCTCTGTCTGTGTCTTAAGGTATTCAGATATTGTGATGAAATATGATACTCGGTGCTTCCTTGAGGATCGCTTCACAAAATAGCTATCCTAGCAAGGAACGTGATGATGCTTGTGTGCAATGTTCAGTCGTGGTTTGCAGAATGTGAGGATCTTGGATTGTCATGGACGTTAGATCTGCTTGAAATGCAGCATGTTGTACAAAGGTCAAGTCTGGATAGTCCGGTTAGGAGCAGTATTTTTTTGCCTCTGTACATGCAAATAAAACAGGCAATAAATATTTGGATCGGAAGTGACATGTTGGAGTGCATTGCTGCAAAAAGGCGGGGAAGGCATCAGTGCGCTTCACCACTGAGCGTTGTGTGCGGTTTGCTGTAGTTGCTGAGGCAAGAAGCGCATCAAACGAAGCAAGCAGGTTGTGCCTGCTCAAATGACAGCTGACATGCTGTAGCAGATTCACCTAAGATTCAAGCCCAAAGGCTTCGAACTTGTTGAGCCACGAGGGAGCAACGAAGTCAATCATGTCAAGACACGCCTATATTACAGTTGCAAGCATATGATCATTTCCGCATGCCTACTCCAGCTCGCATAACCTCATCTACAAGTAGAAGCTGTGAGGCAATGACCGGCGCAGACTGAATGACCTGCTTCTTGACAAGGTAATTATCAAATATGCCGGCCATCTGAGGATCAAGAGGTTCACCCGTCGAAATGTCTAGGCCAACTTTGCTGCCTCTCTCGTACTCCTCCTGCATGAAGCACACAAGATCAGCAAGCATGCACCACAATCCTGGGTACAATTGGCTGACAAATAGTATGTTGCTAGGCAGTAATGCATGAGTGGGTACTGTTGCAGCCCCAAGGGAGGAAATGGAGCGCACACGATGCTTCATTGTTGGTACAACTGTTTTCGTGCCAGAATTTGGTCGTCAGGCTGGGTGCCTGAACGATTGAGTGAGCGCTGAAAGCTTAAGGTCACAATGATGAAGGCCCGTGAGGGTCATGCAGGAGCCATCATCTATTTGCCTCGTTTGCATCTGATCTATGAGTGTCTCAGGTTGGCATAATCGCATGGAGACAGCTGTTTGTGGGCTATAAGGGTCCAAACTGGTACAGAAAACACAATCGCAAAAAAGAACATGCACTCAGATGGCTATGCAGCAGCAGCAGCACACATGGTGTATGACTGACGCACAATGACATTGATTAATGACTGCATGGAAGGTGAGTCACAGCTGTCACCTGTAGCTTGATGATGGTCTCTTGCGCATCATAGCCACTGTTTTCTGCCAGAATCTTGGGGATCCCCAGCAAAGCCTGGGCAAAAGCCTCTATGCCTAACTTTGCACGCCCTTCAACAGTCTTCCTTGTGTTCTCCATTAGGTTGTGCGCGGCTGCAACCTGGTTGCCACATAATGACAACCTTAATAATGATAACAACAGCAATAATAATCGCCATGAAAACACTTTTCACATGCACAAGTCCTTCAGCAGAGCTGCCTGGCCAAGCCCTCAACGTAACGAATGTGATGTCACAAGAAAGAAAAGAAAGGAAACATTGCGCTTCTCAGCGATCATAATGGGAGCCTCCTGAGGCGGCAGCCCTGAGCTCATGTGTCATGTCACAGACAAGTCTTCGCGACAAGCACAACCATCAAGAGCTTTTAATCAAAGTCATTGTTCACGCCATGCAAAATCCTAGGCATACACACACACACACACACACACATGTGTACAGACGAATCCGTCACTGTTCGTATGGCTGTTCTGAAGTGATGCCTTATTGGTCTGTATATGGCCTCAAGGGCACCCACTGCAGATGCACATGCAGACAAGAACAAGAATAAGAAGAACAAGAACAAGAAGAGGAGGAGGAAGAGTAAGTATAAGAATAAGCATAAAGATAAGAATAAAGATAAAGATCAGAACAAGAATAAGAACACAAAGAAGCGGTAAAAAGAAAATAACAGACAAAGCAGAGCAGGAGGAGAAGCAGAGAAGAGCAAGGGAAGGGTGAGGAAGCAGGGGCACCTCAAAGGCTCCAGCACCCAGGACCGTGGCTCCATCGTCCAGTGTGTTCTTCACGGCACGCAGGCCGTCCCGGATGGCGTCCTTGATCTGTGCCAGGGTGTGGTCTGCGGGGCCCTTTATGAGTATGGTACAGGAGGTAGGGTTCCTCACATCCTCCACAAACGTGTACTTGTCCTCACCCAGAACATGCTCATACACCTTGCCAGCATATCTGCAGGGAATGTTGACAGGTTTATTGTCCCTAACTCCTTAAGTTCTGGCTTTTGATGTTGTGTGGAAAGCTGTTGCAGACACAAGTTTGATGACATGTGCTAAAGCTCATGCAAGAAGAAAGCTTATTGCGAGGCTAGATCTTGCAATCAGAGCCTCGTGAATGATATTTGACATGGATGGCACCAAATCTGCAGAGGACTTGTCACTTGACATGGATGAGGCCAAGATCTGAAGCTTGGCCTCGTCCATGGCAAGTGACAAATCCTATGTAGGACTGGTTCTCCATGCCTGTCGCAAGCAGACAAAAGATCGCAGAATGCAGAACTGGAGTGCTTGTGTGCTCAAAGCAGAAAATGCAAAGACCATGCAGCAGAATGCAACAGAGCTACATGACAATGATAACTCCTGGCATGAAAGGGTGGAGAATCACCCGAGGCAGTCAGGGGACAGCTCTTCTGCAGAGTTGATAGCAAAGCCGCCACAGGCTAAACTCAAGCGCTCCATGTTCCGTTTCTTGGCGCGTCTCAGCCCCAGAATGCCTTCCTTTGCAAGCAGGTCCAGACTGAGAGGGTCTATGCCTTTCTGGTTGATCACCACAAAAGTCTCGCCGTCTTTGCACACCTGTACACGCACATAACAAGGGTTAGTAATCTGTACATGCACGTAGCAAGGCTTAGTAAGCTCTACATGCACATAAGATGGCTTAGTAACCTGTACATGCACATAACAGGGCTTTAGTCACATGGGGGATTTGTATGATCATCATGAGGAGCTAACCATCCTTACAGACCTGTTCATGCACAGACCCCATCACGCATGACAGCTGCTGCTTGATGACATCACACAGGCTTTGATGTCTGTGCACGTGCATTCAAGCTGAAGGCATGATGCTGCATTGACACCCAAGAAGCATGTTGTGATGCTGAGGAGAGTGTAGAGGGTGCTATACTTTATTTTGAGACTTGTGTCAGTTGACATTGGTGAGCTGGTTTCACCATTGAATCTGTGCTGGAGTTTTGTGCATATGCAGTAGCTGATCTGTGTTAAAACCTGATGCCATGCTGACCTGTCAAAGTGCTGATGCACTGCTAGTGTGAGTCAGTGGGCTGCATTTGTGACCCCTCAAGAAAAGCCTGCCAGCTACTCAATAGCCTGTCTTGATACAGTCTGATTTCAAGTGACAGTCACTTCACCTGTCGCTTCAAATCAATGACCTTCTGCACTCGGTCATCTGTCACTTGTCGCTCACCTGTCGCTTCAAATCAATGACTTTCTGTACTCGGTCATCTGTGACTTGTCGCTCAGCAGCAACCAGTTTCTCTCTCTGGTCAGCGCTGCTGTAGAAGAAGCCTGAGTTGACTTCGCTCTTCTCATACTCCAAGGATATGTTGCAAGTCAGGATGTGGCAGTTCTCCATGTGCTTGGGCATGTCTGGATGCCGCGCGCCATGATCCAGTACTAAGCCCTTGATCAGGCGTGTGTCTTTGTCCATTTTGTGCTTCATGTGCATGATCTCTACCTGCAGCAGTGACATGAGCAAATTTGTCTTCATCCATTTTGTGCTTCAGGTGCATGGTCTCTGTTGCAGCAGTGACATGAGCCAATTTGTCAGTCGTTGTGGTACTGTGGATAGAACCAGCCTGTGCTAATGCTGTGTAGATGCGTCTGATTGTGACAATTGCAATGAGAGGAAGGCCAGCATGCTCAACTCTGGAGGATGTACTGCAGTCTGCGCTGCGTTCAGCACTGTATGAGGTAAGGGAGTGCAGTCAAGGTTGTCTGTCTTGGAGGGACATGTGCCTTTACGCTGTGCATGCTGCAAGAGGCGATAGCATGCGAGGATCGTGCATGTGTATGCAGATTGCAGACAACAGCATTGTTCAGCAGCAGCAGCATCAGAATGCTTTGGTGTGATTGCTGAGGGCATGCCTTCTTGGTCACATGAAGTACGCAGTACAGGTTGACTTGGAGCCACAATGTAAGAATAGTCTGCAGTGACACTCTGCAACAGGGGAGTGCTGAGCGCGCTGAGCATGTGCTGAGTTAGATTTACCATATACAGATCAAGAGGCTCATCCTCCTTGCGAATTGTGAGGACAGCATCCACAACAATGTCTGTCAACTGGTCTGCCAGGTCCTGGTAAAGCTTTGTCCGAAGGGATGTCCGTGCAACACACAGCAGGATCTCCCTGTCTGTTGCCTCTATCTTGTCTCTGAAGGTTTCAAGGAACTGCAATGTCGCCTTTTTGGCTGTCTCAAAGCCCTGTGAGCACAAACCAACAAGTGACGAAAAGTTGGTGTGCTCTTCTGAATCCCGCATAGCCTTGATGTATTCAAAGCATCTGCAGGGATGTTTGCTGACCTCTACAATAACGCGAGGATGTAGTCCCTCTCCAAGATATCGCTCTGCTTGCTTCATCAGCTCCCCGATGAACAGCACAGTTGATGTGGTGCCATCCCTGCACAGCGACCGAGTGCAATCCTGGCAGTGACAGTGACAGGAGAGCAGAGCAACAGGGCTTATGACAACAGCATCATTGAATAGCACCACAAGTACAGCAAGCATAATGATCACTCCCCACCCTGTGATATCATCTTGTGCAACTGCAGTTCTGGCAATCATGACTGCGGTGGGGTTCTGGATCTGCATTTCTCGGAGTAGTACGTTGCCGTCCTTCGTTAGCTTGATATCTGCAAAGTAGACCTGGATGAAATGTCTGCGACCACTGGATTTGCTGACAAATGCAACCGCCAAAGTGCTACTGATCACGCTGCTAACCTCCAGCGCCACCAACAAGCATCTTGATGGTTCCTTTGGGTCCAAGATTGGTCTTCATAACATCATGCAAACCTTTTGCTGCATTGATGTTCATGAAAAGTGCTGCACCCCGACCCATAACTTCGGCCTTGGGGTTTAGTGTCTTGACGGAAGTCATGGTGACGACACCCGCCTATGCTCTCTGCAGTTTACGGCCCTGGGTAGAACTAAGATGCTTTGTTGCTAGACTAGTGAGACAATCGACGTGGTCGTTGTCAAATCAAAGAAGTCAGCGATACGGTACTTGCATGCTAGAGCGCAATTTGCTCTGGTTCCCTTGCTCTGGTTGCACAACCCTAACAGCTTCGCTCATACTCTGTGAAGGACTTGGACCACGATTTTTGACCTCCAAATCTCCATGAACAATCAAGATTTGACCCAGCATGCTGAAAGAGAAACTGGTGCTGCTGTGCAACACGTTTTGAGATGGTGAATGAAAGCAAAGGCTGCCAGCATCAATATTGAATGTTGGCAGACTCAACATTGTACAGCAGTATTCACTCAAGTCGAGTAAAGCATACGTTGTGAAGTCAGCAAGACAGTGGCCTGCAGATCTGTCTGGCCACATGTGTGACTCAAAAAGTTGTCCAAGAGTGCTGATCATAGGTATAGCTTCAGTGCACCAATGCACACTTTGACTGTTTGCAGGACATATAGGTGACAGCTATGGAGGCCTGGAAGACCTGCAGCTGGACAACATTGCAACAACAGCTCAGACGGAAGCAGTTGAAAGCTAGACTGCTGCTTTGCATGTGCCAATTGTCCATCTTGCATAGCTATATGCGCAAAGCGATGTGCATGTGAGCGCCATTTATAATGCAGATACTTGAGCAGCCTCTGCAGATTTGCATCCTTGGACAAGTGATCCTGCAAATTTTGTATAGATGGATCCAATGTAACAAGATACACAAACTGGTAATGTACAAGGACTTACCTACGTACATTGTATATATGGCATCAATGGTGTCACATTTTTTGCGATGCACTGAAAGCTATGCATCAAGATGCGCAGCCTATCAGCACCTCTTTATGAGGTAGGTGTTGGCGTCTCAACCTGTGCAAGGCCCTAGGACTTTTGATCACAGCCAGCTACCACCAGCTGATAGCATCAATGCTGCCAATACCAAGTTGTCCATGTCCGTGCAAGATCCTATTGTGTTTGGCCTATTGCTCACCAACAACTCTCACCTCTAGTGTGTTTGACAGGCCATACAGGCCTATTGCTCACCAACAACTCTCACCTCTAATGTGTTTGACAGGCCATACAACATCTCATAATCTTTGACCCAATCAAACAAGCAGGAGCCTGCAGCCAGCTGGGCTCCAAAGGAGTTCAACTCAATGAGTTTAACAGCAAAATCCTGATCAGCATGGCAGAAGACATCCAAAGTGAAAGAGGCAGGCAAAGCCAGTTTTAGTACAGCAGCCTGTTTGAGCATTGCAACCAGGAGAATCACGGTGTGATCAACAATATTTGTGAGATCTGTGTCTGAACATGCGCCCCATCCACAATCCTCTGCCTCATTGTACTGTGAGATAGCTGTGATTCTGTTCTTGCACACGAAAACTCTGAACTCTTTGTCACAATCAAAATGTGAGCAAAATGGTAACAAAAAAAGGCTTACAGGCTCTTGCCTCTCAAACACATTGACGCATCTATAGCTGGTCACAAGGGCAGTGACGATCTGCTTGGCTGTGTGAAAAGGACCAACTCCCCCTTGTCCTCCTTTGGTGCTACATCTTGACAGACGGGCAAAGTATGGAGGACTTGGTAGTGGCTGCAGTTTGGCTTCGACAAGCTCGAGTTCATCTTCGTACAGCCTGGGGTATCTCTTGGTGAGAATGCCGACTTGGCCTGCTTTAGAGAGCTGTCTACAATCTTCGACACCTAGCTGGAAATGGAGCTCTCCTTCCACTGGCCTCAGACACCTCCAGGCCTCATAACAAGTTTCCTGTATAGTTCCACGATACTGCTGGTCTGAGATACCCGCCTCCTTCGCAACGAGGTCGACCTCTTTGTGGTTTGCTTTACGTCCAAAGTCGGCAGCAGCTGTCTCTTCTGAGACTCTTACGATCTTTACAGGCATGTAGGCACTGCATGCATGGCGCATCCTTCTACGGCGTCATATCAACCAACATGCACGCGGTATCTGAGAGCGGCATCAACTTTCGCCTGTTTGTGGAAGCGGACCGGGTGCCACCACCCGTTCCCGGTTACGCTGCTTCAAGCTGCACGCTCAGCCAGCGAAGAAGATGCACACCTTGCAATGCAGTGCAGTGTTGTGTCCTCTTCTGTTGCGTTTCCCAGATACAAGCGTATCCCCGACAGCACTCCTCATGCCTGGAGGAAACTGCTGCAAGCATAACAGCCCTTGCCAATCATGATGGCCGGTCCGACACGTCTGTTCTCTCGGTCTAGGTGTAAGCTGGGTTCTGCAGCAGTGGCCGAGGAGGAGAACCTGGCTCTCAAACAGGCTTTCCGGGAACTCGAAGACAGCTACAGTCGCAATAACTACTCATCCAGGAAAACCCGCTTTGTGTGCGACTTCTCGAGCAACGATCTGAGCCTTCTTGATGTCAACCAAATTGCAACTTGGCTTGAAGGCAGTTCACTCAGGATTCACGCCTTGGACTTATCCTTTAACCGCATCTTCTCCAAGTCTTGGGAGCCGATCTTGCAAGTAGTAAGACGTCTTGTTGCGCGTGTGGACAACCTGCAACAGGGTGGCAACTTTTTACCTGCATTGAGTGAAACGAACGAGCTCAGAAAGCTGCAGCACTTAGGCTGTGTGAGCTTGGCGGTGTCCATCACCGGTAGTCCTGCCAATGAGTGGCAAGAGGAGTGGAACAATATTGCAGTGAACTTTGGTACCAGAGCATATGGTGACTATAATGCCTCTGATGATGGGTATACATGAAAAGTTTTTGCTCTGCTTTTGGTTAACAGCTATGAATCACAGACATCAGAAGTCCATTCTGGAGTCTAGTGAAATTCACAGTGAATGACTGCAAAAGCAAATATGCTGTGATGTGTGCCACAAAGTCTGCAAACACATGAGACACATTGCGTCTTCCAGGCTGTCTGGCACCCACTAAAGTTGGACTTTGCTGTAGCTTGATGCATGTGGTTCTTCATGATGAAAACAGGAGCCGACTCTGCGCAGCCAGCAAATGTTGCAAATGCCATAACTAGCATGCGGTGTCCTGTAAAGCAATCGACCAAGGGTTTGCTGTCTGTCAAAACAAATCACAAGCCTGCTGGGTCTTCATTGTCAAAACAGCACCTCAGAAGGAATTCAAAACATAACGCTTCATCGAGCAGAGACTGCTGTAAACCATTCTGCAACTATTCAATCGCGTTTTTAAATTTATACCTGTCTTTCAGCGTTTCTTCAGCGCCTCAAATCAGGTTGTTTGGACCTTTTTGATGACATTTGCAAGGCGCTGCATGCCTTTTGGAATGTCTTCTTCAGGCGCCATCACAAAAGACAGTCTTACATACGGGCAGGGAAAGGCTGGTCTGGGACCATTACAGTGTGAGATACGGCCTGCACAACAGCAGACAGCACACTTTTGAGGATGTAAAGACAGCACTAAATGCTACCATTTCAGGGTAAACATTCCACCTCAAAAATGCGTGAAGCTTAGAAGTCAGGCGTTTTGACCTTCATATGTTCCAGGTGTCAGCAGTGCTGTAGTGCACATGGACCTGTCTTGACCAAGTGCTATGTGACAGGAGTCTAGATGATCATGCACACACTTCACATCAGATCTGCCTACCAGATGCAGACAAGCATGCTCACATGGTCATGCAATTGAATTGACAAAGTGTCAAGTGTGGATGAAGCTCTAGACTTTGTGTAGTCAAACCGCAGAACATGTACACCGTAAATCCACAACAATAGTGCATTTGTCAGGTGACGTCTGACCAAGCTGCTACAGTCAGAGGGGCTTCTTGACGACGACACAAGGACAGAGGTTCCTTACCCTTGCATATGTCAAACAGTGCATGAGCCAAAGGGTGCAACAGGAATGGTACTAGAAGCTTCAAGGTTTGCTGTGTATGATGCTGACCTGGCACAACCGCCACCTGCTCATCTTTCAGAGCATCTATGATGTCATCAGCATCCTTGACCCCTCCTTCAAGCTTCATCCACATGAACATGCCGGCCTCGGGCGGCAGCCAGCTGGCCAGCCCTTGCAGATACTGCAGAGAACAGCATGGAAACAAAGTTGAGATGTTGCAGATACTGCAGAGGATAATGTGAGATGTTGAAGATACTGCAGAGGATAACATGAGATGTTGCCGATGCAGCAGGCAACAACAGCATGGGGACATTTATTAAAAAATGGTGCAGATATTGCAGACAACGATATGCAGACGGTTTTGATATGTTGCAGATCCTGCAAACAACCTGGAAACAACTGTAACATGCTGCAGATACAACATGGAGGCAGTTGTCATGTATACTTGGAAGGTATTGATGATCATGCGCAGTGACCTAATCCTCATGAACATGCCAGCCTCAGGCGACAGCCAGCTTGATAGCCATGCAAAATTGTGCAGCCAAAAACCCATGGGCACTATGGTGCAATATGGTAGACTGTCAATGGTAGGAACAAGCAAGAAACAGCAGGGGCCTGCCAGCTTGCCAGGCCTTGCACACAGCGCAGAGACACACTTACAGACAGCACAGTCATGTTGTAGTCTAACACAGATCTGCAACCATCGAGGCACAGAGTTTGCATCAGCCACATGACATACAAGACCCCTGAGGAAGCATGATACTATGGCAGCAGCAGAATGCAATCGACTGATATGCAGTCGGCAGGCAGCCACCAGAGTCAACAAAGCATGCAGCAAAGGATGTGATGCCACATGAGAGCAGCTGGTTCAAACTTGATGAGCTGTGCAGATGTCGCATCAGCCACACGACGTATTGAACACTTGCGGTGCCATAGTACAATAGTACGCCACCAGAGTCAACAAAGGATGCAGCACCTGGTGCCACATGAGAGCAGTGCGTTCAAACCTGCTGAGCTGGGCTGGGCGCAGGATTTGTGCACAGTCAGCAATTGGATGAAAGCAGCACGTGGTGCCACATGAGAACAGCTGGGCGCAGACTTTGTGCACAGTCAGCAATTGGATGAAAGCAGCACGTGGTGCCACATGAGATCAGCTGGTTTAAGCCTGCTGAGCTGGGCTGGGTGCAGGGCATTAGCCCAGTCAACAAAGGGGTGAAGTAAACGACGTCACAAGAGAATAGCTGGTTCAGACCTGCTGGGCTGAGTTGTGCATGAGCTGGGCTCGGCGTTTGTAAACAGTCTGGAGGGATTTGAGATGGCTGTCAAGTCCTTCAGCTCCCCAATGCTGCATCAGCTCTGCAATCATCACCTGTAATGTCGGCATGCCTGTGTTACAGCAGCCACATTGGAAATGATTGGGCACAGCATGGATCTGGCTATGACTAAGAAGCCACTGGTGTCATGCTAGCTGTGAGCACCATGATCAGAGTCTGATTATCAGACTGCAGTAATTGGGACATGCAGCTGTTGGGGTGTTCATTGCCCATCAGCCCATCAATCATGACCCGAAGACTTTGTCTCTTTTCTATGCATGCTCAAAATGAGAGCCCTTGACTGATGGACAACAACTTGGTGCATGCATTACAGGTCAGGAGAAGATGTGCAGGCATGCATGGAAATGTCTGACAGCCTGCAGAGTCCAACACTTGTGACATGAGACACGACAAAGACTCAGCTCAGACTCAGCTCAGTATCTTCACTCGTAACTCAATGCATACACCAGCACACACCCCCTTTCCCCCCTAAGGGTCATTTCAAGGGGCACCCCATGTGACAGTGCTTGCAGCCACATGAACACCAAGCCATCTGGCCAAGTATAGTTGCTCAAGCTATTACACAAGGCAGCTAACATCATTCCACACAGCCTAGCTTTGCCATGAGAAGGTATGGAAGGCAGGAGCAGCATCATTACAGAGTGACTACAAAATCATGCGTGTCGTGCACAGGGGTTTGGACCCCACAGTCTAAGCTTAGGGCTGCACGGCATGACAGGCACCCCCCAGGCTGAGGCCAACAGGCCAACAGAACTTCTTCTTCCATTGAGTGCATTTCCTACCTGTGTGGTGCTACAGGGGCCAAGGGCTGTGCCATGCATGTGGAACGTGAGCTTGTCAACAAAGGTTGGATGCGCTGTCAGCCAGCCTAGCCTGAATCCTGGAGCCAGGAACTTGGCGAAGCTGTCTAGTCTGACAACACGCCCGTCTGTGTCCAGTGACAAGTAGCTTCTGCCTAGCTTCCACAGTCCGGGAACATCTCCTGCAAGCACACAAGTAAGTCACAGGTTGCTAGTACGGGATGCCTGGGCATTATACATACATGCACTTATTCAGTACACAGATCTATGCTGCATAGTTTGGCACGTCATTGTCATGCATGCACATAGGGCTGTGCCACCAAAAGCAACCAGGTCTTACAAAGGCTTCAGCTGATGCTGCCAGCATGTCTCTCAAAGGGCTCAAATGTGAAAGGCGCAAAGGCTTTGATTGGCTCAGACTTGAAAGGCTCCAAGCATGCAAAAGGCTCGATCTTGTTGCTGCCCTGGCATTTGACCATAAACATTGCATGGGTGACAAGCAGTTGCCACTGTACAACACTGTAACAAGCTCACTCTGCTGGTGTGCCTCTGTGCCATCAAGACCAATGCACTGCTGATGCGATACATCCAACACTAAACCAACCTTGGCCCACAATCCTGGCATGCTTATTGCTCACACACCTGCTGCTCACTCACACAACTCCAAAGGTGCTTACTGTCATATGGGAACTGCAAGTAGAAGTACGGGTCGTCCTCCACAATCATGAGGTTATACTTGCGGCACATGCGGTAAAGCGCCTGCCTTCGTTCCAGAGGAGCTATGTAGCTGACGGGATTTTGGCCATTTGGGACTAGGTATAGCACCTTAGGCAAAGAGGCGCCCTTGGCTGTGAGGTCTTGCATGGTCTGCACCACTCAGCACTGTGTGCTTCAGGCTGTGCCCCTCATGAAAGAGGAGGAGGAGGGGAGAAGAGAAGCCAGGCTTGTGTGGAGGCAGACCAGGAAAGCAGGCAGGGGTTTAGGATTAAGGGCATGTGGTGACCTGGGGGGGGGGGAGGGGGGAATAGGAGGGGGGAAATAGGGGGGGGGGATATAGGGGGGGGAATAGGGGGGGGAGAGGGGGGGGAGGAGTTAGACAGGGGTCCAGGATCAAGGGGATGTGGTGAGGGGGTGGGGGATAATGGGGAGGGTAAGGGGAGGGCAGGGAGGGGGACGGGGTGTGGAACAGGGACAGGAAGAAGCAGAGAAAATGCTTGTATTGTTGTGTTATGCCATGGGTGAAAACACAAGGGTCAGAAGATGCTGTGCCCCTGTATCAGCAATCTGCTGTAAAGCATCAGAGCTTGCTTGTCACAAGGCAGCTTGATTGATGCAGCAGCTTTTGCAAGTACACACATACACATACACTTGACCAATCACCAAGCAGCATGACTGAGAACTCACTTTATCTAGGGATTCTGGCGTCATGCCAAAATCGTCCATAGGGACAGGAACTGCATTGTAGCCTTTGGGGCCAACCATAGCTTCCACTAGATGAGAGTAGGTGTATTCATCACACAACAAGGAGTCCCCTCTGTTCAGCAAGCAGCACAACACCATCTACAAGCGACACCACAACTTTTGTGCTGTGCATATGAGCAAGGGTGCACACAAGAGTTACCTCATACATAACAGTCCTTACGTAATACTCGATATCAGTATTGGCAAGACAGTGGCAGTATAGTGGCAAATGCACATCAAGGTCAGGCTTGTCAAACTGCAGTGCAAGGGTGCACCAGCTGCAAATGACTGCCAATGGCAATGCTGCTGCTCTAATCAGCATGCACATCATGTTTTCTGCGCCTAGCAACATGCCAGACATGCCAGATTGATGCAACATGGAGCATGGCCAACACCAAGTTCTGCATGTTGTCCTCTATGTGTGTCTGCCCCAGAAGCTGCCTGCTGCCTGCTGCACATGAACACGTCAAGTCTAATGTGACACCAGAAGGGCTGCGTGGCAAACAGTATGAGTGAGGAGCTTACGTCAATGGCATGGTTGCTGCCACTGGTGATGACAACCTGTTGCCCTGCAGGCGGTGCATGCAGCTTCTGCACGTGTTGCTTAGCCCAGTCCAACAAGGGAATGTAGCCTCGCCCGTTTGTGTTGTACTGCTGGGCAGCATCCATCTGCACGCACACACAACAGACGGATTGGTGGACTACATAGGTCTCTACACCGAGCACCACTGCTTGCTCATCACTTGTTGCTCATGAGCAAGCAGTGGTTGTCTTTGACAAAGCAGGTTTGCCAATATGTAGTCCACTGATGAGCAAGCAGTGGCTGTGTTTTGCTGAAGCAGGATTGCTCATGACAGGGCCTACAGTTGTGGCAGGTTTGAGTGTGAGCGACAAACAAGTGTACAAATGTCAACGGCTCAGTGACAACCACTCGCGTGTGGCATGACGGTATGTGACTGTCCACTCTGTGCACCTAAGATGTATCTGCCAAGCCATGCTGAGCATGCTCAGTGGTGAGAATGAACGCAGCAGCAGCAAGTGACACAGCCCATGCACATTCAGCAACGGTACAACAATTTGTCCTAAAGATGGTAAGTGGCTTGTGTAAGGACTGCCACAACTTCACGTAGCCTAGTGCTGGCACAGTGCTGAAGGAGTTGTATGATGGATCATGTGCACAAGGTGCTGAGAGATGCATGTTGTACAGTGTGCAGATGATGAATTGCCGGGCTATTGCAGAACAAGGTGGGGAACCAGACAGCAAAACTCAAGAGCCGATGCCCCCTCATGGGGTAGGGCCTTAGTCTTGACAGGAGATGCTGGCAACCATTGAGTTGTGCCTTGTACAGTAGGCCTATCACGACTAAACAAACCAGACAGCAAAGATTTGTTCAAGCATGGATGCATCTATGTGCTATGCAGGGCAGACAGCACACCTTGTCTTTTGCAGACATGTCCAGCCATGTCCCGTCTTCAAGCTGAACCTTCATAGCTTTGAATGGAAAAATGGATGGAGGTGGGAGGCCTCCATGCAAGCCCACCATCCCAGGGATGCCAGAAAAACTGAAGATGAACTTGCTGAGACTGCTAAGTGTGCGTGCACTAGCTTCTTTGCTGAGGTGATGTTCGATATTGCACGGCATGGCGTCATCAGCCTCTGAATCATCATGTTTAGGTTGTCTGGTGCTGGCTTCCATGCTGATGACAAGGGCTGTGCTGCTGATGCTCAAAGCAGGTCTGAGGGTCTTTAACGCCCGGCTCAAGGGCCAGGAACAGCTTGACTGCAAGGACCTCCTGGTCAATAGCATGCGCTGCAAATTTAGCATAGTGGCAGACACCTGCATGTCAGGCACGGCTCTGTTTGCCTGCTTGTTCAGGCTAGATACTGGGTTTGCCCATGGTAGATGTTTCAGACTGCTAACAGCATGACGGTGCGTTCATGCGTACATGTCGCTGGAAAGCATCACTGTAGCAGTGATCTGGTCAGTCCTCGTCGCCGCTGAAAGCTGGGCACCGAATGATCAACACATCGGCTTTCCAAAATCAGATATGTGTTCGCCATTCCTGCTTGATGTGAGTACCGAGAGCATCGGATCGACGGATCCTAGTTACCAGCTTCTTGCACAGCTGCAGCGAGCGTTACTTGTGCATGCACAGCTGTTGGTGATGTAAAATGTAGCCATGCATACAGCTATGGCTCAGATAGCTCAAATGTCAGTGCAGAGCAGCTTCTGCAACTCTTAAAACGACAGGATCAACACAACAACATTTGCGTTGACGAACGTTGTTGCTTTGTCCATATGGAGATCTGCAGCTGTTCAGTAGGATCAAGCAATGAAGACTGGTCAACGATATCTCAACCATATATAGCGAGATATTCCGCTATAGAAAGCATGCAAAACATGTTGTGTTCACGCGGTTGCCCTGTTACAAGCATGCCTCCAGAGCGGTTAACCAATCGATTATTGGAGCTATGACTATGACTTATAGGTAGGGTTTTAAAGTAGTAAAATGGTGTAGTAATGTGCTTTCACAGTGCGCTTTCTCACTTTGAAAGTGAGCAGCTCTGAGCAACTTCGTTTAAGGTACGTGA
>JAABUP010003865.1_pt1 | contig 25822 bp, 22 predicted proteins | sample 5559201 | NCBI WGS metagenome assembly JAABUP01 (sample SAMN10711887, study PRJNA513373) | rock metagenome | isolation source: Antarctica rocks | place: Antarctica
AACTTTAAGTCAAGTCACATCTTAAATTGCAATCTGTATTAAGTCAAATGAAGCTCTGAATCACACAATCATTGAAGAGCTGATCAATCAACTTCAGCATGTGTATAATGACTCAGAATCAAGACAGAGAGCAACTTGTACTTTAAAAGTATTAAAACAGAAAGAAAAGTCATTCACAAGACATCTGACTATCTTTGAACAAACATTGCTGAAAGTGAAAGACTTAAAATAAAATGATACTGTTAAGAAGACATTTCTCAGTAACAGTCTAGATGTAATGCTTACACAAGCTCTGGTTGCAACATCAATTTCTGTGTCATATGATGAGTATATTACTTTACTGCAGCAGATCAGTTACAATTTAAAGTTAATTTAAAAGACTGCTGCTCAGAAGTGTCATATAATCACTATTATCATTACACAGCAGCCTTACTCTGACTTCATGAACTGAGAAGTCATTGAGCACATCAGTGTGACAGTGATAAAGATTAAAGAGAAATGCAAAGCACAATGAGTGTCAAAGAAAAAAGTGACAGAGTGTTGTACAAAACAGCTGTGCATGCAATGTGAAAAGAGCAGACATTTTGTTAAAGAGTGTAAACTTCTATCAGCTGTATGATCTTGAACCATCAACATCACTACAGCTGAAACTGTGAAGAAAGTAATGAAGACAGATGAGAACTCAAAAAAAGAGTAGCTTTTAGCAGAAGTCACAGCTAAGAGTGTATAAGATGTGATAAAAGCTGAAAATAGTTTGAGAAACAGATGAACAGTGCTCTCTTCACTATGTCAATGTTAATTAATAAAAAGTTATATGCACATATCTTGTACAACACAGAGTGTCTGTTCTATGAAATAATTACTTTTTGCTTTTTTAAAAATCACAATCTACAGTGCATGAAGATAAGACCTCATATGATTACAGAGTTTGATGAATCTTCAAATTCATCAATAAATGAAGTAACTGTTGTACAGATTGATATTGATGAACATCAGAAGTCAAGAACATTTTGTTATATTGTCTTTAAGTTAGCATTCTACAACCTTATATTGAGTTTATCATGAATAAAGCAGAATGAGATTATATTGAATGCAGACAGAGCCTTTCTTATGATTGAATTTACAGAAACTGTTGTATGAAACAGAAAAGCTTTGACTGAAGACAAGTTCAACCATATTATGATGTCAGCTACATTCTTTTTAAATCTCATACAAAAGAAAGAAGAGAAACAGAAGAAGATTGAGGTGTTTTTAACTAGCATGATCAATATTGAAAAAGCCTTAACCTTACAAAAGAAGATGAATTTGAGAACTATACTTCTCAGTCATTATCATGAGTTTTTAAATGTGTTTAATCATACAATGACTGAGAAGTTGCCTTTCTTAAGAGAAGAAGATACAGATCATCAGATTGAATTAAAAGAGGTGAATGAAAAAGAGTCAAAAGTACTCTGAGGTTCTTTACACAACATGACAAGAAAGAAGTTACTAGTGTTGTGCAAGACATTAACAGAACTTTTGAATAAATAGTTCATACAAGTCAGTAACTCATCTGCTGCAGCATTTGTTTTATTTGTATGAAAGTCAAAAGATGAACTTCAGTTCTGTGTGAACTATGGTGACTTGAACTGAATCACTTAAAAGAATCATTACTTTCTTTCATTAATATATAAGACTCTGTGAAACATCAAACAAGCTCAATAATACATTAAGTTGAATGTCATAGCAGCATTTCACAAGATTTGAATTGTCACAGAGAATAAATGAAAGACAGCATTCTGTATGAGGTATAAGTTATATAAATGAATGATGACTTCTTTTGAGCTAGTCAATGTCTTAAGCACATTTCAGAGATATATTAACTGAGTCTTGCAGAACTTTTTAAATAAGTTTTGTTTAGTCTATGTGAATGATATTTTTATCTTCACTGATGAGTCTTTGCATCAGCATCAAAATTATGTACAAAAAGTACTATTATGACTTTGAGAAGTTGGCTTACAGATTGACATTGACAAATGTGAGTTTAAAGTCAAGTCAATTAAGTATTTAAAGTTCATTCTGAAAGTTGAAAAAAGTGTACAAATGAACTCTCAAAAAATGAAGACAATTATGAACTGACAAGTCTTTAAATCAGTAAAGAGAGTACAGAGTTTCATAGACTTTACAAACTTTTACTGAAAGTTTATTAAGAACTTTTTTAATCTGATTATGTCAATGATGACTCTCATATAAAAGAACACATTTTTTAAGTAAACTGAGAAAGCTGATCAAGAAGTTAAGAAGTTAAAGACTATGTTCATTTCAGTGCTGATTTTAGTTCTGTTTAATCATACATGTACAATTGTGATGAAAACAGATTTCTCAGGTTGATGCATAAATGAAATTCTGTTACAGTTAATGAACAATGTGTGAAGACTTTATGTTTACTATTCAAAGAAGAATGCATCTGCAGAGTGCAATTATGAGATTTATGATAAAGAGATGCTGATTATCATACAATGCTTGAAAGAGTGAGATGCAGAATTGAAAAGTGTGTCAAGTTTTCAGATTTGTACAAATCACAAAAATCTGAAATACTTCATGACAGTTAAAAAGCTTACAGAGCAACAAATGAAATGGTCTTTAATACTGTTGTAATACAACTTCTTCATACTATACTTGCTGAGTAAGCAGAATGAGAGAGCAGATGCTTTATTGAGACAAAAGCAGAATGTGTCAATGAATCTCTCAAACAACAGAGTACAACATTGTATGACACAGATAATACATTTTAAGATGATAAGCAAGTCTATACAGACTGTCTTAATGACAGTAGCAGACATATCAATCTCTGTGCTTGTATGAGATCAGAACTTGTTTAATAAGATTACAGACCTTAAACAGATGTGAGTGAATGCTAAAGTAAAAGATGAGTTGTACAATGAGCTTTGTCAGACAATTTACAAGAAACAGAGATCATTTTCTACTGTTTTAAAAGTGAGGATATTCATAACAGAATGCTTCTTGAGCAATGAAGAAAAGCTACTCTTTTGCAGAAAACACTGAGTGTTATTCTCAGAACTTATTTGTACAGAACTGATTCAGTATACACACAACTCAACAATGACTGAACACTCAAAAAGAGATGTAACTGATGCTCTTTTATCATAACAGTTCTTTTAGTTTAAAATGCTACAGAATGTCTGTACATTCTGCTGAAATTGTGATAAATGCTGTATAAACAACAGCTAAAAAGACCGCTGACAAGGCTTCTTGAAGTCTTTACCTGTACTGAAGCAAATTTGACAAAAGATATTCATTGACTTTGTAGTAGATCTATCATCAAGTGAGAGTTATATGAACCTTTTGATAATTACAGATTGTCTTAACAAGAAAATAATACTGAAACTGTGCAAGAATATAACTGCAGAATGAGTGACTCAGACATTTGTACAACATTTCTACTGAGCTCATGAGCTTTTTACTGCAATTGTCTCAAATTGAGACACTCAGTTTGTGAGCAGTTTATGAAAGAGAGTCTGTTAACTTTTAAAGATTGTATGAAGAGTGTTCACAGCATACCACTCAGAAACTGATGAGGCAACTGAGCAAATGAATCAAAATGTTGAGCTGTACATTCATATGTTCTTCAATTATAGTTAAAACAACTGAGCAAGCCTGCTTTTTATGGCTGAGCTAGTCATAAACAATCATGACTTTGTCTTAACAGAAGTGAGTCTTTTTTTCTTGTTTTATGAGTATCACATAAAGCCTTTACAACTACTTAAGAAGTTGAAGTCTGTATGATCTGCAAAAGGTTCAGTACAAAAAGCTAATCAGATTGTACAAAAGATGAAAGAAGTTATAAAGTAAGCACAAATGACTATGACTGTTGCTCAGCAAATACAGAAAGAAATGATGAATTGAAAAAGACAGCAGTCTTATAACTTCAAGAAAGAAGACAAAATCTGACTAAATCTTAAGAACATACATATGAACTGTCTGTGCAAGAAGTTTGATGCAAAGAATGTCAAATACATCATTGTTAAGAAGATCAGCTCACATTTCTTCTGTCTGAACACATTGCTGAGTATTCATAATGTGTTTTACTCAGTTATGCTGAAGTCAACAGTCATGAATGCTCTTTCTTCTCAGTGTATGACAGACTCACATTTCTCATTACAAATTGTAAGTGATGAAGAAGAGTTTAAGGTAAAGAAGATTCTGAAAAAGAGGTTTATATGACATAAAAGAGAATTTAAGAAGAAGTACTTGATAAAATAAGTTAATTATATCTGACTAACATAAGAATCAGTGTTTGTTCTGAAAGACACAGTGACATTAAACTGATGAAAGTTAATGCAACCTGAGATAACTAAATCTTAACTGTACACAAGAAGACCTTCAAAGATCTTGTTAACATTGAGAGTTTAAAGAGTGAAATCATATCATGAGAAACTGAGATGCTTTATGAGTTTGAGAGATCATATAGAGTTCAAAATTTAGTGTTGAATTTATTTCATTTATTTCTATGCTAATTACTAATGATGCCTTCTTGATTTTGTTGAAGCTATTTGTTTTAAGCATCACACAGAGGTGAGGCATACAGCTCAGATGTTATACACAGCTTATACAACTAAACCTATACTAAAGGCAACATAAGAAAAGAAAAAGAAGTTGTATGTACCTAAAGGTTAAGGTCAATAATGACCGCTTCTGTCAGCAGCAGAGTTGATGTAATTTGTCTCAGTTTAGCAATGCACTCATTCTCATTGACACTGTTGTTGTTCTCATTGTTTAAGATGATGATGAGTACATTATTGTTGCATATGAAGCAGTGAGCAGCATGATCACATCACTTGCAGTTGTCACAACATTTACTGAAATGTTTTGACATACAACAACATTTTAAAAAAAGTGTTATACTGCATTTCTGACAGTCAGTACAACTGTCACAAATCAATATGCTCTGACTTTAAATCAGAATTGTGTTGATGTACAATGACTGATAAGTTCTCATCTGCTGCAGTGTGATATGAGTTTGTACAAACAGAACATTGTCACTGAGCAGAGTAAGAATGATCATTGTTTGAGAAAAGTGAGCATACAAAGCAAGCTGCTGTTGATTAACCTTGAGAACAGAATTGACATCAACATTTATAAGAACAAAAGCAGCAACATAAGTGTTGTACAAGACAAGAGCTTTACAAGTTGTCAGCTTAAAGACACATACTTGTATGACACTTACATGATGATAGTTGTTGTTGTTGTTGCTGCTGAGCTTGTTATATGAGAGTTAATGCTGAAATATTCAATCAAAAAAGATTTCACATACAAAAGTTAACAGTGAAGAAGTTAAAAAAGAAAGAAAAAGAAATTTAAGAAAAAAGATGAGAGAGTTTATAACTCACTTCACTAACAAGTAAGCTGAAGTGAATTGTTGACAAAAATCATGTGTCAGCAAGCAATAAAAAAAATTTCATCTGTGAACCTTGCTCATACAAAGCAGGCAAAACACATGTCAACAGACAATAACAACTGTACAACAATCTTTTTAAACACTTAAAGCACAACCTTGAAGAAAAAGAAAAAGATAATGTTATAAGTTAAACTCATACTAAGGTCTTATGATCTAGTGCTTACTAAGACTTTAAGACTAAAGTACATTATCTTCTTGCTTCTGTATGAAGCTTTTCTTTTTCTCTTCATAGTATTCTTCTTGTATTTAGAAATTATTAATTAAGCATCAGTTTTATTGCAAACCTGTGACAGCTTCTTTATGAGAACAAAAGGTCTTTCAGATCTAGAGTCATTAACAAGATACTCATCTTTAAGTATACAACTAATAGTAGGGTCATACTCTCACTTTTAAGCCATGAATTTGTATTAATAAATGGTGAATTGAGCAAGGTTAATAATAGTCATTATTTTATGCATTGAATGCTCAATTTCAGCAAGAATAAAAGCCTGAGCATGAGTGCAAAGGTCTGTATGCTTGTTGATCATGATTATTGCTAACTATGCTATAAAGTAGAAGTATACAAAGGTATACACATATGACAGTGATGACAGTGAGGTCAATCGACCCCTTTTTGACACTTCGGCAATATCCGCTACCCCTACTAGCGTTCCTGTGGCCCTGCAAGCCACTTCTTGGCAGTCTCATTACTAAAGGGCTGTAGCTTCGTAGTGTATGCCAGAGAAGTGTATGCAAGAGTAGCGTATGTCAGAGAAGCGTATGCCAGAGAAGCGTATGCCAGAAAAGCGTATGCCAGAAAAGCGCATGTTAGAATAGTGTATGCTAGAATTATGTGTGCCAGAAAAGCGCATGCGAGACTAGTGTATGCCAGAGAAGCGCACGCGAGAGTAGCGTAAAATGCCAGAGAAGCGTATGCCAGAGAAGCGTATGCCAGAAAAGCGCATGCGAGAGTAGCGTATGCCAGAGAAGCGCATGTGAGAGTAGCGTATGCCAGAATTACGTGTGCCATATTGGCGTACACTTCCAGAGGGTGTATACGCTTGAAGGATGTGTACCACGGCTGGTGGTGCATACCATGAAAAGCATTCAGAAGTGGAGTGAGGGAGGCATCCAGAAGTGGAGTGAGGGAGGCATCCAGAAGTGAAGTGAGGAAGGCATCCAGAAGTGGAGTGAGGGAGGCATCCAGAAGTGAAGTGAGGGAGGCATCCAGAATTGAAGTTTCAGAAATGCATTGACCTCCCTCATCAATACAAATATGTGCCTAAGAGAGCATGATCTCTTTGCTGGTGGAGGCGTAATCCGGGTTAAGCTTAATGATCGCTTTCATGAGGCACTTCGGCTTTGAGTTCGGCCTGCCAAAGCTCTCCCCAAAGATTCTGAGGTCGGTGCTTCAGAGTCGATAAAGGATTTCTGTCTGAATGTAGTCCGACCGCACTTTTTCATCAACCCCTTTCGCACATTTTGGGAGGTATCGTCATTCTTCCCATCAACCTGCACCGTCTCGTGATGATAGTACCGTGTGACGTTTCGCACACCTTTGCCCGTTCCTCTTTGACGAGCTCCCCCTCTTCAGGTCGTTCCTCATACTGCCATGAATCTTTAACGATGAGAGATGTCTTCAATTCATCTCCGGCACGGTACGCTCTCCAACAAGTCGTCACCCGGCCAGCAATCATCGCTTGCTTTTTAAGGAGTTCCGTAAGAATGAGTCGTTCAATCTGGCCATCTCGGGTGATCTCAATATAAGGCTTGCCGTCTAATTGCTGAATCGAAGGGTCAACGCCAAGCTGCTTATCGTTCATCAGGAAGTAGCCAAGCATGATATAAATAAATCTGAATCCGTCCTCATTGATGTCGAACGAGGATGATCCAGAGCTGCCCGATCGGTCAAACTGCTACAAGCGCATTATGGATCCACAGAGAGTGAACCCGAGGACGAATCTCCGATCTTGTGCGCGGAAAACCTCCCAAGCGTACGTGGCTAGGTCCAGCCACGCTGGCCTCTGCCCATCTTGAATGGGGTTACTCTTCAGCTCTCCAGTCACGAGGATCTCAGCCCAGTTGGAGATCGGGGTATTTGACTTTACTTCGACTCCATCCTCGTTACCCTTACTCTGTTCATGGCGTGCCATGATACCACCAAAAGTATGTAACAAGATGAGAGATGTTGTTCCTAGGATAAGGCTTAGACTTACTACTGCCGCAAGGGTAAATAACACCTGGCATTGTTCGAACTATTGATCACGCTAGATACATTATAGATATTGTTCATGCCGCTTTATCTAATTACTATGTAAATGATAGAGATATCCAGCCTCTCGTGGTAGGTGGTAGGCGTGGTAGGTAAAGCGGCCTGTCGTAAACCTCAGCACGCCAGGTGTGAATTGCCCATGCGACAGTAGTACTTAGTGAAGGGCCGACATCCTCTCTCCGCTGTGACTCACCACTAGTTATTCTCAACCATCATCATCTCAGTCATCAACGGTCACGCAGTATCAACAAGTGTTGTCAAAACGCATCAAAAAGTATCATGGCGACGTCAATGTCAACATATTCTCTCTCTTTTGAGAAGCTAAAGAACCTTCATCGGTCGGCTCACCCTCGACATGTATTGCCTCTACCTGACCGACCTCCAAGGCTTGGAGCCGACTCAGATCCATATCTAAACGGCGCAATTGTCATGTTAGGTGAATCTGCAGTACACCTACATGAGGAACTTGATTACTTCGATAGTCGCTCTGATAAGGTTGACAAGAGGTTTGATAAGCTAGACATCAAAGTAGACGGTCATTTCAAATATGTCAACCAGCGGTTCGATGAAGTCGACCAGCGATTCAACGAAGTCGACCAGCGATTCAACGAAGTCGACCAGCGATTCAACGAAGTCGACCAGCGATTCAACGAAGTCGACCAGCGATTCAACAAACTCGAGGACGATGTCAAGGCCGTCAAGGACGATGTCAAGGCCGTCAAGGACGATGTCAAGGCCGTCAAGGACGATGTCAACCAGCGGTTCGATGAAGTCGACCAGCGGTTCGCGAAAGTTGACCAGCGGTTCGATGAGGCGAAGGCGATAAGCTTTAACCGATTTGCTAGGGAACTGGATACGGAGATCCAAGGGGTTCCGGCGCCTATCAAAGATGAAAATGGTCAAACGAGGTACGAAGTGGGCCCCAGTTTTCCTGAGACAGTTGAAGAGTTTTGGCTCCTCGAGTCGGACGGTGAGTCTAGCGAGTTACCCACGCACTTGTTAATGCTAATTTTAATCATAGTCAACAAACTCGCAAGCTTAGCAAGACATTACTCCGTTAAAGGCTGGAGAAGGTGGAAGAGTAGAGAATCGGACGACCCTAATGCAACTCAATATAACCACCTCGAAGACGCGGTTACGGCGCATCGTCAGCGGTGTCTTCGGATTCTAGCGACAACGTGGGGTCTTGAATACAGCCAACTGCGAAGGCTAGAGGGGGAGGCAGAGGAGATGCGCCCCACAACACGGAAACGAAAGGCGGATGATGAGACGGAATCAAGAAGGATCAGAGCCAAAATGGAAAGCGAGTATGAGACTGAGATATCCATCGTTTCAAGCAAGAGTGAAGAGGTGATAGTGAAGAGTAGGAGAACACAGGCTGGACCGGAGGTGAGAGTCCATCGTCAAACAACGCTGGAGGAAGTTCTAAGACAATATCATGTGCCGGGGCATTCCATAAAGTCAGTGGGGTCGACGGAGCTTGAGTATGAAACCTCGTCATCAGCTCGAGCAGCAAGGCACGGTGTTCGGGCAGCGTTGGGAATAGGTCCTCCAGCATCAAGTGAAAGACGCAGGATGCCTCATATATCTAAGGTGACTGATGAGAAGTCTCGAGACTCGGAAGATTAGGATCGATCGGGTTTCATAACGCTTTGCGGTTCGGCACGCAGATAGATACAGATTCGATCACTCTGTGATACGAACGCCTTCCAGTGGCTATTGACCTACGCAAATCATCGCCTGATGCCACTCAGTGACTTCTGGCGACCTTCAGACGTGACTGCTCTCATCACACGGTGGGATTCAAGGCCCGACGGTGGTTATGACCCTACGAAACTCGTTGCTCTATGGGACTCATGCCTTGCACCCGCCATATCTGCAGACTGAATGACATCAATTATACTGGGACCTTTGTGACAGCAGCAGCAGTTGCAAGGTGTATGATGAGTATCCAAGATGTCCTTACTATCAATGGGGCATGTTCTACCAAAAGCCGTTTCTCAGGAGATTGTAAACGGCCAGGCCTATTTTGGGAAAAGAAATGGGGAGGCATAGGACAATACAACTATCGTGAGCATATTGTGCCTCTTATAGATGGATACATGAAGAATTATCCGGCACTGAGGTTAATGCAGGATCACGCACCTGGGCATAATGCTAAATCTATACTGAAGGATTTTAAGGCACGTGACATTCTCCTTATTCCTTGGCCAGTATTCTCACCTGATCTCAATCCTATTGAGACTCTATGGAATGTCATGAAGGACTGGATTCAAGAAAACTATGTGATGAAGGACCTAAGCAACTACAAAACACTGCGAAAGGCAGTCAATGAGGCCTGGGAATCGATCGGTCGCACGCAGTTGGATGAATTGCTAAATTCCATGCACGCACGCTGTGAGGCAGTGATCGCAGCTAATGGCATGGCAACTAAGTGTTAGATTAGCTATGTGGCTAGCTATTTGGATTATCTATTGTAGCTATTCAATCAATTCTGAAAAGTAAAGTTCCTTTTTGATTCCTGCGGCGGCATTGGATGCGCACCCGCCGCTAACATTATTTGCGCCAAATACGTAGTAGTTCCTTCAAGTCCCTACGTAGTAGTCCCTCAAAGTCCCTAGTCCCTTCAAGTCCTTAAGTTTCTAGTCCCTTCAAGCCCCTAGTCCCTTCAAGTCCCTAGTCCCTTCAAGCCCCTAGTTTCTTCAAGTCCCTAGTTTCTCAAATGGTTCTGTAAAGTCACTTCTTCATCTCAGTTTCATTTCATGTCTATTGTCACCATCTTTTTATCATCTTTCTTGTCTGATCATGCTGGCGGCATGCTCTTTCAATGATGGCAAATATATGACTCAATGTGTGAATTCAAACCTAGTGAATGAACATCTACAATGAATCCCTACTCTTTGAACTGAGAAGTGAGGCAGAAGGTCTTATGAAACAAATGATCAGAAAGCCTTCCTCAGCCGCTGGAGGAGCACCACCGGTTCAGGCTTGTTAAACATCAGGCTGAATTCTACTCACAATGTCTTGTTAAACACCATGAAGGCCGAGTCATTTTAGTCACTGAAGACCCTGGTCAGAATGATATGAATACTCAATACTGGCTGGTGCGCGCAGGCAGCTTTTTACAAGGCAGAGTGTGAAAGGCTCAATGAGGAGGATTTTAATCAAGCCAGCAGGTCAGTGATGCCAGAAATATACCATCCTGACATGTTCAGGGAGACCAAATGTGATTAAGCAAAAGGCTACACTTGAAATGCGGCTCTAGTCTACTGCTGTTACTGAATTTCAATTATAGTATACACTTGTATGAGAATGTGAGTTTGTTAAGCAGTCAATGATCACTATATCCGTAGAATTTTGCTACTGAGATTACAAGATTCATTGCGAAAAGCAGAGCAGTCAGACCTACTCCTTCTTCAGCTTCTTAGAATAGTGCACTTGAAGTGAAGCAAGACTCCTGTTAGGAAAATGAGGCCCGATCAAGGCAGCTCCTGTCTTTCCTTCATCTTAACAAGCGTTGCGTCTTCCTGTGCCGAGAACCTCACGTTCTTACCACAAGGCTGTTGCAATGGCCTCGGTGATTTGACATGGGAGTCTGCGCTCGAACGACTATCCAATTTGGTAATCGTACTCACAAAACGGGAGCGTCCTGCTGGGACAGGCACCGTCAACGGAAGCAGAGAGGAACCGTCCATGGTGAACTCTAAAGTACAGAGCGTTTTTGATCCGACGACCCTATACCTAACCAATCCATCCAAGGGGAAGGTGCGGTCGTCGGCACCAGTTTTGATTTCTTCCTCGAGACTGAGGGTATCGCGTCGGAACCTGCATCGGCCAGGAGGCAGAGGGACTTCTTGGAGGATAGGATCGGAAGCTAATGGAAGGGCATATTGTCCTTCGAGATGTCATCAGGAGCGCTACGTTCTAGGTTTTGATTCTAGCCTGTAGACTCATCGTTCGAATCTTTCCATACATTTGACCTCATGCTGAGGTTGGGGTTTGCATCTAAGAGGAAAGAGATGGACCTGGGACTCCGACTCGGATGTCTCGCACTTGACAGAGTTCGCCTCACTTGTCCCTCGATCTTTCTTAAGCTATAGCATTTTTAAAGGCGCTGATGATTGGATCGTACAATTCCCTGGCATCCTCTGGGGTTCCGATGTGCAACACTCCATCCTTAAGAAGAGGAAAGAGAACACCCCTTATCTCTCTACACAAAGGCTTGACGTGATTGAGCGCCTGCGGAAATTCCTCCAAAATGGCTTTGAACCCACTGACACCCATATGATGTTCTTTTGCGTCCGCAATATCATCGTAGCTGCCCGTAGAACCCAGAGGCACCTCTTCTCACGTCTGGCAATCGCTTGCGAAGTGGCCCCAGTGGTCGCCTGGCAGTTCCATTACCGTTAATAAGTATCGATTCACTGGAAGCCACTGTTAACTTACATTTATAGCAATGGGGATCGTTCGCATAATGGCCATAATCACCGCCTGCGGGTATCAGCAAGGATCGAATGCATGGAAGCCTCTGGAAACTTACATTTATAGCAATGAAGATCGTTGGCATAATGGCCATATTCACCGCCTGCGGGTGTCAGCAAGGATCGAGTGCATAGAAGCCCCTTGGAAACCTACATTCATAGCAATGAGGATCACTGGCATAGTGACCGTGTCCATGGCCTAGCGTTTGACAGTCAGCCCAACCCTCCCAACTCTTTGTTAGACACCAAAAAGTACAGACACCTATAGCAGACAACAATGCGCTGGCCTCCTTGCATTTTCTTGTCATCATCTTCGTCGTCGTCCTCGCGTTTCTCGTAGCTGGGTAGGTGTTTTTCAGTGACGTCTGGTTCACTGGGTGCAGAATCTTTTGAAAGTATTAGTACGCTATTGGTATAGGAGACATAGAAGACATATATTGAGAAGAGAGGCGATGGGTATTCCAGTTGACATTCATATTCAATAGACCCAAACCTTTATCCGCTTCAACTTGACTAACTCCTGTACAATCCGTCCTCGTGTATAAGGCTTCTTCCTTCATGACTAATAACAGAAAATATAGCGCTTTACTTACAATTCTTGAGTGCAGTCTTATAGAGGTCTTTAATATTGCTTTGTACCAGCTTGAAGTTATCCTGATCGGTTTGACTTGGCCCAAACTTGCACAGACCGCGATGGTCTGCGTTTAATTTCACGATATGCTCTCGGTCACCCGGTAAGCCAAACCTCGCACTGTTCCTTGGCACAATCTATAACGCGATGTGAGTAGCACATATGCCAAGTTCTTATCAGATCCTAGACTTACATTGTCCAAAGCTCCCCAAAATGAGATGATATCGTACTTGAACAATTGGTGTCTCCAGTGTTCTTGCATAATGTCTGAAAAGATGCTCCCGTCCTTTAGTGTCTCTACGACATCATCACCTTTCTGAAATCCCCCAGCCATTGCAATCTTGGCCACCACGCCTCCTAGGCTCACTAACATCCAATCCCCTCCATTGTGCGGTGTGGCGAAGAATGCGAGCCCTGTGGTCGCATCTTTGATCGATGTGTACTTTGGATTATTATGTGCATTGATCAACGCCTGCTTGATTAGGAGTCCGCCCATGCTATGACCGAGAAGCAGAATCGGCCTCGACTCCACCTCATCTCTCTCTATCCTTATCGCTTCGAGCAATTCGTTCGCTTTGCCATTAAATGTGTCTCTATCCTTCCCATACACAGCCGTCGAGTTATACTCATAGAGGAAGATTCGTGATTCGGAAACGTATTGAGGCAGGTCGTCGCGGAGCCAAAGGCGTCCTTGCGGTCCGGGAAAAGTACGCCATGTATCCCAAGCGTGGTCGGTGTCTTTCTTGCTTCGAGGATTGAGGCCATGGACAGCAATAATGCTTGAAGTTGTTAACAGAGTCACGTAAGAAGGGCGCGTAACGTACTCAACTTTGACAGCACCGTCTGATATCGACTTGGGATCGGGATACAGCTGTCTCAGAGGCTGCGCCATAACGTGAGCAGACGTGGAACATTCGGAGTCGATATTCACTGACCATCATGCGTGTGTACTTCTAAACTCGATCTGCCAGAATGGCAAAGCCTAGAGCATCATGTTATGACGTCTGGTGGTTCTGACTTGGTCGAGGATTAACATAGCCGCCAGCCTTGTCGAGGAAGCTGAATGCACGGGTCCGGCTGAAATGGTGTAAGGTGCGCGACCTGCGGCACGTTACCACAGCCACATCGTCACACTGATATGTACCTCTGGCCTTGTCACCACATGAGATTCTCAGTGTTGTAAGTCCGATATTCGTAATTCACATAAAGAACAGGTACGACCGGAAAAAAAATCGTGTTTCTGTTCAACCAGGATTACCGGTCTTTTACGACGAAGTTGGTTTGTGATATAGACTTGAAACACGACGAGTATGACTAGGTAATCAAAATTTGAGCAATAATGGGAGCCTGTGGGGCCATGAAATGGAGCATGGGGAGCCACAAATGATGTAGGGCCAACCGCAACATGGTAGGGTTTTACTGTTGGTCTTTTGGCTAGTTATGTGGAAGCTGGTCGAAGTCAAGAAACAGCGGCTGTGGCTGAGCAGAACTGGTGGCGCAAAATCATGGCGCAGCCCCAGTTGCTGCAAAGCGGACAATTTGAGCCGAACATCGCCATGTTCGTAAGTAACAGCCTTTGCACTGAGGAACTTGGTATTGCTTGAATGAGTCTCAACACCGTTGTGGAGCACGTAAGAGATCAAAGAACAAGGCAAACATAATGGCTTCTGGCCGATGGTCGAACCCATTCAAGCGGAAAGACAAGAATGTAAGCCAACGAAGCATCGCCGAGATCTCCTTGAACGGAACCGCATCCTCAACTTTAGTCTGGTTCTTAGTCTGGTTCTTCCAGGGAGATATCTTTACTTCCAGCTTAACTGGGCGCATTTTAACTCCACTCAAATTAAATGTAATTCAAATGCTCTAGCCCTATTTCTCCATGCTTTGCATTCATATGGTCATAGCACGGTCCACTTTCCGAAAATGCCTCCAAGCAAACCCAGCAAAGATGTGCTCCACAGCCCCTACATGTCATATGGTTACAGTCCTCAGTTTTTTCCATGGGCGTCTTACACTTTGGGCAATTCTTGATACCGAGCTTCTTCTTCAGCTTTTCAAGTGCCTTGTACCCCCCCGAGGCTTCGTCCTTGTACTCCGCGCACGTCTTGTCCTCATGTGGGTTGTGGCAAGATGTGCATGTCACTGTGAGGCATTTTGCGCACGTGCTGAACTTCATCGTGTTGGTTGTGCGATAGATCATGCCGCAGTCTGGCTTCGGGCAGTAGCAAAATGTCTGTGAATGGCGTTGGATATGGGAGGCGAAGGACGCCTCCAGAATGTCTTCAAATACCTTGAATGATAGGCTTTCCTGTAATTCTTCAAGGTCAAAGACTACTTGGCATTTCCCCATGTCTTCGTAACAACTGACGGAGAAATCTTTCTCACCCAAGCCGGCAGCGGTGCAGAGGCCTTCAAAACACTCGATGCAATACACATGGTTACACCTTGTGAAAAATGGATTCTCTGCCTGAGTTCAGCACACAGCGCAATCCTTCTTCACGGCGGCAGTCTTGGCCTGCATTGTCAATTCCCGCTTTTTAACAATTCTTAGTGCAATCTCATACTCTTTCTCTGATCCGCCAATCAAGATTCTCTTCGATGTTGAGACAATATCAAAAGTGGCGTTATTCTCTCCGAGGGCAGCAGCGATCATCTTGAACCCGCCAATGCATGCTCATTGGAACTCTTCGGGTTTCAGATTGATAATATGGACTGTGGAAGACTCGGCACTGATCATATCAGCAATCACTGACTCTACACCTGAGCACTTTTTGAGGGAGCTGTAGAGTTTAAGCTCTGCCTTTCTCCTGTTGCGAACGACAATAACCCCATGGTCTTGTTGGATTTGTTTTAGCTTCTGAAAAGCATTTTCATTGTTGTTCAGGGAAGGAGCCCAAAGCACTTCGCCATGGCTCATCACTGTAATCCCATCCAATATCTTGTCCATGGTTTCCTTCGCAGTGGCAACGTCTTTAGCTACTTGCCCTTCAACCTTGAGAACTCTGTACTGTTGTCTGAGATCAGCGCTGGGGTAAACCTTGAAGTTCAAATGCTGTTTTTTCCAAGTCTGGCTTGCAGTACGAATCCTAGACTGGACGGCGTTGAAGACATTGGTCGCAACTTTGAACTTTGCAGTGCTAACAAGCTGAGTAGTTAATTTCATACTTTTGCAAAATGGCAGAGGCTTGTCGTGAAGCGACTTAGCAGCTTCTCTTGCATTCGATTCCTTGTAGAATTGAGCAATGGCTTTTGCTCTTTTGCCTTCTAGTTCTGTGTTGGCCTGGCCCCATTCGATTGGTTCAGCGTGACTTAGTAAAGACATCACAGTTGCATTAGCCAGCTCACCGTCCATGTCGTAACTAGGTTCTCCTAGCTCGATATTGCAAGGATTGTCGTGCGGTGAACTTATGACAGAACGAATGTCTTTCTCCACGGTGTTAGCTGGCAAGCCTGTAAGCATAAGTGTCCAAGCATGTGGATTTTTCCACCCTCCTTCCCCCCTTGTTGGTGAGTTACAGTGCACTGTTTGATTAAGAACCCTGTAAACATTCGAACTGAACTTATCGAAGACTGTCGTTGCAATATCTCCATTTTCAAAGTTCAACCATGCCGTCCTAGAAGGCTTGTACCAGGAACACTGAACTTTCTTACATTCAACACGACAAGCATTGGGGCCTGAAGGAAGGGCCGCAGGAAATTTTACCGCTTTCAGCTGCGAGAATTGGGCTCCCAAGTTGCTTTTCACACTGAGTTTTGTGCACAATAACTTCGCAAACGCAGGATCCTCAACCTTGATATCCGCTGATATGTGGGGTGCGCCATTCTGCTGTGGTGTCTGCACGCAATCTGACGTAAGTTCGATGCCTACTCTAGACAAAAGGGCGGCAACAGATGCCGGCGAACTACTCCCTGATAGCCCATTGATTTGAGCGGCGGAAAAGTCTGTAGGAAGGGAGATTTTAGACACTTGAGCGCCGCATTCGAACTGGGCCAACGCGCCGCAAAGCTCTTGTGTGAAATTGTCGTCGTTTGGTTTCTCCTAGGGTGCGTTAGTAATATTGATAACGTTAGAAAACCAAAGGCATGGTCTATAAAGGACGTACTTCCGGATCCGAAGGTGCCTCCGCCATCTGCTCGCTCCCGTCAAAGTGAGAATACGGGCAAGCACTTCCATTCCGGCAATGGCCCTGGGTATAGTGGTAGCATGGAATTTGCGACCGCGAATCTTGCATTAGATGCGCGGGATCAGACTCTCTAATCCTGAAAGCTAATGAATTTTGCGATACTGGCTGTGTCGATTGAAGCGAGTTGAAAGACAAGGAGTTCTTCGTAGAACTCGTGGCTGGAGTGAAAAGGCGCTGTTCATCCCATGGCCAACCCTTTGAAGTATCTGGCTGCAGGGCTGGTGGTGGCGGTCTAGGGGCATTTGAGGTTGGAGGCGTGGCCTCATGGGAGTAATGACAATTTCCGCCTCTCTTACATTGTCCTTTGATAAAGAATTTGCATGGAACCATCTCGAGTGGCTGTGGCTGGTTTTTTGGATTAGAGGTTCCGAATAGTGGACGTCACCCAAGTCTTACGACGAAGCGGGGGCGAAGCGGGGAAGCGCTCAGACCATCGCCGGGACTGCAGGCCAGTCGGACCACCTCCGCTCGCTCGGGGATGTTGTATTCGATCGGCCGTGTAGGGTGGTTGTCTGGCGCGACCGTGTGAGCGGCTGTGGTCGCGAAGAACTGAGCGTCAAAGGCCAAAGTATCAGCCTTCCGGAAGTGTCGTTTCCTGCAGCGTGGATTTGCGCCGTGAGAGCTTTGTTGCGTTGGCCGAGTTGAATTACTTAAGGGTACTGGGTCAACTTAGTCCTCTGCTGGGACGACAGCTCCGTCGGCGCGCTCGTATATAGAAGAGAACAAGGTAATGGACGATGGCCAGGAACGCAAATCTGAAAGGGATGCGCGCTGAGAGAGAGATTTCCTCAAGAAAACGCTGGAGGGTAAAGAGCCTGAAGGGAACAAGTATCGGATTACAATGAGCTGACTTTGGAAGATTCAACTACTGAAGAACGTATTTAACTCAACGTAACTTGGACAATTTGCAGAAAGCAGGGACAGGACCGGAGACAGCGACATAACACATCTACACATGGCATCAGAGGCTCGAAACTTAGTATTGTAGCAATCGAAGAACACGGTTCAAGCATGTATTGTGTGTGACATAAGAATTTGATGTCAAAATTAAATAGCTGTCATGTTGGAGTCTCATGCACAATTTCAGCATGGCTCTGAAGGTGCTCGGTGTGTGACAAAGTCACTTCGCATTTAGGGAACGGGCATTCGATTGGCATACCTTTGGGATGGTGCTTAAGGTGCTTCCGGTGGATATGCTTCTTTAAGGCGCCGCGACTGTGGAACGACTTCAGACGCATCGGTTCCAGTAACTCTTCATCGCTGAGGCAAAAGATACACTGGGTAGGCGTGCACCTTACAGGAAGAGATTCTGAGAAAATCCGGGTCTGTGTCTTGGTCAATAAGGTATCGTCGCATTTGGATTCCGGGCTGGATCGAGGCTCATGCCCGACTCGCGTGCGTCTGCCTTCCTGCACGCTGCAGAGCGCCGTCAAGTCGTCAATCGCTATCGCTCGCCGTTTGCATTCTTCCTTCAGGGACGAAGTTGCAAAAGTGAATAGCGAGTCGATCACACAAACCCGTTCAGCATGAACGTAGTCTTGCACCTTTGAGGCTGTCTCTTCTTTGATCAGTTGTCTCTGCAACTGTTGCTGAATGTTGATCATCGGTTGCTCTCTCTTGTACTTCAGCTTTACCTCCTTCAAAAGGGCTTTCTGATGTCATCTTCTCTTGTTGTGATGATGGTTCAAGACACTCTGATACTGCTCATAGATTGGTGTACCTTTCACGCTTTCAATAATTCTGTACTTATCTCTGATAAGAGCTTTCAAGCCGGTTTTCCTCTGTCAAAGAAGCTTTACTTCAGGATGACAATTCATCTGTGCTCATTGCGTTGCAGTAAGTTTTCTAGGCCGTCAAGGGTTGATGGTAAGAGTATAGATCATAAGTGATTGCACAAGCGAAATTTTTGGATTTTTTCTAAGTCCTCATTAAACCTTATGCTTAGCCCACACCTAAACCTGCACTCTATGCACCCTATGCACCCTATGCACCACACACCTAAACCTCCTAAATTATGGAGCCTATAGGGTCGTCACCGCCCTGTAAGGGGTTTAGAGGCGAATGAACTACCTCTACACATAGCCGCATTTGTTACATGAAGCGAAAAGGCATGAAATTACGTGATATCTTCACTAAAATCAAGCAGACTTACAACGTCAATATTCTGTTTTTAACTGTGAGACACATATGTCATGTCAAGATAGATCAAATCTGATGCTTTTACTATCAAACTAACATATAAAGCATATCAGACACAATCAAACTGAGCAGAAAGGCCGGCCTCAAAAGATCAGTGATTGAATCACTCATTATTTTGCCCGCATATGTTGACCTAGTTGACATATTAAACACAAGACCTTCAAGCAGCTTGCAAATTTGATAGGTCTCAATGTCAGTTGTTGTACGGTGTCACAAGCGCTAAAACAACTTGAATTTCATTGATGTATTGCCTGTTCTTGCTCTTTTATCACTGAAAAACAGGTCAAAACACGGCAGAAATGGGCAGCTGATCATCTGAATTGAATTACAAATGCATGGGCATGCATTGTCTGATCAGATGAATGCTTCTTTGAGACAGAGCAGTGAGATTGCATCTGAATCATCAGAAATAGCAAGGAAAAGTACTGTTTCAGCTGTATTAAGCGCAATTATCAATCAGAACATTGCTCTTTCATGATTTAAGGTGCAATTGAATGAGAATATAAGTTTAAACTGGTGTTTATGCACAAGAACAACTTTAAGGACAAAGGTAAGAGATTATTCTTCAGAATTTACTGTGTAAAGTGTACTGAAATCTCAGGGATTAATTTTAAAGCATATGCAAAGCAGGTTCTTGAGAACACTGTGATGTCACTTCTTTAAGGTCTTGAAGAAGAGATTGACAGAACAATTTTCATGAGAAATGATGTCAAGATTCATCTGAAATTTGTGAAGTCAATGAGAGCAAGATATGAAGTGATAGGATTTGATAAGAAGTGACCACTGTCATCTTCAGATTTGAACCTCATTGAAAAGATGTAAAGGTGAATGAAGGCAAGAATTACAAAAATGAAGCCCTTTTCTATGATAAAGAAAGAACTCATGCGTGCTGTGCAGAAGTTATGAGACAAGATGAATTCTACTATGTTCTTGCAACATATAGAGACTACATCAAAAAAGTTACATGAGGTGATTAAACAGTGAGGATATGCTACTAAATTCTAAGAAAAGCTGCAGATTTGTATGTAAAGTGGTGGTTTAACAAGAACTTAGAAAAATTTCAAAAATTTCACTTGTGTAATCACTTATGACCTATACTCTTACAACTCATTTTGCTGACAGCTCACATCACTGTGACCTGAGGCTTTAATTCACAGTATGCAGCATGCATATTCAGCATATATCTCAAGGCGTAGTTTTTCTGAAAAACAGTTGAGCTGTGGTGTTGCAAGATGAGATTACGCTGAGATTCACTGATAAAGCCTGTCTGCACATTGTGTCAGTTGATGTCTTGAGATAAAGATGAGATTAAAATCAGATGACTCACTGCTGCTGTTAAGAGCTTCACTGTTTCTTCATTGAAAAGTATATGCACTCATTGAAAGTTTCATATCAGTAACACTTCTCAAAGTCATCATTTGTGAATGAAGAACCTCATCAGTTCAAGGCTTGTTGAGAGAGATGTGAACCTCACAAATTGTCTGTATTAATTAACAGAATATAGGGATCTTCAGCATGAAATTCTTTTAAAGTACCTTTTGCTGCATTAATTCTGACAAGACGTCAATTCTGAAAAGCCGCTTAAGAGCTGTCAAACTGAACACTGCAAAGGCTCTGTCAGCAAACACTAAAGTGAGAAAGCTAGTCTGTGAGCAAAGAAGCAAGCACAGCTCAGATAATACATCTGAAATTTCAAAGATGTTTCTATAGTATGTGTCAGTGTTGAAGCTGTCATTATGTAACTCTCATCATGATAAGAGCTAAGTGAAGTACAAATGCATCTTTATCATTAAGATAGTCTTTAATGTTGTGAAAAGTTATCTCAATGAGAACTTAAGATTGTTCATTGATCAAAAGCACTGTGACTTTAACATTTTCATATGTCAATGTGAGAAGAACAACACACCTGTTTTCTGTGATGTCAGCAAGTTGTATAATCAAGGTCAACTTCACATAATGTCACTTGTGATCAAGGATTATTTTAACTGAGAGATAAAGAGTTTTGAAAAGTTCAAACTCATCTTCAGCACACATTATTGACTTCTCTTTTCATTCAATGATTAAATTAAATTCATAAATCAATTGTTGTAGTATCTGATTACACAGTTAATGTGAGTAAGAATAAATCTGAACACAGAGTGATTATCATACCTCTTGCATTTACTACTTCATGCATGAATTTATAAAGAGGTCACCTGTCTTCTTTCTTTGTATTTAACACAAGACATTTCAATATATGTGAAGCAAGCATGAATCCTGTAAGCTATTCTTTCTGATATTAAGCAATTAATAAAAAAAGCTGTGTAGAACTGAAATCAAAATCACTCAAATCATCTTGATGAGGTCTTTGCAGATGAGAACACAGTAACTATTAGCAAAGAACTTAGCTATCAGGCTTGCTGAAACAACAGAAAGCAGAGTCAGCAGCAACATTTATCTATCTCAATAGCTTTTGATTTTAATCAATAGTTTCTTGTTCTTAAGAAGTGTAGTAGTCTGTTCACATTTATTGAACTTATTCTTCATACATTGATAAAACTCTGACACGTTCTCTTTCACAGCAATTATGACATCATGCTGTTAAAAGTTCATATCAACAGAGAAGCTTGAAGTCAAAGATATCAAATGAGACAGCTGAGCAAGAAAGCACATTGATGAAAGAAAAGAGTAAGTGTGAAAGAGAAAGCAGTATGAGCAGATGAGAGAAAAAAGACTGTTGCAAAAGAAAAGATAAGAATAATGAAAAGGCTGAGCAGAGAAGTCAATTTTGTAGTCACAGAAATGAGAGAAAGAGCAATGATGTAAGTACATAACAGCAAACAGTATTGAGAAGCAATGCAAATCAAGCCACATGATTAAATGTGCAAATGTGCTAAGCTGAGCAATGAGTGTTCAACAACCTCAGTGATCATAATAGAAAGCATCATCATCTGATTGAAAGAGAAGAAAGAAAAATGATGAAAGGCTGAAGAATATGATAAAGTAGTAAAGTGACAAGAAAAAGTTGACAAGAAGCCTGTTAAAAGCAGTGTCAGTATCAGTTGAAAAGGGCTATCTTTTTGTCGTCACCTCATTTAATTTTATAAAAAAAAGATGAATGTTAGTAAATTTTTATCACTGTCAGTTTTTAAATTATTATAATGTTAAAATTGAGAGTTAACTCATTTCTGACTGATTAAAAAGCTTAAGTTAATAAGTATTTACACTGATAAGTTAAAAGACAGCTTATAAACATAAGTGAAGACTTTTAAGCTTATAGCGCTAATTTTTTGCTCAGAGCTAGCTCTGAGCTGAACCTTTAAATCATCATTAAATGTGTTTAATAAACTTATTTAATTGCTAATATAACATAAACAGAGATGATGATCTGTTTTATAATCTATTAATGCAAATAATAACATTAAATATTGTAAGCTCTCAGATCTAATTGAGACAAGAAGAATACTAAGATAGATATATGACAATGTGAAAGACAACACTGTGCAGACTATTTAATGATACAATGACAGTATGAATATCTATTAATTATAAAACTAATCTTTAAGAAATTAAGTGAGCAAAGCATCAGCACCTCATATATATGTGTGCTTACTTAACAATGCTTAGTCACTTGTGTCAAGACTGCTTTATAAACATGCTTTAATTTTAACTTTAACAATTGTCTTCTCTTTATGTGCTGATTCTTCAGCACTGAATACACACTTTATTGTCATAAAGTAGCTGTTGCAAATGTACATAGCACATATAACTCTAGCTAGCTTTACATGTTTGTATTACACATGTAGAGTTAATCTTATACATTCAGTGAATAAGTTAATCTTACACACTCAGTGAATAAGTTAATCTTACACACTCAGTGAATAAGTTAATCTTATACACTTACACAACTTAAATACTCTGCTCTTTTCACTTCTTTTTCTTCTTCTTCTTCTTTCACAATTAAAGCATCATCATCATTGTGTATACATTGCATTTTCATCACTTTTTTAACATCTTACTGATGTATAGTAACACTTACACAACTGTTTAAACACTTTTAATCTCATAATGTCACCTAAGATTAATACAGCTGTGATTCTGAAATTTGCATTTAACACATTTTTAAAAACCAGCATCTATCTCTGATAAAGATTGCAGTTGCTTATGTAAGCATCAGCTCAATGATGATGTTATATCAGTGAATAATCTTACTGCAGATTCTATCTCTATCTCTTCTTTTGCTTTTAAACACATTTGCACTGTTATTAGCTCTGTTTCATTTCTTCATTCTTCTACTTCTGCTTTTACTTTTAAGTGCACTCATATTATCACTAATTCTGTTTTATCTCTTTATTCTTTAAATGTTGCATCTGCTGTATCTTAACTTAATGATACCTTTGCTTTTACTCATTCTCAAGCTTTGTCTGCTACTTTTATTGTTAAATGCAGCACAGATTTCACATCTGCTCTTAAGTGTAGCTTCTGTCTTTATTGCAGTAAGAAGATCACTGAGAATTCAGAGCATATTTATAAGATAATGAAGAACTGATGTTGCAATCACTGCACTATCATCAGAAAATCTTGTGATTTTGTAAGTTAAACACTGATGCAGTGCTGTTTTTGCACTGATATTATTTTCAGATATCAGTCAAATTCATAAGAGAGATTAATGCATTGCTTAATTTGACTGCTGCAGCTCAAGATGAAGATAAAATCACTGCTGCAGTGCTGCTTATGTGTCAGAAAAAATACATTAAGAAGATAATTGCTGTCTTGTGAGTTGCTGTCAGACATGAATTGAGAAAGAAGTTTAACAATGTTATGAAAGTTAAATTACTGATGTTAAATAAGTTGTGTCAAATTAAAGAAACAATGAAGAAGATGTTATATTATCACAATACTAACTTCTAGCAGTTTAATCTTATACTGTTGAATTCTTAGAAACTGACAGCTAAAAAGAAGATGAATGAGAAAGTTGAGAATAATGAGAAAGTTAAGAATGACAATAAGATTAAGAATTAGTCTTTCTTTTTATTATTTCTACTTTTAGTTCAGTCAGTATGATCACAATACAAACTTTTCTTCTGTACTTACTTCATGTTTTAATTACTTCTCACAATTTTATTATGACTGTAACTGACTTTTATCTCACTTTATTGCTGACATTTTCATATTGTATTACTGACATAATTCTTATGTGTCATTCATATTCTCTTCAAAAACTCACTGATTATATTTTGATGAATAATCTTTTCAGTTAACCTTATATCACAATTCTTCTTTTCTTATTCATTTTTTTAATATCTTCTCTATCTCATATTTCTCTTTTTGTTCTATAAGTTTTGAAGAAGATAATTCTGACACTGTGTCATTGTCTTAATGTTAATTATATGATTTAAGGTAAAAGACATGAAAAACATTATGAATTTAATAAGTGATAGATAAAGACAGTCAATATGTCTGCTTTTTAATTATATTGTATATGCAAAATGATTCAATAAATTTATGTAAGAGTTTCTTATGCAGACATTTCTGACTTAGATTCTTTATTAACAGTAACACTAAATCTTCTTTCTTATAAGTTGTTGAAATAAGAAGGCTTCACAGGGATTTCAGTCCTATTCTGACCTAGCGCTGAAACTTGCTGTGTCACATGACGCTGCTTAGTCAGCTCACACAAAAGTCATGCTGTTGATGCAGACTCTGCATCCTAGTTAAACAAGTGAATTAAACAGTTGTTTCAATAGAGGTCATACTTCATTAGGTTATGAGCTCAGCATTCTGCCTTCATATCTCAAGACATTAGTCAGTCATTCATTGACCTCACTGTTGCCGTCTTTTGACAGTGTCTTTTGTCATTTCAATAGCCTACCTGAGTGCTTTCTCAAACAACCCCTTTTTGTTGTTACTTGATATTCTCAGTTTTGACATTTTCATCATTTCAATAGCCCACCTGAGTGCTTTCTTGAATGACTCATTGTTTCAATAGCTTATTTAAGTGCTTTCTCAAACAACACCTTTGTTGTTTCAATATTCTTGAACAACTTGTTGTTATGATATTCTTGGTTGACATCTCTTTGCTTTTTCAATAGCCTTTACATTTTGGTGTTTGTTCTTGACAACCCACATAATCATGACTTCCTCAAACAGCATTTTCAACTTCTTTTATCTTGCTGACACTAGTAACTATGCCTCATGAGCCACTAATGTCAAGTTTGTTCTTATGAACAAAGATCTATGAGCTGTTGTTTCAGGCACATCTTTTGAACCAGTTGTTGAACTTAATGATGTCAACACTTTGGACTTGAAGTTCTCATCTGAATACATTGCTTGAAGTAAAGAGAACAACAGAGCATGTGCTACTATAGCACTGTTCTGTCAGAATGACTTTAAGGGGTTCATTCAAGATCTTTCTGCATGTCAGATGTGGTTGAAGCTCAAGAAGTTGTATGAGGTTCAGGGCTTTAATGTCAGATACCTTATGTTTACGACACTTTTAAGTCATCACTACAATTTGTTTAAGTTCATTGAGGACTATGTTGATCAGCTAAAGACTTTGTCACAATGTTTGCAAGAGATGAATTCTACCTTTTCAGACTGAGTTATACTCACTGTTCTTCTTAACAACCTTGAATTCAC